>Ga0316578_10000901_pt1 | contig 11222 bp, 7 predicted proteins | sample J0NA_2_FD_203076 | JGI IMG/M metagenome (GOLD analysis project Ga0316578, IMG submission 203076) | Rhizosphere microbial communities from salt marsh grasses in Alabama, United States - J0-2_160517rDrC | ecosystem: Host-associated > Plants > Roots > Rhizosphere | place: USA: Alabama | collected...
ACCTTGATCACTCTTGCGACGGATGAGACGGCCGAAACCCTGGCGAAATCTCAACACAGCCTCGGGAATGGAATACTCGTAGAACGGGTTTTCGAACGTCTCCGAGCGCGCGGCAAAGATTGGGTCGGATGGCACATCGAACGGCAGGCGGGGAATTACCAGAGCCTGTAAGGCCGGACCGGGAACGTCGACGCCTTCCCAAAAAGAACGCGTCCCCAAGAGAACAGATTGACTCCCTTCATCTTTGAAACGTTTTAAGAGCTGTTGGCGCGAGGCGCCCTCTATCTGGGCCAGGGTTTCAATCCCCGACGCTTGCAACAACCCCTCAATCGCACTGGCCGTCTGGCGCAGTTGGGCGTAGGATGTGAAGAGGACCATTGTGCGGCCGTTCAATGTTCTGGCTACATCAATGATGGCCTCCTCTACATAACGCTGGTAACCGGGCTGGTTGGGCTCGGGAATATCCGTCGACAGATATACGAGTGTTGAATTCTCGTAATCAAAGGGCGAGCCGACGGCTAGTTCGTTGGCGTGACCGGCATATAAACGGTTGCGAATGTAGTCAAAGTTGGCCTCGCCGTAGGAACCCGGATCGGCCGTGCGCAGCGTGGCCGAGGTGAGGACGACCGTTTCTTTCTCGGAGAAGATATGTTTTTCGACCAGCGGACCAACGTGCAGCGGCGCGGCGTGTAAGGAGGCACGCTCTCTAAAAACCTCGATCCAATAAATCATTTCTTCTCGGGGCGAGGAGATGATTTGATCCAGGTTTCGGCGCGCATCTTCAAGAGCACGGCTGTTGGTCAAGAGCGCCGCACGTAATTCATCTTCATCCTCGATATCGTATTGAACGGCAATGCTGTCCAGCACTTCGGCCAGCCTGTCAAAATCTCGGGCGATCACCTGTAAATGTTTGCTGAGGTTATCCCAACTGATCTCAACTTCATCATAACCTGGCTGTACACGCAGGGCCGAAGTGACGCGAATTACCTGCGCGAACTGCGCGCGCGCCTGCAAGTGGTCCATCAAAAAATAATCTAGCATGGCGAAGAACTCATCCAGGCGAGCGATAGCCAGCGTTGCTTCATGGCGCATCTGGTTGGCGAAACTATCGAGGCGTTCACGTGCATGTCCGGGCACGGAGGCAGCCAGGCGGCGAATGACATCGGCTAACAAGCCGCTCTGTTCGCTGGTGATCTCTTTCAATACCGTCTCTAGAAATCGCCGGTCGGCGCTAAAGGAGAGGCCGCTGGTGACGGCCGATTCAAGATGATGGGCCTCGTCGACAATCAGATCGTCGAAGGGCGGCAGGACCATGTTATCGAGCGAGACGTCAGCCAGCAGGAGAGCGTGGTTGACGATCAGGATGTGCGCCTGTTCGGCTCGCTGACGAGCCATGTATAATGGGCAGCGCTCAGCCGCACATTGGTCAGGGGTACAGACAGCATTTTCACCATTGAGGCGCGACCAGGCCATACGCTCACCAGGTGTGCGCAGTGGGAGCTCGGCCACATCTCCTGTCTCCGTGTTAGGCAGCCAGAGCAGAATGCGGGCGTAGACGTTCATTTCATCGGCGCTGCCTGGGCCGCGGCGGCGCAGCTGTTGAAAAAGGCGCGTGCAAAGATAATTACTACGCCCTTTACGAACGGCCGCGCGAACCTCAAAAGGCAAACATTTCTGAAGTTCGGGAATATCTTTATAAATTAGTTGGTCTTGAAGATTAATGGTGTTTGTAGAGATCACAACGCGACGGCCGTTGGTAACCGACCAAAAGGCGGCGGGCAGGAGGTAGCCCACGCTTTTACCTGTTCCTGTACCGGCCTCAACCAGAAGATGGTCGCCCATATTAAATGTTTCAGCCACAGCGGCCATCATCTCTTCCTGCTGCTGGCGGTACTCAAAACCCTCGAATACCTGGCTAAAATTACCACCTGGCCGCAGCATACCCGCCAGGAGTTCAACATCAAGAGGCGCGGGTTGTTCGGCAGGCACAACAGCACGGCCGTCGAGTTTTGGTGGTACAAAGAGTTTAGGCAGACGGCCACGGTTGCGGAGTTCAGCGCCGGTAAAGGCATGACGCGCCTTTTCTGCCAATACTTCCTCAAAGAACAATGTCTCCGGCCAGCCTAAATTTTGACCCGCCCGGACAATTTCATCCAGCTGGGCCATAGGAATTTGCAAAGCACGTTCATGCAGCGCCAGAAAAAGCTCCACGGTTAATTCCGCATCCTCTTGCGCGCGATGCACCTGGCGCCCCGCCGGGAGAGGGAGTAGGAGAAAATCAGCCAGCGCTTCAAGACCATAGCGGCCTGCCTCCGGAATCAAAATCGAGGCCAGAGTGATCGTATCAATGCGCTGGTTGCCGATGCCTAAACGAGCCTCGGTGAGGAAGGAGAGGTCAAAGTTCACATTGTGACCGACAAGCGGGTTATTGCCGAGGATGGATCGCAGTTGTGACCTTACCATGCTGATGGTAGGCGCGTCCTGCACCATTGCATCGGAAATACCTGTCAGCCGGGTTATTTCAGCCGGGATACTACGTTGGGGGTAGATGAGCGAGCTGAACTCATCGAGGATATCCGGTCCTTGAAAAGTAACGGCCGCTACTTCGATAATCGCTTCACGCGAGGCGTCAAAACCGGTTGTTTCTATGTCTACTGCGACATAAGTTGGGATGGCCATGAATTCGTACTAATGATCTCACTAGCGATGGTCGCCATCGCCTTGAATTTTTCCCCGTTCCAGGCGAGAAAACAGCTTCGTCAGGTTAGCTTCGGCCACTTCTTGCATGGACAGATCGAGTTCAGTACAAATTTGGGCCAGGTACCACAAGACATCACCCAGCTCTTGTTTTAGAGATTCCCTATCGGCATCTGAAATTTCGCCAGCGCGGTCGCGAAAAATCTTTTTGACTTTCCCCGCGACTTCGCCCGCCTCATTCACCAGTCCCATGGTTGGATAAACAATGGCATGCTCCATGGGAATATAACTCCAGGTTTTACGCGATTCTTGCTGGTAAGTGTCGAAATCTTCAATCTTCATAATTTGGCGTCCTATTAACGGCAGGTAGTATAGCACATTTATTCTACTTTAGTGGTAAATAAATGACGGGGATTTAGAAAGGGCCAGGCACTAGAAATTGATCGAGGCGATCTAATGATTTTTAAAATGGTAGCAGCGACCGGCGTCGTCTAGGGTTACTCGAACATTTACAAAATAATAAGCATTCAGAAATGCCATGATTCGCGATTTAGGCAGAGCCGCGTTACAAACCATCGGTGATTAGGAAACGGTGCCTGGCATCTCTTTTGCTACAGCCCCATGCGGATGGTGGATTCTCCTAAGCCTTCACCAACGCCCTTGGCAAACGCTTCGATCATGGTTGTTGCACCGTTGGCTAATATACCGCCAAGTTTGCCCAGGATTGTCATCATGTTTCGTTTCTCTTGCTGGGTCAGGACGCCGGTCAGCTCCTGAGACTCCAACCAGGATTCCAGAGAGGCTTCGTCCCTAACCTGGCGCTTGATTTCATCAGCCAACCACCAGAGCAGGGCACCCTGGGTAACCTGCCATTTTCCTGGTTCTACCTCGGCAATCGTACCTGATTTCTCAAGGCCGCGAATCTCAGGGCTGTAATCACTGATATCCTCAACCAGATCTCCCCAATCAAAATAATGGTCCTCGGCAAGTGTCGTCATTTGGGCAAGCGAGACGGCCGTTATTACTTTTCGTTCGGCATTGGACCAGGCACGCCAAGTATCGGCGAAATGCCCTTCACTTTGAACCTGTAATTCCTCAGCCGCCTGGCGATATCTTTCCGCATCATCCACCCCTTCCACATCCGTTTCCCATATAATGTCCCCAGCCAGCTGCAGTAGATAGGGATGTCTTCCGGAAGCCAGGGTGATGAACTCGCGATCCTTAACGGTAATGCGGTCTTTTGCCTGGACCAGGAAAGCAGCTACATCCCGCTTGGGTAGAGGGCCCAATTGAAGCTCAGTAAAAACATTAAAATATGGGGAGCTATGGGGATTAATCTCCTGGGTCTGGACATTGAGCTGATTCAGGGAGCGGCGGGTGGCAATGACCAGGCCTAGGCTGCTGAAGCGCGATGAAAGCGAACGCAGGCTGCCGTAAAATTCGGCGCTGTTTAGAATGGGGTGATTCAGAAGGGCGTCGAATTCATCGAGCATCACCACGATACGCAGGCCGGCATCATCCATGGCCGAGAAAAGGCGCATCAGTGTAAAGGCGCCAAAATCATTTTCTCGCGCCGTTTGGTAGAGCGTCAGCAGTTCACCTTCTTTCAGGTCTGAACCAAGAGGCTCCAACACATGTTTCCAAAAGGCAGGCTGATTAAAGGTTTTACTCAGCATTTGCGAGTCGATGTCCCGGAACCAGCAGTAATCCAGATTGTGGCCGACAATGCTGTCACGCTTGACTTTATCCAGAACGTAGCGCAGCAGAGAGGTTTTCCCCGTATGAGGCTGGCCGACGACGGCCGTTGCCTGTCCTTTATCCAGACGGTTAAGCAAGCGCCGCAGTTCGCGACGACGGTTAAGAAAATTGTCCGGCTTGACCGGACCGCCATGTACAAAAGGGGATTGACTCATTACACATCCACTCCTGGAAGCACCAAATAATTGTTGTAGAAAACCATACCTGTTTCCTTGCTGCCGCAATCATCCAGCAGACGAGGAAAAAGAGGAAATATTTTTTCTTCTCCAGGTTTCATGATTTTGTGGAGAACCTGAAGAAACCCGGCAGGCGGTCAGTCAAAGATTGTTGGAACAACTTACGGCGTACGCTCATGGCAGCGGCAGCATCACCCAGCTCCTCGTAAGTTTTCAAAGCAACCTCATATCGCCCTTCCTTCTCTGCACGCTGCGCCCAGCCGCGCATGACAGCCGCCTGCTTTTCACGAATTAGCGGCCGATTGGGTTCGAGCCGCGCGGCACGGCTCAAGGTCCGCCACTGATCATCCATGTCGGTCTGGGATTCTGCCAGAGCCAATAGTGCCGCCATCAAATCTTCTCGCGAGGCGTCGGGGTCCGAGCCATACGCGGACTCAATCACTCCCACTGCCTCAGCCGGGTTTCCTCTCAAAAGGTGCACCCGGCCTAACAAGAGCCGCGCCTGGACATGGTTAGGATTGATTGCTAAGGCGCGGCGAAAGAGCATCTCCGCACCATCGAGATCGCCATTGGCCAATCCGGCCTGACCCTCTTTAAACAAACTCGCAGCTTGGGGTTCCACGCTCTCCAAATCTGCCCGCACACGGCCGAAAGGTTTATTCTCCGTCACCCAACGCTGCACTAAAGGAATTGTAAAGCGGTAGCCATTTCCTGAGCGGCGCAGCAGGTCTCGCTTAACTAAATTTTCCGGCGCCATCTCTAATTCGCGGCGGAAATTGCCACTGCCACGATAGCGCAGTTTTGAGCGCAGGGTTTCGCGGTTCATGGATGATTTTCCCGGGCCTGCTATCGCTGATAGGGCGACCTTCTCCGCCGGCGCCAACCCGTTCCAGATCCATTGAAAGGCATTCGCGCCCAGTTCAAGCGTACCTTCCACTGCGAGATCAACATCTACGGCCGTCGCCGTTGGCGGCTGATCAGGCACTTCATCATAGAGCATCTCCCAAACCTCACTGCATAACAGTTGGGTCAGGTAAGGATGTCCCTGCGTCCAATAAAAGACGCGATTAATGCCGGCATCGGACCAATAGAGGGAATGATTCTGTTCAGACTGGCGCACAATGGCTAGGCTCTCAGAGAGGTCCATGAGCGAAACATGGCGCAGCTGGGCCTGGCGGAAGGTAGTTAAGGTTTGGGGTGAAAGTTCATCCGGACGCCGCCCCATAGCGAGCACGAATTGAACATCGCAAATTGAGGCGATCCAACGCCTCAAGTAAGGCAAAAATGTTGCACCAACCTGCCCTTTATAGGGCCGATCCAATACATCAAATTCATCGAATAAAAAGATTAGCTTTTTACTGGTCGGACACACCGCCGCCGGTAAGAAATCGTTGCGAAAAAAACTTCCTTCTTTATCAAACTGCGCGCGGTCAATAATCGTCCCACCCACATGACGAGAAACCTGCTCTGCCAGGCGATAAAGAATTTCCGACAGGCTGAGATCGGATTTATCATGTAGATCGAAATAGACAGGTAAATAGGCCCCGGATTCCGCCAACTGCTGTTCCAGTTCGAGTAAGATTGAAGTCTTACCAATACGCCGCTGGCCATAAAGCACGATGGCATTGGCCTGCGGATCATTAAACAGCGCCAGCACATCGCGCAAAATGTCTGTACGGCCGACAAAGTATGCCTCCCCGCGAACGGGGTTACCGGCAATATAAGGGTTAGATAGCACAACCATAAACGCCCCCGCTTGAACGTCCTCAACTTGACATATTCAGTTGACATACTACAAATGAGACTCATATTGTAACAAAGTAGCGGTAATTGTCCAGTAAGCAGCAGGCCGGCTCCATCGATTAACCAAATGAGATATACAAAAGAAGAGAAAATAGCAGTATTTTTTCTTGCGCGACAGAAACTCTTTGCTATCTTTTGCTCATGTATACACGCTTCTTCTTGCTTATCCTCACGAGTCTAGCAGGTCTTCGGGGATTATTTTCACCCAGCCAGCAGCTTGACGAGTCGATAGTTATCACCAACGAGGCACTTGTTTCCTACCCTGAACAGGTGACGTTTCGCCTGGAAGTGGATCCCGATGTGAATATCACCAAAGCAGCACTCACTTACGATGTTGAGCAAGTCACGTGCCTGGATGTGAGCACAAAAGTTCCGGTTGAGGTCACAGGATCCACCCTGGAATGGGATTGGATCATGGTCCGCTCGGGCAATCCCCCTCCAGGGGCGACGCTCTGGTGGGAATGGACGCTCACCGATGATCAGGGCAACACATTTACAACACCTCGACAGGAATTGACCTTCGAAGATAATCGTTTTGAGTGGCAGACTGTCAGCGATGAAAACATTACGCTTCACTGGTATGCAGGCACGGATGTAGGGCCTATGCTTCTCGAAGCGGCCGTCGAAGGCCTCCAGGTTCTAGAAGAGGACCTGGGCATCGAACTCCAGGAAGATGTAGAGTTCTTTATTTATGGCTCAGCAGAGGATATGCGTGATGCCGTATTGTATATCCAGGACTGGGCCGGCGGCGTCGCTTTTTCCGAATACAACATCATTCTCATGGGTGTTCCCCCGGCCATTGCCGCGGATTGGGGACGCAATACGGTACGCCATGAATTGACCCACCTTGTACTCGGCCAATATGGCCGCAGCTGCGTGGGCGGGGAGCGGCCGTCCTGGCTCGAAGAAGGATTGGCGATGTACGCTGAAGGAGAGCCCACTGAGGCGATGATGGATAATCTCGACGATGCCCTGCGCAACAATAGTTTTATCCCCTTGCGCAGTTTAAATGGTGCTTTTCCCGCTCACAGCGATTCCGCCAATCTTGCCTACAACCAGAGCTTCAGTGTCATCCAGTTCTTGAGTGAAGTCTATGGACCGAAGAGGATCTCCGATTTCATCTTAAATCTGGCAGCGGGCATGAGTTATGATGAAGCCCTGGAACAGGTTTATGGATTTAATGTGGATGGACTTGAACAGGCATGGCGCAACTGGATTGGCGCACCACCACGGGTCGTCCCACCCACATCAACGCCGTTCAGCGCTGCCGCGGTGCCGACATTGGCACCACTGACCGCTCCCCAAAATTTTCCAACGCCGGAATCCTTCCCTGAAATATCTGAAGAGCAGCCGGGAGGTTCGCTTACAAGCACCTTATGTGCATTCGGCTTGATCCCCTTGATGATGCTTGGAGCTTTCTCCTGGCAAAGCAGGAAATCAAAAACCAATGGGTAGACTTAGAAATCGTTTAGCCCTAATCTTGAATCTAAGCGCATTGATCCTGATCAGCGGATGTGCATTTGCCGGTACAGGCACATCTGATTCCACGCGCGACTGGGAAGAGATGGGGGTTGATCCTAAGGACGCAATTCTTCTTGTCGGCGGCCAGCCACGAACGCTGGACCCGGCGAAAACACTTGGCGGCCCCGATGATGCACTTGGCCATATCTTCAGCGGCCTGGTGATGCTTGACAGCCTTCTGCAGGTCCAACCCGATCTTGCCGCCGGCTGGGAGATAAGCGATGATGGTCTGCTCTATACCTTTTACCTGCAACCGTACGCGCAATTTCACGACGGCCGTCCTCTCACCGCCAACGATATTGTTTATTCCTGGGAACGTGCGGCAGACCCGCAAACAGGATCGGATACGGTGCTGACATACCTGGGTAATATCGCCGGCATGCCGGAAAAAGTTCGCGGTGAGGCTGAACAAATAGAAGGCCTCACAGTCATTGATGACCACACATTTTCTGTGCGTCTTACCGAACCGGATGTCACTTTTTTGGCGAAATTAGCCTACCCGGTCTCCTTTGTTGTCGATCGTGAAAACGTCACCGATGCGGATTGGGAGCACCATCCAAATGGCAGCGGGCCGTTTAAGCTGCAAACCTGGCAGGATGATGATCTCATTATCCTGCAACGTAATGACAGCTATTATCGCGAACCTGCATTGGTGAGTCATGTTGCCTATGACCTGGGGCCAGGGCTGCCCTTAGCAATGTATGAGACGGGCCAGATTGATCTCGTCGGCATAGATAACAACACCCTGGAAAGAGTACAGGACCCCAACAACGAATTCTATGATGATTTGAGGACAGTGGTAACCATGTGCACGTCAACAATTGGCCTCAATAACCAACTGCCCCCTTTTGATGATCAAAATGTGCGCCAGGCATTTAACTACGCCCTGGATAAGGAACGTTTGATCGAAACCTTCGCCGGAGGAAACGCGCTTGTTGCCAATGGTCCCCTGCCCCCGGGAATGCCCGGATATGGCGGGCTGGAAGGCGAAAGTTATCCCTATGATGTCGAAAAGGCACGCGCTCTTCTGGCTGAGTCGGGGTATGACGATCCGGCCGATCTTGGGACACTGACATTTACCACGCAAGGCTATGGCGATGTCGGGCCCTATATTACGGCCGTGATCACGCTCTGGGAAGAGGCCCTGGGGGTAACTATTGAACCGGAAATGTTGGACCCTTACCTCTATTATGATGAACTGTATGCAGGAGATGTCGGGCACTTTTTCTCTTCCGGCTGGTGTGCTGATTACCCGGACCCGCAAAATTTCCTAGAGATTCTATACCACACCAATTCCGAACAGAATCTTGCCCATTTCAGCGATCCCGGCATTGACGAACTGCTCGATCAGGCACGCGTGGAGCAGGATGTACAGCACAGGTTGGCGCTCTACCAGGAAGCAGAAAGGCGCATTGTAGAGGCAGCGCCGGTTGTATTCCTCAGCCACGCCATTGCCGCCGAGCTGGTGAATCCTGAATTAGAGGGGTATAAACTGACGGCCATCGGCATTCCCCAATGGCATCGCGTCACAAAGAGGCAGGGCTCTTAATACCCAATATGCTTCTCCTGATAATCCTGATTTTCTTCTTCAGCACTTTTGTTCAAAGCATGATCGGTTTTGGCTCGGCGCTTATCGCCATGCCGCTTCTGGTCAGATTGTTGGGTATCGAAATTGCCGCGCCATTGGTAGCAGTCAGTGCCTTACTGATTGAAATCACGATTTTGCTGCGCTACCGGGAAGCCTTCGATTTCGCGGTTGTTAAATACTTAGCTATCGTCACCATTCTGGGCATTCCCATCGGTGTCTACGCCGTACGATACATCGACAACGACATCGTTAATAAGGTCCTGGGGATCATCGTTATGGGCTATGCTCTCTATGCTTTATTTGCTCCCAAACTACCCGACCTGGCGAGCAATGCCTGGACCCTAATTTTTGGCTTTATCGCTGGTGTCCTCGGCGGCGCTTACAACACGAGCGGTCCCCCATATGTCATTTATGGAAATGCGCGGGGCTGGTCGCCGGATGAATTCAAGAGTAACTTACAGGGTTTATTCCTGGTAAACGGGATCATTATCGTCACAGTCCATGCCATGGGCGGCAATTTAACCAGCGAAGTTTTCCAGTATATGCTTTATGGCCTTCCCGGTGTAATTCTGGGATTGGTGGCCGGTTTTATTCTTTCGAAGCGCATCAATCCGGAGCTGTTTCGAACTACTATTTTAATCGCCCTGCTTTTCCTGGGTGCCAGCTTACTCGTTCTTTAGATAGAAAAGTAGAAACGCGTTATTAACTTAGAGATTCTTTATGCCCGAAAAATCACCTTCCGAAATCAAACCACCTCAACCTGCGCTGCCTCTACCGGACCCAATTACCAGTGATGTTCCAGGAACCTGGGCTTATAGCACGATGAGCGAGCGCGTTGTGGAGATAGCCCGCCGCACATTATCTGAAAATCAATTTCCTGAAAAAATCAGTTCGCGCATTGAGGCGCTCATGGTTGACATCCCCAATGAACCGATCCGGCTGCTTGATCAGTTCGCACCAGATGCCCCTGCGTGGGTAACTTATACAAGACCCTACCTAAATCAAAATTGGCTAACTCCACCCTGGTTCTTTGCTGAAACATATTTCTATCGGCGCCTCATTGAAGCCAGCGGTTATTATGAAGAGGGACCTGGCATGAGCGTCGATCCTTTTCTATATCAAAAGGAACAGGGTTTATTAACGACTTATCCTTCCATAAAAGCCATCGCCGAACACCTTGAAAATTGGATCGCAGATGGCGAGAATGATGAGCATATCGCCGCCTTACTGGCAATCAACCTGTGGGGCAATCGTGCCGATCTCAGCCTGTGGCCCGCAGATGAGGGCGGAGAACAACCTATGGATATCGATTGGCAAGCAGCTCAGGCCTTCACATTGGCAAACGATACAGAAGCCGCTATCAATCATTTACGCAACCGTACTGGAGCACGTATTGATATCATTGCCGACAACGCCAGCCTGGAGCTGGTGACCGATCTGGCACTGGCAGACTATCTTCTTTCCGCAGGTACTGCTGCGAGCGTGCATCTCCATCTCAAACCTCACCCGACGTTTGTTTCAGATGCCATGATCAAGGACGTACAGGCTACGGCCAGTTACCTGGCCGAGGTCAGAGAAGGCGCGATTTCTGCGTTTGGCCGGCGGCTGAAAGAATCCATGGCCAAGGGGAACCTGGTCCTCAATGAAAATCCATTCTGGGTGTCGCCTCTTCCCTTCTG
>Ga0316578_10000902_pt1 | contig 11217 bp, 7 predicted proteins | sample J0NA_2_FD_203076 | JGI IMG/M metagenome (GOLD analysis project Ga0316578, IMG submission 203076) | Rhizosphere microbial communities from salt marsh grasses in Alabama, United States - J0-2_160517rDrC | ecosystem: Host-associated > Plants > Roots > Rhizosphere | place: USA: Alabama | collected...
GCCACGGGCTCGAGCGATGGTGCGCCGAGTTCGGCGCCTTCGTAGACGAGCGCAAGGGCCGAAGGAGCCTGCTCGATTTCGATGACCTTCTCCTCGGCGCGCGCCGGCTGCTCGACGATCCCGTCGCGCTCGAGGACCTGCGCGGCAGATATCGGTGCATCCTCGTCGACGAGTTCCAGGACACCGATCCGCTCCAGGCCGAGATCATCCTGCTGCTCTCGGCTCCCCCCGGTGCAGCGGGGGCGGATCCCCGGCCGGGAAAGCTCTTCGTCGTCGGCGACCCGAAGCAGAGCATCTACCGCTTCCGGGGGGCCGACATCGAGGCGTACGAGGAGGTCAAGGAGCTGATGGGGCGCTCCGGCGAGGTGCTCTCGATCACGCAGAACTTCCGCTCGGTCCCCGGCATCGTCGAGTGGGTCAACGGCGCCTTCTCCCGGATCATTTCCCCTCCGGCGGGAGGCGGCCGGTACCAGCCGGTGTACGAGCCGATACACGCGGCGCGCAGCGGGGAGGGCGCGGCGGTCGTCGTGCTCGACATGGAGACGGACGAGGCGAAAGCCGACCGCATCAGGGAGATCGAGGGGGCGGCGGCGGCCCGGTTCGCCGCATGGCTCGTCGGGAGCGGCCGCGAGGTGACCGACCGGCGCAGCGGCGAGCGGCGCCCCGTGCGGTTCGGTGACATCGCGCTGATCTACCGGGGGACGACCGGCATCGACCGGTACGAGGAGCCGCTCCGGGAGGCGGGGATCCCCTACCTCGTCGAAGGCGGCACCCTCTTCTACACGAGACAGGAGGTCCGCGATGTCGCCTCCGTCATGTGGGCGGTCGAGGACCCCTACGATCCCCTGGCGCTCGTATCAGTGCTGCGCTCGCCTCTGTTCGGGATGAGCGATGAGGAGATCTTCCTCTTTACGAGGGAAGGGGGACGGCTCGACTGCCTCGACCCGGGGGATCCCGGGGCCGGCCACGAAGACATGCGCGGGGCGCTGGAGCTGCTGGCCGACCTGCACCGGCGCCGCAACGGGCTCGGCCCGGCGCGGGTCCTGCGCGCGATCCTCGAGCAGACCGGCTACCTCCCGCTGCTCGAGCTGACGGCGCACGGGCGTCAGGCGGTCCTGAACGTGAACAAGATCATGGACACGGCGCGGCTCTTCGAGGAGCGGATGCATCCGTTCCGGTACTTCGCCAGGTGGCTCCGCGACCAGGACGTGCTCGGGGCCGTCGAGGGGGAGTCGCCCGCGATAGACGAGGACGAGGACGCCGTGCGTCTGCTGACGATCCACAAGTCGAAGGGTCTCCAGTTCCCCGTCGTCATCCTCGTGAATCTCGTCCAGCAGGAGCGCCGCGGCGAGAGTGTGTTGATAGGGAGGGACGGGACGCTCTCCATGCGGCTGCAGGGAGCGCTGCGTACAAGCGATTTCGACGAGCGATCGTGTCTCGAGACGGAGATGGCGGAGGCCGAGACGGCGCGCCTGCTCTATGTGGCCGCCACGCGGGCCGCCGACCTGCTCGTGATACCACGGACCCCAGTCGACAGGGGGCTCGCCGGCATCATCGCGCCGTACCTCGGGCCAGACGGTCCCGCGCCGGTCGAGATGACGGCCCTCTCCTCGCTCCCCGCGCTCGGGCGCGAGGCCGAATCATACGGGGGACTTCCCCCGGTCTCCGGGCCGGACGCCGAGCGCAGCGGCCGGGAGCTTCTCGATTGGGCCGAGCGCCGCGGGACGCTGATCGAACGGGCCTCCCGGGCGCTGCGGCCGGTCTCGCCCTCGAAGCTCGTGCCGATGCACGAGGGCGTCGAAGCGGGGGCGGCGACGGCGGGAGACGGGGATGCACTTCAATTCGGCTCGGCCTTCCATCTGATGATGGAATGGGCGCTCGGCTCCGCCGAGCCGGATATCTCGGCCGCGGCGCGCCGTGCGGCGGCCCGCCAGGGCATCCCCCGCCGAGAGGCGGAGCTGTGTGAGCTCGGGGGGCGTGCGCTCGCCCATCCCTTGCTGCGTGAGGCTGCCGGAGCCGACCTGATGCGCTGCGAGGTGCCGTTCAGCCTCCCGACAGGTGAGGGGGGAGACGGGCCGGTCCATGCGGGCGGGATGCTAGAGGGCCGGATCGACCTTCTCTTCCGTTCGCCGGGCGGATGGACGATCGTCGACTTCAAGACCGACGATATCCTTGACGCGCAGGCAGGGAGCAGGGCGGAGGCGTACCGGCCGCAGGCAGCGGCATACGCGCTCGCCGCCTCTGAGCTGGGGATCGGACCGCTCGCCCGGGTGGTGTTCCTCTTCGTCAGGCCGGGAGTCGCATGCGATGCGGGGGACCCCGACTCGCTCGCCGCCGAGGGGAGGCGGCTCGTCACGGCTGCTGCTGAAGGTCCTCTTTCCGCGACTTGAGCCTGTCGGCGATCGTCTTCGCCGCCTTGCGCCCCGACAGCAGCATCCCGCCGAATATCGGCCCCATGCGGTACGAGCCGAAGGCGGCGTTGGCGCACATCCCCGCGACGAAGACATTGGGAAAGATCTCGCGCGTGTTGTCTATCGTCGTCTGCTCGGCGCGGTCGGCCCAGAGCGAGCGCTCCCCCTCGACCCCGCCGCTCGGAGTCATCAGCCGCGTATCGACCTTGGCCTCTATCACGCGCACCACTTCGGCGGGATGTCCCGTCGCGTCGATGATGAACGAGCAGTCTATCGTGAGCGGGTCGACATGGAGCTTCGCCGACTCGACGGCGGTCCAGTTGATAACCACGCCTCGAGCGGCGTTTTCCTTGAGGATGATGTCCTCGACGCTGACGAGGTTGAAGATGCGCGCGCCGTTCTTGACAGCCCGGGCGCCGAGGGAGCAGACCGCCTCTATCGCGTCGGCCGTGTAGTATCCCTTCCTGAACAGCTGTGTCGCCACGCCGAATTCGTCGAGGATCTCCTTTCCCTCCTCCTGGACGACGATCTCGTTCATCATCATCCCGCCTCCCCACATGCCGCCGCCTATGCTCAACCTGCGCTCGAAGAGCGCCGTCTTCCAGCCCGCGCGCGCGAGGTCGGAGGCGGCGACGAGGCCGGCCGGCCCCGCCCCGGCGATGACGACGTCGCTGCGTGTCGCGTCGAGCAGCTTTTGTGTGTAAGTCTTTATTATGGCTTCTGTTATGATTCGCTCGCTGATCTGCATCGCTTCTCCTTTCGGGGCGCGGGCTTGCGCGTCGCACGGTACTATCTATGCGCACAAGCGGCGGAGGGTCAAGGCGATTCTGCGGGCCGGCAGCCGATATCGCCCGGGGGTCTTGCGCCGGGGAGCCCGAACGGCGATAATGGGAGACGATGAAGGGAGAGCCGATGAGGCGGCACGACACCGGAGATCTGAGGAAGATAGTCGAGGCGTTCGACAGCTACGGGATCGCGATGGCGCTGATGAGGCTGGACGACTCGGTCATGTTCTGCAACAAAGCGTGGAAGATCTTTCACGGCATCGACCCGGCGGACGAGCCGGATTTCATGGACGAGCGGACGATCCTGCGCAGGGAGCTGCTGCCCGGGATCGAGGAGGTCAGGGAGCGCCTGAGTCCGGGAGGGAACTTCCGTACCCGCATCGTCCTGCAGGAAGAGGGGCGCGAGGGGATCTATGAGGTCCTCGTCGATTCCCTCGCGGAGACCGACCCTCAGCTCCTCCTAGTGCAGATCAGGGACGTCAGCGAGATCGAATCGGAACGGACCGAGCTGCTGTCGCTGCGCGAGCGGCTCGCCGAGGTCGTCGACCAGCGCACCGAGGAGCTCGAGCAGGCCAACCGGTCGCTGAAGAAGGAGATAGAGGACCGCGAGAAGGCAGTTACGGAGCTGCGCGAGAGCGAGGAGCGGTTCCGCACCCTCTTCCGAGCCGTCAGCGTGCCGACATACGCATGGCGCTGCCGCGGCGGCGAGCTGCACCTCGAGGAGTACAACGAAGCGGCCCGCGAGATGACGAAGGGGATGGTGGACACGATCGTCGGGATCTCCGCGGCAAAGATGTACGCCTCGCGCCCCGACATACTCGACGACCTCCGCCGCTGCTGCTCGACCGGCGAGACCATCCAGCGGCAGATGGAGTATACGAACCTAGGGGGAGAGCTCTGGCATATCGACGTGAAGTACGTGAAGGCGGCGGACGATCTCGTGATCGTCCACGTCGAGGACATCACATCCCGCGTCCTCGCCGAGCGGGAGCTCGAACGGCACCGCGTCGGCCTCGAGCGTCTCGTCGCCGAGCGGACCGCCGAACTGGAGCGGGCCAACGCCGAGCTGCGGCGCGAGGCGGAAGAGCGCCGCAAAGCCCGGCAGGCCCTCGCCGAATCGGAGGAGAAGTACCGCATCGTCTCCGAGATGACCTCCGACTACACCTTCGTCGCGGCGGTGCACGAAGACGGACGCCTCGAGCGCGAGTGGGTCGCCGGGGCGTTCGAGTCGATTACCGGATACAGTCAGCAGGAGCTCGACGAACAACTGCCGACCCTCGGCGTGATACATCCGGACGACCGCGCCACGATCGTGCGGCAGCTCACTGCCCGTCCAACCGGCCGGGAGGTCGAGACCGAATTCCGCATGCTCCGCAAGGGCGGCGGAACGGCCTGGGTGCTGTCGCATGCGAGGCCGCTCCCGCCCTCTCCGCAGGGTCTGCGGCGCGTTCTGATCGCGATCAAGGACATCACCGAACGCAAGGTGGCCGAGCTCGAGCTCTCACGCCGAAACCGCGAGCTCATCGTGGTGAACCGGATCAGCGAGATCTTCGACAATCCGTCGGGAAGGGACGAATTACTCGCGCAGGTCCTCGACGCGGTGCTCGAGACCGGCGGGGCGACCGCCGCGGGGCTCTGCACGATCGACGCGGCCCGGGGCAACCTCCTTCTCAGGGAGGTCAGGGGGGTCGAGGACAACGAGATGATCGACAGGTACCGGGAGGTCCCGCTCACCGAGCCGGCGATCGAGGGGATCCTCGCGGCCGGCCGGATGCTTGTCCTCGAGGAGGAGATGCCGGAGCGGGACGAACGGCACGGTCACGTGAAGCACGAGCTGGGGATCCATCGGACAGTGGCCCTGCCGGTGATCGTCGGGGGAACGCCGGTCGCGCTCTACCTTTTCGGATTCGAGACCGACGCGCCCGTCACTCCCGAGCAGCGCCGTTTCTTCGAGATCGTCCACGGCCAGCTCCAGCTGCGGCTGGAGCGTCTCGAGCTGCTTGCTGAGCGGGAGCGCAACGAGCGGCAGATGAAGGAGTTGGCGAACCGGCTGATCGAGTCGCTCGAGGCGGAGCGGAACATGATAGCGCTGAAGCTCCACGACGAGCTGGGACAGGAGATCGTCGCGCTCAACGCCGAATTTCTTTTTCTTGAAAACCATCTCGGTTCCTGCGACAATGAATCCCGGGAGACTCTCGAGAAGATACGGCGGCAGCTCAAGGAACTCTCGCAGAGCGCGCGGCAGCTCTCTTACTCGCTGCATCCGTCGATGCTCGAGGACCTGGGGCTCGTCCCGACGCTTCACTGGTATATCGACAAGTATGTCGAGAGCGCGGGGATCGCCGTCGAGCTGACCACGGCGGGTGTCGACGAGCAGCTCACCGGCGAGGTGGCTCTGACGCTCTACCGTGTCGCGCAGGAGGCGCTGACCAACGTAGTCAGGCACGCGGGTGCCCGCACAGTCACGATAAGGCTGATTAGGGGGTATCCCGACGTGATCATGCAGATCGAGGACGACGGGAAGGGGTTCGAGGTCGACGCGGTCTCCCCGGGGCACGGGCTCGGGATCGCGGGGATGCGGGAGCGGACGGAGCGGATAGGTGGCAGGTTCCGCATCTCGTCGCGGCCGAGCCGGGGGACGAAGATCAGGGCGACCGTGCCGATGGAGGTCCAGGATGGCGAACCGGATCAGGATACTGCTCGCTGAAGACCACACTATTGTCAGACAGGGTCTTCGGAAGCTGATCGAAGAGGGGACGATCGAGGTCGTCGGGGAGGTCGAGAACGGCGAGCAGGCGGTCGCGCGCACGCTCGAGCTCGACCCGGACGTCATCATCATGGATATCAGCATGCCTCTGATGCGCGGCATCGAGGCGACCAGGCGTATCAAGCGCGAGGCGCCGCGCTCGAAGGTGATCATCCTCACGATCCATAGCGAGGAGAAATACCTGCACGAGGCGCTCGAGGCGGGCGCAGACGGATACGTCGTCAAGGGCGAGGACGTCGGGGTGCTGATGGAGGCGATCGAGACGTCGCTCGCCGGGGGGTTCTACCTGAGCAAGGAATTTCCTTCCGACGCGGTAGAGAAGTACGAGAAAAAGATGCGCTCCGGCAGATCGGCCGACACGCTCGTGCGTCTCACATTGCGCGAGCGGGAGATCCTCCAGCTGATCGCCGAGGGGTTCACCAGCCGGCAGATAGCCGAAAAGAAGTACATCAGCGTGAAGACCGTCGAGAACCATCGCGCCAACATCATGAACAAGCTCGGCATACACGAGACGGCCGGGCTCGTACGCTACGCGATACAGATCGGCCTCGTCGACATCGACCGCGAGCGCTGAGACCCAGACCCGCAGAGGCATCGGGAACTCTTCGCTAAAATAGGGGTAAATGACTATGGTATTGATGGCGGGGTTCGACTATTATTAATCAAGCCCGACGAGGGCTCCAGGGATTCACGAGAGGAATCGCACAAACCACGACCGGGAGATACTAAGACCGCAGAGGTATGCCGCACGGAGGTGCAGCGAAGAATAAGACGGTCACGACATAGAACAGGGTTTGCCGCCTGGGAACAGGAAGATTTTCCTTCCTACCACAAAACCCCATCTCTTCCCCTAGGAGATGAGCCGCTTATCGGGGAGAGTCTTCCTCCTGACTCGTTCAGGCCGGCCCACAACGCTCCGGTGAGAGTCCCTTAGGATCGCTTTCCACTTCAAAGGAGCTGGGGCCACTCCCGGGCGGCATTTTTTATTGCCACCAAGCCCATCCGCCTGCACAATCCACGAAATATCCGAATACATCACACGCCCACCGATGGAGGAGCGATGCGCTGGACCGAACGCAGGCGGACGATCTCCCGCATGATCGCCGGGGCATTCTCGGCGCGCACGTCGATCTCGATGGACGATTTCACGGCGATCTATCTCGAACAGGACCCGCCCCCGACGATAGGAGATTTCGAGGCGCAGTACATCCCCGACGGCGAGACGCTCGAGACGATACTCGAGGAGCTCGGCGAGGCGTGCGGCGTGGACGAGGAGAAGATCGCCGCCCACTACGACCGCCGCGAGAGCTTCGCCCGGTTCGCCGAGCACCTCCTGCGCATCGGCGCGCTCGGCGGGGAGGAGGGACAGTGATGCGGGGCGCGGCGGCCCTCGCCGTTCTGATGCTGTGCGCTCCCGCCGCGGCGGCGACATGGGCGCCGACCGGCGAGGGGGCCCTGTACTTCGAGCGGGGGCACTACTGGATAGAGCTGCGTCTCGAGATGACCGGCGCCGCGGGCGACACGACCGCGCCGGATCGCGATCTCTTCGAGGTGCGAGAGACGGACGGCGGCGAGTCCTTCCACCCCTCGCGCGTAGAGCTCCTCCGGGACGGCGGCGGGTACTATGCGATCCTCTCCTCGGGGAGGCTGCGCGGGACGAGGTGCTATGTGGTCGACTGGTCGGGCGGTGAGCTGACCATCGGTCCCCTCTGCGACCCGGCCGGACGGGAGCTGGAGGACGACCGGCGCGAGGGATTCTTCGCCCGGCATATCGCCCCGGCGTTCTCGATGGCGGGGGAGGAGTACCGCTTCAACAGGCTCTCCATCGACTACGACTTCACGCCGGAGAAGGCAACGGCGGCGATAGACATCGCGCCTCTCTTCGAGGCTGGGCCGCTGCGGCTCTCCCCGTTCTTCTCATCAAACGAGACGACCTACCGCCCCGGCGGCGAGATCCAGCGGAGCGTATCGCGCAGACGCGCCGGTGCGGCGTTGTCTGTCGCCGGGTGGACCGGCCCGGTGCGGCTCTCTCTCGAGGGGGAGGCCGCCGAAGAGCGCGAGTCGTACTCGTCGACGTCGGGGGATCTGTCCACAGAGGCCCGCGGCATCTTCCGTGTGCGCCTCGACAACCTCTTCGACCGGCTGGGCCGTCACGGGATCAGCGTCTTCAAGGGGATGGACGCGGGGGGAGGATGGGCGTGGTACACGGCGGCGGGGAGCCCCGGGCTCGACAGGCTGGATCTCTCCGCCCCGCTGCTGAGCGCCCGGATGACCTGGACGCTGCTGGCCGTCCTGCAGCTCTCGTACGATATCGAGGCGTGCCGTCCCGACGGCGGAGACGACTGGTACGCGATGCACCGCGGACGGGTCCGTCTCCTCCTGCGCGAGGCGCTCTCGCCCCCGGAGGGGCGCACGTACCATCCCGACCTCGTGCTCGCCGTCGAGTCGGGGCGCCGCCTCCCGCTCCTCGAGCGCGAGGAGTCGATCACGCTCGGGTTCACCTTCGACCTGTTCCCGTGGTGAGGGTCAGGCCGAGGTCCCCACGACGACGCGCCGCGTGCGCGGGCCGTCGAACTCGCAGAAGAAGACCGCCTGCCAGGTCCCGAGCACGAGCTCCCCGCCGCTGACGAAGATCGTCTCGGAGGGCCCCACCAGCGTCGCCTTCACGTGGGCGTCGGAGTTCCCCTCGGCGTGCCGGAAGCCCTGGTCCTCGGGGACGATCCGCTCCAGCGCCGCGGCGATGTCGCGCGCGACGTCCGGGTCGGCCTTCTCGTTGATCGTCACCGCCGCCGTCGTGTGCGGGACGAAGACCCTGCAGACACCCTCGCCGATCCCGCTCTCCCGGACGATCTCCCCGACGCGCCGGGTGATGTCTATCAGCTCGACGCGCCGGCGCGTCGAGACGGCGAATTCCTTTGTCATGCAGCCTCCTGTCGTACAGGCCGGCGCGGGGTGCGCAGGCCACGCGCGGATGGTACCAGCATGGGTGCCTGGAGGGAAGGGTTGACCGCCCGGCGTCGCTCGCGTATACTACCCTTCCCGGTCCGGTACCGGGCCGGGAGTTGCCGCCCGCCGTGGCGGCGCCGTCGTCTGAACGTCACCATTCAAGGAGGTCGCAGCACCATGTCACTGGAGAAGCTCGAGCCGAAGGCCCTGTGGGCCCATTTCGAGAAGTTCCTTGCCATCCCGCACACGTCGGGGAACGAGGCGGGGATGGCGCAGTACCTGCTGTCGTTCGCCGAGAGCCGCGGGCTCGAGGCCGACAAGGACGAGGCGGGGAATGTCGTCGTGAAGATCCCCGCGACGAAGGGTAAAGAGAGGGCCCCGGTCGTCGTGCTGCAGGGGCATCTAGACATGGTCGGCGAGAAGAACTCCGACGTGGCGCACGACTTCATGAAGGACCCGATCAAGCCGCGCATCGACGGCGAATGGCTGACCGCCTCGGGCACGACGCTCGGGGCCGATAACGGGATCGGGCTGGCAGCGGCGCTCGCCGTCGCCGAGGCGACCGATCTCGTCCACGGGCCGATCGAGATCCTCGCCACTGTCGACGAGGAGGTCGGCCTGACAGGCGCGGGCAAGATCAAGGCGGGGTTCATCTCCGGATCGATCATGCTCAACCTCGACAGCGAGACGCTCGGCGAGGTGACGATCGGGTGCGCCGGCGGCGGCGACTCGACGATGACCCTCCCGCTCGAGACCACGGACGCCCCCGTCGGCACGAAGGCCTTCACGCTGAAGGTCTCGGGGCTGCGGGGCGGGCACTCGGGGATCGACATACACGAGCAGCGCGGGAACGCTATCAAGATACTGGCCCGCCTGCTCTTCAAGGTCGCCGCGCAGTATCCCTGCCATCTCGTGTCGATAAACGGCGGGAACAAGCGCAACGCGATCCCGCGCGAGGCGTTCGCCGAGGTGATGGTGCTCGAGACCGCCGTGAAGGGGGTCCAGACATTCGTCGCCGACGAGATCGCGCGCATCGCCATAGAGCTCGGCGGCCGCGAGAAGGGGATCGCCGCATCGCTCGAGGGTGCCGACGGCGGCCACAAGATCCTCGCGGAAGGCTCCCAGGCGACACTGCTCGACCTGCTCCTGGCCATCCCGCACGGCGTCGAGGCGATGAGCTACGACATCGCGGGGCTCGTGATGACCTCGAACAACCTCGCCACCGTCTCGGTGGCCGACGGGAAGGCTGTCATCGGCACCTCGACGCGCAGCTCGATCTCCTCGGCGCTGCAGGCCCTGCGCGACCGGATCGCAGCGTGCGCGCGTCTGGCCGGCGCGGGGGTCGAGGAGAACAGCCCCTACCCCGGGTGGGCGCCGAACGTCGAATCGAAGCTCCTCGGGGTCTTCAAGAAGGTCCACGCCTCGACGATGGGCAAGGAGCCCGAGACGATAGCGATACACGCCGGCCTCGAGTGCGGGATCATAGGGGAGAAGTTCCCCGGGATGGACATGATCTCGTTCGGACCGACGATCCGGCACCCGCATTCGCCCGACGAGAAGGTCAACATCGAGTCGGTCGCCTCGTTCTGGAAGCTCCTCGGCGCACTGCTCGCCGAGCTGGCCGCCTGAACGGCACAACCGGCTCAAACGGCTTGACTTTCGCGGGCGGATCGCTATTATGCCTGTACGTCCGCGACCGATATACAGGGGTGTAGCTCAACTGGCAGAGCACCGGTCTCCAAAACCGGGGGCTGCGGGTTCGATTCCTGCCACCCCTATTTTTTTTGATGCGGCATCGGGGCGCCGCCTGCGATAATGGCACCCCGGACAGCGCCGGAAGGAGGACCATGGCCGGTACACGACGGGTGACCAGCGGGATGCGGCCCACCGGCAGCATCCACCTGGGAAACCTCCACGGGGCGCTCGAGAACTGGATACGTCTCCAGGACGAGTACGACTGCTTCTACTTCATCGTCGACTGGCACGCCCTGACGACCCCGGGCGGGGACGGCGCCGTCGGGTTCGAGCACGTTGGCGACCTCACGCGCAACGTGCACGAGATGGCCGTCGACTGGATATCGGCTGGGCTCGACCCGGAGAAGTGCGCGATCTTCGTCCAGTCGCACGTCCCCGAGGTGGCCGAGCTGCACCTGCTCTTCTCTATGATCACCCCGCTGGGGTGGCTCGAGCGCAACCCGACGTACAAGGACATGGTCCAGGGGTACAAGATCGAGAACCCCAGCTACGGGCTGCTCGGGTACCCGACCCTCCAGGCGGCCGACATCCTCGCCTACAAGGGCGACTTCGT
>Ga0316578_10000903_pt1 | contig 11213 bp, 9 predicted proteins | sample J0NA_2_FD_203076 | JGI IMG/M metagenome (GOLD analysis project Ga0316578, IMG submission 203076) | Rhizosphere microbial communities from salt marsh grasses in Alabama, United States - J0-2_160517rDrC | ecosystem: Host-associated > Plants > Roots > Rhizosphere | place: USA: Alabama | collected...
GCTCTCCAGTTTCCAGCCAAAGTAGGCGCCAAACCAGGTGCCCAGCGCCATCATGCCCTCGAGGCCGATGTTGACCACGCCCGAGCGCTCGGACCAGAGGGCCCCGAGACCGGCCATAGCGATTGGTACGGCCAGGGTCAGGGCCGCCTGGAACGTCCCCACCGACGTGATGTCACTCTCGTCGGTCAGGGTGCGCACCGCACAGAAGGCCAGGAACAGCACCAGTCCGAGCAACCAGCCGGGCAGGCCTCTTCTCTGGGTGGTCACGCCGCCCGCGATGGCGGTGTCGGTGGCGGTCATGCCTTCACCTCCGATGCATCGGAAGGCTTGGACTCAACGCGGGCGGCCGCGATCTCCTGCGCCTTCTTGACCTGCTTCTCCCGCATGAACTCGTCGGCGAGAATTGCGACGTACAGGATCGTGCCCTGCAGCACGATGACCAGTTCGGGCGCGAGCCCTTCGAGCTGGAACGCCCCCTTGGAGATGTCCAGGAAACTGAACAGCAGGGCCCCGAACACCATGCCGACCGGAGCCAGGCGACCGAGCAGGGCCACCGCGATGCCATTGAATCCGATGCCCTCGGAGAAGCTCAGGTCATAGGCATGCGGCTCCGTGCCCAGCAGGATCGGGAGACCGATGGTGCCGGCCAGCGCCCCGGAGATCAGCATGGCCGCGAGGATCATCCGCTTGGCGTTCACCCCGCTGGCACGAGCGGCCTCCGCGTTCTCACCACTGGCCCGCAGGTCGAATCCGAACCGCGTCCGGTTGACGACGACCGAGTAGCCAATTCCCAGCAGGATCGCGATCCAGAGGAAGCCCCACAGGTCGTTCCCCCCGATGCCAAATCCCTCCAGCCAAGCGCTGTCGGGGATCGGTTCGGTGGAGACGTTGCTACTCCCCTCCACCTGGTACTTGAAGGGGTTGTTCAGCAACCAGTTGGCCAGGTTGAACGCGATGTAGTTCAACATGATCGTGGCAACGACCTCGTTGACGTTGCGGGTCACCCGCAACACGCCCGCGATCCCGGCCCACACGGCGCCGACCAGCATCGCCACGATGATGATGAGCAGGGTGTTGAGCAGACCCGGTAGCAGCGCTGCGCCGCCAGCTGCGGCAGCGACACACGCGGCAAGCCGATACTGGCCCTCGACACCGATGTTGAACAGGTTCATCCGGAAGCCGACGGCCACCGCGAGACCTGCCAGGAACAGCGGGATCGCCCGGTTGACGATCTCCACCATGTTGCTCGTGGAGGTCGTGAAGTCGATGACCGTGCCCCAGGTGGAGAACGGGTTGATGCCCGCCAGCGCGATGATGACCGCGCTGATCAGGAACGCGATGACGATCGCGATCCCCGGGCCTGCCAGCGCGTAGCCGATCCGTTGACCGCGACTCATGGCGTAACCTCACCTTCCGCCTTGACCGCACCTGTCATGTAGCCGCCGAGCTGTTCGGAGGTCACCTCGCGGGGGTCGAACTTCGCGACGAGCTTCCCCTTGTACATGACGAACAACTTGTCGGAGAGTCCGATGAGCTCTTCCAGATCCGCAGAGATGAGCAGAATCGCCAGGCCGGCGGCGCGGGCCTCTTTCAGCTTGTCCCAGATCTGCGCCTGGGCACCGACATCCACCCCGCGGGTGGGTTGGGAGGCGATCAACAACCGTGGCCCGACCTTCATCTCCCGACCAATGATGAACTTCTGCTGGTTCCCGCCGGAGAGGGCCCCCGAGGAGGTCAGCTCGTCCGGTGTCCGGACGTCCCACTCGTCGATGATCTCGCGCGAGTCCTGCCTCGCGCGTCCCGCGTCGATCAGACCGCCCCGGTAGAGCGACTTTTCCCACTGGAAGCCGAGAATGCGGTTCTCCCAGAGTGGGAAGTGCAGCAGGAGGGCCTGCTTGTGCCGGTCCTCAGGGACGAAGGCGATGCCGTCGCTGCGGCGCTTCTGGGTCGCGTCGTGCGTGATCTCGCGTCCCTCGAGCGAAACCGAGCCGTTGGTCAGGGTCTCCAGCCCCATGATGAGTTCGGTCAGCTCCGTCTGACCGTTACCCTCGACGCCGGCGATGCCCACGACCTCCCCGGCGTGGACCTTGACCGAGACGCGGTCCAGGGCCGCCTTGTTCCCGCCCATCACGGTGACGTCCTTCAGCTCCAGGACGAGCTTGTCGGTCACCGTCGACGCGCCCCGCTCCGGCTGCGGCAGCTCGCTGCCGACCATCATCTCGGCGAGCTGCTTGGCGGTGATCGCGCTCGGGTCGTCCACCTGGCCGACCGTCTCGCCCCGCCGGATGATCGTGATGCCGTCCGCGAGCGCGAGCACCTCATCAAGCTTGTGGGTGATGAAGATGATCGTCACGCCCTCGCCCTTGAGCTGGCGGAGGCTGTCGAACAGCTCGTCAACCTCTTGGGGGACCAGCACCGCGGTCGGCTCGTCCAGGATGATGATCTTGGCACCGCGGTACAGCACCTTGAGGATTTCGACCCGCTGCTGGGCGCCGACGCCGAGATCGCCCACCAGCGCATCCGGATCGACGTTGAGACCGTACTTCTTGGAGACGTCGATGATGTGCTGGCGCGCCGCCTTGAAGTCGACGATGGCGCCCCGCTCGTCCCCGAGCACGATGTTCTCGGTCACGGTCAGGTTGCCGGCGAGCATGAAGTGCTGGTGGACCATGCCGATGCCGACATCGATCGCCTCGGTGGGGCTGGAGAACTTCTTCTCCTCGCCGTTGATGAAGATCTCTCCCTCGGTCGGCTGGTGCATGCCGTAGAGGGTCTTCATGAGGGTCGACTTGCCGGCGCCGTTCTCGCCGCAGATCGCGTGCGCCTCGGCGCGCCGGACCCGCATGTTGACGTTCTTGTTCGCGATCACGCCCGGGAACTTCTTCCAAATATTCCGTAGCTCCACCGCGTACGGCTCGTTAGACGCCGCGGCTGGAGGCGATGCTGGTGCTGCGGCCGTGCTGATGACCCACGCTCCTTATTCAGGCGGCTGAGCCGCGATGGTCGGTGGGCCGGAAACGGCCCGCGACGCGCATACTAGCGAGTCGCGGAGCCGTCCCGGCAGGCGGTCCCGAGCCCTACGAAAGAGTCGTCGGAACCTCTACGTCGCCAGCGATGATCTGGTCCTGCCACCCGTCCATGTACTCGATGTCGGACTCGGTCAGGTCCGGGTTGGAGGTCGAGTACCCGACACCCTCGTTCTCCAGGTTGCCCGTGACCGTTTCGCCACCGGTGATCGATCCGTCGACGATGCCCTCTGCGTAGGCGTAGACGGCGTTGTCGACCCGCTTGACCATGGACGTGATGATCGTCCTCTGCACGTCCGGCTGAGCGGCGAAGGACTCGTACTGGTCGGAGTCGACACCGATGCAAACGGCACCCGTAGCCGCGCACGCATTGAACATGCCGTTACCCGAGCCGCCCGCTGCGTGGTAGAGGACGTCCGCACCCTTGTCGACCATGCTCTCGGCGATCACCTGCGCCTTGTCGGGCGAGGAGAAGGTCTCGTTGCCGGTACCGATCCACTGGACCTGGACTGTGATGTCCTTGTCCAGGTCCTCGCCGGCCGCCTCCGCGCCCGCCTTGTAGCCGGCAGCGAACTTCTCGAGCAGTGGCACCTGCTGGGCGCCGATGAAGCCGACGTTGCCGGTCTCGGTGCGCAGCGCAGCCAGCGCGCCCATCAGGAACGAGCCCTGCTCCTCGGCAAACACCAGTGAGGTGACGTTGTCACCCTCCACCACCGAGTCGACAATCGCGAACTGTGCATCGGGGTTGGCCGGAGCGACCGTGCCGAGCGCACTCTCGTAGGTGAACCCGATGGCCACGATCGGATCCGCGCCCGCATTGATCAGAGTCTCCAGGTTCTGCTGCTCCTGCCCCTTGCTCGGGGTGAGGATCTGCGTGCTGGCGCCCAGATCGTCCTCGATCCGGATCGCGCCTGCCGCAGCCGAGTCGTTGAACGAGAAGTCACCCGTACCCGCGTCCGTCAGCCCGATGCCGACTGTGACGTCACTGGCGCCACCGTCACCATTGCCCTCGTCATCGCCGCCACACGCCGCAGCCGTCAGGGCCACCGCGGCAAGCAGGCCGGCGGCCTGTACTGCCCTGGTCCGTCGCACTCCCGTGCCTCCTTCATCCGTGGCCGTGGAAACAGACACCACTGCCTCTGCGAGTAACCTAACGAGCGCGACGCACGCGCCAGAAGGTGGGGCGCGCGAGTGTTATCGAGTCGATGCAAAGGCGTCACGTGCGACGTGAGCGATCGCTCCCCCGACACTGCATGCCGGCGGCCATTGCCGCAGGTAGTCTGGCCCCGTGGCGACATCGACCATGGAGGGCGGGGCCTCGCCGGATTCCGCGGCGAGCCCCCGGGGGCCTCAGAGCACCCGAAAGCGCGGACGCTCCCGGGGCACGCTCTACCGCGGCGGGGACGGTCAGTGGACCTGGGTCCTGCACCGCATCACCGGAGCTCTGACCTTCTTCTTCCTGTTCACCCACGTTCTGGACACCGCGCTGGTACGGGTCTCCCCCGACGCCTACAACCGGGTGATCGAGAGCTACAAGACGCCGCTGGTCAACCTCATGGAGGTCGGACTGGTGGGCGCCGTTCTCTACCACGCGCTCAACGGGATCCGAATCATGCTGGTGGACTTCTGGTCGTCCGGGGCCCGCTACCAGCGGGCCATGACCGTGCTCATCGCAGCCGTGTGGCTGATCGTCATGATCCCGGGCACCTACTTCATGCTGGAGCACACGCTGCTGGAGATCTTCGGGGGTACCGAGTGAGCACAGCCGGACCGCTCGGAGGCAGCACCGCGAGTCCGTCTCTGGAGGCACCGAGGTCGCCTCGCCGCACCATGCGAAGGGCCGGTCGGCTCAGCGGCAACTTCGAGATGTATGCGTGGATCTTCATGCGCATCTCGGGACTGGCCTTGGTGGTGCTGGTCCTCGGCCACCTTCTGATCATGAACATCCTGGACGGCGGCGTGCAGAGGGTGAACTTCGCATTCGTGGCCGGCCGCTGGTCATCGCCGTTCTGGCAGGGCTGGGACCTGCTCATGCTCTGGCTCGCCCAGCTGCACGGCACCAACGGGCTGCGCACCATCATCAACGACTACGCGACCAGGCCCAGCATGCGCTTCTGGCTGAAGATCCTGCTCTACGTCTCGGCAGCCCTGACACTGGCGCTGGGCACCCTGGTCATCTTCACCTTCGACCCCAACATCTGATCCGGAGTACGGCGAACCACCCGGGAGCGACCCTATGCAGAACCACCGGTACGACGTCGTCATCGTGGGCGCTGGTGGTGCCGGGATGCGGGCCGCCCTCGAGTCGGGCAGCAGGGCCCGTACGGCGGTGCTCACCAAGCTGTACCCGACCCGCTCCCACACCGGCGCGGCCCAGGGAGGCATGTGCGCGGCGCTGGCGAACGTGGAGGACGACAACTGGGAGTGGCACACCTTCGACACCGTCAAGGGGGGCGACTACCTGGTGGACCAGGACGCCGCGGAGGTGATGTGCCGCGAGGCGATCGACGCCGTCCTGGACCTGGAGAAGATGGGACTCCCGTTCAACCGGACGCCCGAGGGCCGCATCGACCAGCGCCGCTTCGGCGGGCACACCCGCAACCACGGCGAGGCCCCCGTCCGGCGCTCCTGCTATGCCGCCGACCGCACCGGTCACATGATCCTGCAGACGCTCTACCAGCAGTGCGTCGCGAAGGGCATTGAGTTCTACAACGAGTTCTACGTGCTCGACGTGATCCTCTCCGACGACGGCGGGTCTCCGGTCTGCACCGGTGTGGTCGCCTACGAGCTCGCGACCGGCGAGATCCACGTCTTCCACGCCAAGGCAGTCGTTTTCGCCACCGGCGGATACGGCAAGGTGTTCAAGGTCAGCTCCAACGCTCACACGCTCACCGGCGACGGCATGGGCATCGCCTTCCGCCGCGGGCTGCCGCTCGAGGATATGGAGTTCTACCAGTTCCACCCCACCGGCATCTACAAGATGGGGATCCTGCTCACCGAGGGCGCCCGCGGCGAGGGCGGCATCCTCCGCAACCGGGACGGCGAGCGGTTCATGGAGCGCTACGCGCCGACCATCAAAGACCTCGCCCCCCGGGACATGGTCTCGCGGGCGATCTACTCGGAGATCCGCGCGGGTCGGGGCTGCGGGCCGAACGCCGACCACGTCTACCTCGATCTGACCCACCTCCCCCCGGAGCAGCTCGACGCCAAGCTCCCCGACATCACCGAGTTCGCCCGGACCTACCTCGGGATCGAGCCCTACACCGACCCCATTCCGATCCAGCCGACCGCCCACTACGCGATGGGTGGCGTTCCCACCGACATCCACGCCCGCGTGCTGCGCAACAACCACGACGTCGTGCCGGGGCTGTACGCGGCCGGCGAAGTGGCCTGCGTGTCGGTCCACGGGGCGAACCGGCTCGGCACCAACTCGCTGCTCGACATCAACGTCTTCGGGCGCAGGGCGGGGATCGCGGCCGCCGAGTACGCCACCGAGGTGGGCTTCGCCGAGATGCCCACCGAGCCCGAGGCCGTCGTGGTGGACATGCTCGAGCGCATCCGCAGCAACCGGGGCGGTGAGCGCACGGCGACTCTCCGGTCCGAGATGCAGGAGACCATGGACGTCAACGCCATGGTCTTCCGGACGGAGGCGACCCTCAAGCAGGCCGAGATCGACCTGGCCAGCCTGCGCGAGCGCTACGAGTACGTGACCATCACCGACCACGGCTCCCGCTTCAACACCGACCTGCTGGAAGCCGTGGAGCTCGGGTTCCTGCTGGACCTCGCCGAGGTGATGGTGGCCTCTGCGAGGGCTCGCACCGAGTCCCGCGGTGCCCACTACCGCGAGGACTACCCGCAGCGCGACGACGCCAACCTGATGCGCCATACGATGGCCTACCGGGTCGGCGACGGGGCCGCCGCGGAAGTGCACCTGGACTACAAACCCGTGACGGTGACCCGCTACCAGCCGATGGAGCGCAAGTACTGATGACCACTGACACCGCCATGGGCGCCACGGACGTCGCCGCCGGTGAGGCCGGTTTCGCCGCGGACGCCGGCACTGGGGAGGCACCCGCGCATCTCCGTGAGATGACGATCAAGGTGCGACGCTTCCTGCCCGACGAAGAGGACGCAGCCCCGTTCTGGCAGAGCTTCACCGTCCAGGTCGACCCCACCGACCGACTGCTCGATGCGCTGCACCAGATCAAGTGGCACGTGGACGGCTCGTTGACGTTCCGGCGCTCCTGCGCCCACGGGATCTGCGGCTCGGATGCGATGCGCGTCAACGGGGTGAACCGACTCGCCTGCAAGGTGCTGGTGAGGGACCTTCCCGGCACCGTCACGGTGGAGCCGATCAAGGGGCTGACCGTCGTCAAGGACCTCGTCGTGGACATGGAGCCGTTCTTCGAGGCCTACCGATCGGTGAAGCCCTTCCTGATCACCACCGGCCAGGAGCCCTCCGCGGAGCGGATCCAGTCCGCCGAGGACCGCGCCCGCTTCGACGACACCACCAAGTGCATCCTGTGCGCGGCCTGTACGACGTCCTGTCCGGTCTACTGGAATGACGGCGACTACTTCGGTCCGGCAGCCATCGTCAACGCACACCGCTTCATCTTCGACAGCCGCGACGAGGGTGCGGAAGAGCGCCTCGAGATCCTCAACGACAAAGAAGGGGTCTGGCGCTGCCGGACCACCTTCAACTGCACGGACGCCTGTCCTCGCGGCATCGAGGTCACGAAGGCCATACAGGAGGTCAAGCGGGCCCTGATGTTCGGGCGTGTCTGACCGGAGACGCCACCGGCGTAATCCCTCAAGTTGAACTTGAGGATCGGCGCGCCAGGGCAGGTCCTGGGTCTTCGGGCGACTAGCCTCCGGAGACTGTGAGCCCAGCGATCCTTCGTACGATTCTGGCCGGCGCGGCCACCGCGACCGTTCTCCTCGCGGTCGCCCCCGGATGTGCCTTCGCCGACGCAGCATCCGGGGCGGCGGGCGACAGCACCGTCGGCGGCTCCTTGTCGACAACGGTAGGCGGCCCGCTGCTCGCCGACACCGGCACCGTCCTGCCCGAGGGGGCGCCGCCGCTCCCGTCGTACGCCACCGCCCAGTCATTCGTGCTGGCGGAGGCGAACACCGGAACGGTGCTGGCCGCGCGGGACCCGCACGGCCGCTACGCGCCGGGCGGGATTCAGAAGCTGCTCACGGCTCTCACCCTGATCCCAAAGCTCGACCCGGGCGACAAGCTCGTCGCAGAAGCCGACCACCTCGGCTCGGGAGGCCGCAAGGCCGGGCTGAAGCAGGGAGCCGAGTACTCCGTGGAGGACCTCCTCTACGGCATGCTGCTGGCTTCCGGGGACGACGCGGCCAACGTGCTCATCGACTCCGCCCCGGGAGGGTCGACGATCGGCCTGGCCGCGATGCGCGCGGAGGCCAAGCGTCTGCAGGCGAACGACACCCTCGTCGTGAACGCCACCGGGAGCGACGCCCAGGGTCAGGTGACGTCGGCCTACGACACGGCACTCGCCGCCCGCGAGGGACTGCGCAACGGAGACCTCGCCCGCTACGTCTCGACGGAGCAGCACGTTGCACAGACCTCACATGGGCCGCTGACCTGGACCAACGACAACAAGCTGCTCGGCAAGTACCCCGGAACCGTAGGGATGAAGAGCGGTGAGACCGCTCCGGCCGGGGGCACCTACGTCGGAGCCGTCACGCGCGACGGTCGGACGCTGCTGCTCGTCCTGCTGGCCTCGGCGGACAAAGTGGCGCCGCAGGCGATGGAGATGTTCGACTGGGCGTTCGCGCTTCCGACCGACATCGAGCCGATCGGTGATCTCGTCGAGCCGCTGGCCTCGCCGGCGACCTCCTTCGTCACCACGGCCAGTGCACTGCAGGATCTCGAGGCTGGCGACTCCGACGGCGCCGCGAGTGGTGACACTGGCGCCGGTTCCGGCACAGATGCGGACCAGTCCGGTTCCGGGAGCACGGAGGGATCGTCGGAGGCTTCCGGTGAGTCGGTCTCCGCGGCCGCCTCGAGCGGCTCAGGGGGCCTCGGGTTCGGTACGGAGGCCACGCTGTCCCTGCTGCTGGTGGCCTTCGCGGGAGTGGCGATCCTGCTGCTGTCAGCGCGCGCCGTACCGACGGCCCGCGGCCCGCGCCCGGTACCTGCGTCAGCAGCTACCGGAGCGGGCGGTAGGGGCGCTGCCGGGTCGGGTGGCGCCGGACCCCGGCCGGTGCGGCGCGAGGCGCCGCGACAGCCCTCACCCGCCAGGTACCCGGGTCCGAGCAGGAGCACGGCGCGGGGCCGAGCTACCCAGAGTGGTCCCCGACCGCCCGCAGGGAGCTCACCCGGCGGGCGGCGTCAGCGGTAGGAAGCCGATCCGGTCCCGCACCTCCGCCATCGTGGTAAGCGCGACCGCACGTGCCCGCTGAGCCCCGTCGGCGAGCACGGTGTCGAGGTGCCGCTCGTCGTCGAGCAGGTCTCGTACCGTCTCCTGCACCGGGGCCACCCACTCCAGCACCGCCTCGGCGACGTCCTTCTTGAAGGCCCCGTACCCGCTGTCGGCGTAGCGGGCCTCGAGGTCGGACACCCGAGCTCCGGTGATGCCCGAAAGAATCCGGAGCAGGTTCGTCACGCCAGGCTTGTCATCGGATGCTCTGACCTCGGTGCCGGTGTCCGTAACCGCACGCATGATCTTTCGCCGGAGCTGGGAAGGCTCGTCCAGCAGCTCGAGAGTCCCGCCCGGCGAGTCGCTGGACTTGCTCATCTTCCCGGTCGGGTTCTGCAGATCCATGATCTTCGCCGTCGAGGCGAGGATGTGAGGCTCCGGAACGGTGAACGTCCGGCCGAACCGGGTGTTGAACCGCTGCGCGAGATTGCGGGTCAGCTCGAGGTGCTGGCGCTGGTCCTCGCCGACCGGAACCGAGTCCGCCTGGTACAGCAGGATGTCGGCGGCCTGGAGGACCGGGTAGGTGAACAGCCCCACCGTCGCCACCTGCTGGCTGCCCGCCTTGTCCTTGAACTGCGTCATCCGCGTCGCTTCGCCGTAGCCGGTGATGCAGGCCAGCACCCACTCCAGCTCGGCGTGCTCGGGGACGTGCGACTGAACGAAGACCGTGCAGCGGTCCGGGTCGAGCCCCAGTGCCAGCAGCTGGGCCACGGATACCCGGGTACGCCGCCGGAGCAGTGTCGGGTCGTGACGCACGGTGATGGCGTGCATGTCCACGACGCAGTAGAAGGCCTCGTGCGTGTTCTGCAGGTCGACCCACTGCTTGAGCGCGCCCAGGTAGTTGCCCACGTGGAACGAGTCGTGGGTGGGCTGTATGCCGGACAGGACCCGCGGCCGGCCGGAAGAGGCGTCCTCGCTCATGGCGCCATTCTCCCAGTCCGCTAGCTCTCCAGGGGCGCGTGCGGGCTCTCGGCGGTGGGTGACTCGCTCTCGGTGAGTCGATGCACCCTGACCCGCTCGATCCGGCGCTCGTCCATGCGGGTGACCTCGAGCCGGACGCCGTCGGCCTCCACCAGGTCTCCCTCCCGGGCCAGCCGGCCCAGCGACGCGGTGACGAACCCGGCGACGGTCTCGTACGGGCCCTCGCGGAGCGAGACGCCGGAGCGTTCCGCGAAGTCCTCGAGATTCATCAGACCGTCCACGTCGAGATCCCCACCCTCGAGCTGTCGGGACGAGTCCGCCTCGACGTCGTACTCATCACGGATGTCGCCGACGACCTCCTCGATGAGGTCCTCCAGGGTCACGATGCCGGCGGTGCCTCCGTACTCGTCCACCACGATCGCGAGATGTGCTCCCCGCTGACGCATCTCGGCCAGCGCCGCCAGAACTGGCTTGGTGCCCGGGATCCGCAGCACCTCCCGAGCAAGCTCGCCGATCGCCCGGCCGGGCTCCCGCCGCAGCATGGCCGCCGCGGCGTCGCGGGAGTGCAGGAAGCCCACCACGTCGTCCACGTCACGGTCGATCACGGGACACCGGGAGTAGCCGGCGGACACCATCGCAGGCAGCGCGCGCCGCACCGGCATCGAAGCGCGCAGGAACGTGACCTCCGTCCGCGGTCGCATCACCTCGCGCACCTGCAGCTCTCCCGCCCCGAAGACCTCATCGATCAGGCGCCGCTCGTCCGCGCCCAGCACGCCTTCGGTGAGCAGCAGGGCCCGAAGCTCGGCGTTGCTCATCTGAC
>Ga0316578_10000904_pt1 | contig 11208 bp, 3 predicted proteins | sample J0NA_2_FD_203076 | JGI IMG/M metagenome (GOLD analysis project Ga0316578, IMG submission 203076) | Rhizosphere microbial communities from salt marsh grasses in Alabama, United States - J0-2_160517rDrC | ecosystem: Host-associated > Plants > Roots > Rhizosphere | place: USA: Alabama | collected...
GGACATGTAGGCCACGGTACCGAGGATCACACCTTCCACGGTCGCATGTCGGGTCACCGTCGGCGACAGCGAGAGCGACGAATCGCCCGACTCGCTCTCCCACGCCTTGGCGAGCCCGAAGTCCAGCACCTTGACCGCGCCGTCCGACCGCAGCTTGATGTTGGCCGGTTTGAGGTCGCGGTGAACGATGCCCTGCTCGTGCGCCGTCTCCAAAGCCTCGGCGATCTGCAACGCGATCGGGACTGCCTCGTCGACGGGAATTGGACCTCGCTCGATCCGCTCCGACAGGTCCTCCCCCTCCGCCAGCTCCATGGCGAGAAAAACCGTCTCCGCGCCCGTCTCCGTCTCCGTGCCCGACGGCACCGTCTCCAACCCATACAACGTCGCGATGTTGGGGTGATTGAGGCTCGCCAGCACCTTGGCCTCGCGCTCGAAGCGCGCCATCCGCTCGGGGTCGGCGGCAAACTCCTCCGGCAGCACCTTCAATGCCACCTCGCGGCCGAGCTTGGTGTCGGTCGCGCGCCACACCTGCCCCATACCGCCGGCACCGAGCGCCGCGGTAATGTGGTAGTGGGCGAGCAGGGAACCGGGTGCAACGTTCATACGCCGAGGCTCCTCAACAAAGAGGCGAAAGTCTGCATATCTCCACCCGTGACATTTTCGCGATCCTGCCGCGCTTCATCTATGCTGTGGCTGATACCACCGAGCGGGCCGGTACGCCTGAGGTCCACCAAATATCCCTTCATCGTCTCGCCTCGAGGGCCAGCGGCCAGTTGACGACGAGATTGAGGAGGTTGTCGGCGCGCTGGGCGGCCGACGGAACCACCAGGAACCGTTCACCATCGCCGGTCATGCTGAAGAACGGCCCACCGATGAGCGGCGCTTGAATCGTGAAGAGGTCTTCCGACTGACCGACCTCGAAATTCCCCTGGGATCCATGGACCGCGACCGCCACGAGCTGACCGTCGAGGCGCGTGTAGACGATCTGGTTCCCATCCGCCCGCCACTGTGGGTAGACGCCACTATCGGACGACACCTGCCACCGCCGTCCCGGACCGGGGTAGGGGGTCACGTAGATTTCCGGCTGACCCGACTCGTTGGAAAGGTACGCCACCCAGCGACCATCAGGCGAAAACCGGCCGAGCGCTTCGTCGAACTCGGTATTCCTGAAGGGCTGTGGCGCGCCGTTCTCCGCCATGTCCAGGACCCACAGGTCAGCCTTCGTTTCCTCTCCCGATGATTGGTACAGAAGCAATCGGCCGTCGGCGGAGACACCGGAAGGAAAGGTGTCCGTATCCGACACCAGCACCGGCTCCACCTCGCCCGCGCCACCGATGGTCTTGCGGAATATGTCGTACGAACCGTTGCGGTTGGAAGCAAAAAACACGGTGCCGCTGTCGGCAGACCACACCGGCGAGGTGTCCCCATTCAGATCGAAGGTGAAACGGGTGCGCAGATCGCGATCGACCTCGTAGATCCAGAGGTCTGGCGTTCCAGCCACCTCATCGTTGATCTGGCTGACCGCGAGCCGGCCGTCCGGTGACAACGTCGCGACACGGTAGTACGCAGCGTCACCCGCGGAGCCGAGGAGCTTTCCGTTCCTGTCGTACCACTCGAGCTGCGATTTCGCCTCTCCCTGACCGGTCAGGTAGGTCACGATATCGGTCGCCGAGGTCGAGAAGACCGCGAGCGATGCTCCGGGAACAACCAACACGTTTTCAGCCAGCGGAACGGCCTCTCCGGTGAGCTCGAGCTTCCCGGGGTCGAACGGTTGGGCCATCAGGGTGCGGTCGCGGAGGAAAAGCAAATGCCCGGAAGCGAACTCTGCCTCGGTCGACGTCTTCAGGAGCTCCCGGCTCTCACCACCGTCGAGCGAGCCCACCATGACCGCGGAACCCTCGGATCCCGTCGCGCGAGCGAGATACAGGAAGTGCTGACCGTCGGGCAGGAATCGGGGATGACGGTGCGAGTTGTGGCGAGCGGCATCGACCTCGGTGATCGGCGAGGCCTCGCCACCGGCGGACGACACGCGATACAGTGGGCCGGAAGCGTCCGGCGCGAAGACGATCACTCCGTCCTCGTTCCAGGTTCCCCCCTTGCCATTGGCGGCCTCACACAGGGTGATCGGCGGCCCACCCATGGTGTCGATCTTCTTCATCTTGCCGTCGGTTTGCGTCGAAAACGCGATCCACCGCGAGTCGGGGGACCAGAAGGGGTACTGGGCGCCTTCGGTTCCGGAGAGCTGGACGGCGCGATCGGCGTCGAGATTGCGGAGGAAAAGGCTGATGTTCCCGTCCTCATCGCGCGCCGAGAAAGCCACCTTCCGACCATCCGGCGACACCGCAACCGGGCCCGGACGGGCCGGAGCAAGACTGAACTCGGTGCCGTCGGGCGGTGGAATCGTCGCCTTGATGATCCTCGGCACATTGCTGACATCGAACCACAGAGCGATCGCCAGAACAGCGGCCAGCGCTGCAGCGAGCGCCCACGGCAGAACTTTGGCCCATCTGGGCGCGGGCAAAATCTCCGTAACTGCCTCGTGTGCAGCGGCCTCGACAGCTGTCGGATCCGCCCGATACTCCTCGAGCACGATGCGTGCGTCCCCGATCGCCTGCAGGCGTTGCTTCGGTTTCTTGCGCAAACAGCGCCCGATGAGCTCGCGCAGCCGAACCGGTGTGTCGGTCGGCAGAGCTTCGAGGTCAATCTCATCCTTGAGGACCGAGGCCAGCACATGCGAGACCGTCTCGCCCTCAAACAGTCTGTGACCGGTCAGCATCTCCCACAGCACCACGCCAAAGGCCCAGATGTCCGCCCGGCGATCCGCCGCCGTCCCCGCCGCCTGCTCGGGCGCCATGTACGCCGCGGTGCCCAGAATCACCCCAGCCGCCGTCGCGTGCGCCGTCAGCGTCGGCGACATCGAGAGGCTCGAGTCCGACCCGTCGGCCTCCCACGCCTTGGCCAACCCGAAGTCGAGCACCTTGACCGTGCCGTCCGGACGCAGCTTGATGTTGGCCGGCTTGAGATCGCGATGGACGATGCCCTGCTCGTGTGCGGCCTCCAGAGCTTCGGCAATCTGCAGCGCGATATCGGTCGCCTCCTCGACAGGAATCGGTCCCCGTTCGATGCGCTGGGAAAGATCCTCCCCCTCCACCAGCTCCATGGCGAGAAAAACCGTCTCCGCGCCCGTCTCCGTCTCGGTGCCCGACGGCACCGTCTCCAACCCATACAGCGTCGCGATGTTGGGGTGATTCAGGCTCGCCAGCACCTTCGCCTCGCGCTCGAAACGCGCCATGCGCTCGGGGTCGGCGGCAAACTCCTCCGGCAGCACCTTCAATGCCACCTCGCGGCCGAGCTTGGTGTCCTCGGCGCGCCACACCTCTCCCATGCCGCCGGCACCGAGCTCTCCTGTGATCCGGTACTGGCCGAGGGTCTGTCCGATCATGTTGCTTCCTTCCCCATCCTCATTCCTCGAAGTTGAGCTTTTTCAGCAGCGCGGCAAAACGCGGGTCCGAACGCAGCGGGTCGAAGATGCGGTCGTTTCGGAGCCACCCGAGCCACTGCGAGTCGAGAGCGTAGGCCTGTTCCAACAAGCTCACCGCGCGTGGATAATCCCCGAGACCGAGAGCAACGAGGGCGTGGTCGAATGGCGTAACGACACCGTTGAGCGACATGGCCGTCAGATCCTCGACCTCCGCCAGGGCGCGGTCGCGATCACCGGACGCCCCGTAGGCGTACGAGAGCCAGGCGCTGACGAATGCCGGGGCGCCCATGGTTTTGGACCGCTGCAGGTGGGGGATGGCATCGGCGACCTTTCCGGCCTGGATGTCGATCCACCCGTAGGCGAATGGCGGGAAGAAAAACGTTGGATCGATGTCTTCCGCCCTGCTCACCTGTTCTCTCGCCCCCTCAAAATCCCCCCGCCAGGCCCACGCGAAGATCGAGTCGACAAAGATCTGCGGGTTCAGGGGATCGAGTTCCGCCGCGAGCCGACTCTCCGCAATCGACTCCTCGAAACGCCCCTGGAACGCGAGACCGAGCGCGAACTGGTCGTGGGCGAAGGCGTAGTTCGGGTTGAGCTCGATGGCGCGGCGGAACTCGGCCTCGCAGCCTTCCCAGTCGTACTCGTAGAAGAGCTTGAACACGGCGAGCGAGGTGTGAGCCTCGGCGGACCGGTCGTCGAGCCGGATCGCCTTTTCGGCGGCCGCCTTGGCCTTGGGGCGCGCCTCGGAGGCGGTGATGAACCCCTCGTTGTACCCTGCCCAGAGGTAGGCGTCCGAAAGACCGGAGAGTGCCGGGACGAAGTTCGGGCTCAGTGCGAGGGCGTCTTCGAACCGGGCGATGGCCTTCTGCAGGTTCTCGTCGCTGGGCCGGTTGAAGAAGTACCGTCCCTTGAGATAGGCGTCGTAGGCCTCGGTGTCCACGCTCAGGGCACTCTGAAGCTGCGACTGCTCGGCCGGTGTGAGCTGGACGTTGATCGCGCGCGCGATCGCGGACGCCATGTCCCGCTGGAGCGCGAGCACGTCTTTCGAGCTGCGCTCGAAGTTGTCGGCCCACAGGTGGCGATCAGCACGGGCGTCGATGAGCTGCACCGTGATCAGGACCCTGTCGCCGGACCGGTTCACCGATCCCTCGACGATCGCGTCGACGTCGAGGGCCTTCGCGATCTCGGGGGCCGAGGGACGGTTTCCGCCCCCGAACTGCATCGCCGAGCCGCGCGAGATCACCCGGATCTGGCTGATCCGGGCGAGATCGGCGGTCAGCGCGTCGGTCATTCCCTCGGCGAAGTAGTCCTGGCTCGGATCGCCCGAGAAGTTGTCAAGGGGGAGCACTGCGATGGACGAGATCCCGAGTCCGGACGTGTCTCGGCTTGCCCCGCCGGCGAAGTTGACGAGGCCCGATCGCACCAGAAGGTATCCGACCACGCCGAGCAGGACGGCCGCGCCCACGATCTTGATGGTGGATGACCGCCGCCGCGACCCGCCCCGACTCGCGGCCGGGAGGTCATGACCTCCTGACTGCACGTTCTGCAGCGCCGCCTCGATCTCCCGCAGGCTCTGGTAGCGCGCGCCGGGCTGCTTCTCGAGGCAGCGGGTGATGACACGCCACAGCCCTCCGGGCAAACCTGCGGGCGGGATCGTCACACCATGCGGCGCGTCGCGCAGGATCGCCGACGCGATCTCGGCGGTCGATCCTCCCGTGAAGGGCCGATCCCCGGTCGCCATCTCGTACAGCACCACGCCGAACGAAAAGATGTCGGACCGGTGGTCCACCGCGCGTCCGGCAACCTGCTCGGGGGACATGTAGGGCATCGTGCCCATCACCACCCCATCGCGGGTCTGGAGGTCGGTCTCCAACTCGGAATTCAGGACTTCATCCGATGGCGGGGCGGCAATTTTGGCGAGCCCGAAGTCGAGCACCTTCACCCGGCCGTCGTTGGTCACCATCACGTTCGACGGTTTGAGATCGCGGTGGACGATGCCCCTGTCGTGAGCGGCGGCCAGGGCCCCGGCCACCGCGGAGGCGATCTCGAGAATTCGATCGACGGCCATGCCGTTTTCGGGAATCAGCCGGTCGAGCGACTCGCCTTCCACCAACTGCATCGTCAGGAAGTGCCGGCCCTCGCTCTCCTCCACCGAGTACACGCTGACTACACCCGGGTGATCGAGGGAGGCGAGCATCATCGCTTCGCGGCGGAAGCGGTCGAGCCGTTCAGCGCTCGCGGCCATCTCCGCAGGCAGCACCTTGAGCGCCACCTCGCGCCCGAGCTTCGTGTCGGTCGCACGCCACACCTCTCCCATCCCGCCGACGCCGAGGGCCGCGGTGATGCGGTAGTGGGCGAGAGTCGTGCCGATCACGCAGCTGCTCCTTCGAGGGAGTCCAGAATGTTGCGGATCCGTTCGACCAGCTGATCGTCGGAGAGCTCGCTCTCTCCGTGCGGGCCGAGCAGCTCTTCCAGTTCGTCACGGTGGTGCTGCGCCGCCCAGCCCTGGCGGCCGCCGAGCTCGTTCCAGATTCTGCGAGCCTCGTCCAGCCGTCCCAAACGGGTCAGGAAATAGGCGAAGTGATGAGCCGATGTCCAAAGCTGTTGGCGGTCGCCCGAGTTGATGAAGGAGCGGATGGCCCGTGCCAGCCGCAGCCGGGCCTGACCCGGCTCCTCGAGTCGCGCGACCACGACCGCGGCCTCGGTCGCAGCGAACCCACCGCATAGCGGGAGGCCGACCCGTTCGGCGATCTCCGAGGCCTGATCGAAGAGCTCGAGCGCTCGTCGAGGGTCGCTGTCCGAGTACGCGCGGCCCAGCATGAAGGTCGCCCAGCACTGCGCGGCCTGGTTGCCGGTGGCGCGAGCTTCCTCGTAGGCTTCGAGGCCGATCCGTCGGGCCTCGTCCATCTCGCCGGCCCGCACCCTGAAGACGACCTCGATGCTCTTGATCGCCGCGGTGTGGGCCGCGTTTCCGGTCCGCTGGCCGGCCTCGATCCAACGGTGCATGCGGTCCATCAGGTCGGGGCTCTGTGTGAGGATGCTCCAGTTGAACCCGGCCAGGGCCCACAGGCACTCGGCGACCGCATCGCCCCGGTCAGCCCGGCCGTCCGACGCCTCCACCAGGCGGACGGAGTCGTCAGGCCGGCCGCCATGCATCATGAGGTGGCTGGCCACCGCACGCACACAGGCCGGTTCGGGGCTCACCTCGAGCGCCGCCTCGGCCCAGTCGGCGACCTCGTAGCGGAGGGCGTGCCAGGCCCACCAGAGAAGAGGTCTGAGGAGGGCGGTCAAGGCCTCACCGTTTTCACGTTCGATCGCTGCATCGACCGCGACCCGGAGATTTTCGTACTCGCGGCCGATCGCCCGGATCCACGACGGATCATCGTCACTCCACAGGCCGGACCAGGCCCGGTCCATGAAATCGGTGAAGAACCGCATGTGGCGGTCGTGGATTTTCGCAGCGTCCCCGCTCGCCACGAGCTGCTCCTCGCCGAACTGGCGGAGGGTCTCGAGAAGTCGGTAGCGCGTCCCGTCCCCGGTAATCGAGGCGAGCACCATCGATCGTGCGACCAGGGACTCGATCGCATCCTCGACCTCGAGAGAACCGACGTCGTCGCCGCCGGCCACCGCCACCGCCGCCTCCCGGGTGAACCCGCCCGCGAATGCACTCAGCCGGTCGAAGACCCGCCGCTCCACCGGTTCCAAGAGATCGTACGACCAGGCCACCGTGTTGCGCAGCGTTTGCTGACGCTCCATCCGGCCCCGCCGACTGCCGCGCAGCAGCCGGAACCGGTCGTCGAGCCTCTGTTCGATCTCATCGGGGCTCATGCTGCTGCAGTGTGCAGCCGCGAGCTCGATGGCCAGCGGCATCCCGTCCAGGCGGCGGCTCAGCCGAGCCAGGGTGTCCGTATCGAGCTCGCCCCGGATTCCGACCGCTTCCGCGCGATCTCGGAAGAGCACGGCGCCGTGGTCGTCCGCGAGCGATTGGAGCCGGAGGACCTGCTCGCCGCGGATGGCGAGGTTCTCGCGGCTGGTGGCGAGGATGCGAATCCCCGGGCAGCGCGTGGTGATGGCCTCCGCCAGCTCGGCAGCCGCATCGAGCACGTGCTCGCAGTTGTCGAGCACCAGCAGGAGGGCGCGGTGGCGGAGCGAGACGATCACCGACTCGGTGATCGTCTTGCCCGGCTGCTGCACCGCGCCGACGAGATCGGCGACGACATGCGGGACCGCTTCGGCCTTGGTCACCGGCGCGAGCTCGACCAGCCACGCGCCGTCCTCAAACTCCCCCGCCATATGCCGCGCCGTCTCGATCGCCAGCCGGGTCTTGCCCGTCCCTCCGACCCCGACCAGCGTCACCAGCCGAGCGTCGCCGAGACGCTCCTTCAGCTCCACCATCTCTCCCTCGCGGGCGACGAACGAGTCCACCGGTGTCGGGAGATTGCCGCGGGCGGGCCGCTGGTCACCCCTCGCGGTGGTCCCCAGCGTGATTGAATCCGGCCACAGCCGCTGCCAAAGGGCGCGGACGCGGGGATCGCCCGGCGGAAACTCGTGCTCGTGCAAACCGGGACGGAACCAGAAGACCAGCGGCAACCGCTGGTCGGCCGCGGCATTGAAGTGTTCGACGGCTGACCCGATATCCCGTTCCGCTACCGCAATCATCGCGCGCACTATGGGGTCGATTCGGGGATCATCCTCGCTGTCTCGGAGACGGTCGAGAATCTGCCGTGCCTCACCGTCTGACCCGGCGAGACGGAGCATCGAGGCATGCATCGCCTCGAAGACGGGATGGTGTCCGGTCAGCTCGCTGGTCCTTGCAATCCACCGCCCCGCCTCTTCGAAATGTCCCTCCCGTTTGAGCACGAACGCCAGGAAGTTCGGCAGGTCGAAGAACACAGGGTGCTGTTCGATGCCATCGCGAAGCAGCCTCTTCCCCCTCGCCTGCTCGCCACTGAAAAACAGCGAGAGCCCGAACTGCGAGATCACGTTCGGACTCCGCGGGTCCAACGCGAGCGCCACCTCGTGCGCTGCGGCCGATTCTTTGTAACGCCCCATCAGAAAAAGTGTCACCCCGTGCCAGAAGTGGGCTTCGATTTCGTTCGGGTCGAACTCGATGGCCATCTTCAGTTCGGCGACCGCGCCCTCCCAGTCGAGATCGTGGAGAGACAGCACGCCGGCTCGTGCGACTCGAGCGAGGACGTTCTCGGGATCGAGTGCCAGCGCGCGTTCGGCGGCCCGGCGGGCCTGTACCAGATCGTCGCGGCCGCGAGCCGCGCCCCAGTAGGCCGAAAAGACGTGTGAAATGGCCAACTGCCCGTGGGCCTCGGCAAAGTTCGGGTCCAATGTGATGGCCTCTTCAAGCTGCTCGATTCCGCGCAAGACCTCCGGCGCCTGGAGGGTGCGGACCCCCTGCCGGCCCTTGAGATAGAGATCGTAGGCCTCGACGTTCTCGGTCGGACGTCGGCGAATTTGCTCGACCACACCCGAACCGAGCTCGGTTCGGAGAGCCTGCGCGATCTTGAGCGCCACGTCGCCCTGGACCGCGAAGATGTCCTCGAGGTCGCGGTCGTAGCTCTCACTCCACAGATGCCGGTCGGTGGCCGCTTCGATGAGCTGCGCCGTCACACGAACCCGGTCGCCCGCTCGCCTCACCGACCCCTCGAGCACCGTTCCCACTTCGAGCTCGGCCGAGATCTCGCGAATCGATTTCGACGTGCCCTTGTAGGTCATGGCCGACGTGCGGGAGATCACGCGAAGGCCGCGGATCTTCGAAAGGCTGGTCAGAATCTCCTCGGTCACGCCGTCTGCGAAGAACTCGTTCTCCCGATCGTCGCTCATGTTGACGAAAGGCAGGACCGCGATGGACTTCAGGTCGAACTCGCCGCTTGGCTGCCGCCGGGCTCCTTGGACCTGTAAGGGCGCCTTGACCTCGGAAGATTGTGTCCAGCCCTCGCCGTCGTCCATCCCCGCCTTGCGCAGCCCATCGAGAATGTGTTCGACGAAGTCCTCGGTGTGGCCCCACTTGAGGAACTCCTTGCGCACGGCCTCGAGATCGTAACCGAAGGTGCCGCGCAGCGTTTCGATGGATGCTCGGGCCTCGTCCAGTCGACCGAGCTGCCCACACGCCGCGGCGAAGTTGATGTGGGTATAGGGGAACTTGGGCCAGTTGATCCCTTTCACCACCAGACAGGCATCCTCGTACTCTTCGCGTGCGTAGTGGAGGTAGAAATTAACGAAGGGGTACCACTCTGGGTGGTGCGGGTTGAGGGCACAGGCTCGGGTTCCAAGTTCTGCTCCGCGCTCCCGCTGCCCCGAGTTCCCGAAGCACAGCCCCATGTAGGCGATCGCGTAGGAGTTCCTCGGGTTGAGCGCCATCGCCCTGGTGGCGGCGGCCTCGAACGCCGCCAGGTCGCCGAGAAAGAAGTGCCCGCCGGCGAGATTGAGCCAGCCCGCCTGGCAGGTCGGATCGAGATCGACGGCTCGCTGTGCGGCGCGCAACGAGCGTCCGATCGGATCCTCCAGAGCGTTGAACCCGAAGGCGAACTCGTTGATGTAGGTGTTCGCGAGCCACGCATGGGCTTCCGCGTTGTCCGGGTGCAGCTCGACCATTCTCTCGAGACCGTCGCGGATCGCGGCGTGTTCCTCGGGTGGATGAATGACCTGCACGAAGCAGACCGCCCGCATGATCCAATCGTCGACGGTCAGCGCTTCGTCAGGCAGAGCGCGAAGCTCGGCTGCGACCAACCGCGCCATTACCCCCGAGTAGTCGCCTACCGTTGCGACGACCCGGTCGGTCAGATCGTCTTGCAGCTCGAAGATGCTGGCACCCTCGAGCCGGCGGTCGTAGGTCTCGGACCAGACGTGGGCGCCCGTCTCGACCTCCACGAGCTGGACGCTGAGGCGCAGCTCCGAACCTGCACTGCGCAGTCCGCCGCGCAGGATGTAGCGCACGCCGTGGCCGGCAGCCGTCGTGCCGGAATCCTCGCCCACTCCGAGCTGCGCGCCATCGATGATCGCGAGATAGGGAAACCGGGCGAGACCGATCGTGATGTCCTCGGCAAGACCCTCGGCGAGCGCCGCGAGAGCCGCATCTGAAGCGGAGGCCCGGAACGGCGCCACAGCGATGGTGCGATCGCGGCCAGGTTGGAGACGGCTGCCCGAGGATGCGATCGCCGGGCGCCGGACTGGTACGACCCGAGGAACCGCGGAAGCGACCGACTCCCCGGAGGCTTCCCGCTTCAGCGCCCTGAGCTCGTTGAAAACGTCGCGCGCGGTCTGGTAGCGGTCGCGGCGGTCCTTCTCCAGACAGCGTGTGATAATCCGGCCGAGATGGCGCGGCAGGTCGCGGCGCACCTCGATCACGGAGGGCGGCACATCTCTGAGAATCGACGACATCAACGCCGGCGAGCTCTCGCCCGAAAACGGCCGCTCTCCGGTCGCCATCTCGTAGAGCATCACGCCGAGCGAAAAGACATCTGTGCGGTGGTCGACGATGAGGCCTTCGACCTGCTCCGGCGACATGTAAGGCACGGTGCCGACGATCGTTCCGATCCCCGTCAGGGCCTCGGTGGGGAGCTCGCTCGAGTCCGACGCTTGTGTTGTGTCCTGAAGCTTGGCGAGCCCGAAATCCATGACCTTGACCCGGCCCTCGCCGTCGACCATCACGTTGGCGGGCTTGAGATCGCGATGGATGACGCTCTTTTCGTGCGCCGCCGAGATCGCCTCGGCCA
>Ga0316578_10000905_pt1 | contig 11205 bp, 4 predicted proteins | sample J0NA_2_FD_203076 | JGI IMG/M metagenome (GOLD analysis project Ga0316578, IMG submission 203076) | Rhizosphere microbial communities from salt marsh grasses in Alabama, United States - J0-2_160517rDrC | ecosystem: Host-associated > Plants > Roots > Rhizosphere | place: USA: Alabama | collected...
TGCCGGGAAGGGGAATCTCGCACCGGCCAGAGTAGGTACCTTCAAGCGGCGTGATCGTCATCTCCCAGGCATCGATCACCTCGATGGTGAAGCGAGCGTCCTCGGGTAGATCGATCTGCCAGCGCGCCGACTGCCGGTTTCCGCCGCAGTAGCACAGGTAGTATTCTCCCTCTATTCCCGCGCAGGCGATCTTCCAGTCCTCGCGCAGTGGGTTGATGCCCTGTGCGGAACCCTCCTCCAATAACCGACGCAGGAAGGCGATGCGGGCCGCGCTCTGGCCGTGCAGCACGCCGCCCTTGGACCACCACAGTATGTCCTGGGGATGCAGGTAGGTCTCACCGTGGCCCACGTAGCTGCCGTGCATTGTGCCCTCCCAGAAGCGGTTCACCAGCTCCTGTGGCGTCAGGTTGCCCCACCTGCGTTCGATATCACCCTCGTAGCCACACTCATCTACCACGACCGGTTTGCCGTACATCTCACGCCACTCGGTCGTCCTGCTCAGATCGTGATGTTGGACAGAGCAGTGGGTCACCCAGGGTTTGGCGTGGTCGTAGAACGAGTAGCAGTTGTGGATCGACCGCAGGTGCTGGTAGGGATCGCTCTCCTGCACGATGCGGAAGAAGCGGTCCCAGTCGGCCATGGTCTTGGCCTGCATCAGGTCGTACTCGTTGGCCATCGACCACCAGACGTTGCGGTAGGCCGCCAGGCGCGCGACCAGGTAACGCAGGTAGCGGTCGTCTGTCTCGGTATCCATCGTGGCGTACCCCCAGCGGTCGTAGGGGTGAAAGAGGATCAGGTCGGCCTCGATGCCCAAATCCCGCAGGTCGCTGACTCGCTGTTCCATGTGCTGGAAAAAGGCCGGGTTGAAGCGGCCATAGTTCCACTCGCCGGATTTTGTCCGCTCAAAGGCGTGATACACTGGTTCGTTCTGGTTGAACGTATAGTGCTTGGGAAAGACGCACATGCGCATCTTGTTGAATGGCGCTGCACTGAGCGTCTCCAACGTCCGCTCCTCCAGCTCGTTTCTTTGGTGGTTCCAGACGTAGCAGGTGGTACCGATGGGGAAGTAGGGGCTGCCGTCGGTGTAGGCAAAGTGGTGAGTGTTGCTGACGCGCACGGGGCCGTGGTTGCCGGGACTGGGCTTGGTGCACGTGAACTGCCCCCCGACGCCGTCCAATTCTGCGCGATTGCTCGTCGTGATATAGCTCCACGGACCGGGAGTATCCGGCATAAAGCGCACGCGGTAGGCCCCGTCGCCGTCGTAAAAGCCATTGACCTCCACAACACGATGTTTGTGACTGAAACACGCGCTAAAGCGCACGTCGACGAACGGATTCCCATCTTGTGGGCCTTCTAGCGATAACTCAAAGATGTCCCAGCGTTTCACTTGTGTCATCTGTTTTTCTCTCTAGTTATTTGAGGGATACGGTTTGACGCGGATTTAGCCTATAGAAAATCCGTGTTTATCTGTGTTTTTCCGTGTCCTATTCTTTACTTATCCATCCCAACCCGATCCTTCCCCGCTCTGGTTCCACGTTTAGGATTTCGACTGCGATCACGTCGCCCACTTGCAACGACGTTCCTCGCGGTATCTGACTGCGATGCAGCAGGCCATCGTGCTTGACGCCCATGTCGACGAACGCGCCGAAATCGACCACGTTGCGCACGGTGCCCATGAGCCGCATCCCCGGCTGCAAATCCTCCATCTTGAGCACATCGCTGCGCAGGATGGGGGCGGGTGCATCTTGGCGCGGGTCGCGACTCGGGCGCACCAACTGCTCAAAGATGTCGCTCAGGGTAGGGACGCCAGTGCCCAGGTCGGCGGCCCACGCTTCCAGCGGCTGCCGCTCCCGTAACGCGGCCAGGGGGGCTTCCCGCTCGGCGGGCGGCGTCTGGGGCGAAAGCCCGGCGTGGCCCAGCAACGCCTCGGCCACGGCGTAGCTTTCGGGGTGGATGGCGCTGCTATCCAGGGGGTTGCTACCCTCGCGCACGCGCAGGAACCCCGCGGCCTGCTCGAACGTCTTTGGCCCCAGGCCCGGCACGGCGGAGAGGGTCGCTCGGTCGGAGAATGGCCCGTGCTCGTCGCGATGGGCTACGATGTGTTCGGCCAACTTGGGCCCCACGCCCGCTACATAGGTTAGCAGGGCAGGGGAGGCGGTGTTCAGGTCGACGCCCACTTGGTTGACCACGCTTTCGACCACACCGTCGAGCGATTCGGCCAGCTTGGTCTGGTTTACGTCGTGCTGGTACATCCCCACACCGATAGACTTGGGATCGATTTTGACCAGTTCGGCCAGAGGGTCCTGCACTCGCCGGGCGATGGATACCGCGCCGCGCATACTCACATCCATGTCGGGCAGTTCGGCGCGGGCGAGCGGGCTGGCGCTGTAGACGCTGGCCCCGGCCTCGCTGGCGATCAGATAGTGGAGATTGGGAGCCTGAGACTGGAGACTGGAGATCAGTTCAGCCACCAGGCTTTCCGTTTCGCGGGAAGCGGTGCCGTTGCCGATAGCGATCAGGGTAATGCCGTGTTTGGCGCTCAGATCGCCCAGCGTCTTGATGGCTGCGTCCCAGTGTTTTTGTGGCGGGTGGGGATAGATGGTGGCTGTGTCGAGCACCTTACCGGTGGGGTCGACGACGGCGACCTTGCAGCCGGTGCGAAAGCCTGGGTCGATGCCCATTACTGTATGCCCTGTCAGCGGTGGCTGTCCCAGCAAGGCGCGCAAGTTGGTGGCAAAGACGGCGATGGCGTGGGCCTCGGCAGCTTCGGTGAGCGCGCGGCGAACGTCTCGCTCGATAGTGGGTAGCAGCAGTCGCTGGGCACCGTCTTCGGCGGCCAGCAAGAGCTGTTGTACCAGCGGCGACTCCGGGTCGGGTGGAAAGACCGCGCCGACCGCCGAGCGCCATTCGCGGGAGGCGATCTCTGCGCGCACGCGCAGTACCTTCTCGGTCTCGCCTCGGTTGATAGCCAGGATTTGATATGGGCGCAGTTGCTCGACCGGGTGCTCGAAGGCGTAGTAGAGCTGGTAGGTGGTCTTGGGGTCGTCGGTGTCCTCGATCTTGGCGGTGTGCAGAATGCCTCGCCTGAACACCCGCTCGCGCACGGTGCCGCGCACGTCGGCGTGGTCGCTGATCGTCTCGGCGACGATGTCGCGCGCCCCGGCCCAGGCATCTTCTACCGTCGGCACCTTTTCACAGAGGAACGGCGCAGCGAGCTCAGCCAGCGACTGTGTCGTATGCTCCTGCTTGATGATGAGATCGGCCAGGCTCTGGAGGCCTTTCTCGCGGGCGATGTCGGCGCGAGTGCGGCGCTTGGGTTTGTAGGGTTGGTACAGGTCCTCAAGTGTGGTCAGAGATTCGGCCTCTAGCAGCTGCTGGTGCAGCTCTGGCGTGAGTTTGCCCTGCTCTTCGATGGAGGCGACGATTGTCTGGCGGCGATCCTCCAGCTTTCGCAGTGTATCCAGCAGCGCGCTCAATTGGCGGATCTGTTCTTCATCCAGTCCGCCGGTGACCTCTTTGCGGTAGCGGGCGATGAAGGGCAGCGTATTGCCCGCGTCGAGCAGTTTGATTGTGGCGATGACTTGCTCGGGGCGTAGTTTGAGTTGCGAGGCGATCTGTAAGTGCATGGGGTATATTGTACTCGAGGCGGGCGGATTGCCAAGTGGCTTTGCACAAAAACAGGCCCCGACGTGATTATCGAGGCCTGTTGATTATTGTGCCCTCTTGCCCCGCTGCCGTGTCGAACGCACCGTTGGTCAGGTTCCCACATTCACACGTGGCAGGGAAAAGCTAAATTGCAGAAAATGGCGCTTGGTCTTTTATCAAGAACGTTCTGAGCAGATTCAAAATTCCAAAAGTCGGGCTTTGATCTCGCTGGCTATTCAGTAGTTCAAATCCGTTTTAAACGCAAGATCTGGTTAAGGCTTTAGCATAGGGCCGTTCGGCTGAACTCACACCGAAGTCTTGCTCCCTTTGGCCCACGCGGGGTTTGTCACATATCTAGACGGAGTCTTGGGGCTACCAGCTATCTATCTGAAGCCGAGACTCGCTATCGGGAAGCTCATCACTCTGCCACAACTCCACAAATCTTAAAAGATTCTATACGAAGAGCCTGTGGCAAAGACATCCGATAGGGAAGGCCTGGATATGACGGGAAATTTCAAAGTTGGAATATTTGCTGCAGAATATCCCACACCTTGAACTTTCGACCAACACCAGATTCGAAAAAGCCCAGTTCTAAAACCTATATCTGCCCGAAAGCCATTTTCCCTCTGTTGGACCAGTTTGATGCCATTTCAACAGACTTGGGAGAGTGGGGGGCAAGCAGTGGAAATTGCCTGCACACCCTCACCTTTTCCCGATCTGTTGAAAAGATCGATGCCTCGGAAAGCGTTGGACTTGATTTGAGATTGGGAGATGTGAGATTTTCGGATCTGAGAAGTGGTAATCCGTCAATCTCAGATCAGCCAATCTCTCATCGTTTTGCCCGTGAATAGTTTAGCTGTAGGAAGATCTGGGCGAGTGGGAACCTGTCTTGCTCGCCCAGATCCTCCTGACACAAAGTCTTGATGCTAAAGGTACGCTGCGAGGATGTCCATCCGTCGCAAACTGCGCAGCCCGCGGCTCTTGTGCTGGCGCACCGATTCTTCGCTCATCCCCAGTGTTTGGGCGATCTCGGCGGTGCTGTGGCCTTTGAGATAGCCTTCCAGCACCTGCCGCCTATCTGGGGAAAGTTCGGATAGCCCGGTGCGCAATGAGTCTCGCTGCTCGTGGCGCTCGACGACGATCTCTAGTTGCGGTCTGTCGTCCTCGAACTCGGCTGCATCGTTCAAGGGCACTAGCCTTCGCGCGCGCCGCCGCGCCTCGCGGATCTTGTTCCGCGCGATGCCTTTGACGTAGGCCGCGAATGGGATGCCGTCGCGTGGCTCGTACCTGCCACGCTCCACCTCGGCGTAGGCCGTGATCACGGCCTCTTGCAGGATGTCGGCATCGAGCTCCGGGGTGTTGTTCTGCGCGCGGATGAATGCCATGACGGACGATCTGCCTCCGTTGCCGTACCATTCGCTCCAGGCGCTCGCCCGGTCTGTGGGATCGTCGTTCGTACTCGGTAAGAGCCGTTCCACCAAGACTTTGTTGGACTCTGGTCGTGCGTTCACGGGTGTCCTCCTGTTATAATTTGGAGTTTTACCTGGTCCAACGAAAAGAGGGGCACATATCTATTCAGTTGTTAAGGTTGACCGTACGGTCCGCGAAGAGGCCTGTCGCCTCTCCATGTTACTACATGCGGTTTCTCTCTGTTTTGTGACAGGGAGACCGCCATTATACAGCAAAGCTGGGAGGAGGCAAGTTCGGAGTCACATTTCCTCGCCCGTCGGCATATAGTATAATGAGATCGAGTTTTATGAAGGAGGCGAATCGCGATGGAATACCGCAAGCTGGGAAAGACGGGGTTGGAGGTTGGCGTCATAGGATTGGGAACCGAGCACCTGGAGAAGAAACGTGAGACGCTGGACGAGGTGCTGCGCTTGGGCGTCGAGGCGGGGGTCAACTATGTCGACCTGCTGTACGTCGAGCCCGAGTATTGGGAGGAGTTTGGCTCGGTGTACAGGTCGTATCGCGACAAGCTCGTCGTGGCGGCTCATTGGGGGAGTGGCCCGTGTCATGAGCTAGAGTTCTCTCGGAACTGTTTCGAGGGCGTTCTCTCGCACCTGGGCAACGACTATGCCGAGATCGGGCTGATGACGATGGCCATCGAGTCGGACGAGACCTGGAACGGTTGGGCGCAGGAGGCGATCGAGCACCTGCAGCGTTACAAGGAGCAGGGGCGCATCGGCGCGATCGGTACCAGCGGCCACAACGCGGATATCGCCATTAAGGCGGTCGAGAGCGGGCAGATCGACGTGCTGATGTTTGGGATCAACATGCTCAATCAGGACGATGCCAAGATCGAGGCGCTGTACCAGGCCTGCGTGGCACACGAGGTGGGGTTGGTAGCGATGAAGCCCTATCACGGCGGCACGCTGCTCTCTGTTGGGGGCGAGCCATCGGGTATCGCACCCGCACAGTGCTTGGAATACGTGTTCTCCCGTCCGGTATCCACAGCCGTGCCTGGCCCCAGGACCGTGAGCGAGTGGCAGGCCACGCTGCGCTACCTGGAGGCGACAGATGAGGAACGGGATTATCGTCCGGTCATCGAGAACCTCGGCAGCTACCTGGAGGGGCAGTGCACCTATTGCGATCACTGCCTCCCATGCCCCCAGGGGATCGCGATCGGTTGGATGATCTGGGTGATAGATCGCGCGCGCGTCGGCGTCACCGACGAGGTGCGCGGGTGGTATGCCGAGCACCAGGTCAAGGCCTCGGCGTGCGTCGAGTGCGGCGATTGTATGGAGCGCTGCCCCTTTGGCGTGGACGTCATCGGCAAGATGCGAGAGGCGGTGGCGCTGTTCGAGAGTACTTGATTCGTGAGCTGAGTTGGTTGTGGATGCGCGAGTTTGCAGGGGGCGATCAATTTCCAGGTCGCCCCTGTCACGTTTTTTGGGTCCTGTGACATACAGTAATTGGTTGTGGATGTACCCAAACGCATTTCCGAGTTGACTTTTACCCTCAAGTCTGGTACGTTTCTCGCACATAGGAGGTTAGCTTTAGTGTCCAAGTCAGCCATCAACCCACTCGAGTACTATGCTCAACACAGCATCATGACCGATCCGCGCGAGCACGGTGACATGCTCGCCGATCTCCCTACCGACGTCCCGGGCCTCGTGCACGTCGTGCAAGGGGTGCTCATCCATCCGTTCTGCGTCGAGCTGTATCACGTGCAGCTCTCGCCCAGGCAGCGAGAGGAGGTCTTTTTGCGCTCGGTCGCCCAGATGCTGGGCCGCATGCGCGAGTTCGACCCTTCGCCGCTGACCGTGGCCCGCGAGCCGAACCAGCGGCTGGTGGGCAACTGCCGCGATCACGCGGTGCTGTGCGCCGCCCTGCTGCGCCAGATGGGCATCCCGGCGCGGCTGCGCGTCGGGTTTGCCCGCTACTTTACCAGCGACAAGAACGAGGATCACTGGATCACCGAATACTGGGACGCTGGACAGGAGCGCTGGGTGCTGATCGACCCGCAGCTCGACGATATTCAATGTAAGGCCGGCAAGATCGACTTTGATCCGCTCGACATGCGCTTTTACGACCAGTTCTACACCGGTAGCCAAGCCTGGCAGCTCTGCCGGAGCGGGCAAGCCAAGGCCTCCCAGTTCGGCTTCAAGCGCTGGAAAGGGTGGGGGTACATCCGTGGCAGCCTGCTGCACGATTTGGATGCACTCAACAAGGTCGAGCTTATTCCCGCCGACTGGTGGGGCGAGCTGCCCACCAAGAACGAGCGGGACGTGACGGTCGAGGAGCGGGAGCTGCTGGATCGCCTGGCCGACCTGGCCAACGACGTGGACGGGCGCGGCTGTCTCAACCGCTTTGACGAGATGCGCGCCGCCTACGAGGCGCTGCCCTACAGCCAGGTCGTGCGGTCCAAGCTGCGCCTGATGGGCCTGACCGGCGAGCGTGAGATGGCCGACCCGGGCGACCTGCGTCCCTCTGCCGCTGAGTGGTTGGCCGGGTTGCAGGGCGAGCGGGTTAGCCCCCCCTCAATCCCTCCCAAGAGGGGGGAAGGTGAGGTTCTCCCCCCTCGATGGGGGGAGCTAGAGGGGGGTGACTTTCTAGGCGACATCGTCATCCGCGGCGCGCGGCAGCACAACCTGAAGAACATCGACGTGACCATCCCGCGCTTCAAGTTCGTGGTCGTCACAGGCGTCAGCGGCAGCGGCAAGTCATCCCTGGCTTTTGACACGCTCTACGCCGAGGGGCAGCGGCGCTACGTCGAGAGCCTGTCGGCCTACGCCCGCCAGTTCCTGGACAAGATGGAAAAGCCCGACGTCGATCACATCCTGGGCTTGAGCCCTACCGTCGCCATCGAGCAAAAGGTCCTCAGCCGCAACCCGCGCTCGACGGTGGGCACCGTCACCGAGGTGGCCGACTACCTGCGTGTGCTCTACGCCCGCGCGGGCACGCCGCATTGCCCTCAATGTGGTCGAGGCGTGCAGCCCCAGTCGGCGCGCCAGATCGCCGACCAGCTCGTCGCGCTGGCACCGGGCACGCGTTTTCAGCTGCTGGCCCCGGTGGTGCGCGAGCGCAAGGGGGCGCATGCCGGAGTGCTCGCCCAGGCCCGCCGCGATGGGTACGCGCGCGCCCGCGTCGATGATGAAATGGTCAATCTATCGGACGGGGACTTGCCGTCCTTGATCAAGACCAAGGTTCATACCATCGAGCTAGTCGTCGACCGGCTGACTGTCCCTGCGGGTGGCCCCGTCTCGCAGATTGAGAACGCGGTTGAATCGACCGAGCATCCCGAGCCTGACTTCGGCGAGCTCAGTCGAGCCGTCGAAGGATGCGGCTCTGCACAGATACCCGTCACCCTTCGACAGGCTCAGGATGACTCGCTTCTCGATTCTCAGGCTCTGGCCGAGTTCCGCACCCGCCTGACCGACTCGGTCGAGACCGCGCTCAAAGCCGGGAGTGGGCTGCTCATCGTCGCGCTGGAGGACGGCGATGAGGTCCTGCTCAGCGAGCACAACGCCTGCCCCTACTGCGACGTCAGCTTTCCCAAGCTCAGCCCGGCGATGTTCAGCTTTAACTCGCCCTCCGGGATGTGTCCCGAGTGCAACGGGCTGGGGGTCAAGTTGAGCGTCGATCCCGAGTTGGTCGTTACCAAACCGTACCTCTCGCTGCTGGATGGCGCCTCCCCCTGGTTTGGAGACAGCAAGGGCCGGGATATGCGCTGGTGGGCGCGGCCGCTGCTGGCGCTGGGCGAGCACTATGGCGTCGACATCGAAAAGCCCTGGAACGAGCTGCCACAGTCGTTCCGCGACATCGTTCTCTACGGCTCCGGCGACGAGTGTATTCGTTTTTCCCATCAGGTCGAGCGTGACGATATGAGCTGGTCCGGTGAGGTGCGCCGACCGTTCAGGGGCGCCATCTACGAGATCAGGCGGTTGTTTCGCCAGACCCGGTCAGAGTACCGCCGCCGCTACTATATGCAGTTCATGGGCGATCGGCCCTGCCCCACCTGCGCGGGCGAGCGGTTGTGCGCCGAGGCGCGCTTTGTGACCGTGGGGGACAAGCGCTTGCCCGAGGTCACCGGGATGACCATCGCCCAGGCTCACGAATGGGTTTCTGGTTTGACTCAGCATCTCACACCCAATCAACTCCAGATCGCGGGCGAGGTGCTCAAGGAGTTGCGCACCCGTCTGCAGTTCATGCTCAACGTCGGCCTGCACTATATCAGCCTCGACCGCCCCGCGCCCTCGCTCTCGGGTGGTGAGGGGCAGCGCATCCGGCTTTCGAGCCAGCTCGGCTGTGGCCTGGTGGGCATTCTCTATATCCTCGACGAGCCCTCCATCGGCCTGCATCCTCGCGACCATCACGCGTTACTCGATACGCTCAAGCACCTGCGGAACGCGGGCAACACGGTGCTCGTCATCGAGCACGATGCCGCCACGATGCGCGCCGCCGACTGGCTGGTCGACCTGGGACCCGGCCCCGGCATCCTGGGCGGGGAGGTGGTGTCGGTGGGGTCGCCCGAGATGGTGATGGCAGATCCCATCTCCTTGACGGGGCGCTACCTGAGCGGCGAGCTGCAGGTGACGCCGCCCAACGGCCAGACGCGGCGCGAGCCGCAGGGCTGGCTGACCGTCGTCGGCGCGCGGCTGCATAACCTGAAGCGGATCGACGCCCGCTTCCCGCTGGGCGTGCTGACGTGCGTCACCGGTGTCAGCGGCTCGGGCAAGAGCAGCTTGGTAGCACAGACGCTGCATCCGGCGCTATCTCGCGCGCTACACGGGGCGCACGCCGTCCCCGGCCCGCACGATCACATCGACGGGCTGGAGCAGATCGACAAGGTGATCAACATCACGCAGGATCCCATCGGGCGCACGCCGCGCTCTAATCCGGGCACGTACGTCGGCGCGCTGACCGAGATCCGTCGCGTGTTCGCCCAGACGCCCGAGGCCCGGGCGCGCGGATATGGGGCGGGCCGCTTTAGCTTCAACGTCAAGGGCGGGCGCTGCGAGGCGTGCCAGGGGCACGGGCGCAAGCGGGTGGAGATGCACTTTTTGCCCGACGTGTGGGTCACGTGCGCCGAGTGCGGCGGCACGCGCTTTAACCGGCAGACGTTGGAGGTGACGTACAAGGGGCAATCCATCGCCGACGTGCTCGATATGGACGTGCAGGAGGCGCTCGCGTTCTTTGCCAACCATCCCAAGGTCGTGCGCATCCTGCAGACCCTGCGCGACGTAGGGCTGGACTATATCAAGCTGGGACAGAGCGCAACAACGCTCTCCGGCGGGGAGGCGCAGCGGGTCAAGCTGGCCAAGGAACTCTGCCGCCGCGATACGGGCCGCACGTTCTACATCCTGGACGAGCCCACCACGGGCCTCCACTTTGACGACATCCAAAAGCTGCTGGACGTGCTCCATCGCCTGACCGACGCGGGCAACACGGTGGTCATCATCGAGCACAACCTGGACGTGATCCGCACGGCTGACTGGATCATCGACCTGGGCCCGGAGGGCGGCGAGGAGGGGGGATACGTCGTCGCGGAGGGAAACCCGGAGGCGGTGGCGGCGGTGGCGGAGAGCTACACGGGGCAGTTTCTACAGCAGGCGCTTCAATCTTACCAGGAGGTATCGCGTGATCAAGCATAGGATCGTGCATCTGCCATCGTTCGAGGTGGTTGGTTTAAAGACCTGGATATCGGGTCAGGATAATGAGATATTTGGGCGTTTTTGGGATCGTTGCCAGCAGGATGGTTCGTTGGACGTGCTGCGACAGATCACGGGCGTGCAGGCCGGCAGGTACACGCAGGGTTTCATGCTGGGTGTTTCTCGCGTCGAGCAGGATCCCTCGAACCGCAGCTTTTACTACATGATCGCGGTTGAAGTGCCGGAAGGCGGTGTGATCCCAGGTGATCTCGAGGTATACCGCGTGCCAGAGACCCAATGGGCGATTTTTGAGTGCCAGGGGCAGATACCCGAGTCCATTGTCCAGGCGGAGATGTATGCATTCATGGAGTGGTTGCCCTCGTCCAGGTACGAGCATGCCCTGGCTCCCGAGATAGAGGTGTATCTGGCCGGCGATGCGTGCGAGTTTTGGTTGCCCATAACGGCT
>Ga0316578_10000906_pt1 | contig 11204 bp, 4 predicted proteins | sample J0NA_2_FD_203076 | JGI IMG/M metagenome (GOLD analysis project Ga0316578, IMG submission 203076) | Rhizosphere microbial communities from salt marsh grasses in Alabama, United States - J0-2_160517rDrC | ecosystem: Host-associated > Plants > Roots > Rhizosphere | place: USA: Alabama | collected...
CAGCGCGGGCGCCTCAGCGCGGTGCGAGCGGCGCCAGCCCAGCCTGCGATCAGCCGCCCCGCATACAACATCAGCAGCGGCTCTACCATCATCCGCTGATCGAACAGCAGCCTCGAGAAGAGGATCTGCAGGAGCAGGTAGCCGAGAGCGGGGAGGTACAACGCTCTTTGCTCCCGCCCGACGTACCGTATCAGTCCCCCCACGCCGAGCAGCATGACGAGGACGTAGCCGTACCTCGCCAGGTAGACGATCCCCGCCAGGTCGAGATCGATCTGCTTGGCCCACCCCCTCGAGATGAGTATCGCCGAGTTGAAGTACAGATTGTCGATGAACGCGAGCGGTTCCTCGAGGCCGGTGAAGTTCGCCAGCCCGAGGCCGAAGGCCCCGGCGGTGTAGACCGGCACCGGCGACCCGTTCACGATAGAGTTGCGCACGGCGAGCGGCAGCAGGGTCAACGCGAGCGCTCCGATGAAGGCCCACCTCCTGCGCGTCAGCGGCAGCAGGCCGGGAACGAGATAGACGAACCACGGCTGCACCATCGTCCCGAGCCCCACGATCACTCCGGATGCTATCGATGTCTCCAGATCCCGCATCCCCGCCGTGAGCGCCGCCGTCAGCAGGATGAAGAGGAAGACGACGAGGCATCCCGGGGCGATCGTCACGCCGTACCCGAGAAAGCTCGGATAGACCGTCGCGACGAGCGCCGCGGCGACCGCCGCCGTCCTGCCGAAGACCCGCATCCCTATCGCGAAGATCAGGAGCACGCCGAGCGAGCCGATCAGACCCTGCACGATATACAAGGGGACAAGCGGCATCGCGCCCGAGAACGAGAAGACCGCCCGGACGAGGAGCGGATAGAGCGGCGGATCGGCGGGGCCGAATCCGCCCTCGACGGCCAGCCGCACCAGATCGAGGTTCTCCTTCGACGACGGCACGACGCCGTACGGAACGACGAAGAGTATCCGCAGGCCGGCGGAGAGGACCAGCAGGACGACGAGAGTCTTCCAGTGGCTTCGGACGCCGACGCGAAGCGCCCCGGCAAGCCCTCCGAGAGACAGGCCAGGCGCATCGGGATCGGGACCGCTCCGCTCGCCGGTGCGCCGTCGCGCCCGGCGCTTTCCCTTCGAGCGCTCATCACCCCCCCGGCGCAGCCACGTCGGCAGGGCCGATCTCGAGATCCGGGAGAGGAGTATCCCCGAGGCCATGACGAACATCGGCTCCACGGGGAGACGGTAGCGGAACTTGAAGAACGCGACGGCGAATATCAGCGCGAGGTAGCTGACCGTCGTCCAGACGAGGACGCCGATCCGCGGCTCGTAGTATCGGATCATCAGCACGAGCCCCAACAGGAATATCGGTATGTGCATGTAATAGACGAGGTGAACGATAATCGTGTTCGTGCCGATCACGTCTCTCAGCACGTACTGGTCGTACCCCCTGCAGAGTATGAGGGCGGCCTTGTTGTATATGATGTTGACCGTCTGCCACTTGTTGGACCTGATGAAATCGAGCGCCTCGCGCAGATAGACGGAGCTCGGCAGATCGTTCCGCCCGAGCTCGGTCTCGGAGAGATCGTAGTTCGAGATGCCGTCCGAGCGCTCGTTGTACGACTTGTAGAACATGCGCGCCCCGCGGTTCGCGCCGGACCCCGTTGCGGCCTTCACGACGAACCACGGCGCGACCAGCAGGACGACGAGGCCGAGCAGCCACATTCGCCTCCTCACCAGCGGGAGAACGCCGGGCAGGAAGAACATGAACGAAGGCCTGACGTAGAACCCTGCCGCGAGCACGGCGGCGGCGAGCAGCGACGACCTGCGGGGGTCGGTCTCGAGAACGATCGCGGCGAGCAGAAGCATCACGAGCAGGAGCGTCACCGCTTCGGTCATCGTCGTCAGGTTGTACAGGACGAAGTTCGGGTAGACCGTCGCTATCGCCGCCGCTATCATCCCGCCCCGCTCGTCGCTGATCCGCCTAGTGACGAGATAGACCAGCAGGACAGTGCCGACGCTGAGCAGGGCCTGGACGACGAATACGGCGGTGTAGTTGAACCTGCCGAAAACGGCGTATATCGCCCTGAGAAAGAGCGGGTAGGCCGGAGGAAGCGCCGTGGGGAAGCCTCCGGAGACGGCCAGCTCGTTGTACGAGGCCATATCGCTGTAGTCGGGGGTCGCCGCGCAGGTCAGCGCAAAGTACAGGCGTATGGCGAGAGCGGCGAACAGTATGACATAGACCCGGATGCGCAATCGTCCCATGATGAAAAATCCTAGCATACCGCTCGAAAAGCAGTCAATCTCACCATGGCCGCACGATCCTTCGATGCGGGAGGAAGACGCCGTGCCGCGAATAAAGCACCACAATGTCTACGTCGTCGAGCTGGACGGTGCCGTCTGGGAAGAGCCGAGGTTCCGCAAGGCTAATCCACACTGCGAAGCGGGCTGCCGCTGCTTCTACGTCGGCATGACCGGCCTCTCCCCCGGAGAACGGTTCGAGAACCACCTGAAGGGACACAAGGGGAACCGGCTGGTGCGCGAGTACGGGCTCCGCCTCTGCCCCCTTCTGTACGAGGAGTACAATCCGCTCTCATATATCGACGCCTGCGAGATGGAAGCCGAGCTGGCCCGCATCCTCAGGGGGCGGGGGCACGCCGTCTGGCAGAGATGATCCTATCCATAACGGTTATCGCCTGCGGGCGCCCCCGCGCAAATACTGACTGCGCTACGTGGCAAAATCAGTTATCATATATGAGGGCAGGGGGACGGGTGAGCCGCCCGTCCGGACACCTGTCGCAACGGGTCCGCGGATTGTCGGAGAAACACATGAACTCACCGCGACGGACGGTACACGTCTTCGTGTGCCTTGTTCTCTGCGCATCCCTCATCTCCATTCCCGGGGGCACGACCAGCGGCGCCGACGACGAGCAGGACCCACGCAGCGACGACAAGGCCCGCCTCCCCGAGGGCGCCCTCACCCTGAACGGAGACTTCGTCCACAACGTCGGCAACCTCAATATCAACGTCACCAACTGGGGATTCCTCGGCTCGCTGCCGAAGAGCCGCTACCCGATGGCCGACGTCCCCTCGGCGCAGTACCCGGCCGGCTCGGGAATCGAGTACCTCTATGCCGCGGGCATCTGGGTCGGCGCCGAGAAGAACGGGATCCCCCTTGTCAGCACGGGATACCCAGAGACCGAGTGGTATCCGCCGAAAGACCCCATCGATACCATCTACCGCTCGTACGAGGGTGACCCGCGAGGCGGGCGGTACCCGGGCCCGGCGGACGACGATCAGGACGGCCTCGTCGATGAGGACTGGCTCAACGGAAGGGACGACGACGGGGACGGGAAGATAGACGAGGACTTCGCCGCGATAGGAAAGCAGATGTTCTCGTGCTGGTACCGTGACGACGAGCCCCAGAGCAGGACGATCTGGCCCGAGCACGAGCCGATGGGGCTGCGGGTGCGCCAGGAGACCTACCAGTGGGGCGAGGAGGAGTTCCAGGACTTCGTCGCCGTCAGATACTGGATCGACAACATGGGAGACAACTTCCTCACCTCGGTCTACGTCGGGATATACGCCGACGTCGACGCCGGCCCACGCATATACGGCAGCTACCACATGGACGATCTCGTCGGATACTGGACCGGACAGTGGTGCGCGCGGCAGGGGGAGGCGGAGATACCGATCGATATCAGGGTGGCGTACGTGTACGATCCCGACGGCGACGACGGGAAGACGACATCGTACTTCGGCATCTCGCTGATGGGAAATTCGAGCGACCCCAACGGATTCAACGGACTGCCGTCCTTCCCCTGGATGCAGAGCCGGGTGAACTCGTTCCGGACCTTCCGGGGCCTGCTGCCGTACATAGACGGCGGAGATCCGACGAACGACTTCGAGCGGTACGAGGTCCTCTCATCCGGCGGTATCGAGGCGAATCCCAGCACGCCCGCCGACTACCGGATACTCCTCAGCGCAGGTCCGTTCTACTATCTGGCGCCGGGCAGCTCGGTCTTTGTCGACTTCGCCTTCGTGGCGGGCGAGACATTCGATGACATGCTCACCCACGCCGCCGCGGCGCAGAAGGTCTGGGAGGGGATCTGGTACGACCTCGACGGCGACCCCCTCACCGGGATCGACGGAAAGGAATCGCCGATGGTCGGCGAGCTGCAGGACTGGGACCCCGATCCCTGCAACGGCACGAACCTCGACTGGGTCGACGTCGTCAAGGGCGAGATCTGCTGGAGCAATATGGACTGCCGGACAGAGCTCTCGCGCTACCAGGGCCCGTCGACCTGCTATCGCAAGACCGACGCGGACCTCACCTACTACAAGACCGGGGTGAACGGGAAAGAATATAACATCCACTGGATCACCGGTTCGGCTCCGGCTCCGCCGCATCTGCGCCTCGTGCCGCGCGACGGCGCCGTCGAGGTCTACTGGGACGACTTCAGCGAGACCGTCCCCGACCCGGTCACGCTGATCGAAGACTTCGAGGGATATCAGGTCTGGCGCGCCGACGACTGGCACCGGCCCCTCGGGACGACCGAGGCGACCGGGCCGTCGAAGGAGCTGTGGAGCCTGCTCGATTCCCGCGACCTCGTCAACGGCGTCTCCCCCGACCGCCTCTTCAAGACCCCCGAGGAGAACGGCGGCTGGATATACACTCCCATGAAGGATATCCCCTCGCGCGAAGAGCTGCTCGACGGATTCGAGGCGACCATCATCGAGTTCCCGCTCGATACGGTCCCCTGTCCCCTCGGTCTCACGCCGGAGCAGCGTGACACGCTGGAGGCGGTGGCCCGGTTCCGGCTCGGATTTCCCGGCGGAAGACGGTATTACCGGTACGTCGATACGGAAGCGAAGAACGGCCTGCCCTATTTCTACGCGGTCGTCGCCTACGACCATACGCTGCGTAACGGCGTCCCCTCGGGGACGGGCAGGTTCAACACACCCGCCGCGAACTTCCTCTACGTGCGGGCCCGCTCCGACGCGCAGACCCTCGATTCGTACGAGAGCCGCGACGTGTTCGTCGTCCCCAATCCCGTCACCACGGCGTCGATGGCTCCATGGAGTCTCGAGCCGAACAACACCGACGCGACCGGCCAGCGATGCGAGTTCCGCAACCTGCCGGCCTGCCTCAGCACGATACGCATCTACACGGTCTCCGGAGACCTCGTGCAGACCCTCTACCACGACGGAAGCGGCGGAGACGGGACGGCCGCCTGGAACCTGCTCTCGCGCAACGGCCAGGACATAACGAGCGGCATATATATATTCAGCGTCGATCCCGAGGACGGCAGGTTCCCGCGGACGATCGGAAAATTCACCGTCATACGCTGAGACCCGGTATGATAGAGCATCGCAGCATACCCATCACCTCCCGCACCGACGGCATCGAAACTCCGCATCCACCGCATCGCCGGCGAGCACGTGTCGCGCTCCTCGCGGCGGCGGTCCTCGCGGCGAGCTGCTCGACGGAGGATTTCGTCGGAGACGTCCGGGGCAACGTTCCTCCGTTCATGTACCTGTCCAACGGTCCGGTGGAGGGAGACACGACATGCTACGCAGTCCACTTCTACTGGGTGGGGGAGGATGACGACGGTTCGATAGACCACTACGAGATCGCCGTCGTCGACGGCGACCCGATCGGCTTCGATCCGGCGGACACGACGGGGACGGACAAGTGGACCTGGACGGTGTGCACGGACAGTCTCCTCGTCATGTCGGCCGACGAGTTCGAGGGGAACATCAAGATCAATATCTCCATCTACGGCAAATTCCGGAAGACACACACCTTCTTCATACGCGCGGTCGACGACCGGGGCGCCGTCTCGGAAACGGTCTACCGGTCGTTCACCGCCTATACGCTGGCTCCGGTCATCTACGTCGACTATCCCCCCGTCACGACCAATCCGGACCTCGGGGCGCAGCGGCTCAGCATGATCACGACCTTCAAATGGACCGGCAGGGACCCGATCGACCAGCCGTGGAACTACAAAGAGGTCGACTCGGTGCGCTATCTGCACACGTTCTACTCCTATAACATAGAGACCGATCTCGACGCGCACCCCGAGAAGTACGAGGACCTCTGGTCGCCCTGGTACTGGTACCATCACCCTGCCGACTCCGGACGGATGACAGTGATCGGAGACGACGAGCTGCTCGAGGGGAACCGCTCGTACGTCTTCGTCGTCCAGGCGAAGGACGAGGCGGGGGCGGTCTCATCCGTCTACAGCAGACGGACCAACATCCGCCACTTCATGCCGGTGGTCCCCACCGGACCGCTCCTGGACGTCTACGAACCGGCCCTCGGCGAGTTCTCGTTCCTCGGCGTAGACATGCGCGGCGAACAGATCAAGGTTCCGCCGGGATTCGACATGCGCTTCGGCTGGACGGGGGACGCGAGCGCCTACGGCGGTGTCGTGGCGGGCTACCGCTACGGCTGGGATATCGAGGACCTCGGCCAGCCGAGCGAGTGGGAGTGCGTCTCGAACCCCTACACCCTCTCCGCTTCGCCCAGGACATACTACTCCGGCGTTCACACGCTGGTCATCGAGTCGGTCGACAACCAGGGCATGAAGACGCTGGGCAGCATAGAGGTCACGGTCATACCGGTCGTGATGACGCGCGACCTGCTCTGGGTCGACGACATGCCCTCGAGCGAATTCTCGCCGCAGGTCTACGCGTTTCCCCGCGAGAGCGAGCACGATCAGTTCTGGACCGATATCTGCCTCCTCGCGGAGGATTTCGATCCGGGCCAGGATATCTGGGACGTCCGGGAGAACGGCGACTATCCGCCGCCGATGGAGCTGATCTGGAAGTACAGGAACATCATATGGTCCCACTCGCGCGCATACAGCCCTACTTCGGGGAGTTACTGGAACAAGCTCGTAAAGTACGCCCCGAGGAACCTCAACTACCTCCCCTACTATCTCGCCTACGGCGGCCATCTCTGGACCGAGGGCGAGGGGCACCGCAACGGCAGTCTCGCGGCGGTCATATCCAATCCGGTGGGGCAGCTGTTCCCCTGCTACGTGCGCTGCGAGTTCAACGGGTATGTCGGCGGATGCTTCGACACCACCGGAGCTAATTCGATGGCGTACAGGGACTTCTGTGTCACGGTGATCGACAAGGTGGAGGGGGTCCTCAAGCCGTGGGCGCCGCCGCGGACCCGTACCTTCGACGCGATGCATCACGCCGTGCTGGTCGAGGACCCGTCGGTCCCGACGGAAGGGTTCCCCCCGCGGCTCGATCTGTGGGAAACGGTCACGAGGCCGGGCAACTTCTTCGATCCCCAGCAGGGCGGATTTCACTATGTAGAGCTGTACGATACGAGGTATTATATAGATGAGACCGGGAGGCGGTCCCAGAGGTGCTTCCATCCTCTCTACCGTCAGATCTCGATGAATACGAGGTCAATCCTCAACGAACAGACGGTCGCCTTCTGGTACACGAGCTACGCCGATGTCGTGTCGCAGGCACCGGGGTGTGTGGCGGCGCCCAGCGTGCACTTCGGCTTTCCGCTGTGGTTCTTCGATCGCGGGCAGGTCGATGCGATCGCGAGGGGGGTATTCGGCGCCTGGCAGATCCCCCTCGTGCCCCAGAGCGAGGCGTCGGCCAGGCGCGGCGGGTAGATATGCGCAGAGAGACTGAAAGAGGACAACAGACCGGGAAAACGGGGGACGGGCGTCGCACAAGAGGCGCACGCGCGGCGTTGCTCGCCGCCGCCGTTCTCGCCGCCGGATGCTCGGCGGAGAACTACCTCGGCACGACGCGCGAGAACCAGATCCCCGTCGTCTACCTTTCGAACGGGCCGCTCGAGGGAGACACGACCTGCTATTCCGTCCACTTCTACTGGCTCGGCGAGGACACGGACGGGGCGATCGACCACTACGAGATCGCCGTGGTCGACGGGGATCCGGTCGGATTCGATCCCGCCGATACGGTCGGCGCCGACAACTGGACGAGTACGATCAGTACCGACAGCCTCCTCATCATGACGGCGAGCGACTACGACACGAGCGTCGTCATCAACCAGTCGCTCTACGGAAGGTTCGACAAGACCCACACATTTTTCATCCGCGCGATCGACAACCGCGGCGCCGTCTCGGAGACGGTCTACCGGTCGTTCACCGCCTACACGCTGGCGCCGACGGTCTTCATAGACTACCCCAAGATGACGACAAATCCCGACCTCGGTCCCCAGCGACTCAGCATGATCACGACCTTCAAGTGGTACGGCAAGGACCCGATAGACCAGCCGTGGAACTACCAGGAGGTCGATTCGGTCAGGTATCTCAACACGTTCTACTCCTCCACGATCGAGACCGACCTCAACACGCACCCCGAGCGGTACGAGGACCTCTGGTCGCCCTGGTACTGGTACCACCACCAGGGCGATTCGGGCCGGATGACCGTGATCGGCGACGACGAGCTGCTCGAGGGGAACCGCTCCTACGCCTTCGTCGTGCAGGCGAAGGACGATGCCGGGGCGATATCGTCGATCTTCAGCAGGCGGACGAACATCCGTCATTATATGCCGATGACCCCGACCGGCCCCCTGCTCGTCGTGCGCGAGCCGTACATGGGAAGCTTCTCGTTCCTCGGCGTCGACATGCGGGGCGAGCAGGTCGACGTCCCGCCGGGATTCCTCATGCGCTTCAGCTGGACGGGGGACGCGAGCAGCTACGGCGGCGTCGTGGCGGGATACCGCTACGGCTGGGACGTCGAGGACCTGAACGAACCGTCCGACTGGGACTGCGTCTCCAACCCGTACACACTCGCGGCGGCCCCGCGGACGTACTACTCCGGCGTCCACACCCTCTATATCGAGTCGATCGACAACCTCGGGACGAAGACCCTCGGCACGGTCGAGGTGAACATCATCCCCGTCGTCATGACCCGGGACCTGCTGTGGGTCGACGACATGCCCTCGTCGGAGTTCGCCCTGCAGAACTACGCCTTTCCGCGCGAGAGCGAGCACGACCAGTTCTGGATGCACATCCTGCTCCAGGCGAAGAACTTCGACCCGGGCCAGGACATCTACGACGTGAAGGACAACTACTACTACGGCCCCCCGATGGATCTGATCTGGAAGTACAGGAACGTCGTCTGGTCCTACTCGCGGGCGTACGATCCCGAAGCGGGAAGCTACTGGAACAAGCTCGTCATGTTCACGCCCGAGGGCTCGAGGCCGCAGCTGAACCTCAACTACCTCCCCTACTACCTCGCCTACGGCGGACACCTGTGGACGGAGGGGGAAGGCCACCGCAGCGGCGGTCTGGCCGCTGTCCTCAACAACTCAGCGGGACAGATCTTCCCCAACTACATACGCTGCGAGTTCAGGGGAGCGAGCACGAGCTGCCAGGACACCACCGGCGCCGGCACGATGGCCTACCGGGATTTCTGCGTCTCCGTGATCGACAAGGTGGAGGGAGTGGTCAAGCCGTACGTGCCGATCCGGACCCGTCAGTTCGACGGCCTGCACCACGGCGTCCTCGAGCACGGCGACCCGTACGTCGGCATGATGGAGGGATTTCCGAAACGGCTCTACCTGTGGGAAGTGGTGACACGCCCGGAGAACTTCTTCGACCCGACGGACGGCGGGTTCCATTTCGTCGAGCTCTACGACACCTACTACTACATGAAGATGATCGGCAAATCCTCACAGAAATGTTTCCATCCGCTGTACCGCCAGATATCGATGAACACGCGATCGGTGCTCAATGACCAGCCGATCGCCTTCTGGCACACGAGGTACGCCGGCGTCGTCCCCACGCCCCCGGGATGCGTGGCTGCCCCGAGCGTCCATTTCGGGTTCCCGCTGTGGTATTTCAACCGCGCCCAGGTCGACTCGATAGCCCGGGCGATCTTCAACATCTGGCAGATCCCCGTCGTCGAGGAAGAACTGCCTCCCGAAGACCAATAAAACCCTTGCCGTCGACCGCCGCTGTGCGGATAGAATCGACCCCGGACGTCGTCAGGCGGAGGCTTGCACGGTGAGAAAGCGGTTCGAGACCGCTCATGCGGTCTTTCACTACACAGGCTCGATATTCATCGTACTCGGGGCGGTCATGCTGATCCCGCTCGTCTGCGTGCCGTTGTGCGGCGAATACCGCTCCGGGCATCCCACGGTGCTCGCCTTCGCAATCTCGGCCGCACTCTCCCTGGTCATCGGCGCGGCGATGCGGATGCTCTTCAGGGAAGGGCCGATCCGCACGGTGCAGGCGATGCTGATCTGCTGCGTCGGATGGATCGGATGCTCGGCGCTCGGGGCGTTTCCGTACGTGATCGGCCTGGGAACGGGCTATCTCGACGCGCTGTTCGAGACGGCGTGCGGATTCACGACGACCGGCATGACGATCTTCACCGGTCTCGCCCACTTCCCGAAGAGCATCCTCCTCTGGCGGGCGATGACGCAATGGTTCGGCGGTATCGGTATCCTCGCCTTCGTGCTCGCGATAGGGGTCAGGGGAATGGGCGCGCATACGCTCTTTGGAGCGGAGAGCCACAAGGTCGAGACGACCCGGCCCGTGCCGGGGCTCTTCAACACGGTGAGGATCCTCTGGGTGATCTACACCGGCTTCACCGGGGCAGTCTTCGTCGCCCTCATGCTCGCCGGCATGGGAACGTTCGACGCCGTTTGTCACGGCATGACCACCCTCGCCACGGGGGGATTCTCGAACTACGACGCGAACATCGACTATTTCCGCATCGCCGGCGGCTACCGGCACGTTTTGATCGAATACATCATCATCGCCGGAATGCTCGCCGGCGGGATCAGCTTCATCGTCCACTACCGCGTGCTCACCGGCAAGCCGCGCCGCCTGTGGGCCGGCGTGGAGATGCGCTGGTTCTGGGGGATCATAGCCGGGTCCTGCCTCATCATCCTCGCCGGGCACTACATCGGAGGGGACACGCCTCCCGGACCTCCCTTCTCCGCCCCCTTCTGGACCCGCGTCGAATCGGACGCGCGCACCGCCCTTTTCCAGACAGTGGCGCTCGTCACATCGACGGGGTATCATACGCGGGAGATCTCGTCCTCCTGGTTCGGCCCGGCGGCACGTCAGGTCTTCCTGCTGCTGATGTTCATCGGCGGGTGCGCCGGCTCGACGAGCGGAGGATTCAAAGTGTTCCGCGTGGTCCTGCTCGAGCGGGTGATCCGCCGCGAGATCTTCCGCCTGCGGGCCCCGATCGGAGCGGTAA
>Ga0316578_10000910_pt1 | contig 11188 bp, 8 predicted proteins | sample J0NA_2_FD_203076 | JGI IMG/M metagenome (GOLD analysis project Ga0316578, IMG submission 203076) | Rhizosphere microbial communities from salt marsh grasses in Alabama, United States - J0-2_160517rDrC | ecosystem: Host-associated > Plants > Roots > Rhizosphere | place: USA: Alabama | collected...
GTGCTGTGGCCCGCGGGCGGCTCCCGCCCGTCGGGCCCCAACGAGGCCAGCCTCGTCGTGCGGGCGGAGGTGGACGGGCTGTCCGTGCTGCTCACCGGCGACATCGACGCGGAGACCCAGCAGGTCCTGGGCACGCTCCCCGACATCGACGTGGACGTCCTCAAGGTGCCGCACCACGGCGCGCCGGACCAGCACCCCGGGTTCCTCGCCGCCACCACACCGGCCGTGGCCCTGGTCAGCGTCGGCGCCGACAACGACTACGGGCACCCCGACCCGGGCCTGCTCGCCGAGCTCTCCTCCGCCGGAGTGCATGTGCTGCGCACAGACATCCACGGAGACGTCGCCGTGAGCGGGTCCAGCGGGCCGACAGACCAGGTCGTCGTCACCCACCGCGGGCCCCTGAGCCCCCGGTGAGTGCGCTATCCGGTCGGGGCGTCGACCCGGCGTGGCATGCTCGCGCCATGACCCGCGACCTGGCGCCCGTGACGCTGGTCTCGGGCCCGGAGAGCCTGCTGGCCGAGCGCGCCGTCGCCGACATCGTGCGCCATGCCCGCCAGCAGGACCCGGAGGTGGACGTCACTCATGTCGCGGGCGACGAGCTCACGCCAGGGTCGATCGCGGAGCTGCTCAGCCCGTCGCTGTTCTCCGCCGTCCGGGTCGCCGTCGTCTCCGACCTCGACCAGGTCACGGACGAGGTGGGGGAGGCGCTGGTGGCCATCGTCTCCGACCCGCCGGCCGACAGCCTGCTCGTGCTCGTGCATCCCGGGGGCATGAAGGGCAAGCGGGTGCTCGACGGGCTCCGCCGGGCCGGTGTCGACGAGCGCCGCTGTGACGCCGTCAAGCGCCCGGAGGACCTCGTGGAGTTCGTGCGCCGTGAGGTGCGGCGGCACCACGGGCAGATCGACCCCGCCGCCGCCGCACGGCTCGTCGAGGTCCTCGGCGCCGACCTGCGGGCGCTCGCCTCGATGGTCGACCAGCTCACCGCCGACAGCGACGGGCACGTCACCGCCACCCAGGTCGCCGACTACGTCGAGGGACGGGCCGACGTCAAGGGCTGGACCGTGGCCGAGCACGCGGTCACCGGCCGGACCGACGCCGCGCTGTCCGAGCTGCGCTGGGCGCTGTCGACGGGCACCGACCCCGTGCTCGTCGTGGGTGCGCTCGCGTCGTCGCTGCGCACGCTGGCGAGGCTGTCGTCCATCCCCCGCGGCTACCGCGACGCCGACGTCGCCCGCGACCTCGGCGTCCCTCCGTGGAAGGTCAAGGTGCTGCGCTCCCAGCTGCGCGGCTGGTCACCGCCCGGTCTGGCGCGGGCGCTGCAGGTCGTCGCCGTCGCCGACCTGGCCATCAAGGGCGGGTCCAGCGACAACGCCCTCGCGCTCTCCCGGGCGGTGCTGGACGTCGGCGAGGCCCGCTCCTAGCGGGCCACCCCTCAGAGCGACGCGGCGCGCCTGGCGATGGCGGCCTTGCGGTTGGCCGCCTGGTTCTTGTGGATGACGCCCTTCGACGCGGCCTTGTCCAGGGCGCGCGTGGCGTCCTTGGCCAGGGCGCTCGCCTTCGCGGCGTCGCCGGCGTCGGCGGCGTCGCGGAACCGGCGCACGGAGGTCTTGACCTCGGACTTCACCGACTTGTTGCGCTGCCGCCGCTTCTCGTTGGTCAGGTTGCGCTTCTTCTGAGACTTGATGTTCGCCACGTGAGATGAACCTTCTGGTCGAGTCGTGAGGGCGCCACCTGGGGGACTCGAGCGGTGGGGACGCTCGCGGCACCAGGGCCTCCACGATACCAGCGACGCCGCGGCCCTACGATCAGCGCTCATGGCGTCCCAGGCTCTGCTGGAGGCCTACCGGCGCGCGCACTCCTCCGGCGCCCCGGCCTCCTGGGACGAGGCCATCACCGTGGCGGGTCGGGCCCGCCCCGCCTACACCGACGTGCTGCGCTCGGTCGGCGGCCTGTCGGCCGAGGAGATGGTCGCGCGCGCCGAGCTGCTCGCCAACGCCTACGCCGACCAGGGCGTCACCTTCTCCTTCTCCGGGGAGGAGCGGCCCTTCCCCCTCGACCCGATCCCTCGGGTGATCGACGCCGACGAGTGGGACGAGGTCGAACGGGGCGTCCAGCAGCGGGTGCGTGCCCTCGAGGCCTTCCTCGACGACCTCTACCTGCGAGGTGAGGCGCTGGCCGAGGGCATCGTGCCGCGGCGCCTGGTGATGACCTCCCAGCACTTCCACCGGGCCGCCTACGGCATCCGCCCGGTGCGCGGCGTGCGCATCCACGTCTCCGGCATCGACCTCATCCGCGACGAGCAGGGCCGGTTCCGGGTGCTGGAGGACAACGTGCGCACCCCGTCCGGGGTGTCCTACGTGATCGAGAACCGCCAGGCCATGGCCCGGGTGTTCCCCGACCTGTTCGGCTCGCTGCCCATCCGCAGCGTGGACGACTACCCGGGCCGGCTGCTGGCTGCGCTGCAGGCCACCGCGCCGGCCGTGGACGACCCGGTGGTCGTCGTGCTCACCCCCGGCGTGTTCAACTCCGCCTACGTCGAGCACACGCTGCTGGCCCGAGCCATGGGCGTCGAGCTGGTCGAGGGGCGTGACCTCGTCGTCCGCGACGGCATCGTGTACATGCGCACGACCGAGGGGGAGCGGCGGGTCGACGTCATCTACCGACGCATCGACGACGACTTCCTCGACCCGGTGCACTTCCGGGCCGACTCCGCGCTGGGTGTCCCGGGCATGCTCGGCGCCGCCCGGTTCGGGTCGGTGACCATCGCCAACGGGGTCGGCAACGGCGTCGCCGACGACAAGCTGCTCTACTCCTACGTCCCCGACCTCATCCGCTACTACCTGGGGGAGGAGCCGGTGCTGCGCAACGTCGACACCTATCGGCTCGAAGACCCCGACCAGCAGGCACACGTGCTCGACCGGCTCGACGAGATGGTGCTCAAGCCGGTGGACGCCTCCGGAGGGAAGGGCATCGTCATCGGCCCGCGCGCCGACGACGAGACCTTGCGCCGGGTCTCGGCCGACGTCCGACGCAACCCCCGCAACTGGATCGCCCAGCCGGTCGTGCAGCTGTCCACCGCGCCCACCTACGTCGACGGCCAGCTCGAGCCGCGTCACCTCGACCTCCGCCCCTTCGCCGTCAACGACGGCGAGCGCGTGTGGGTGCTGCCCGGAGGGCTGACCCGCGTCGCGCTGCGCCGCGGGTCCCTCATCGTCAACTCCAGCCAGGGCGGGGGCAGCAAGGACACCTGGGTGCTCTCGGGTCTCGTCACCGAGACCGGAACCTTCCGCCCGATCACGCTGCCGCCGGCCGAGGCCCTGCCCGGCCCGGCGCCGGAGCCGGAGCCGGACGACACGGTCGAGACCCTCGACGAGCTCGTCGTCGGACCGTGGGAGGACTCCGCGCCCGAGCAGCAGCAACAGCAGCAGCAGCAGTCGGAGGGCCGGACGGAGGGACCTGCGTGCTGAGCCGGATCGCCGAGTCGCTGTACTGGATCGGGCGCTACGTCGAGCGTGCCGACGACACCGGTCGGATCCTCGACAGCCACGTCCACGGGCGGCTGTACGGGCTGGACCCCCAGGGGGTGGACGCCGGCTGCCGCCGACTGCTCTCGGTGATGGGGGCGGACGCCCCGACCCACCAGATGCTCACCGTCGGCGACGTCATGGAGTCCCTCGGCTACCAGTCGGAGCAGCCGACCTCGGCCGCCGGGTCTCTGCTGGCGGCCCGGGAGAACGCTCGGGGGGTGCGCGAGGTGATCTCGGCGGAGATGTGGGAGTGCCTCAACGCCACGTCGATCCGTCTCCCGGGCGAACGGGCGCTGGCCCGCCGCCGCGGCCCGGACGGGTTCCTCGCCTTCATCCGTCGTCGCACTGCCCTGTTCGCCGGCTACGTCGACTCCACCATGAGCCGCGACGACGGATGGAAGTTCCTCGTGCTCGGCCGCAGCCTCGAACGCGTCGACATGACGGCGAGGCTGCTGTCGGCCGAGGTGCGCTGGGGTGCCCCGGCGTCGGCGTGGGTGCTGCTGCTGCGGTCCTGTGGCGGCTACGAGGCCTACCTGCGCTCCCACCGGGGGCGGCTGACCCCGGACGGGGTCGTGCAGTTCCTCGTCCGCGACCAGCTGTTCCCGCGCTCCCTGCTGCACGCGCTCGGCGAGGCCGAGGGGGTGCTGGCGTCGCTGGAGCCGCAGACCGAGCGCGTCGGTGTCGTCGGTCGGGCCCACCGCATCGTCGGTGCCGCCCGCGCGTCGCTGGCCTACAGCGAGCCGCGCACGCTCACCGAGGACCTGCCAGGGATGCTCAAGGACGTGCAGACGTCGATGACCTCGGCCCACGAGGCGGTCGCGGACCGCTTCTTCCGGCAGGCGACGGCGGTGTCGTGGTCGGCCGAGGTGATGACGTGAGCGGACCGGCGCGGCTACGGGTCCGCCACGTCACCGACTACCGCTACGACTCGCCGGTGACGGCGTCGTACGACGAGCTGCGGGTCACCCCCCGCACCGGGCCCTCGCAGGTGGTGCTCGAGGCGCGCCTGGACGTGACCCCCGCCGCGCGGGTGCTGGACTACGTCGACTACTTCGGCACCGTCGTCCACGTCCTCGACCTGCACGTCCCCCACCGCAGCCTGGTCATCGTCGGGACGGCCGTGGTCGAGACCGGCTGGCCCGTCGACCCCCCGGCCCGGGCCCTCCCGCTGACCTGGGACGACCTCGGCACCGACCGGTTCACCAGCCACTTCGTCGAGTACCTGCAGCCCACCGCCTACACCGTCCCGCAGCCGGAGCTGGACCGGGTGGCCGCCGAGCTGCGCGGCCGCTGCGAGCCTGAGCAGGCCCCCGCCCTGGTGGGGCAGTGGGCCCGCTCCGCGCTGAGGTACGCCCCTGGCACCACCGGCGTGCACACCTCGGCCGCCGAGGCCTTCGAGGCCGGCAGCGGGGTGTGCCAGGACTTCGCCCACCTGGCGATCACCGTGCTGCGCACGATGGGGATCCCGGCCCGGTACGTCTCGGGGTACCTGCACCCGAAGGCCGAGGCCGACGTCGGCGAGACCGTCAGCGGGGAGAGCCACGCCTGGATCGAGGCGTGGGACGGGTCTGGCTGGGTCGCCCACGACCCCACCAACGGTCGTCCCGTCGCCCGCGACCACGTGCTCATCGCCACCGGCCGTGACTACGCCGACGTCTCTCCGGTGAAGGGCGTCTACGCCGGGGGTGGCGCGTCCACGCTGTCGGCCACCGTGGAGATCACCCGGCTCGCCTGAGCCGTGGGACACTGAACGCTCCGGCGCCCTGCCGAAAGGAGTCCACGCTTCGTGCCACCCACCGCGCCCGCTCCCGGGGCGACACCGCCGGAGCTGATCCGCAACTTCTGCATCATCGCCCACATCGACCACGGCAAGTCGACGTTGGCCGACCGCATGCTCCAGCTGACCGGGGTGGTCGAGGAGCGCCGGATGCGCGACCAGTACCTCGACCGGATGGACATCGAGCGCGAGCGTGGGATCACCATCAAGAGCCAGGCGGTGCGCCTTCCCTGGACCCCGACGCAGGGACAGGGCGTCGGCACGACGCACGTGCTCAACCTCATCGACACGCCGGGCCACGTCGACTTCTCCTACGAGGTGAGCCGGTCCCTGGCCGCCTGCGAGGGCGCGGTGCTGCTCGTCGACGCCGCCCAGGGCATCGAGGCCCAGACGCTGGCCAACCTCTACCAGGCCCTGGAGAACGACCTCGTCGTGATCCCGGTGCTCAACAAGATCGACCTGCCGGCCGCCGACCCGGACAAGTACGCCGCCGAGCTGGCCCACCTCATCGGCGGGCGGCCGGAGGACTGCCTGCGCGTCTCGGGCAAGACCGGGGACGGCGTCGAGGAGCTCCTCAACGAGGTCGTTCGGCTGGTGCCGGCCCCCACCGGGGACGAGACCGCACCGGCGCGCGCCCTCATCTTCGACTCCGTCTACGACTCCTACCGGGGGGTGGTCACCTACGTCCGGGTGATGGACGGCAGCCTCGTGGCGCGCGAGCGCATCACGATGATGTCCACCCGGGCGTCCCACGAGCTGCTCGAGATCGGCGTCATCTCCCCGGAGATGGTCCCGGCGAAGGGGATCGGCGTCGGCGAGGTGGGCTACCTCATCACCGGCGTCAAGGACGTCCGTCAGTCGAAGGTCGGCGACACGATCACGGACGCCCGGCACGGGGCGGGCGTGGCGCTCGCCGGGTACCGCGACCCCCGGCCCATGGTCTACGCGGGGCTGTACCCCATCGACGGCTCGGACTATCCCGAGCTCCGGGAGGCGCTGCAGAAGCTGCAGCTCAACGACGCCGCGCTGCAGTTCGAGCCGGAGACGTCGGCGGCGCTGGGCTTCGGGTTCCGGTGCGGCTTCCTCGGCCTGCTGCACCTGGAGATCGTCCGGGAGCGCCTCGAGCGCGAGTTCGGCCTCGGGCTGATCTCGACGGCCCCGAACGTGGTGTACCGGGTGGTGCTCGAGGGCGCCGACCCGGGCGACTCGGTCGTCGTCACCAACCCCAGCGAGTTCCCGACCGGGAAGGTGGCGGAGGTCCACGAGCCGGTGGTTCGGGCCACGGTCATCACCCCCACCGAGTACATCGGCGCCGTCATGGAGCTGTGCCAGGGCCGGCGCGGAAGTCTCCTCGGCATGGACTACCTGTCCGAGGACCGGGTGGAGCTGCGGTACATGCTGCCGCTGGCCGAGATCGTCTACGACTTCTTCGACGCGCTGAAGTCGCGGACGAGGGGGTACGCCAGCCTCGACTACGAACCGACCGGTGAGCAGCAGGCCGAGCTGGTGAAGGTCGACATCCTGCTCCAGGGCGAGGCGGTCGACGCCTTCAGCGCCATCGTGCACCGGGACAAGGCGTACGCCTACGGCGTGGCCATGGCTTCCAAGCTGCGCGAGCTGATCCCACGCCAGCAGTTCGAGGTGCCGATCCAGGCGGCCATCGGCTCCCGGATCATCGCCCGCGAGACCATCCGAGCCCTCCGCAAGGACGTCCTGGCCAAGTGCTACGGCGGGGACATCACCCGCAAGCGCAAGCTGCTGGAGCGCCAGAAGGAGGGCAAGAAGCGGATGAAGATGGTCGGCCGGGTCGAGGTGCCGCAGGAGGCGTTCGTGGCCGCCCTGTCGACCTCGGAGCCCGCGGGCGGCTGAGGCTTTGCTCTCCCGTGGTGTGACCAGCGCCACGGGAAGGTAACGTTCGTCGGCACGAGCCGCAGGGTGCGGCGACAATCGTGGGGAGGCCAGATGACGCAGACGACGGCGCACCACCGGGGGAGTACCGCGGCGTCCGTAGGGGAGCTGTTCCTCGACCGGGTGGAGCTCACCCCGGACTGGGAGGCGTTCCGTCAGCCCACCGAGGCGGGCTGGAAGTCCTACACCTGGGGCGAGACCGGTGACATCGTCATCGCCTGGGCGGCCGGGCTGGTCGCCCTGGGCATCGAGCCCGAGCAGCGGGTGGGGATCGCCTCCAGCACGCGACTGGAGTGGATCTGGGCGGACCTGGCGAACATGTGTGCGGGCGTGGCCACGACGACGGTGTACCAGTCGACCCCGGCCGAGGACGTGTCCTACATCCTCAACGACTCCGACACCCAGGCCGTGTTCGTCGAGGACCGGACCCAGCTGGAGAAGGTCATGTCGGTCCGCGGGGAGATCCCCTCGCTGCGCAAGGTCATCCTCATGACCGACGGCGACGCGGCCGACGGCGACTTCTCGATCAGCAGCGAGGAGCTGGCGCGGCTCGGCAACGAGCTGCTCGCGTCGCAGCCCGACGCGGTCAAGGAGCGGGTCGAGAACACCCGGCAGGACAGCCTCGCGACCCTCATCTACACCTCCGGGACCACCGGACGGCCCAAGGGTGTGCGGCTGACCCATGCCAACTGGGTGTACGAGGGCGACGCCATGGAGTCCCTCGGCGTGCTGCGCTCGGACGACCTCGAGTACCTGTGGCTGCCGCTGGCCCACTCGTTCGGCAAGGTGCTCATCTCCGGCCAGATCAAGGTCGGCTTCGCCGCCGCCGTGGACGGCCGGGTGGACAGGCTCGTCGAGCACCTCGGTGAGGTGAAGCCCACCTTCATCGCCGCCGTGCCCCGGATCTTCGAGAAGGTCTACGGCACGATCCAGACGATGCAGGAGCGCGAGGGCGGCCCCAAGCTGGCCATCTTCCGCTGGGCCGAGGGCGTCGGCGCCCGGGTGGGCAGCGCGCAGCGTGCGGGGAAGAGCCCCGGGCCGCTGGCCAACGCCCAGTATGCGATCGCCGACCGGCTCGTGTTCAGCAAGATCCGGGCCCGCCTCGGCGGCCGAGTGCGCTACTTCGTCTCCGGCTCGGCGCCGCTGAGCGGCGAGATCGCCGAGTGGTTCGACAACGTCGGGCTGACCATCCTCGAGGGCTACGGCCTCACCGAGACCTCTGCCTTCACGTTCGTGAACCGGCCGCACAACTACTCCTTCGGCACGGTCGGCGAGCCCGCGCCCGGGACCGAGGTGAAGATCGCCGAGGACGGCGAGATCCTCATCAAGGGCCCCGGCGTCATGGAGGGCTACCACAACATGCCGGACCAGACCGCCGAGGTGTTCAGCGACGGCTGGTTCCACACCGGCGACATCGGGGAGATCGACGGCGGCCTGCTCAAGATCACCGACCGCAAGAAGGACCTGATCAAGACCTCCGGCGGCAAGTACGTCGCGCCGCAGAGCATCGAGACCAAGTTCAAGGCCGTCTGCCCCTACGCCAGCAACATCGTGGTGCACGGCGACGGCCGCAACTTCGTCTCGGCCCTGGTCACCCTCGACGAGGCCTCGATCACGACGTGGGCGGAGGAGCACGGCATCTCCGGGTCGTACGCCGAGATCGTGAGCAACCCGAAGACCAGGGAGATGGTGCAGAAGCACATCGACGACGTGAACAAGCAGCTGCCGCGGTGGGAGACGGTGAAGAAGTTCGAGATCCTCCCGACCGACCTCACCATCGAGTCCGGAGAGCTGACCCCGTCGCTGAAGGTCAAGCGCAAGATCGTCGAGCAGAAGTACTCCGACATGCTGGACTCGTTCTACGCCTGATCGCGAGACCTGGACGGCGGCTTGCCGGGCCTTGTGCCCGGCAAGCCGCCGTTCTCGTCCAGCACGGTCTTTCGGCCTAACGACGGCCCCCGCCAGCGGAGGTAGCGTCGAGTGACGGACGTCACGTCGACGTTGCGTACGCCAGGGAGGACCGATGGCCGAGAGAGGCACCTACCGAAGCGACACCGGGAACTCTGTCGCCGACATGTTCATGAGGAGGGTGGCGGCCACACCCGACCGCGAGGCCTACCGGTACCCCACCGATGGGGGCTGGACGTCTCTGACGTGGCAGCAGACCGCCGACATCGTCCGGGAGTACGCGGCTGGACTCATCTCGCTCGGCATCGAGCCCGAGCAGCGGGTCGGCATCGCGTCGCTGACGCGCATGGAGTGGGTGCTGGCCGACCTGGCGACCATGTGCGCAGCCGCGGCCACCACGACCGTGTACCAGACCACGCCGGTCGAGGACGTCATCTTCATCCTGCAGGACTCGGAGACCCGGGTGGTGTTCGCCGAGGACGACATGCAGGTCGACAAGATCCTCACCGGCCGGGACCGGCTGCCGCTGCTCACCCACATCATCGTGTTCGAGGGTTCGAAGGCCGACGGGGACCAGATCCTCACGATGGACGACCTGGCGGCCCGCGGGCGGGCGCTGCTCGCCACGCAGCCCGACGTGGTGGACCAGCGGATCGCGCACGTCCAGCCCGAGCACATGGCCACGCTCATCTACACGTCCGGGACGACCGGGCGTCCCAAGGGCGTCCAGCTCACCCACGGGAACTGGGTCTACGAGGCCGACGCCGCGGATGCGCTGGGGATCTTCACCGCTGAGGACCTGCAGTTCCTCTGGCTGCCGCTGGCGCACTCGTTCGGCAAGCTGCTGCAGGTCGCCCAGCTCAAGATCGGGTTCCCCACGGCGGTCGACGGGCGGGTCGAGAAGATCGTCGACAACCTGGGCGAGATCCGCCCCACTCTCATGGGTGCCCCCCCGCGGATCTTCGAGAAGGTCTACGCGAAGGTGCTCGCAGGCGTCGAGGAGGAGGGCGGGGTCAAGCTCCGGATCTTCCACTGGGCCGTGGGTGTCGGCAAGAGGGCCGCGGCTCTGCGGCGCGAGGGCAAGCCGGTCTCGTTCCCGCTCAGCCTGCAGTACCGCGTCGCCGACCGGCTCGTGTTCGGCAAGCTGCGCGAGCGCATGGGCGGTCGGGTGAAGTACTTCATCTCCGGGGCTGCCGCGCTGAACAAGGACATGGGTCAGTGGTTCGACGCTGCCGGCATCACGATCCTGGAGGGTTACGGGCTCACCGAGACCTCGGCCGGGACCTTCGTCAACCGGCCCGACCGCTACCGGTTCGGCTTCATCGGTGAGCCGATGGCGGGAACCGAGTTCCGGCTGGACACCGACGGGGAGCTGCTCATCAAGGGCCCGGGTGTGATGCCGGGCTACCACAACCTGCCAGAGCAGACCGCCGAGGTGTTCACTGACGATGGATTCTTCCGCACTGGGGACATCGCCGAGGTGGAGCACGGGCTCGTCAAGATCACCGACCGAAAGAAGGACCTCATCAAGACCTCGGGTGGCAAGTACGTGGCACCCTCGCTCATCGAGGCGTCCTTCAAGGCCGTCTGCCCCTACGCCAGCCAGATCGTCGTGCACGGAGACGGGCGCAACTACGTCAGCGCGCTGGTGGCGCTCGACCCGGAGTCGATCGAGCACTGGGCGATCCACGAGGGAATCCTCAGCGAGGGTGGCACGCCGGACACGTACTCGACGATCATCGCGCACCCGAGAACCGTGGAGATGGTCCAGCACTACATCGACGAGCTCAACGCGCAGCTGCCGCGCTGGGAGACGATCAAGAAGTTCACGCTGCTCGACAGGGACCTCACCGTGGAGGCCGGGGAGCTCACGCCCAGCATGAAGCTCAAGCGCAAGCACGTCGAGCAGAAGTACCTCGACGCCCTCGACGCGATGTACACCTAGGTCGTTGGCGGGCCCCCTGCCGGACGGTGAGCCGGCGCCGTCCGACGGGGCGCTGCCCGAGCGCGTCGAGCTCGGGCAGCGGCCGTTCGGCGTCTACCTTCACGTGCCGTTCTGCGTGACGCG
>Ga0316578_10000911_pt1 | contig 11177 bp, 7 predicted proteins | sample J0NA_2_FD_203076 | JGI IMG/M metagenome (GOLD analysis project Ga0316578, IMG submission 203076) | Rhizosphere microbial communities from salt marsh grasses in Alabama, United States - J0-2_160517rDrC | ecosystem: Host-associated > Plants > Roots > Rhizosphere | place: USA: Alabama | collected...
CATGCTTAAAAGCGGACGCCGACACTCCGCTACGGGATCAGAAGGGGTTCGCCATCGGCAAGGCATTTTGGAATCCTGCCATGCCATTTCTCCCCGACGCTCGGCCGCGGCGGCTGCACTCAAGGTCCGCCGGACGATCGACGCCCGTCGCCCGACGGTGATGCCGCTCGGTTGATGTCCTACCCGCAGTGGACTACTGCGAAGTTATAAACCAGAGAGCAAGCGTCGGCCGACTCCGGACGAAGAACGGACCATTGTTCAGAACGGCAAGCGACTCATGATATCGACGTCGGCGATGAAAATCATGAGCACAGCCACGTATGCAGCGACGAGCACGAAAAAGCCCACTAGGAATGCCAAGTCTGCAAGGCGCTTGCGCAGGCGTTGTTGAGGCACCCATATCATGTTTACGCTGCCGATCACGGGGACGCCGGACACTTCGGACAACTGCCGTCTATCAAAAAACACCGGCCGCAACTGTGCCAATAGAAACGCAACGCCAAGTCCAGCGATCAGCGCTCCGCCAAACACTCCCGAACTCATCGCAACGCGGTTGGGCCCCGATGGATCTTCCGGTACTTTGGGTGGGTCGAGAGTGCGGAACTTGACAGTGTCGACACTGGTATCCACTTCGCGGGTGAGCCGGGCCTTCTCCAGCCGCTGGATCAGTTGCTGATGATTGCTGGAGAGAATCGAATAGTCACGGTTGAGCTGCTTTTGTTCGGATTCGACCTGAAGCACCTCGTCGACCGCTGCCTGGGACTGTTCGATTTTTTCGCGAAGTGTCTCGGTCCGTGTCTGCTGCATCGCAAGCTCGGCCTCGGCATCCGCGAGGCGCAGCCGCATCTCCTGATATACGGGGTTCTCCTCAAGGGAGCGCGAGACCGCCAGTTCGTTATCGCTCTGTTCCTGGACGTACTCGTCTTTTGCGGCCTCCCGCTTTCGCTCGAGCTCTGCGAGGGCCCGGCGCAGCGCAATCACTTCCGGATGGTATTGCGTGTAACGAATCAAGAGATCGTCAATCTGACTTTGAACCTTCTGGATCTTCTGATCCAGCGGGTTGGTAACTTCAACCGCGGAGTCTTCGAGCCACATCTGGAAGCTAGGCAGGCTGGCACCCTGACTTTCCAGGTATTCCATCTGCTCCCGGATTTCGTCCCGCCGGCTGCGGGCCAGCGCCAGTTCGTCCTCGGCCCCGGCAAGGCCGTCCCGAGCTTGTTTGAGACGCTGATAGTAGCCGCCTTTTTCCGAAAGGAGATCCAGGTTGCGCATCTGAAAATCCTTGAGCTTTCGCTCCGCCTCGATCAGGCGCCGTTCGTAATCCTTGATTTCACGCTGAAGGAAGCGCTCGGCGGAATCCTGATCTTGACGCGATGATCCGAGGTTGGATTCAACGAAAATTGTCAGCATCGACTGGACCACACGCTTGGCAAGGTCCGGCGACGGGTCTTCAAAGGAGATAGTATAGATGTTACCGCCTGCCCCTTGGAGCTTGACTCGCCGCTTTAGGCTGGCGACGAGGTCATCCATCTCCTGCGGCGTCTTGGCCCGCAGGTCCATGTCGGTCATGCGGGCGAGTTTCTCCATGTTCTCACGGCTGAACAGGACGCCCGTCATCATCCGAATGCGGCGGCTATCGTCGGTCTGAATCGCCAGCCCCCGAAGCAGCGGCGTCAGCACAGAATCGGTATCGACGAAAACACGCGCTGATGCCCGATACTCGTCGGGCAGCGAAGCGACGTAGGCCCATCCGATCGGCGAGATCACCGCCGTAATGATGAGCACGTACCAGCGGTAGCGCCAGATGCCACTGAGGTAAAAAAGTGCGAGACGGATTAGCTCTTGCATCGGCTCAGTCGCAATTCGGAATAGCGAGCAGCGTGGGTTCGATCAGAACCACGACTCTGGAATCAGCAAAATATCGCCAGGGCGCAGATCAACGTTCGCCGAAAGATCAGCGTCCTCAATGAGATCGCGCAGGCGCACTGTGTACTGCTTTTGCTCGCCATCCTCGAAGCGCACCAAAACGGCGCGGTTTCCGGCCGCGAACTCAGTGACCCCGCCGACCTGGATCATGAGGTCGAGCAGCGTCATGCCATCGCGGTAAGGCAGAGCGAGCGGTTCCGTCGCCTCCCCAAGCACTCGGATTTGTTCCGGAAACACGCCGACGAAGCCCTGGACGATCACCGTAACCAGCGGATCCCGGAGGAACACGGCTAACGCCTCTTCCAGGTCGCGTGCAAGCTCGGTCGGCGTCTTGCCGGCGGCAGGCACGTCCTCAAGCAGCGGCGCCGTGATGAAGCCATCAGGCCGCACAGGCACCGTCGTACTGACTTCGGGATAGCGCCAGACGAAGATGTCAACCGAATCGCCCGGACCGATCTTGTACTTGTACGCATACCGCATCTGGTACGTAGCTTCCGGCAACGACGGGAACTTTGGCGTACAACCGGCCAGTACCAAGGCGGCCGCCAGGAACTTGCAGAAGGCAGAGAACTTCACAGTTGGCACAGGAGGGCTTCCGGAACGCCGCACTGGCGGCGACATAGTTGTCAGGAGTGGATGTTCCGACGTGCGAGGGGTCTCGGGTCCGCAAATCGGTACATTATTGCATAATGGCTTTGCGTTTCGTTGGTTTCGGTTCCACCGAGCGCGACCGCGGATGAACGGTGGCTTCCGCCGGACGCGAAAGCTCCGGAGCAGCATGCCCGCAGCAACAACGTCTTGCCGCGACCTTCGTCAAGCGTCTGCCCGTCGGGCAAGGAATTCCGCGATGCGGGTCACGCCTTCGTGCAGCCGTTCCGGCGCCAGAGTGTAGGCAAAACGCAACATGTGCTCAGTACCGTTGACGCCGAAGTCGGTGCCCGGCGTTACCGCGACAGCGCACTCCTCCAGCAGTTGTCGTGCAACCGAGGCGCCGTCCTCGAGGCCATCCGGGACACGCGCATAGGCATAGAAGGCCCCTTGTGGAACGACTGGAACGCTGACCCCGACGGTGGCGAGTGCCGCCAGCAGGGCGTCGCGGCGCTGGCGAAACGCTTCGCGACGACTCTCCAGCACGGGCATTGTCTGCGGCGCCAGCGCGGCAAGGGCCGCATGCTGGGATAAGGTCGGCGGGGCCAGGAACAGGTTCTGCGCAAGGCGGTCCAGGACATCACGAAAGCTGGCGGGCGCGACAACCCAGCCCAGCCGCCAGCCGGTCATGCCGAAATACTTGGAAAAGCTGTTGATGACGAACAGGCCATCCTCGCCGCAGGACAGCACCGTATGATCCTCGGCATCGTAGACCAACCCCTGGTAGATTTCGTCCACGATTAGTGCGCCGCCGCGGGCGCTGGCGAAGTCGTAGAGGTCTGCCAGCTGGGACCGGCTCAGCACGCTACCGGTTGGATTGGCCGGCGTCGCCACCATCAGGGCCCGCACCCGCGGGCCCCAGACCACCTCGATATCGGACGCGCGGGGACAATACCCATCGGCCGCCGACACCGGCACCGCGATGGCCTCGCCACCAACGACGCTGACCAGTTGACGATTGCAGGGATAGCCCGGATCGGTCACCAACACGCCGTCGCCGGGATCGAGCAGCCCCGCCAGTACCAGCTGCAGTCCTCCGGAACCGCCAGGCGTGACGATGATCCGCCCGGGATCGACGTCGAGACCGTAGCGCCGTCCATACCAGCCGGCGATTGCGGCGCGCAGCTCCGGCAGACCCGCGGCAGGCGTATAGCGCATCGGGACAGCTTCCAAGGCGCGGCGTGCCGCTTTCAGCACCGGCTCCGGAGTCGCGAAATCGGGCTCGCCCACCTCCATGTGAATGACATCCCGTCCAGCCCGCTCCAGCTCCTTGGCGCGTTCTAGGATCCGCATCACCTGGAACGGCGCGACCCCCTCGGCGCGGATGCTCGGAAGTACCGGCTGCGGGGTCATGGGATCGGAACGTCGAATACGTCATCACGCAGCCGCTGTAGGACGGCCACATTCACCACCTCGTTTCCTCCGAGATCGCCCGTCAGCGCAGTGGCCCCGTCGCCGGGCTCGCCGAGCTGATCCACGACCAGAGCCGCATCACCGAAGTCCTGCCCCCGTGTGTAGGTACTGACGGTGACGAGCAACGCGCGCAGCCCTGCGCCCAGGGCCGACTCGACACCGTTCTCGGAGTCTTCGATCGCAACGCAGGCCGACGGGGGCAGGTCGAGCTGCCGGAGGGCCAGATCGAAGATGTCCGGCGCCGGCTTCTTGCGGGGCACCACGTCGCCGGCTGCGATGACCTCGAACCAGTCGACAAGCCCCGGTACCGGGGCCGACTCCAGCAACGCCGTGACATTCTCCGGTGTCGTCGTCGTGGCGATGGCCAGCCGCAGACCCGCCGTCCGCGCTTCGTGCAGAAGCCGCAGCACGCCACTGCGCAGCGCGATGCCTCCGCCGCGCAGCATGCCGACATAGTGGGCCGTCTTGCGGCGGTGGAGGTCGGCGATCAGAGCATCCAAGTCTGTCGCCGGGGGCGGCGTCCAGTCCGGGCGATATTGGCTCAGATAATGCCGCATGCGCTCCTTGCCGCCGGTTACCGACAAGAGCTCTCCATACAGCTCCACGGACCAGTGCCAGTCGAGGCCGGCCTCGTCGAAGGCCGCGTTAAACGCGACGCGATGACCGTCCCGCTCGGTATCGGCCAGCGTACCATCCACGTCGAAGATCAGTGCCTGTAGGCCCGTTACCATGCTCACCCCACGAGAAACACGCCCAACCCGTCGGGCCCAGAGGCTAACACACCGGCGCGAGGGCCAGCAGCGCTGCCCATGCAACCACCGGCGATGCGATGCGGCAAACCGGTGAAGCGAATGCTTGCCGCCGCAAACCCCTTCTGATACAAGAGCGCGTTTACCGCCGTTCACGTGCGGGACGCCGCCTGGCCGAAGTCGGAGCCGCATCGCGGTGCCGTGCCGGAGCGGCCGAGATCCCAGCCATCGTCTTCGGGAGCACAACCATGGCCGAGGCAGATAAGCAAGGCGCAAAGGCATTCGGATTCGAGCCTTACCATGCCGCCAGCGACGAGGAGTACATGAGCCCGCAGCAGGAGGAGCACTTCCGTGGACTGCTGCTGGAGTGGAAGCGCACCCTGATGGAAGAGGTGGACCGCACCGTGCACCACATGCAGGACGAAGCGACCAACTTCCCGGACCCGAACGACCGGGCGACGCAGGAATCGGAGTTCAGCCTGGAGTTGCGCACCCGCGACCGCGAGCGCAAGCTCATCAAGAAGATCGACGAGGCCCTGACTCGACTCGACGAGCACGAGTACGGGTACTGCGAGGCCTGCGGCGTGGAGATCGGCATCCGCCGCCTGGAGGCCCGCCCGACGGCGACACTGTGCATCGACTGCAAGACCCTGGACGAGATCCGCGAGAAGCAACGCGGCTGAATCGGGGCGGCAGCGCATCCAAAGCGCCCGAGTCCGCAGCCGGCCGCGGCCCGCCGCGGCATGGCCCGAGCTATCGCGGCCGTTTCGCCCCATCCCCCACCGGCCCTCTCCATTTCGGCTCGCTGATCGCCGCGGTCGGCAGCTTCGCCGACGCTCGCGCCCACGGCGGCCGCTGGCTGGTGCGCATGGAGGACCTCGACCGGGTCCGTGAGGCACGCGGCGCCGCGGACGACATTCTGCGCACACTGGATGCGTTCGGCCTCCACTGGGATGAGCCGGTCCTGTACCAGAGCCGGCGCAGCGCCGTCTATCAGGACGCCCTGCTCACATTGCGCGCCCGCGACCTGACCTACGCCTGCGGCTGCAGCCGCCGCGAGATCGCGGCGGCCGGCCGGGCGGGCGCCGAGGGACCGATCTATCCGGGCACCTGCCGCGACGGCCTGCCGCCCGGCCGCGCGCCGCGCAGCGAGCGGCTGCGCATCGACAGCGCACGGATCAGCATCGACGACCGCATCCAGGGTCGCTTCACCCAGGATATCGCCGCCGATGTCGGCGACTTCGTGCTGCGCCGCGCCGACGGCCTGCACGCCTACCAGCTCGCCGTCGTCGTCGACGACGCCGAGCAGCACATCGACCAGATCGTGCGCGGTGCCGACCTGCTCGCGTCGGCCCCGCGCCAGCGCCTGTTGCAGCGCCTCCTCGGCCTACCCGAGCCGGCATATGCCCACCTCCCCCTGGCCCTGGATACGGACGGCCGCAAGCTGTCCAAGTCCTTGGCGTCGCGTCCCGTGGACCGGTCGGACCCGCTGCCGGCGCTGCTCGCGGCCTGGCAGTTTCTGGGCCAGCAGCCGCCGAGCGAATTACCGCTCACCATTGCCGAATTCTGGGCCTGGGCCGTTCCGGCCTGGTCCACCGAGCATATCCCCCGCTACCGGCAGCCGCCCGGGACGACAGTCACCGCGCCGCCACCGGCGATCGAATCGTGAACCAGCCGTAAGGCGGATGTCACGCGGCATTCACGTTCAGGCACTAGCCTTCACCGATTAGCCAACGAATCCGGAGGACGCCATGGCCGCCTCAACGCCGTCAACCCAAGCCCATGACACGGCAAGCCCGCTGGACGCCGAGCAGCTGCACAGACTCGACGCCTACTGGCGCGCCTGCTGCTACCTTGCCGTGGGCATGATCTACCTGCGCGACAACCCGCTGTTGCGCGAGCCGCTGAAGGAGAGCCATCTCAAGCAGCGCCTGCTCGGCCACTGGGGCTCCAGCCCCGGCCTGTCGTTCATGTACGTCCACCTCAACCGCCTCATCAACGCCCACCAACAGTCGGCGATCTTCCTTGCCGGCCCCGGACATGGCGCCCCCGGTGTGCTCGCGCCGGTGTACCTGGAAGGCACCTACTCCGAGATCTATCCGAACAAGAGCGAAGACGAGGAAGGCCTGAAGGCCTTCTTCAAGCAGTTCTCGTTCCCCGGCGGCATCGGCAGTCACTGCACGCCGGAGACTCCGGGCTCCATCCACGAGGGCGGCGAGCTGGGTTACTCCATCTCCCACGCCTTCGGTGCCGCCTTCGACAATCCGGACCTGCTGGTCGCCGTCGCCGTCGGTGACGGCGAGTCCGAGACCGGCCCGCTGGCCACGAGCTGGCATTCGGCCAAGTTCCTGAACCCGATCCGCGACGGCGTCGTGCTGCCGATCCTCCATCTGAACGGCTACAAGATCAACAACCCGACCCTGCTCGCCCGGATACCCAGGGACGAATTGGAGAGCCTGATGCGCGGCTACGGCTGGACGCCCTACTTCGTCGAGGGTGACGACCCCATGGTCATGCACCGGCAGATGGCCGCGACCCTCGACACCTGCTATGCCGAGATCAAGGCCCTGCAGGACGAGGCCCGCAGCAGCGGCAAGGCCACGCGCTGCCACTGGCCGATGATCGTGCTGCGCTCCCCCAAGGGCTGGACCGGGCCCGAGGAAGTCGACGGCCACAAGGTCGAAGGCTTCTGGCGCGCCCACCAGGTGCCGCTGTCCGGCATGCACGAGAACCCGGCGCACCTCCGGCAGCTCGAAGCGTGGATGAAGAGCTACAAGCCCGACGAGCTCTTCGACGCGCAGGGCCGCCTGGTACCGGAGCTGAAGGCGCTGGCGCCCAAGGGCGAGCTGCGCATGAGCGCCAATCCTCATGCCAACGGCGGCCTGCTGCGCCGGGCGCTGCGCATGCCGGATTTCCGCGACTACGCGATCACGGTCGATAAGCCCGGCACCACCCGGCACATGAACACCAAGCCGGTGGGCGTGCTGCTGCGCGACATCATGGCCCGGAACATGGACAACTTCCGCGTCTTCGGCCCCGACGAGAACACGTCGAACAAGCTCGACGCCATCTACGAGGTCTCGAAGAAGCTGTGGCTCTGCGACTACAAGGACGAGGATGCCGACGGCGGCGAGCTGTCGCCCGACGGCCGTGTCATGGAGATGCTCTCCGAGCACACGCTGGAGGGCTGGCTGGAAGGCTACCTGCTCACCGGCCGCCACGGCTTCTTCGCCACCTACGAGGCCTTCGTCCACGTCATCGACAGCATGTACAACCAGCACGCCAAGTGGCTGGCCATCTCCGAAGACATCCCCTGGCGGGCGCGCATCTCGTCGCTGAATCTGTTGATCACCTCCACGGTCTGGCGCCAGGACCACAACGGCTTCACGCACCAGGACCCGGGCTTTCTCGACGTGGTCGTCAACAAGAACCCCGAGGTCACGCGCATCTACCTGCCGCCGGACGTGAACACGCTGTTGTCCACCGTGGACCACTGCCTGCAGAGCCGCGACGATATCAACGTGATCGTCGCCGACAAGCAGAGCCACCTCCAGTACCTGGACATGGACGCCGCGATCAAGCATTGCACCAAGGGGCTCGGGATCTGGGAATGGGCCAGCAACGACCAGGGCAGCGAGCCCGACGTCGTGCTGGTGGGCTGCGGCGACATTCCCACCAAGGAGGCCCTGGCCGCCACCGCGCTGCTGCGCGAGCACTTCGACGACATCCGCATCCGCTTCGTCAATGTCGTCGACCTGTTCAAGATCCAGTCCTACGGCGAGCATCCCCACGGCATCACCGATGCCGAGTTCGACAGCCTGTTCACGAAGGACCGGCCGATCATCTTCAACTTCCACGGCTACCCCTGGCTGATCCACCGCCTCACCTACCGCCGCACCAATCACCACAACCTGCACGTGCGCGGCTACAAGGAAAAAGGCAATATCAACACGCCGCTGGAGCTGGCCATCAGGAACGAGATCGACCGCTTCACCCTGGCGATGGACGTGATCAAGCGTGTACCGCGGCTGCAGGTGGCCGGCGCCCACGTCATGGATCGATTCAAGGACATGCAGATCGAATGCCGGAACTACGCCTATGATCACGGCATCGACAAGCCGGACGTGGACGATTGGACCTGGCCGTACTAAGCGAACCGCAGCCCGGGCGAGAGGCGCAAGGACAGCGCCCGCAGAATCACTCCGACAAACTTCACATTGCAAACGTTTCTCATGAACACGCCGCCGAAGCCCGACGCCCGCGAGCACACCCGCACCGGCCTGTCCAAGGACGCCCTGAAGCAGGCCTACGTGGACAACCTGTTCTACGTCCAGGGCCGCTTCCCGGAGGTGGCCACCGATAACGACCTGTACATGGCCGCCGCCTTCACGGTGCGCGACCGGCTGCTGGAGCGCTGGATTGGCTCGGCGCGGACCTATAAGGCCAACAACTCGCGCACCGTCTGCTACCTGTCCGCGGAGTTCCTGGTCGGCCCGCACCTGGTCAACAACATGATCAACCTGGGCATCATCGACGAGGCCCGCGAGGCCGGCCGGGAGCTCGATTTGGACTTCCACCGGATCATCGAGACCGAAGAGGAGCCGGGTCTGGGCAACGGCGGCCTCGGGCGCCTCGCCGCCTGCTTCATGGACTCGCTGGCAACGCTGCAGATCCCGGCCATCGGCTACGGCATCCGCTATGAATTCGGCATCTTCGACCAGGTCATCCAGGACGGCTGGCAGGTGGAGCGCGGCGACACCTGGCTGCGCAACGGCAACCCCTGGGAGATCCCGCGGCCCAAGCTGTCCTTCCCGGTGGGCTTCTGCGGCCGCACCGAGTCCTACACCGACGAGCACGGGGCGACGCGCCGCCGCTGGGTTCCGGATCTGGTCGTCAACGGGGTCGGCTATGACACCCCGATCCTCGGTTACGGCGTCAACAACGTGAACCTGTTGCGGCTGTGGAAATCCGAGGCGCCGGAATCCTTCGACTTCCAGGCCTTCAACGTCGGCAACTACTACGGCGCCGTGCATGCCAAGATGGAGGCGGAGACCATCTCCAAGGTCCTCTATCCCAACGACGAGCCCGAGGCCGGCAAGGAACTGCGTCTGAAGCAGCAGTACTTCTTCGTGTCCTGCTCATTGCAGGACATGATCCGGCTCCAGCTCGGCATCGCCGGCAGCCTGGATGCGTTCCATGAGAAGTTTGCGATCCAGCTCAACGACACCCATCCGTCACTGGCCGTCGCCGAGCTGATGCGCCTGCTCATGGACGAGCACCTGATGGACTGGGACCAGGCCTGGGAGATCACCCGCAACAGCTGTCACTTCACCAACCACACGCTGCTGCCGGAGGCCCTGGAGACCTGGCACGTGGCCCTGTTCGAGCGCCTGCTGCCGCGCCACCTCGAGATCATCTACGAGATCAACCGCCGCTTCCTCGACCAGGTACGCGTGCACTTCATGGGCGACGACGCTCGCGTGCAGCGCATGTCGCTGATCGACGAGAGCGGCGCCCGCCGCGTTCGCATGGCACACTTGGCCGCGGTGGGCAGCGCGGCCATCAACGGCGTGGCCGAGCTCCACACCGAGCTCCTCAAGACCACGGTCATGCGCGACTTCCACGACCTGTGGCCGGACAAGTTCCACAATGTCACCAACGGCGTCACGCCGCGGCGCTTCATCGTCGTCAGCAATCCCCGCCTCGCGGAGCTGATTACCGAAACCTGCGGCGACGACCGATGGGTGCGCGACCTCGCCTGCCTCCGGCCTCTCGAAGACCATGCCGAGGACCATGCACTGCAAGAGCACTGGCGCAAGGTCAAGACCGCCGCCAAGGAGACCCTGGCCAACTGGCTCGGCCAGCGCACCGGGATCACGCCAGACCCGCTGACGCTGTTCGACGTCCAGGCCAAGCGCATCCACGAATACAAGCGCCAGCACCTGAACCTGCTGCACATCGTCTGGCTCTACGAGCAGATCAAGCAGAACCCCAATGTCGAGCTGACGCCGCGCACCTTCATCTTCGGCGGCAAGGCTGCGCCCGGCTATTACATCGCCAAGCTCATCATCAAGCTGGTCAATGCCGTCGGAGAGGTCGTCAACAACGATCCCCAGGTCAATGGCCTGCTGCGCGTCATTTTCATGCCCGACTTCAATGTCAAGAACGGCCAGCGCTTGTACCCGGCCGCCGACCTGTCCGAGCAGATTTCATTGGCCGGCAAGGAGGCATCGGGTACCGGCAACATGAAGTTCTCGATGAACGGCGCACTCACCATCGGTACTCTGGACGGCGCCAATATCGAAATCCGCGACGAGGTGGGCCACGACAACTTCTTCCTATTCGGCATGACCGCCGCCGAGGTGCAGGCACGCCAGACCGACGGCTATCGGCCCTGGGAGATCGTCCATGCCAACGAGCACCTGCGCTCGGTCCTGGACC
>Ga0316578_10000912_pt1 | contig 11170 bp, 7 predicted proteins | sample J0NA_2_FD_203076 | JGI IMG/M metagenome (GOLD analysis project Ga0316578, IMG submission 203076) | Rhizosphere microbial communities from salt marsh grasses in Alabama, United States - J0-2_160517rDrC | ecosystem: Host-associated > Plants > Roots > Rhizosphere | place: USA: Alabama | collected...
CAACCGTGACCGATCGTGCTCGACGTGCTTTCTTGAGGGGGACAGCCAGCCAATCGTCACATCGCCGCCTGTCGGTGAGCCTGCCTTGCGTCCAGCGCCGTTCGCCACGGCCGAACGCCCCCGCCGGCCCAGCACGCCTCGCGCCGGCGGGAATTGCTGTCCTGGGAGGGTTGCTCTGGCGATCTTGAGAGAGCGACCGTACTCTTCTGTATGCTTGGCGATGCTCTTGGTCCTGGAAGTGCGGCACCCCAGCGCATAAACGCCACTGGCCGAACGAGGTGCTCGGCCAGTGGCGCGGCTAGCAGCTCTGCAGTCTGGAGCTACTGCGGGCTCAGGAAGGTACGCGACCGCGGGCGATCCGGATCGTCGTTCGTCGCGGCATAGATAACGCCGCCCGCGGCTGCGACGCCGATCACAGCGAGGCCGATGTTGCCCCCGGCAAGTCCGCCCGCTGCCCCGGCTCCGGCGCCAGGTTGACCGGTCGCCGCCTGCTCGAGCGCCTCGGCCGTCTGCGCCGTGCCGGTTTCGCCGCTGGTGGCGTTGGTAAGCAGGTCCGATGCCGGGTCCGGCTTGCAGGCGCTTTCCCCCGTCAGTGTCACGAGGTCCTGCTCACCCATCTCGTAGACGCAGCCGTCGGCGAACGACAGCGTCGCGCTGCTGTCGTCCATGACGATGATGCGGTCGAGCTTGCGCAGGTCCATGCCTGCATGGGCAGGCACATACTGTGCCCCCTGACTGATCAGCGCCGAGCCCTGGAGCTTTTCGATGTGACCGATCGGGGGCTCGGCGGCCGAGGCGGCGCCCAGACCTCCGGACAGGATGATCCCTGCGACGGCCGCCGTCAGAGCGTTCGTGTGGACCATAGTAACTACTCCGGATACAGAAGAATGTGTGGAACGATGTTGGTCGGGATTAGACCAGGCTCAAAAGTTCCTGTCAAAACGCGATCCGACAACGGACCGGATGCTGCGGACAGTGTCACGTTTGGTCGCGGCAGCGCGATGCTGCGGCATGTATCGGGAAGCCACCCGCACGCTCCTGGGAGCCGCCACGGATGCGATGCAGCGCGCGCCGGCCCGGCCGCGGATGCTGGCGCCGGTCACCCCGACCCGCGGGAGCGGGCGGCCGGCCGACTCGTGCACCTTTGGCAATATGATGCAAGGATGATATCCAATCGAGACAAAGTCAATTCTCCGCCAGACCTTGCTCTGGCGACGCTGACCCGCTCGTCGCGACGGGAGCGGCGCTCGTCCGAACGATCCGCATCCGATCGAACCAGATGTCGCCGTCGAGCTTGAGCTCGAAGGGCAGCCGGCCCGCCGAGGTCAGCCGGATCTGCTGGGCTTGACAGCCGGCGGGGACGTCGAAGTCGATCTCGAAGCTGTCCCAGGTCGGGTACGACAGCATCGGCGGACCGGCGGTAAGCGGTTCTCGCTTCGGCGCCGTACAGAGGAGCTGCCAGCGCAATCCTCCCTTGGTCCGCAGCTTGTCGGTGCGGACGCGGCCCGAGAGCCGATAGCTGCCAGGGTCGAGGTACAGGGGCTGAAAGAGATGGTGGAAGCGCTGTTCCTGGGCGCGAAACGTGACGCGAAGGGCCTGGCTGCCCGTGGTGCCGGGCGTTGCCAGCGGGCGTATGCTTGCGTGCCGGCTGGGACGGACATGCCAGCCGAAGCCCCCCTGGCTCAGAGGCAGCTCGAAATCGCCGTTGAACAGGAGGCCGAGCTGGCGTTGCTCCCGGGCGCTCAGGCCGCCGATCCAGACGACATACGCTTCGCCGGTCCGCCCTTCCTTTTGCAGGCGCGCGACATAGGCGGCGCGCTCCTCTTCCGTCAGCGGCTGTTCGTCCGAGTTGCGCCGCAGTGTGTAGAGGTAGCGCAGATCGTCCAGATCCGAGGTGTCCCGGGCCGCCTTCACGAAGAAGCCATTCCACCAGGAGGGAGGTGAGGCCGCGAAGGGTGCCAGCAGGCCGCGGGTGCGCGGATCGCCGGCGACCTCGATCAGGACCGGAAAGAGATCGGTACGTTGCCCCGGATCGGCCTCGAGGGCCCTGGACACCAGATCGAGCGCGCGCCGCGGTTCTCCCCGGCTGTCCCAGTACGCGGCAGCGTCCTTCAGCACCCATGGGGTTGCCGGGGCGAGCTTGACGGCGATTTCCATCAGCTGATCGGCGCGGTCATGCTCACCCTCCTGGGTCAGAACGCTCGTGGCAAGGGTCAGCGGGTAGGGGTCGGTGGGGTTGGCGCGGTAGGCCGCGGCCAAGAGCCTGAGGGCCTCTTGCTTGTCGCCGGGCAGTTTCGCGAGGGCCTCGGCGATCAGCACGTCAGGATGTTCCGGCTGCCAGACCGCGAGCTTTTCGAGGGCGCTGTCGTCCCCCGCCCGGTAGCGCTCGACATAGTGGGCGGCCAGGCCATTGACGATCACCTGCCACGCAAGAAACAGAGCAAGGGCCGTCAGCGCCGTGCGCCATAGGTAGATCAAAGGGCGTCTCCCGGAGGTTCAGTCGAGGTCGTACAGCATCTGGGTGATGCGATAGCCACCGGCCGCATGCTCGGCGAGCTCCAGCCGGATGCGGCCGGTGGCGTGATGCCAGCTGCGCGATCCGCGGTATTTGTTGCTTACCTGGATGCGGCCGAGCCCGACCAGCCGGCCGTCTTGCACGGCGCGCCAGGTCAGGTTCCGGATCGACAACCGGCTGTCGGTGGCACGCGCGAAGAATGTCGCGTAGAGGTTGCGGATGAAGGAACGGCCCGCCCCTTCGTTGGTTTGTGCGCCTTTCGCGAACAAGGCCGCCAAGGCGTCGGCGTCGCCCCGTCTATAGGCGCTTTCCAGGCGTGCGATGATCGGTTGGCCCAGGGCCGCCGGTGTCGGCGGCCGCGACCCGTCAGCGACAGGAGGGACAGACGGCGGCAGGGTCGATGTCGGGTTTGTATCGGGCGGGTCTACGGCCGGTTGTGGGTCTTGGCGACGCTCCGCAAGCTGGGACCCTGGTGCGAGGGGGGCGCCGCTCGGCGCTCGGGCCGGTATCCGGTCCGTTTGTGCCATGCTCGTCGAGTGTCGGGGCTCCGGCTGGATCTGGTCCTTTCGCCCGCGCGGTGCCACGGTTGCTATGTCCGAAGTGGGCGCACGTTGCGCGGCAGGCGAACTAGGACCGGGCCTGTGTCGGGCGAGCCCGTCGCTGCGCCGTGCTTCGTTCTCCGTTGGTGCGGTGTGTGCGGCGCCTTCATCGCCGCTGGTTTCGGCAGCTCCTCCGGCCGGGGAGCCCAGGAGAGCCGAGTCGTCACCGGCCTCCGCCCCCAGGTCCACCCGTTCCGCGGTACGGTCGCCCGCCTGACGACGCTCATCCTCTGGCATCGCGGAGGTTCGATTCGTGGGTCGTTCGGATGCATACGCTGCCTCCGCATGCATCCGGTCGCCGGCACCGGCCGCGCTGCCGCGTGCCAGGTACCTCGGTACGATTTCTTGATTGCGTTCGGCGTCGGTCGTGAAAAGGCGCACCGCCGGCTTCACGCGCAGCTGCTGAGAGATCAGGACGGCGGCGATCAGCGCGACTGCCAACCCGAGCGGCACCAGGACGCGCGGGCGCTGCAGGACCATCGCGATGCGATCCAGCATCGGCGTTGGGCCCGTGACGGGCAGGGCGACACTGGGTCGAAAGAAGGCGACCGGGTCCCCGGTGCCATGCCGGAGCGAGGTCTTCGATAATCCGCGGTCATAGTCGCGGCGGGCGTCGGAATCACGCAGCGTGTGATAGGCGGCGTTGATGCGGCTGGCGTAGGCAAGGTCGGCTTCGCTGGCCGTGCCGAGGCGGTCGGGATGGAACATCCGCATCAGCAGCAGATGGTGCTTGCGAACCGCCTCCGTGGATGCGCCGGGGCTGAGCCCTAGGCAGCGATAGCAGTCGGCCGCCGGGTCCAGCAGCACATGGCGCACGAAGAATCGGGCCGCCTCTTGCAGCTCGGTCGGCTCGGTGGCGAGCAGCGCCGCCGTTTCCGCGACTCGGCTGGAGGAGAGGGCGGCCCCGAGCTCCGCCAGCATGCCCTCGAAACCGCGCGGCAGCGGCCGGCTCATGTCGGACAGGTGCGGGTAGCGCAGGGGGGCGCGGTAGTAGGCGAGCGCGAGCTCGGCGAGCGCGGAAACCATGGCGCCGCCGGTCAGGTGCGTTCAGGCTCCGCCAGCGCCGCGTCCGTGCGCTTGCCGCCATAGGTATAGAGGTACTTGTAATCGTAGCCATAGCCGTATCCATATCCCTTGCCGGCGCGGCTCACCTTCGACATCGTCGCGCCCAGGATCCGCGCATTGGCCTGCCGGAGCCGCTTGATCGCCGCGTCGATCTCGTGGGTCCGGGTCTCGCCGGGCTCGACGATGAAGATCGTCGTCTTCGCGAGATTGGCGAGCACCAGCGCATCGGCCAGGCCAATCACCGGCGGGCCGTCGAGAACGACGTGGTCGAAGCGTTCCGCGGCGAGGCTCAGCAGGTCGAGCATCTTGGCCCCGGACAGGAGCTCCACCGGGTTGGGAGGCATGGGGCCGCTGGTGATCGTGAACAGCCGCGTGACCTGCGTCGGCTGCGCGATGTCCGCGGGGTCCGCATCGCCGGCCAGGTGGTTCGTCAGTCCCGTGGCATTGGGGAGACGGAAGATCCGATGCAGCGAGGGGTTGCGCAGGTCGCCGTCGATGAGCAGCACCTTGTTGCCGGCCTGCGCGAAGGTGATGGCCAGGCTGACGGCCGTCATCGTCTTGCCTTCGCTGGGGCTGGAGCTGGTCAGGTGCATGACGCGCGGCGCCCCTTCGGCGGTCGAGAACAGCAGCGACGTGCGCAGCGACCGCACCGCCTCGGCGACCGCGCTCTTCGGGTCCTTGAAGGCCAGAAGCGGGATCTCCGCCTCGGCGATGCCGTGCTCCCGCGCCGACGCCTTGGGGATCTGGCCGAGCAGCGGCGCGCCCACCCGCTTCTCCACGTCCTCCGCCGTCTTCACGGTGTCGTCGAGCATCTCCAGCAGGAAGGCAAGGCCGACGCCGAAGAAGGAGCCCAGCGCGATGGCGATGGCGAGGTTCTTGGCGAGGCTTGGCTTGTACGGACCGGCCGGCACCGTTGCCGCGTCGACGATGGATATATTGTTCTCGCCCACGCCGGCCGCGACGCCGACTTCCTTCATGCGCTGAAGCAGGCCGTCGTAGAGCTCGCGGTTGGTCTCGACCTCGCGCTTCAGGGTCTCGTAGTCGGTGCTGCGGTCCTGGAGTGTCAGCGCCTCGTCTTTCAGCTCGCTGATGCGCTGCGTGAGCTTGGCCTCCTCGCGCACCTTCGCCTCATAGCGCGACTTCACGGAAGCGCGGATCGACGCGATCTCGCCGGCGATGTCATCGCCCAGCTCGTCGATCCGGCGCTGCAACTGCTGCATCGCCGGATAGCCCGGCTTGTAGACCTGAAGCTTTTCCTGATACTCCGCCTGGAGATCGCCCCGGCGCTCCTTCAGGGACTGAATCAGCTCATTGTCGAGCACGTCGGCGATGGACCCGTCCGACGATTCCATCAGCTCCATGTACTCGGACTCCGCGGCGATGCGCTCGGCCTCGGCGGAGACCAGCTTGGTGTTCATCTCGCGCAGCTTGTCGAGGACGATCTCGAGGCGGTCGTCGAGGTTGACGATCTCGCGCTCACGGGCGTACTGGACGAAGCGTCGCTCCGAAGCCTCCAGCGTGGCGCGCATCTGGGCCAACTGGTCCTGGAGAAATTCCTTCGCGTAGGACGAGGCGTCGTAGCGACGCTCCAGGTTCATGCTGATGAAATTGGCGGCGATGGCATTCGCGACGGTTGCCGCCTCGGTCGGGCTGGGGCTGTCGAAACTGATGTTCACCAGGCGCGAGTCGCGCACCGGCTCGACGCTCAGGTTGTTCAGCAGTGCCGCTTCCTCCGCCTTGCGCTTATCCAGTTCAGTACTTTCGGCGGATGCTTCAGTCGCCTTGTCCTCACTTCCGGAAAGGGCGGACAGCATGGCCTTGAGGTTGGCCTTCATGTCAGCCAGAAAGGAGGGCTGTTCGGGTTGCTGATCCTCGGTCTGAAGACCGAGCTGGTCGATGACGCGCCGAGCCAGGGAGCGGCTCTTCAGGAGCTCATACTGGGTGGTGTAGAAGTTCTGGTCTGCGAAATAGCCCCGGTCCTCGGCCTCGACGCTGCCGTAATCGACGACGCGGTTTCCGGTGCGGTCTATCTGCAGCAGCAGCGTACTGCGATAGATCGGCGTGGCATTGAAGGTGGCCAGAAGCGCAAGGATCACGGCGAGTACGATGGCCGTGAAAATCGTCCACTTGCGACGAACCAGAATTCGCCAATACTCCCGCAGGTCGATGATGTCGTCATCCGGCTCCCCGGCTGGAGTCGGCGGAAGGATGCCGGCCGGTTGGAGCTGCCGAGCGTTCTCGGCTGGCTGGAGATCCTGACGGGGGCCGTTCTGCGCCGGGTATTCTTGGGGATGATTCATTGCGGTGTCAGAGTGCACAACGATCAGCTACAGGCCATCATGCTGTCCGAGCGATGTCCCCGGGGAGAGACAAATGGGCAGCCTCGCATACCGAGCGCATGCCGCTAAGGTAATGGCTGTGCGTGATCCAAGCGCGCTACGGGCAGTCCATGCCGGCGCGCTAGCCGGATAGATTCTGTAATGCCTAGTAAACCGGGATTCGAACGAAGCCCCTCAAAGTGTCGGTCAGGCCCTTGAGGAAGACCGCGGAGCCGGATTCCGGAACCATGATCTTGTCGTTGCTCACGAGTAAGGGATCGCTCAGCATGCCTTCCGCGACCTTCTTCAGATCGACGACGTAGGCGTTGACCCGATCGCTACCGGCGTTCCGAAAGATCACCACTTCCCGCTCGTTGGCCATGTCCGTCACCCCTTCGGCCTGGGCGATGGCCTGGAGCAGCGTCGTCTGGCCGGTCAACGGGAACACGCCGGGCTTCTTGACAGCGCCTCCGACCGTTACGTCCCTATCCGCGTACTCCGACACGAAGATATTGACTTGCGGATTCTGCAGGTAGTCCTGCTGCAGAGCAGCCGCGATCCGCGCCTCCGCCTGTTCGGGCGTCAGACCGGCAATCGCGACCGTACCGATCAGAGGCATGACGACGCTGCCGGAGTCGTTGACGCGTTCTTCGGTCGAGAGCTCCTCCACCTGAAAAACGTCGATCTTCAAGACGTCTCCCGGCGTGATGCGGTAGGTCCCCTGGCTGGCAGGTGCCTGTGGGACACCGACCACGGCGGGCACGAGGTCCCCGGAAGCGCGCGAGTCCACCTGTGCTGCTGGCGGCGCGCCCCCCGCCTCGACGCTGGGCAGCGAACGGCCGGTGGTGTGCGTCGTCGGGCCACCGGAGCATCCGCCGAGAGTGGCTGCGACGATCCAAGTGGCTACGAGCGGATTCGCGCGGATCATGGGAGTACGACTGTCTGAAGCAACGACCTGCGGATAGTGCCTTGTCCCGCTGGCTGTTGGCAACCCAGTGATCCCCGGCACGCCGACCATCGTGTCTGGTGCCGGCGGACGCGGCGGCTTTTCCCGACAAGCGGTCTGGCGCGCCCGGAGCGGCTCTGTTCAGCGCCGGCCGGGCTCGGGTCCTGGCCATGCGGTACTTGCACTTTGCCGCGCGCGCCGACATTGTTGTCCGACCCCTGTGGGGCGTTCGTTGCCGGACCGCGTGGCCGGCATCGGCGGCCGTCGAGTCCGACGCCGAGCGGGTGAGCTTGGGGTTCGCGGGCCACTGCGCGCCCTGCCATTTCGCATGTCCTCTGTCCACGCCTGCGAGCGTTCACCATGATCGACCTCCACTGCCACATGCTGCCGGGAATCGACGACGGGGCGCCGGATCTCGCCACCGCGCTGGAAATGGCGCGCATCGCCGCGGCCGACGGCATCACCACGACGGCCTGTACGCCTCACATCTACCCGGGGCTGTACGAAAACGAGGCGTCGGGCATCGCGCGGGCGGTCTCTCGGCTTCGACGCGAGGTGTCCGACGCCGGCATCGAGCTGGACCTCACCTATGGCGCCGACATCCAACTCGTGCCGGAGTTACTCGATGGCCTGCGACGGGGTACGCATCCGACCCTGCACCAATCCCGATACTTCCTGTTCGAGCCCCCGCACCACACTGTCCCGGCGCGCTTCGAGGAGTCAATCTTCGACACCCTCGCGGCGGGGTACGTCCCGGTCATCACGCATCCGGAGCGGCTGACCTGGCTGGACGACGAGCACTACGACTGGTTCGTCCAGGCCGCCAAAGACGGCGCTTGGATTCAGGTCACCGCGGGCGCCCTCACCGGGCGGTTCGGGCGACAGGCCCGCTACTGGGGAGAGCGCATGCTCGACGATGGTGTAGTGCACATCCTGGCCACGGATTCCCATGATCCCAGGCACCGCCCCCCGGTATTGTCCGAAGGGCTCACTGCGGCCAGCAAGTTCGTCGGCGAAGCAGAGGCAAACCGGTTGGTCACCGAACGTCCCCGAGCCATCCTTGAAGATGCCGACCCGACTCGCGTGCCGCCGCCGCCGGTGCACGATCCGGGCGTGGCGTGCCAGCGGCGGACGAAGCGCAAGCCGGGCTTGCTCGGGGGCCTCTTCGGACGACGCTGAGCCGCCCGCGATCCGCGAGCCGCCGAGCCACGACCTTCGTTGCGCCCGCCCTCAGGACCGGGGCGAGCACCAAGATTCTGTGCGTTGCTGCAACCGCCGCGCCCCCCCCATGCGATACGCGGCCGGTAGAAATTCTCTTCCGACGGGGGACGGCCACCAAGGCGATCAAACGAGGCGGTATCGAGAAATCCGGCGCAGATCGGGCACGAGTCCGGTGAGCTGCAGTGGCGACAAAGTCGTTCCAAAGAGGCGGTATCGAGTGATAGACTTGGCACAAGTGTATCGCGCTCGCCGTCTCGCCAACCGACGTGCACATCGCCAACGTACTCGTGATCCGGCGCCACCCAAGAATCCACAGGTCTCAGGTCCTCTTCACTCGTCGATGCTTTCGTCCAGCGTGAGCATGCAGCGCGCGATGGGTTCTCCGGGCAGCCATCTCTTCTGGCTCCTTGCCGCGCTGTTCGTCTTTGCGCCTCTGTTCCGAGCCGGTGCCACTCCGCTCGCCGGGCTCGCGCTGCAGTTGGGTGCACTCGCGCTGCTTGTCCTCACACTCTGGAACCCGCGCTACGGCCGGTTGCAGTCGCGAGACTTGGTGTTACTCGGGGTGTTGGTGTCCCTCCCTCTGCTCTATCTGTTCCCCCTGCCGAAATCCCTCATGCCAACGTTGCCGGGCCGGGATCTATACGCTGCGGGCGAAGCGCTGTTGATACGGGCATTGGATGGAAGCTTTGCATGGCGGCCGGCATCGGTGGTGCCGACTGCGACCGCATCGGCCGGTCTGGCGCTGATGCTGCCGATTGCGGTGTATCTCGCGACACGGTCCCTCAGCGTCCGACACCAGCTCGCCTTGGCGCACCTGCTGGTCGCTATTGCCGTCCTGGAAGGCCTGATCGGCATCGTGCAGTTTCAAACCGCCGACACGGCGGCTCCGGTGCTCGCTGTCGAAGGTGGATCAGGGTCCTCGGGCACCGGAACGTACGCAAACCGCAACCACCTCGCGGGGCTGATCGAGATGACCCTGCCGGTCGTTCTGGCCCTGTTCTTTTGCTCACTCGGTCGTGGGCCAGTGCGGTCGCGCGCCGGCAAACGCTGGAAGCGACGCTTCGCCTTCCTGGGGTCGCGCCAGGGCAACCTTGCCGTTGCCTATGGAATTGTGGCCACCTTGATGATCGTCGGCGTCGTCTTCACACGTTCGCGCGCCGGAATCTCGCTGACCATTCTCGGGGTCCTCCTCGCGACAGCTCTGTTCTCCCGGCGCATTGGTGGCAGCAACGTCTACGGTGTCGCGGGAACGATTGCGGCGGTTGCCGTTGCAATTGCTGTGGCGATCGGACTTGCCCCGGTCCTGGACCGATTCTCCATTGAGGGCGTCGCGGACGACGCGCGATTCGGCGTCTTTGCTGCGACCCTCGCCGGCATCGGCATGATGCTTCCCATCGGGAGCGGCCCTGGAACGTTTCCGTATGTCTTCCAGTGTTTCCAGCCGCTTGAAACTGGGCGATCGCTCGTCAATCGTGCTCACAATGACTACCTTGAATGGGTCTTTGATGGAGGCGTGCTTGCGGCGATTCTCATCGTCGCGATCGTCGCCGCCTACGTAGCACAGTGGCGCCGCGTCTATACCCGCGACGAGTGGTCGCGGAGCCGATATCTGCAGGTGGGTGCCGGCATTGGCCTGCTGTTGCTCGCGCTGCACGAGACTGTCGACTACAACCTCTACATGCCCGCCAACCAGCTCGTGTTTGCGTTCCTCGCGGGGGTGTTCTTCATGCCGCCGAGCCGGCTCGCGCATGCCGTCCGGACCCAATCGCCGCCTACCGACAGCCCGGAGAAGAACACCGAGCCAGACGTCGATCGGCGAGCAGAAGTGCCGCGTGTATCAGTCGACCAAATAGAGAATCCGTTTCGTACCCCATGACCTGCCTTAGCCATATTCATGCGGTCCCCATGATCGCGCCCGAATATGGGAGACAAAAATCACTCGCGCTTGATTATGAGAGCTTAGAGTCGTCCTGCGCAACTGACCGAAACTGCTATGTCCGAGTGGAAGCGTCTATCCGAAATCGTCCGTGTGGGCTCCGAATGGGTTGCCCTAATCGGCGAGCGATGGTTGTGCGACAAGGGCCAGGAGCGTGAGTATTGGCGCGTCGAAAAAGTCGATTCCGTCATCGTCTTGCCCATTCAGGCAGACCAAATATTCTGCGTCGCACCGACGTTTCGGCCTGGCGTTGGGCGCGCCACGCTGGACTTGCCTGGCGGGCGGTTGCCGACCGGAAAACAGCCCTACGAAATCGTTCCCTCCATGTTGGAGCGCGAACTCGGTGTACCGCCTCATGCGATCCGCAGCATAAAGCCGCTCAATGCCGACAAGAAATGGCTCGTGAACAGCGCCTTCTCAAACCAAGGTCTTTGGGCGTTCGCCGTGGAGATCGACAATGCCTTTGAGATATCAAAACGGCAGATCGGTGCAACAGCAAGGGCTGACGCGCCCGGCCTTGAGCAGCTCATGTCAGCATTGGACTGTCTCCAGTGCCGGGCCGTGCTGAGA
>Ga0316578_10000913_pt1 | contig 11166 bp, 13 predicted proteins | sample J0NA_2_FD_203076 | JGI IMG/M metagenome (GOLD analysis project Ga0316578, IMG submission 203076) | Rhizosphere microbial communities from salt marsh grasses in Alabama, United States - J0-2_160517rDrC | ecosystem: Host-associated > Plants > Roots > Rhizosphere | place: USA: Alabama | collected...
TCTGCCGAAACCGTTTATACCGACTTTTATGCTCATCGTGTTTCCTCCAAAATTTTCGACTATTTGCGCTTATTTCCCTTTAAAATTCCGCTAGCAAGTGAAATACTCTTTTTCCCAAACGTTTCTAGTTGTTCGGCGAGATCGCAAAGATCAACCTCTTTTTTTTGGAAGTCCACAGCTTTAATTAAAATAGGAAGATTAACGCCGGAAATGACCTCCACCTTTCCTTCTTCAAGAAAAGAATAGCTCAAGTTTGAAGGAGTCCCGCCAAACATATCCGTAAGAATAAGGACACCTTTTTGATTGTCAACCTTTTTGATTCCTTCAGAAATTTTTTGGCGAAGTTTATCGACATCTTCTTTCAAATTTATGGAAACAGATACCATGGTATCGGGTCGAGCCCCGAGAATGAATTCGGCAGCCTCAATAAGCGCATCCCCAAGCTGACTGTGTGTTACAATAACGATACCGATCATAATGCTCCTTCTGAGCCATTTGAAAAACACCCCTTTTTGCCCGATTTCTTTGTCAGGCTCAAATTTTAATCCTCAAAATACCAAATGTATTACTGTGGTTAAAATTATCGCCTTCCTCGAACTCGAACAAAAATTTATATCTTCAAAGGTCTCTTTCTAAAGATCAATATCACGATGTGTGACCATGATCTTTCTGTCTGGATTTTTTATTTGTTTGGCTATAGTTTCAGCGATGACAACTGATCGATGTCTGCCTCCGGTACAACCGACTCCAATGGTTAAATAGGCCTTGCCTTCTTTTTCATACAATGGGATTAAATAGTCAAGGAAATCAAGATATTTTTTTAAAAACGTTTTAGTATCGTCGTTGTTTAAAACATAGTTCTTAACTTTTTCGGTTTTCCCGTCAAGCGCTTTAAGTTCAGGAACAAAATAGGGATTTAAAAGAAAACGAACATCCATGATCAAGCTGGCATCAGTAGGGACGCCAAACTTAAACCCGAATGACAATATATTAATACTCATCGGCGCAAATTTTTTACTTTGTAAAGCGATACTCCGGATAACAGATTTCAGTTTGTGGACATTGTAATGGGAAGTATTAATAATTGTATCGGCAGCGATTTTAAGTTTTTTTAGCTGCTCCTGTTCCGTACGGATTCCCTCTAAAAGGCTTTTCCCTTGAGAAAGGGGGTGCTGTCTACGTGTCTGACTGTAGCGCTCTAACAGAATATTTTCGTCAGCTTCGAGAAAAAGGATTTTAAGTCTATATCCTTTTTCCTTAAGAGACTCAAAAATTGATGGATACGCGGAAAGAAAGCCTTTCTCTCTCAGATCCATCACAAATGCCAGACCAGATATTTCCGAGGCACTCTCAATCGGTAATTCCACAAATTTTGGGAGAAGTGCTACAGGCATGTTGTCGACACAATAGAAACCAGTGTCTTCAAATGCTGCAATTGCGCAGCTCTTCCCTGAACCGGAAAGCCCTGTAATAATGAATATGTCTAACTTTTTCACTTTAATTCAAGGGAGGGGTTTAAAATTCTTCTTCTTCCTCTTCTTTAATAATGGAATAAATCTCATCTGGGCTTGTTGCACGTAACAGTTTTTCCTTGAAAAGGTCATTTTTTAAAATTTTCGATATTCGTGCAAGAAGTTTCAAATGAAGGCCGGTTGAATTTTCCGGAGTAATTAGAAGGAAAAAAATATGGGCGGGCAAACCGTCCATAGAATCAAAATCGACTCCCTTTCGGCTGAGGCCAAAACCGAGAATGAGTGAAGTAAGATCCTTAACTTTACCATGAGGGATTCCAATGCCGTCACCTATACCGGTGCTGCCAAGCTGCTCTCGATCCATTAGCACTTTTACGAGATCCTCGTGGTTTACACCTGAAATTTTGGCTACCGGAACCACAAGTTCTTCGAGAACTCCTTTTTTATCAACAGCCATCAAATCAGCAAGAATTGCTTCTTTAGGCAAAACATCAAGAATCTTCATTTCATTTTCACCAAATACAGGTATTAGCTTCTCGGTTGAATTAGACCGAAGTTACCGTCTTTACGCCGATAGAGAACATTGACCCGATTGCTTCTGGCATCCGTAAAAACAAGAAAATTATCATTTACGAGGCTCATTTGCATGATCGCTTCTTCTACATCCATGGGTTTATATTCAATATTTCTAACAATGACATGTCGCCCGGCTTCATCTTCCATAAAAGGTGTATCTTCATCAATGTTTTCTCTGGTATTGGATTTCGACCCACCCCGATATTTTCTTATTTTTTCTTTGTTTTTCTTTATCTGTTTTTCGAGTTTGTCCAGAGCAATATCTATGGCTGAATACATATCGTCTGTTACCTCTTTGCCATAAATGTTTAGCCTGTCACCGATGATATTGATTTCAGCCATATGACGAAATTTTTCAACTGAAAGGACAACATTTGCTTCAGCAGGATTGTATAAATATTTATCAAAACGATCCAGTTTTTCTCCGACATATGATTTTAGGTTTTCAGAGGGATCAATATTTTTAAATGTCACCGATGTTTGCATGCGTAAGACCTCCCTAAAATTCTTTACGTTTATTCGATGGTAATACTCTCATCATTTCACGATATTTGGCTACGGTTCTTCGAGCTATACTGATATTTGACTCCTTTAGAAGTTTCGATATTTTATCATCGCTGTATGGTTTTTTTGGATCTTCACTCTCGATGATCTGTCTTATTTTTTCTTGAACACTGGCAGAGGCGATGGCATCACCTTGGACCCGCTGGATCGAACTGTTAAAGAAATATTTCAACTCGAAAATACCACGGGGTGTATGAACATATTTGTTTGTTGTTACCCTGCTGATTGTCGATTCGTGCATTCCGATGTCTTCCGCAACATCTCTCAATACCATGGGTTTTAAATATGCGATGCCCTTGTCAAAAAAACTTCGTTGAAATTTCAGTATACTTTCCATCACTTTGTAAATGGTTTTCTGACGCTGATGAATACTTCGGATAAGCCATGTAGCGGATCGCATTTTTTCTTGAATATATTCCTTTGCATCGTCGGAAAATGTTCCGCCTTCCTTAAAAGCACTTTTATAAAAATTGTTAACGTGCAGCCTGGGCATCCCATCATCGTTAACCAATATTACAAATTCGTTCTCCAGTTTGTATACAAAAACGTCGGGATTAATGTATTGGGCTTCTTCTTCGGCAAATTCCCTTCCTGGCCTAGGCTCTAAACCCTTGATTACCTTTACGGCAGTAATGACATCTTCGATGCTAATTTTTAAAGATTTTGCTATGGCCCTATAGTTTTTGTTTTCTAAATGATTGAGGTGGTTTTCGATAATCTTGATCACAATGGTATCATCGAGATCATAATACCTTGCCTGTATGAGGAGGCACTCTCTTAGGTCTCTTGCGCACACACCCGTTGGATCAAATGTTTGCATTAGGGCTAAAACTTGTTCAATCTTGTCAGGCTCAGAACCGCTCATAGTGGCGAGATTTTCGAGGGAGGCATCCAGATAACCGTCTTCGTTTAGATTTCCGACGATAAGACTTCCGATTTTTTCTTCCTCTTGAGTCGGAGATGTCATAAGAAATTGCCAAAGCAAATGATCACGCAGGGATTCTTTGTGTGCTATAAAAGATTCGAAATCTGGCGATTCCTTTCTTTCGGCTTCAAAATGGGTTCTTCCCGATGAGCTGTATTCATTGATATAATTGTTCCAGTCGATATCATCTTCGCGGATATTTTCCTTTATAGTGACTTCTTCTGTTGAGGCCGAATCTGTCGATGCTTTATCAGGCTGTCCATCCAATGATTCTTCAGCAGAAACTTCATGTGTTTCCTCTTCCAGTGTCGGATTTTCCTCGAGTTCTTTTCGAATCGTATTCAAAAGCTCAAGCCTTGACAGCTGCAGAAGCTTGATTGCCATCTGAAGCTGGGGGGTCATGATCAGCTGCTGAGTTAATTTCAACTGTTGTCGTAGTTCAAGGGCCATTTTATAATTTAAACTCGTCTCCTAAGTATATCCGCCGAGCGGTTTTACTTGATACAATTTTTTCCGGAGGTCCGGATTCGATGATTTTGCCGTCATTTAATATATACGCTTCATCACAGGCTTCAAGGGTTTCTCTCACATTATGATCCGATATAAGAATACCTATGCCTCTTTTTTTAAGATGTGCGATGATATTTTTGATGTCGATTACAGCCAATGGGTCTATGCCTGCAAAAGGTTCATCAAGAAGAATAAATGAAGGATTTGTGGCCAGTGCTCGCGTAATCTCGAGCCGCCGTCTTTCCCCACCTGAGAGGAGATTTGCCCTTTGGTTCATCAAGTGTTTTATTCCGAGTTCATCAAGGAGCATATCTGCCCGTTCTTCCTGATCTAATTTAGAAATAGACAATGTTTCAAGAATTGCCATGACATTTTGTTTAACCGTCAGTTTTTTAAATACCGACGTCTCTTGGGGAAGATATCCGACGCCTTTTCGGGCTCTCAGATACATAGGATACGTTGTTATGTCTTCATTATCAAGAAATACATGTCCTTTATCGGGTTTTATCATTCCAATGGCCATATAAAAGGTTGTGGTTTTTCCAGCACCATTTGGGCCGAGGAGGCCAACAACACTATTGTTTTTAATCTTCATGTTAACGGAATTTACAACCTGTCTCCCATTATATATTTTGACCAAATTTTCAAGAGACAATGTTGCCAATTATTTTTTACCCTTTTGTCCTGAATAAAATACTGCTTCCACTCGCTTTTTATTCCCACTTTCAACATTAATACGTCCGTCCATTCTGTAAAATGTTATTTTTTCGCCAGAAATAGAGTCATTTTCGCTTATGACCTTTGGGTTGTCTCCCGACAAAACAAGCACCATAGTTTCTGTATTGTATACGGCCTGTTGAGCAGTTGCAACCCTGTTGTCAAATTTTATTTCAACGTTATCATTGGCAACGATTTTTTGTATCGATTCTTCATTTATAGAAAGGGGCCCTTTATTGGCAATATTTTTTTTAAAAAAAATTTTAAGTTTATCTGAAGTAATAACGGTGTCCCCCTGGATTGCCTTTACATGCCCAATAAATTCAGCATATCCGGCTTTGTTGTTAGATATCAGTCTGTCTGATGTAATGTGGATGGTCCTGTTTCCACTAAGGCTTTTTTCCCCCGGATTATGTGACGTATCATTAGCATGTGCCGGTTGTATTAAAAAGCAAAAGATAAGCAAAAAAACCACAACCAAATATTGCAACGCTTTAAAATAACTTTGATTAAAGTGTAAATTGCTCACTAAAAGTTCCTTTTACTTTTCCTTCGAATAACGCTTTATCGGTGTTTAAATCTAATGACATGGAATCAGCAACAATTTCAAATGAATCCCCTGTAAGGTTAACTGGGGTTTTTGAAAAAAGAATTCGCTTGTCATGTTTGTAGTATAAGTTTTCACATTTTAGCTTGTAATCTTTATTTCTTACTACAACATTACCGTATATTTCCATGTCGTTAGAGTCGGTTTTCAAGATACCTTGATTTGCTGTTAGATAAACCATGGTGTCATCTTTAAGATAAAATGTCACAGACAGATCCTTGAAAACAGCCTTGCTGTTTTTATCCATATAATCTACAGAGGCAGCGTCTAGACTCCATTCCTTTATTCCATTTCGGGTGGCTGTTTGATGCGCCTTACCAATGGTGATATTTGCATTGTTTTGACTGATGGAAACAGCGCTGTCGTTTTTTTCTAAAACATGGCGATATTGCAAAAAAACCAAAAAAATGACACCAAATGTCAGAAAAATAGTAGAAATCAGAAAAACCTTTAGCTTTTTCTGATACATGTTTTTGATGAATTTCATGCTATAAACGTTCCAGAATGTTTTCCCATAAACCTTTAGCTTTTAATATCGTTTCACAAACTTCTCTTACAGCTCCTTGTCCACCATTGGCAGATGTTACCATATCCGCATTGTCAAGGATCATTTTATGCGCATCTCCCACAGCGATTGATAGCCCTATTGTTTTCATCAACTTAAGATCAGGCAGATCATCGCCGACAAAGGCAACCTCTTCAGCAGACACATCGGTTTGACTCAACAGTTCATCAAGCACATCGATTTTATTCTTCACGCCGTCGTAAATAAGGTTAATACCAAGATCTTTACATCGGCAATAAAGTGCATTCGAGCGTCTTCCGGTTATGATGCCCAGATGAATTCCAGCCTCCATAAGGAGTCTTATGCCTAGACCGTCCTTAACGTTAAAAACTTTTGTCTCCGCGCCGTTATCATTATAGATTATTCCACCGTCAGTAAGAACCCCGTCAACATCAAGAAGCAGGAGTTTTATCTTTTTTAGTTTGTTTAAAACCATTTAATTAAACGTCTCGAAAACTTTACAACCTTAATCATTCAAAATCTTTTTAACGAAATTCAATTCATGCCACTAGTATGGAAAAGTGGAATTTTGGAATGCTGGAATATTGGGAATAAGAGCAGAAATAACTAATTAAAATTGTTAAAAAAATACTTCAAGCTCATTATTCCATCATTCCATTACTCCATTATTCCCTCCGATGCGTAAGCCCTGCGGGCCGGAGGCCAATTTTGACGAAGCCTCTAACTTACACTCATATGGTAATTCCCATTAATTTATCGTAATTTTAGCGAATAAACTTTAACCAACTTTTTAGTTACGTCTATGGCCATTTATGGACGGACACTAACTAACCAAAGCCTTCCTGATGGCTATAAGCTGAGAAAGCAATTCAAATAAGGTGTCAAGCTTTAAGGAATTCGGCCCGTCACATAACGCTTTATCGGGGTCAGGATGAACTTCCATGAATATGCCGTCTACACCGGCAGCCACTGCCGCACTGGCGAGAGTTGATGCAAACTCACGTTGTCCACCGGAACTTTTGCCGGCCCCACCGGGAAGCTGGATGCTGTGCGTTGCATCAAATATCACTGGCCATCCAGTATCATGCATTATTTTTATGCCGCGAAAATCAACCACAAGGTTGTTATATCCAAACATTGTTCCCCGTTCTGTTAGAAGAATCTGGTTGTTTCCGGTAGCCGTCACCTTTTCCACAACGTTTATTATATCCCAAGGGGCGAGAAACTGCCCTTTCTTAATATTAATCGGCTTTCCAGTTTTGGCAACTTCCTTAATAAAGTCGGTTTGCCTGCATAAAAAAGCGGGAATTTGGATGACATCCAATACACTTGCTGCCTCATCAATTTCTGATATCCTGTGAACATCTGAAATAATTGCAAGATCGAGTTCCGATTTGATCCGGTTTAAGATTTTGAGTCCATCCGTTAATCCAGGGCCCCGGAAGGAATTAATGGAAGTTCGATTTGCTTTATCATAAGATGCTTTAAATATAAAAGGGATATCCAATCGGGCGGTTAGCTCTTTTAAAAATGATGCTGTTTGAAATGTCGTTTCATAATTTTCTATAACACAAGGGCCTGAAATCAAAAGCAGTTGTGATCCTTGTCCGAGTGAAATATTACCTATTTTGACAGTATTGCCCATAGCGCTAATAACCCTTAAAAAGGCCGCATGTTACCGATTTCTTGCGATTCATGTTGGTGGTAATCGCTTTTTTTAAAAGTGTCAACCTGGAAGTAGCAAACTCTAGTCGTATGTTAATTTATTTAATACTGTCAATCTTTGTTGTTTTGTGATCTATCCCATTCACATTTATCGCGCATAGGCGTAAAAGTCAAGAAACGAAAAAAGGAAAACAGTCCTTGATTACTGTGTTTTTTGTTGTTATTATCAACAATTTATAAAAAAGAAAGGGTAATTTTAAGCTATTGAAAACTATTGTAAAAATCATAAAGTCAAAGTTTGTCCTGCTGGCCTGCATTATCGTTCTTTTGCCTGTTGCATGGGTCGCGATTGGAAAGCTTGAAGGCACAAAACCCTCTATCCTTATAGAGCCAGAACCCCGGTTTATAGGTAAAACCCAAACACTTTCTGTTTCCGTATCTGACGCTCAAAGTGGTGTCCGGAAAGTGTGGATCGGACTTATAAAAGACGGCAAAGAAACGACTCTGTTGCAGAAACATTTTCCTTCTTCGGGTATAATTGGTGGCGGGGTAAAGCGCGAGGCATCCTTTAACATTAAAATTGAGCCTGAGAGTCTGGGAATTACCGATGGTAAGGCGATGTTAAGAATGGTTGCAAAAGATTATTCCTGGCGGAGTTGGTTTAAGGGAAACACAACGTATTTGGAAAAGGATGTCATCATCGATACAAAGCCTCCCGGCTTGGATATTCTCACCAGGATTCATAATATCAGTCAGGGGGGAACCGGCCTTGTTATTTACAGATTATCTGAACCATGCCTGGATAGCGGTGTAGCTGTGGGCGAGAATTTTTTCCCTGGGTATTCGGGATATTTTAAGGATAAAAATGTGTTTATGGCTTTTTTCGCTCTGAGCTACAAGCAGGGGCCGGGCACCCATATATTGGCCAAGGCAACCGATTTCGCAGGTAACAGCAGCAGGGTAGGATTTCCATATTATATTAGAAAAAGAAGTTTTAAAAAAGTTGCCATAAAAATTTCAGATAAGTTTCTGAATTGGAAAATGCCGGAATTTAATATCGCTGTTTCCTCTGACTCTCAAACACCCATGCTCGACAAGTTCCTTAAAGTTAATCGTGAGCTTCGAAACTCAAACGGAGCCAAACTTCTAGAAATTGTTAGTAAAACAGATAATAAGCTATATTGGAATGGTGCATTTTTGAGGCTTCCTAACTCAGCGAGACAAGCAAGTTTCGCCGATCATCGCAACTATAGATATAAACATCACACCATTGATAAACAGGTCCACCTGGGCATTGATCTGGCCTCGGTTGCCCACTCTCCGGTTCCAGCCTCAAATAACGGAAAGATTGTCTTTACCGGATATATAGGCATTTACGGGAAAACAGTGGTCATTGATCATGGCTTTGGGTTGTTTACTACGTATTCACACTTAAGCGCTATTGATGTTCAAAAGGGACAGATGGTATCTAAGGGTGACGTTATTGGCCGTACAGGAAGTACGGGGCTGGCAGGCGGGGATCACCTTCATTTTGGAGTAATTGTTCATAACACTTTTGTAAATCCTGTTGAATGGTGGGATGCATCCTGGATAAAGAACAATATTTCCACAAAAATTAAAACTATAAAATCTTCTTACTAAAATATTCCATAACAACAAAGAGAAACCAATGAAAAAACATATAATTAATAAATCATACCAAGATATTAATGAGAGAATCAGGACCGGGGAAGTTGTTGTTGTAACTGCCGAAGAGATCATCGATATTGTCAAAGAAGAAGGGCCGGTTGAGGCGGCAAGACGCGTAGACGTTGTTACCACCGGCACATTTGCTCCCATGTGTTCGTCGGGTGCATTCATAAACTTCGGACACTCTGTTCCCAGGATAAAAGCATCGAAGGTTTGGTTGAACAATGTACCGGCATATGCCGGCATTGCCGCGGTAGACTGCTATATTGGCGCCACGGAGCCTTGTTTGGATGATCCACTCAACAAGGTCTATCCAGGCGAGTTTAACTATGGCGGAGGACATGTCATTCAAGACCTGGTGGCGGGAGAGAAGGTCTATTTAAAAGCAGAAGCTTACGGGACAGACTGCTATCCAGGAAAAAATTTTGAAAGGGAAATTTCATTAAAAAAACTTCCCAATGCCGTGCTCTGTAATCCTCGAAATGGATATCAAAACTATAATTGTGCCGTGAATCTTAACAATAAAACGGTCTACACATACATGGGTGCTTTGAAACCCAATGCCGCCAATGCAAATTATTGCTCGGCCGGACAGCTCAGTCCCCTGTTAAATGATCCCTATTATAAAACCATCGGCCTGGGTACCAGAATTTTCCTTGGCGGAACAGAAGGATATGTTACCTGGTCAGGCACTCAACACAACCCAATGGTTGATAGGACAAAGAAAGGTTTCCCTAATTCACCTGCCGGCACACTGTGGGTTATGGGAGATCTTAAAAAAATGAAACCAAAATGGCTCATGGGGGTAAGTATTCAGGGGTATGGATGTTCACTTAGTTTGGGGCTGGGCATTCCCATACCCATACTTAACGAGGAGATTGTACAATACACCGCAGTATCGGACGAGGAACTTTTCACTCAGATTGTCGATTATGGACATGATTATGCAAACGGCATTTCAAAAAGTTATGGCCAAGTCAGCTACGCGGAGCTAAAAAGCGGCCATATAACGTTTAGAGGAGAAGATATACCCACGGCTCCGCTGTCCAGCATCGTTAGGGCACGCGAAATTGCCGAAACACTAAAAAATTGGATTTTAAAGGGTAAATTTTTGATCGGAGAACCGCAGTTTACGTTGCCTGTCCGATGACAGGATGACAGGTAATAGGTACTGGGTAATGGGTGATGGGTAATGAATTAACATTATGGAATACCTATGACCCAACATCAATGCCCCATGCCCCGTTGTCTATAGCCTATAACCTATTACCTATAACCCATAACCCATGACCTGGTTTTTTATGTCGAAAACCATACGAACATTTATTGCCATTGAGATTCCGAAAACCGTTATATCTAAAATTCGTGAACTTCAGGGTGTGATAAAAGCATATGGTTTTAAAATTAGATGGGTTCGGGCCGAAAACATTCATCTGACCTTAAAATTTTTAGGAGACATAGAAGAAATTAAAATAAATGAGATTGCTGAGGCTGTTTCTAAAACAGCGGAGCAACATTCTCCGATATCTCTTAAGGCAAAAGGTATTGGTGTCTTCCCGGGCATAAAACGTCCCCATGTCTTATGGGTTGGTCTCTCAGGTCAACTCGAAGCGTTAATAAAGCTGCAACAAACGCTGGATGAAAATTTAATAGCGCTCGGTTTTTCCAGTGAGGAAAGACCCTTCAAAGGACACCTTACTATGGGACGAATAAAGGATAGGATAGATGTGAAAAAGCTCGGAGATGCACTAATGGCATTTAGAAGATTTGAATCCGAAACATTTACTACCGGCCAAATTATTCTGTACAAAAGCGAGTTAACACCATCAGGTGCTATCTATACCAAGCTAGCGAGTGCGTCTATAAATTAACAAATTAAACAAAATCGTTGATTGATCGGAGGAGATAATGAGCA
>Ga0316578_10000914_pt1 | contig 11158 bp, 12 predicted proteins | sample J0NA_2_FD_203076 | JGI IMG/M metagenome (GOLD analysis project Ga0316578, IMG submission 203076) | Rhizosphere microbial communities from salt marsh grasses in Alabama, United States - J0-2_160517rDrC | ecosystem: Host-associated > Plants > Roots > Rhizosphere | place: USA: Alabama | collected...
CGATCTCGTCCCCCAGCTCCTCCAGCTCGGCAGGCTCGGTCCCGGTTGTGCAGGAGGTCGTCGGGGTGCACGGCGCCGTCGGAGAATCCGCCGTAGGATCCACCGGGGCGTAACCGATCCCGGCTGGAACGCGGGCGCATCCATCACGGGAAGGCCCGCTGGCAGTGGTGCCGGCGACGCAGGGTTCAGTTGAGGAATCGGCTTCCGCCGAGGGATCCGCTTCGGCAGGGAGTTGAGGTCCGGGTACAGTGGGGAAAGCGATCATCGGGGGGACTCCTCCTCACGTCGTCACGTCACGGGATCATGCTCCTATCTCCAATATACCAGGGGGTTTTTCGAGGCTCTGTGTGCGCTTCTCCCGGCCGTGGGAGGCGTGGGAGGATTCGGGAATCGACGGGGAGTGGGTATCCGCCGCAGGGGCGCCCGGAGGGGTGTTGAACGGCGCTCCTCACCTCCCTCCGGGCTCTCCCCATTCCGTCGCCTCAGATCCTGTCAAGGCTTTCCGGGGCAGAATGGAGGGCTGTTGGGGCAGGGAGCCTCGGTCCCGGCCCATCTCGCAGTGCCATTCCCGCACTGCCGACTCCTCTGTATCGATCCTGAGATGTCCGCGCCGCCATGCCGAGCCCGCCCGATCGATCCTGCGATGTCCGCGCCGCCATGCCGAGCCCGCCCGCTGGAGGCCCGGGTTCGAGCGCTCGCAGGGCCATTCGGCAACGGACCGGCAGGGCAACCCGCCCCGCCGGCCCGAATCACTACCACAAAGCTCTCTCCAAAGAACCCCTCACCGCTGCGACGGACCCTCAGCGCTGCATGGTGTTGACCCCGATGGCCTTTCCGCCCTTCGCCGTCAGGTTGATGGCCCGGCAGGCTGCCCAGAGGAGGACGTTGTCCGTGGATGCCCGGAGAGCCGGCTCCAGGAAAGAGAGGATGGTCTTGAGATCGGCCCCCCCGGGATAGGCGGGATCGATCTGGATCTGGAGGTTCCTGTTGTCCACGGGGACCCTCTGGGGAAGTTTCACGACGTGCCACTTTCCCGGGTTGGCGGGGGTCTTGATGTTCAGCCCCGTGGGTGGGAAGAGCCTCATGTTCGGCACGGTCTTGAAGGGTCCCGCCTCCTGGTCGGGGGACATGCCCTGGACGATGCCCCGGTCCAGGTCACCACCCAGCGCGTCACTGAGGGTTCGCATGTTCATCGTATAGAACTTGATGGAGGTGTTGGCCGGCAAAGTGACGTAACCCTCTTTGCCGAGCATCCACTCCCCGTGACCGCTCAGCGCGATGATCTTGGGCATCGGTCTCTCCGGAGGTTGCGTGGGTCGGATCTCCCACTATGGCCTCCGGGCCAATCCGGCACAAGAAGAATAAGCGCCTGGCGGCAGGCCCCCTGGTGGGAACGCCCCGCGTCCAACCGGAGTAGGAATAACTTGCCATCATCCCTCCAAGGGGACATGCTTCGACAATGGACCACTCATTGGATTTCGTGGACCAGTACGAGGAGCAGGAGAGCCACAGCCTGGTGGACTTCCTGTACGCGCCGCCGGCTCCCCGGACCGTCCCGGGAATCATCAAATGGTGGGAGTCCCGGCGCCTGAAGTACAACCTCATCGTGGGGGGCACGGGGGTCGTTTCCCTGGCCGCCATCCGCGTATTATCGTCGTTGCCCCCCGATCCCCTGCACATTCCCTATATCTGGCAACCCATCGTCGCCTACGGAGTGCTGGCGAACCTCTGCTATCTCCTGGGCCCCATGGGTGAGATCGCCGTGGAGAAGCTGGGCCGGGGCAAGATCCTCGCCACCGGGCCCGGGTTTTTCCGAATGGGTCTGACGTTCTCCGTGGGCCTCACACTGCTGCCCACCCTGATCTTCGCCGTGGATTGGGGGCTTCGCATCCTTCGATCGTTCTTCTGATCCCCGGTTCCCCGGATCGCGGGCGAGCCGTCCAGGCGGCCGCCCGCCCGGAAACGCCTCGAGCAGAGCAGCTGAGCCATGTCTACCATCGCCGAGCTCGACCGCATTGCCATCACGGTCAAATCCCACCGCCTCCTTCAGCGTCTCCTGAACGAGAATCCCAAGCTCGAGGAGATCATGCGGAAGGCCATGAACGAGACGGAAGCCCTCGTGGGGGTCCGGAACTGGGTCCTGGACGAGATCCGGGGCCGGCCGGCGGCACTTGCCTACTACGCCAGCGAGCACCCCACCCGAGAGGACTTCCACGCCCTGGAGTGGAAGGACTTCGCTGCCATCCGGATCCTGGACTACATCGACAACGCGGGGCGTGAGTTCCGGGACCTGAACCTCAGGGGGGAGCTGGCGGTGAGCAACCCGTTTCAGCTCCTCTGGCTTGCGGTGCACCACGGCACAGGCGGCGCCAAGCCGGGATTCTTCGAGGACATGCTCCACCTCTTCCGCCAATTCACGGAACGGAGCCAGCAGGCGAAGCCGAGCCCGGAGCAGGTGGAGGGCTGGATGGAGCGGTATCCCTCGGGGCTCGACCCCCGCATCGTAAAGTTGAGGGAAGAGAACCGGGACCGGATCCTCGGTCTCATCATCGACCGGATGGACCGGGGGGAGATCTCCAGCCGGCGGTTCCAATTCCGGGAGGGCATGACGAGAGAGGAAAAGCTGGCGGAGGCCCTGGAATGGTGGAAAGACATGCACTTCCACCTCACCTTCGCCATACGGTCTCCGGAGCTCCTCAACGAGATGCTGGGGGAATCCCTGGACCCGGACACCATGAAGATCCTCTACGAAGCCCGGGACGCCGGCATCCCCTTCTTCGTGAACCCGTATTACCTCTCCCTCCTCCACGTCCGAGTCCCCTACTTCGCCATCGGCGCCGATCTCGCCATCCGGTACTATGTCACCTACAGCACGCAGTTGGTGGACGAGTTCGGCCACATCGTGGCGTGGGAAAAGGAAGACCTGGTGGAGCCCGGCAAGCCCAATGCCGCCGGATGGGTCCTCCCTACCCAGGACAACATCCACCGGCGCTACCCCGACGTGGCCATCCTCATCCCCGACACCATGGGGCGTGCCTGCGGCGGTCTTTGTTCAGTCTGCCAGCGGATGTACGACTTCCAGCGGGGACACCTGAACTTCGAGCTGGAGAAGCTGGCCCCGACCCTGAGCTGGTCCGAGAAGCTTCCGGTCCTCATGAGCTATTTTCGGGAAGATGCACAGCTCCGCGATATCCTCATCACCGGTGGCGACGCGCTCATGAGCTCCAACTCGTCTCTGGAGAAGATCCTGGAGGCGGTACTGGAGATGGCCACGGGGAAGCGGGAAGACAACCGCGCGCGGCCGGAGGGGGAGAAATACGCAGAGATGGTGCGGGTGCGGCTGGGGACTCGTCTTCCGGTCTACCTCCCCCAGCGGATCGACGACGAGCTTGCCACCATACTGCGTCAGTTCAAGGAGCGGGCCTGGAAGGCGGGGGTGCGACAGTTCATCATCCAGACCCATTTCGAAGCCCCCATGGAGGTGACGCCGGAGGCCCGTGACGCCGTCCGGAGGCTCATCTCAGCCGGCTGGACGGTGACCAACCAGCTCGTCTTCTCTGCCGCCGCTTCTCGCCGGGGCCACTCGGCGAAGCTGCGCCGGGCCCTGAACGAAGTGGGGGTCCTCCCCTACTACACCTTCGTGGTGAAAGGGTACATGGAGAACAACTTCAACTACGCCCCCATCGCCCGGGTTGTGCAGGAGGAGGCGGAGGAAAAGGTCATGGGCCGGGTTCCGGAGGAGATCAGGGAGCGTCTCCGCGACTTCCCCCTGAATGCCGAGCTCATGGTGGAGAACATCGAGGCCCTGAGGAAGGCGGCGGACGTCCCCTTCCTGGCCACGGACAGGAGCGTCCTGAACCTGCCGGCGGTGGGAAAAAGCCTCACCTTCCGGACCATCGGAATCACCCGGTACGGACGCAGGATCCTGGAGTTCGATCACGACCGGACCCGGGCCCACAGCCCCATCATCGACCAGATGGGAAAGGTGGTGATCATCGAGTCCAAGTCCATCAGCGAATATCTCAGACAGCTGGACGAGATCGGGGAGGACATCTCCGAATACCAGAACGTCTTCGGCTACTCCCTGGGGGAGACCGAACCCCGGATGCCGCTGTACGAGTATCCCACGTACGACTTCGAGGTCACGGAGGAGCTCACGAACCTGGAGCTGGAGCCGGTGGGGTAGGAACAGCGGGCGGAAGCTCAGTCGCCGGGGTGCCGGAAGGTCGCGGCCCCCGGCAATCCACGGATGTGTGACGGTGAGGGGGATGGTGGGCGGAAGGGGTCATCAGGGGACGCAGGCAACCTGCGCCCCCCAAGCCCCTGGGGAGGTGAGTTTTGCCATGGTGCTCTCCTCGCTGGATCCTGAAGGACGGAATGACCGCTCCGATCCCCCAGGATTCTCCGGGGCTGCCCACCCCTGTCGGACCTTCCGCCGCGCCGGCTCCCGGACGGGAACGAGGACCGGCGTCCTTCACCTCAGTCTTCCAGAACGAAGGTCACCTTCATGTTCACACGGTAGGTGGTGATGTTGTTGCCTTCCACCAGAACCTGCTGGTCCTTCACCCAAGCGGACCGGATGCCCTTTACGGTCTTGGCAGCCGTGTCTACCCCCCGCTGCACTGCGTCTTCGAAGCCCTTCGTGGAATCGGCGGTGATCTCGATGTGCTTTGCGACTGACATTGGGGTTCCTTTCGTCACTCGGAGAGGGGAGGGATTCTCAAAACCTGTCCTACGTAGATCTTGTTCGGATCGGTAAGGAGCGGACGATTGGCCTCGAAGATCGTGGGGTATTTCGCGGCGTCACCGTAGTGTTCCCGGGCGATCTTCCCGAGGGTGTCCCCGGATTTCACGGTGTACATGGTGGCCTCCGGAGCCGGCTCCACCACCTCGAGCTGATCATCCACCCGGGCTACGCCCTGGGTGTTTCCAATGGCCAGAACGACCCTTTCCCGGGTGCTCTGGTCCGTGACCTTCCCCTTGACTGTGGCCACCCCGTCATCGTAGTCGACACGAAACTTGTCCACCTCGAAACCGAGGGCGAACACGTGCTGCATGAGCTCGTTTCCCTTTCGGCGCTCCAGGAATGCCTCGTCCGGATCATCCTTCTTCTCGAGCTTCGTCCCGGCACCTCGCACAAAATCGAGGATCCCCATGGTTTCCTCCTCAGTCCGTGGGTTGTCGATATCGAAAAGCAAACTGGAAAGTCATGGTCCCTGGACCCGACGATTCGGCCCGCAGTCGCGCGGAGATGAACGACGGGATCACTTCCGCCTTCCCATCAATCCACCGAGAAACCTCTTCCCGGCGTCTGCCACATCACCTGCATCCAGGCCGTCCCCCTCGTCATCCAGAAGACTCCCCAGGAGACCCAGGGCTCCAGGAGCCATCTCCTTGGCCCGGTTCCCCTCGCCCGCCAGCATGCTTGAGAGTCCACCGGGATCGAGGCCCTGTTGCTGCTTCTGGCGCCCCAGGGCACCCATGACCAGCGGAGCCAGTAACGGCAGGAGACCCGAGACGGATTTGAGGTCCAATCCGGTTTGTTTGGCCACCTCGGATTCCACGGCTGGACGGCGGGCACCCAGGGCATGTTTCAGAATGCTCTCTCCGTCCCTCGTGTCGCCCCGGCTCAGGAATGCCGGAAGATCGTCCAGAATGCTCCCGTCGTGATCCTTGTCCAGGGCCTGGGCCAACTTCGATGCGCCCTCTTTCCCTCGGGCATTGCCGGCCAATGCCGCCATGAGTGCCGGGAGCGCCGCTCCGATTGCCTTCTGTCCCGCAGCTTGATCCACTCCGATTCGCTGGCTGACCTGAGCTGCCGGCTCCCCGGAAAGCTGATCTTGAAGCATGTCCAGAAGTGACATCTGAGATCTCCTTGCTCAAGCCGGAGAGAGGGCCGCCGGGCCAGTCCGAGACCTCGGCGCGCCGGCCTCCGAGGAGTGAGCCTGTACCCCCGGGTCACCCGAGGGTTTCCCAGGCAAAGCGAGTCGCGTTCCGTTCTGCGCGGCTATGGTGTGGAGCTAGTCTGAACTGACCCAACTTTATGGACAGGTAACGCTCCGAGAAAGTCAGGTGGAGCCGAGTGTGGTCTTCCCCGTCGAATCCGGAAAGATCTCCGGAAAGATGGTTCGAGGCCCGCCTAACCGCCCGTCTCCGAGAAGGTGTCGCACACGTCGGGATCTCCGGTGTCCAGCCCCCGCCTGAGCCAGAAGATCCGTTGCTCCGACGACCCATGGGTGAAGGAATCGGGGGTGACGCGGCCAGTGGCTTGCCTCTGGATCCGGTCGTCTCCGATCGCCCCGGCGGCCCGGAGTCCCTCCTCCACATCCCCCGTCTCCAGAAGCCCCTTTCTTGCTGCGCGGTTCCCCCATACCCCGGCCAGGCAGTCGGCCTGCAGCTCCATGGCCACCGAGTACTCGTTCCGCATGCGAGGCCGGGACTGTTGGAGCTCTCTCACCCGGCTTTCGATTCCCAGGAGGCTCTGGACGTGGTGGCCGATTTCGTGAGCCAGAACGTAGGCCTGCGCGAAGTCCCCCGGGGCACCGAACCGGGCTCTGAGGTCGTCGTAGAAGGAGAGGTCGATATAGACCTTCCCATCACCCGGACAGTAGAACGGCCCCGTGGCTGCCTGAGCGAATCCGCAGGCGGACTGGATGGCGTCCCGGAAAAGCACGAGTTGGGTATCCCGGTAGCCGCCACCGACCTGGGGCAGCAGTTCGGCCCAGGTCTCCTGGATGTCGTCCAGCACAAAGGAGATGAAGTCGACCAGCTCCTCTTCCTCCGGAGTGGTCGCGCCGGAGGCAGGCGTGCCGCCGGCCGGGGGGAGAGCCTGGGGATCCCCACCCCCCCCAAGGAGGGAGAAGAAGTCCTGCCCCGTCCAGAGGCTCAGGAGGAGAACGATGACGACGCCTCCAAGACCAAGGCCCGTCCCACGGATCACCCGGCCTCCCCCGGTCTGGAACCGGCGGTCTTCCAGGTTCTGGCTCCGTCTTCCGCGAGTCCAACGCATGGGCCCTCCTGTTGGTGTGCCGGCGTGCGTGAGTACCTCTACTAACCAGGCGAACCCTCCGTGACAAGGCTGGGTAGCGGCTGGGGGAGTGGGAGTCCTGGACCCACCTGCAGTTTGTCTGGGTCAGCACCGACTTCTGGATTGAGAGCGTCTATCGACGCCTTCGAGGCCGAGTGGGGCCGGAGGCCATTCCCTCGGAGGTGAGTTACGTCCCAAGTGGGGGCACCGTTGGGGATGAGTCCCGCCTCAGGGGGAGCCCCTGCCCAGCGGCCTTCGGGGAGACCTTGGTCAGACCAAACATCCGGCCCACGGCGGCGAGGACCGGGACACCCAAGCGTTGGATAGGCTCCGGAATGTTGCCCAGGGAACATTCCCCCGGGACCTGCGCGATGATGTAGGCGCCATCCCACAACGACGGCTTGGCGGAGCCGCGGCGGTTGCAGGACGCGAAGATCTCCCGAATCATCCACTCCCTGTTCAGGGCCGGTGTAACCTCCAGCCTGAATCGAACGGTGCCCTTCCCCGGGTTCCACCACCGGTGGAGCCTCTTCGCCTCTACCCGGATCCGGTCCCCCGCATCGACCTCGAACCGGTCGCCTCCGACCTGAACTCTCAGTGTGCCCTCCAGTACCTCGAGAGACTCGGCCTGAAGGGGGCGGATGCGGGGCGGGGGCACAGCCCCGCCCGGTGGGAGAAGCACTTCCATCAAGAGCCGCTCTCCCGGTGAGCCGGGGTCTTCGTCGAGGAACGTGACGGTCTCGCCAGTTGCTTGAAGACGGATTCTGGAGGACATCAGCCGGTGAGTTGGGGGGGGCGGGGGCAGGTGCTATGAGGTCGTCGGGTTCATTCTCCGACAGAAGCATGCCAGGAGAGGCACGGATCGACAAGGGGACCGCTCGGATCGCCTCAACTCCACATCCCCCCGAACCTGCCCGGGCGTTGCTGGGACGGACGCGGACCGACGGGACCCTGGATCTGCGTCTCCACGGCTGTAGCCTCCACAGCCCTCGGCCCCTACTTCGATGCCCTTTCGGCGGTCTCCCTCACCCGGAACTCTACCATTCGGCGGATCAGGTCCGCGGGCATGGGCCGGTCCAGTGGGAACTGGACCGCACCCCGGGAGCTCTTGTAGGGCTCGAGCTCTGCCTTGAACGCCTCGATGCCGCTGGAGGTCGGATAGAATCCAATGTGCCTCCTGTAGCCTCCGAAGTGCACCAGGTACCCGTTCAGGACGAAGGTGGGCACCCCGTAGCTGATCGTCTCCGTGGCTTCGGGAGCGGACGCCCTCACCAGGTCGCGCACCTCCTCCAGCGCTTTCCGGGTTTCCGGGGGAAAGCCGGCGATGTACTCGTCCACCGCCTCGCGGTCAGGATTCATGGTCTTCTTTCTCGCTGCCACGTTACGCGTCCACTCCCAGGGAGCCGTAGTACTCGACGATCCGGTCGTGGGCGCCTTTCAGCGTATAGACGTCGGGCTCCTGGGACTCCACCACGCCGGCGATGACCTCCGCCACTTCCTCTGCGCTCTGGGAGTACGGTAGCTGCCGTGAGTCCGGCCCTCCGTGGAGGGCGTTCAGCCCGAAGTCGGTCCGAACCACCCCCGGCGAGACAAGGGAAAACTTGATCCCCGGGTGGGTCTGCGCCAACTCGTCCCGGAACGTGGCCGTGAGGGCGTTGAGGAAGTGCTTCGCGCCACAGTAGGCGGAACGAATCGTCGTGAAGGGGACCCGGCCCAGGAGGGAGGAGATGTTGATGACGTGCCCGGTGCCCCGCTCCTTGAAATGCGGCAGGACCTCCTGCATCCCGTACAGGGCGGTGTGGACATTCAACCGCATCACCCCGTCCACGTCCTCGTCCGTGAGCTCCGAGGGCAGACGGGAAATCCCCCGCCCCACGTTGTTGATCCACACGTCGATCCGGCCGAGCTCCTCCAACGCCACCTCCACCACCCGCCGCACCTCGTCTCGGCGAGAGACGTCGGCAACCAGGGGAAGCGCTCTGCCGTCGCAGCGGGCCGCCACCTCTTCCAGCGCGTCGCGCCGCCGGGCCACCAGGACAAGGAACACGCCCCGCTTCGCCAGCACCATCGCGGTGGCGGCGCCGATCCCCGAGCTCGCTCCGGTGATCACCACCACTTTCCGATCCATCCCGTCGTCTCCTTTCTGACGTTGCTTGACTCGTTCACCCTCCGACCCCCAGATGGCCCTGAGGGCTCACCCCCCTCCCACCAGACGATAGATCTTCCCGTCGAAGGAGCAGAGGAGGACCTCCCTGGCGGCATCGATGCCGAAGGAGGCGATGGAGAGATTCGTCCGGAGGATCTCCCCTGCGTTGGCATCCCCCGGCGTTCCGGCGTTCAGGGCCCAGATCCGGCCGGAGCCGAAATCGGCGTACAGGTACTGGCCTTCCAACCCGGGCACCCCGGAGCCCCTGTAGACGTAGCCTCCGGTCACCGAAATGCCCAGATCGTGACCGTATTCCGCCACCGGCAGGGAGAGCCCCGTCCGGTCGCACCCCGATGAAGGCTCGTAGCAGCTGCTGCCCTCCATGATGTTCCAGCCGTAGTTCTCGCCCTTCCGGATGATGTCGATCTCCTCGATCCTGTTCTGTCCCACGTCCCCGGCCCAGAGCTCCCCGGTCTGGGGATCGAAGCTGAATCGCCATGGGTTCCGGAGCCCATAGGCGAAGATCTCCTCCCGGTATCCCTGGTTGTTCCCCACGAAGGGATTGTCCGGAGGGATCCCGTACCCACGCCCCGATGCGGGGTCGTCCACGTCGATTCGGAGGATGGATCCCAGAAGGGAGCTTCGGTTCTGTCCGTTCCCCTGGGGGTCTCCACCGCCTCCTCCGTCCCCCAGGGCGATGTAAAGGAATCCGTCGGGGCCGAAGGCGATCTGGCCCCCATTGTGGTTCGAATAGGGTTGGGGAACCTCCAGAACCACGGCCTCGCTTCCGGGATCCGCACGGCCGGGATCAGCGGCGTCGACCCGGAGCTCGGCGATGACGGTCCGCCTGGGGTTCGACCCCGTGTAGTCCAGGAAGAACCGCCCGTTGGCAGGGAAATCCGGGTGGAAGGCCAGACCCAGGAGCCCCTCCTCATTCCCCCCGTCGGTCACCCGATCCCGGATATCCAGGAAGATCGGCGCTTCGGTGGCACCCGGATCGTCGGGGAAGACCCGGACCACCCCCCTCTGCTCCAACACGAAAAGCCTCCCGGACCCGTCGGGGGCACTGTAGATCCCCACGGGACGCTGGAAGGAGAGAGAGGGAAAGGCCTCCGCCACACGCACCTCACCTTCCTGAAGCTGATCCCCGGGGCCATTGGCGTTACCGGAGCCGTCGCAGGCAGAAAGAACAACCAGGAGACCAGTAAGGACGTGCAGTGGGTGCATATGAGGATCCTGCGCCTGGAGAGTCCAAGAGGGAAAAAGAGCTTCCGCGCCCGGGGCCCCGGCCTCAGCCCCAGGTGTGGGATGACACGGCCTACACCGGAGCCACCAGGGAGTGCCTGGATCGAGGGGCGACGTCCCGTGAAATCCCGGACCCCTCCGGAGATCTCCCGAGCCGCCCCACCCTCCCCCGGAACGAAATCCTTGAAAAGCCCGGGGCGTAGCTGAGAGCTTTCATTATGGGAGTGAATGATCGTCTTTCCTGCCAGGAGGGAGAATTGGCTTCAGCGCGAGTGTGGGTCGATCGGCGCGATGGAAAAGGATGGATCGTAGAGAAGAGGCAGGAAGTAGTGGATTGGGGGGATGCCACCACCCAGCCCCTCATGGCCATCGAGAGGCCCTTCCTCAGGTTCTGTCGTCCCCTGGAAGACTACTCGGTGGAGATCCCCCCCCCGGACACACCACTGGACGGGTTCACAACCGACCAGCTATCGGAGCTCTTCGACAGGGCCAAGGCCAGGCGGGTCTTCCGGGCCAGGCACGCTTCGGTCTACGGAGGCCCCACGCCCTGAGGTCATCCAGGGACCCGGCGAGGCCATTCGTCTTGAAGCCCGACCCCTCGGTGCAACACACTTGATTCTACTTCGTTGCTCCGAGCGCTTCAGTTACTCTCCATCCAAGAGAGGACCTGCGCAGACGAGCCCAGGGCATCGTCCCTGGGCCCGCGAGTGCAGGTGAGGGACGCCCTCACCAATTCATCG
>Ga0316578_10000916_pt1 | contig 11148 bp, 8 predicted proteins | sample J0NA_2_FD_203076 | JGI IMG/M metagenome (GOLD analysis project Ga0316578, IMG submission 203076) | Rhizosphere microbial communities from salt marsh grasses in Alabama, United States - J0-2_160517rDrC | ecosystem: Host-associated > Plants > Roots > Rhizosphere | place: USA: Alabama | collected...
GCCGTCCTCGGCACCTCGTCGGGGAACCAGGGCGCCAGCGCCGGCAGTTCCTCGGCGACCGGGATCGCGACGGTCCAGTGGTCGGCATTGACATAGCCCAGCAAGTATCCTCCAGGCACGACCTGGTCGAACCATAGCAGCTTGCCGTCGTTGCGCGGGTCGATCTCGGCCAGGCTGCGGTAGGTGCTCAGGGTTCCCGGCGACACTCGATCAGGACGCGGCGTGGCCACCAGCGAAAAAACGGGCACGCCGATCGCTGCGCGGTTGCGACTCCACCACTCGAGCCGGACGTCGCGCCGCAGGTCCTGGATCTCGGCGCCGTCGCCGGTCTCGCAGCCTGGCCAGGGCGTGCCGGCAACGAACCTCAGATAGCTGTTCAGTAACTGGTCTGCGAGCGGGCTGCCGTTCGCGGCACCGGCCACGCTCACTACCGCAGCAATCTGCCGCGCTTCTTCCGGATACCTCACCATGAACTCGAGAGTGTCCAGCAGCCCTTTCGAGTGCGCGAAGACGATGATCGGTCGTGCGTCGGGAGCAAGCCCCGCAAATTGCCCGGCCAGCTCCGCCGCGTTGTGCGCCGTACTGCGGCGCCCCGCAACCTGCATGTGGGCGACGGTGTACCCCAGCTGATCGAGCTCCCGCTCGACGTCAGCGAAGGTGTACGCGAGGACCGCGAAGCACTCGGCGAAGAAGCCGGGCACGAAGGCGATTCGATACCGCTGCGCAAGGTCGGTCGACGCCGGCGTGGCTGGTATCGCGGGCAGATCATCCTCCCCTGACAGGCGCAGCAGCACGTCGCCGCACTCCTGCCCATGCGGCAGCCTGCGGCAGACCGACTCACGATAGGAAGCACGCAGATCAGTCACGCCGGCTGCATCGAGCGTTGTCAGCACCGCCGGAGGCGTCCGGGGTCCGTATGGATCCACCGGCGCCGCCGTGCAGCCAGCGAGCAGCACGGCCACTACCGCAGGCAATCGAAGGGAAATTCGGCGCATGCGTCCGGGTAGGAACAGAGTCAAGAGCGGAAATCCTCGCCTGGTCTTGCGCGACATGATGCGATCCGGCACGAGTCCAATATACTGCAATTGACGTTGGTGGCCGGCTCCAGCGGTCCGCCCGTCACCCGGCGCCCCGAGTCGGGACCGCGGGCTCCGGCCGACGCAGCGAATGGGCAGTCAAATGAGCCAATTGAAGTTCTCATCCTTTCTGGGCGAGCTCAAGAAACGCAAGGTCATCCGCGTCGCGGTGGCGTACGTGATCGTCGCCTGGGCCGTCATGGAGGGCGGCGACCTGATATTCGAGGCGCTGCGGCTGCCGGACTGGTCAGTGACGCTGCTGGTTGTGTTCGCGATCCTCGGCTTTCCGCTCGCGCTGGTGCTTGCCTGGGCCTACGAGCTGACCCCGGACGGGCTGCAGCGCGACCGTCCGTCCGAGCCGACCAATACGGCACCCCCCGCGTCGCTGCCCTCAGTGGCAGCAGACGGCCGTGGCCTGTCCATTGCCGTGCTGCCATTCGGCGACATGAGCGAGAAGCAGGACCAGGGATATTTCTGCGAGGGCATCGCCGAGGAGATCCTCAATGCGCTGACCAAGGTCGAGGACCTGCACGTGGCCTCGCGCATGTCGTCGTTCCACTTCGGTGCACGCAGCGCGGACATCCAGGAAGTCGGCCGCAAGCTGAACGTCGGCGCGGTCCTCGAGGGAAGCGTCCGCAAGTCCGGCGAGCAGATGCGCATCACCGCCCAGCTGGTGAACACCGCGGACGGCTACCACCTCTGGTCGCAGAGCTTCGATTTCAAGCTCGAGGACGTGTTCAAGATCCAGGAGGAGATCGCCTCGTCGATTGCCGGTACGCTGAGCCTGAGCATGAAGCGCACGCCGACGGACCAGGGCGTGAAGGTATCGCCCAAGGCCTACGACTTCTACCTGCGCGGCCTGAGCTATTTTGCGCGGCACAGCGCGCAGGACACGATCTTCGCCCGACAGATGTTCCAGCACGCGATCGACATCGAGCCGGGTTTCGGCAAGGCGTGGGCCGGGCTCGCCTACACCTACGGCTTCGAGTACATGTACTTCAACGCGGCGAGAGAGAGTCGCGAAGAGGCGCTGCGCAGCAGTGCGCGCGCATTGGAACTGGCCCCGGACCTGCCGGAATCCCATGTCTCCAGCGGCATCGCCCACTGCATGAGCATGGACTACGGCAAGGCCGACACAGAGTTCCGGATGGCGCTGCAGCTCGACCGCAGCAACTACGAGGCCTGGTACTTCTACGGGCGCAGCAAGGTCCACGAGGGGGACCTGCGGCGCGCGCTCGAGCTGTTCGAGGGGGCCGCCCGGGTGAGGCCCGAGGATTACCAGAGCCTGCTGCTCCAGGCACAGCTCTACGTCAGCCTCGGCGAGCCGGACAAGGCGATCGAGGTCACCCGCGTGGGCCTTGAGCGGGCGCGCAGGATACTCGAGCTCAATCCGGACGACGTGCGCGCCTGGAATCTCGGTGCCTTTGCGCTGCTGCGGCTCGGCGAGAAGGAAGAAGCGGAGCGCTGGATGCAGAAATCGCTGGAAGCCGCTCCGCGCGACTCGATCGTGCACTACAACGCCACCTGCTTTTACGCGCTGGCAGGTGAGGCGGAAAAGGCGCTGGACTGCCTCGAGCAATGCCTGATCAAGGTCGGCAACATCAGCCGCGAGTGGCTGGAACACGACTCCGACCTGGACCGGATCCGTTCCGAGCCGAGGTTTCGCGAGATCGTCGATACGCTGATCGGGCGCCGCTGAGCGGTCGCGCCGCCCCTCGCGCGCACTAGAACTCGTCCAGCAGCTTGCGCATCCGGGCCTGCAGCTGCGCGGGTGCACGGCTGCGGGCGGATCGCCGCAGGTGTTCCGTCAGCGCCAGTTCCAGTTCCTTGCGCGAGTAGCAGCTCCGGCAATGGCCGAGGTGATGCTCGACCCTTGCCAGCGACTGCGCATCGCCGAGCTCGCCGTCGAGATAGGCATAAAGCGTCTCGATCGCCTCCAGGCAGCCGATCTCCTCGGGAGCATCCAAGTCGCCAGGATCGCTCATCTGTTCACCTCGTCCCTGTCATCGGGGGCATTGAGCCCCGCGTCCAGTGCCTGCTCCCAGAGTGCCTTCTGCAGCAGCGTGCGGCCGCGCTTCATCCGGGACCGCACCGTGCCCGGCGGAACGCCAAGCACCTCCGCGGCCTCGTCGTAGCCCAGGCCCTCGACGTTCACCAGCAGTACCGTCATCCGGTACGACTCAGGAAGCGCTTCGATCGCAGCCATGATGTTCTCGCCCAGCCGCTCGTTGATCAGTTCGCGCTCCGGGTCGGCCCACCAGGCGAGGAATTCGTCGGACTGCTCGATCAGCAGCGGGGCGAGGTCAGCCTCGCCTTCGTCCCGGAACGCCTCGTCGTAGAGCACCTCGGCGGGGCGAATCGAGCGCTTGCGGCAGTCGCTGACAAAGCAGTTGCGCAGGATCCGGAACATCCAGGGCCGGAACCGCTGCCGATCCTCGAGCGTGTCGATCGCGGACCATGCCTTCGCGACGGACTCCGCAACCAGGTCCTCTGCGTCTGCACCGTTTCGCGTCAGGCGCAGCGCGGCGCCGTACAGAGCGTCCATGCTCTGCTCGACGCTGGCACCGAAGAACCGCCGACTGTCCCGCCGCTCGCTCATTGCTGAACTTCGATCTCAGAAGCTGACCGTCACGGCCCCCTGTGCCGCACGCTCCAGCATCGCAGCGGATCCAGCCAGCTTCACGCCGTCGATGAGGTCCTCGGCCTTGTAACCACGCACCCCGGCACAGGGCGGACAGACGAGGATCTCACCACCGCTGTCCAGCACCGTCTGGATCATGTCCTTGATCGGCGGGTCGAGCGGGTTCGGGCGCGCGACCTCGGCCGCCCCTTTTCGCACCCAGTCCACGCCCGAACTGACCATGAACATCGTTACCTCGAAGCCCATGCCGATGCCGCCGTTCGCAACGCTCCACGCGACGGACGAACGCTCGTCGTTGAAGCCGTTGGTGACGATGACGACCAATTTCTGCTTGTTGGACATGATGTTGTCTCCTCCTGACGGTTGCCTGAACGACCGGCCGATCGACCGGCGGCGCACATTGCGTTTCGGATGTTTCAATGCACGCTTACAGGCAAAGACGCAGGAACCCCCTTCCCAGGTCCCTGCGGGGACAAATTAATCTGCAGACACATTTGCGCGTGGTCGTCGACACGCTGACCGGGCCGGCTGAACCGCCGCGCCGCCCGGCGTCGGGAAGATGCCGCGATAGCGACCTTCCGGGGGAGTCCCGACGGCCCTCAGCGCTCGACGGCGAGTGCGACACCCATCCCGCCGCCTATGCACAGTGAAGCGAGCCCCCGGCGAGCATCGCGCCGTTTCAACTCATGCAGCAGCGTGACGAGTATCCGCGCGCCGGAGGCGCCGATCGGGTGGCCAATCGCGATCGCCCCGCCATTGACGTTGATGCGCGCGGGATCCCAGGCCATCTCCTGGTTCACGGCACAGGCCTGCGCCGCGAACGCCTCGTTGATCTCCATCAGGTCGAGGTCGTCCGTCTTCCAGCCGGCCTTCTCGAGACACCGGCGCGAGGCTGGAACCGGGCCCATTCCCATGTAGGCTGGATCGAGTCCGGCAGAGGCGTGCGCCCGGATCGTGGCGAGCGGCTCGAGGCCGAGCGCCGCAGCCCGTGCTTCGGACATCACCAGAGCGGCCGCCGCCCCGTCGTTGATGCCCGAGGCATTCGCTGCCGTGACGCTCCCGTCCTTGGCAAAGGCCGGGCGAACACCGCTGACACCGTCGAGCGTGGCGCCGTGGCGAACGAACTCGTCCTGGTCGAAGGCCACCGGTTCGCCCTTGCGCTGCGGCACCATGACCGGAACGATCTCGTCACGGAACCGCCCGGCGTTCTGCGCAGCTTCGGCCTTGTTCTGGCTAGCGACCGCGAAACGGTCCTGTTGCTCGCGCGTGATGCCGTGCCGCTGCGCGACGTTTTCCGCAGTCGTACCCATGTGGTAGCGGTTGAAGGCATCCCAGAGCCCGTCGCGGATCATGCTGTCCACGGCCTGGAAATCGCCCATGCGCCAGCCATCGCGCGAGCCCGGCAACAGGTGCGGCGCCATGCTCATGTTCTCCTGGCCACCCGCGATGATGATCTCGGCGTCTCCCGCGGCGATCGCCTGCGCGGCGAGCGCCACTGCCTTGAGACCCGAGCCGCAGACCTTGTTGATGGTCAGGCCCGGCACGTGCTCGGGAAGGCCGGCAGCGATCAAGGCCTGGCGCGCCGGGTTCTGGCCGCAACCCGCCGTGAGCACCTGGCCCATGATGACTTCGTCCACGAGCCCTGGATTGAGGTTCGCGCGACGGACGACCTCTCGAATCACGATCGCGCCGAGATCGGAGGCAGCAATACCGGCGAGGCTGCCGCCAAACTTGCCGACCGCGGTTCGTGCCGCGGACACAATGACTGCTCTGGGCATGACGATGCTCCCCCGACCACTGCGAGAATTCTCGAAGCTATGGATGGCTCACTCGTGGCGCAATGCGACCTTGGTCCAGTGCGCGAGAGCGCGTCGGCAAAGCCTTGAACAGCGGCCGCAGCGGCCGCATCCCGTTGTCATCAGATGCCTGCCCGCACATTGCGCTCGCGCCAGTAGCTCCGGACCCAGCGCGGGCGCGTATCTTTTACGGGCTCGGCCTCGACGCGCGAAGTCCACTCCGCCAGCAGGCGATTGCCATCATCGAACGCGGCGACTGGCGCCGGCCGTGACTCGAGCCAGCGCTGCTCGACGGAATCGCGCTCGCGCAGGAACAGCGCTCCGAGCTTCAGCGGATCGCGCATCACTTGACGATGCAGCCGCTCGTGGCGCCACCAGAGGCTCAATGGATCCGCCCGGTCGTTCGGTGACGGCCCCAGGTCGAGCGGATCGTCGACGCTGACCGGCTTGAACAGCCCGACACAGGGTGCGGCCGTGCCAGTCACCCAGTGCAGGGATCCGCCCCGCCGCAATTCGGACACCCAGGACGCAGTCGTCTGCGACGCGGCCACGAGGCCGCCGGCGTGCATGCACGGTGCACCCATTGCGCCATTGAGCAAGCGATAATCCGGGACGGCCGCCCCACCGTGATCGCGCAGTGCGCGCATCAGGTCGCCCGCTGCTCCGGCACGTTCGGCTGCCGCCTGCGTGCGTGCCCGGCGCGCGCGGCATTGCGACACGCGGGTCTTCAGCCAGTCGCTCTCCGCTGCCAGGCCCGGCAGCGTCAGTCCGTTCGAGATCGATCGGCCACCGACGACGCGCTCGGCCTGCCAGCGGCGGCCGGCCGTCTCCAGCACGAACGCGCCTCGCGGGTCGGCGACCAGGAAACTGTTGTGGTAAGTGAAGCTCCGATCCTCGTGTCCGCAGCCCCCGCCCTGCCCATGAGCCTCGAGCAGGCCGGTGATCACCTCGACCGCCTGCTCGGCCGTGGCACCGCGCTCGAGACCCAGGCGCAGCAGGTCCATGCCGGTCAGGCCGGTCGCCGCACAGGGCTCGCGCGTGAACACGGCCTCGTTGCCGACCACGACGCCGAACTCGTTGGCCCCGATCTCGGCGCCCCACATCCAGAAAGGACGGCTGAGCAGCACCGCATGCGTCTCACGCGCCTGGGGAATCGTGATCCAGGTGCAGCGCAGCTGTTCGCCGGCCGGGTGTTCGCGTGCCGGCTGCCAGTCCAGCAGCTGCGCTTCGTTCGGGTCCCGGTCGCTGTTCTTCGCGAACAGCACGCGGTCCTCGAACACGCTGACCAGAGTGTCACACACGGCAGGTCTCACCTCGCCGATCGGGTCGCGACGGCTGCGCGCATGACGCGCGAAGTTTTCAGTGTCGCAGTCTAGCAGCCGCCACCCGCCACGCACCCGCAGGGTCCCGCGCGCTCGGTACGCACGATGACCCGCGCGTGAACCGTGCTGCGACGGCTGGTCCCCGGCCACGACGCTGCGGGCGTGTCCGGTGCTGGCGAGACGCCGGGAGCATCGCTAGACTGATCCGGCACTCAGTCAACCGGAGGCGGACGCCGTCAACGCCTTCTCATCTACGGAACGAGGGGCCCTCGCTTGAACGTCGCGCTCCTGCAGGGTTTCTATCTCGGGGATCTGCTCGTTGAGCCCGTGGCGGGACAGATCGGCGCTGGCGCATCGTCTGTGCACCTGCCGCCGAAGGCGATGGAAGTCCTGCTGTGCCTGGCAGCGAACCCGGGCGAGCTCGTCACTCGCGAGCAGTTGCTCGAGAAGGTCTGGGGACCCGGGCAGGGAAGCCAGGAGGCACTGGCTCATGCGATCCGGGATATCCGCCGCGCGCTCGGCGACGACGCCAGCGAGCCGCGCTACATACAGACTCTTCCGCGGCGTGGTTACCGCCTGATCCAGGCCCCGAGGCCCGCCTCAGCGGCTGCCGGCGCAGATGCGCCGGCGCCGATGCCAGTGGCGTCCGATGCAGGCGCCGCGGGACTTCTCGACGACGTATCGGGGCTCGTCGAGGACCTGAAGCGCCGCGGAGTGATCACTACCGGTATCGCGTACCTCGTGCTCGGCTGGGGCCTCATCCAGGTTGCCGACATCGTCGTCGACCGGCTGGTCCTGCCATCGTGGATCGCCACGTTCGTGACGGTCCTGGTGATTGCAGGTTTCCCGATCGCGCTGATGCTGTCCTGGTATCTGGAGTTCCGCGACGGCCGTGCAGTGCTCGACCCGCGATCCTCGGCCGACCATCGTCGCCGGCGCCTCACCCGCACCTACCTGCCCGTCGCGGGCGCCATGGCCGTCGCAGCGATCCTGGTGTTCCTCTACGACCGACAATTCGGGTTGCCCGAGTCCACCGAGGCACCACCCGGACCCGACCAGGTCCGGTATCTGCCGCCGGTGCTCGACAACTCCATCGCAGTACTGCGCTTCATGAACCTCGACGGCAGCGACCGGACGCAGGTGTTCTCGGACGGCCTGGCCGATGACGTGATTACGGCCCTGTCGCGCGTGCCCGCACTCTTCGTCTCCTCGCGCGGCGACGCGTTCACGCTCGATCCGAATGCGGGGTCCGCGCGGGTGCGCGAGCGGTTGCGTGTCGCGTATTACCTGGAGGGCAGCGTGCAGATCGAGCAGCAGACGATGCGCGTCATCGTCCAGCTCATCGATTCCGCCACGGGCTTCCACGTGCTGTCGCGCAAGTTCGACCGGCCGCTGCAGGACTTCTTCGCGATCAGGGACGAGATCACCGAGCTGACCGTGGCGAACGTGCGCGTGGCACTGCCGCAGGAGGGCGCTGCACTGCCAGTGGCTGAACCCATTGCCGCTAACCTCGACGCTTATGTGTACTACCGCCGCGGCAAGGAGATCCTGGAACGGCCGAGGTCGCTGGAGTCCATCCAAGAGTCGATTGCCCAGTTTGTACAGGCGCTCCGGATCGATCCGCAATATGCCGCCGCGCACGCGGGCGTCTGCGAAGCCGAGGTGGCTCGCTTCGAGCTGAGCAGTTCCGAGGGCGACATCGCCGAGGCGGAACGATCCTGCGCCCGCGCACTGGACGCCTCCCCTCGCCTCTGGGTCGTGCACACCGCGCTCGGCGAACTGTATCGGCGGACCGGCCGGCTGGACGAGGCGGAGGGGGCCTACCGCAGCGCGCTGGAGATGAATGCCAACGACGTCAAGGCAATGAGCGGCCTCGCGGGCGTGTTCGCGGTCCGCCAGCAGAATGCGCCGGCGGAGCAGCTGCTGCAGCAGGCCATGGCCACGCAGCCCGGCAACTGGCGCACTATCAACAGCTACGGCACGTACCTGTTCTCGCACGGGCGCTACGCGGAGGCGGCCGATGCATTCCGGCAGGTCGTGGCGCTCGACCCTGGAAACCACCAGGCGCGCACGAACCTCGGCGCTGCGCTGACCATGGCGGGCGACTTCGAATCGGGCAAGGAGGTCTACGAACAGGCCCTCGAGGTCACGGAATTCCGCACCGCGTACTCGAACCTGGGCGTCGTGTATTACTACCTGGGTGACTTCGAGCGGTCGGTGGCGACCCATCGCAAGGCCGTCGAACTCGCGCCCGAGGAGTCCGTGAAGTGGGTCAACCTCGCAGATGCCCTCCACTTCGCCGGGCGAGACGGGGAAGCCCGCGAGGCGTTCCAGCGTGCACGGGAACTGGCCGATGCCCGCATCGCGGTGGACCCGAACGACATCGACACGATGTTCACCTACGCCTGGGCGAGCCAGATGCTCGGCGACAAACCTGCGGCCGAGCGGGCAGTGCGTCGCTGGAGCGAAATTGCCCCGGACGATCCCTACGGGCTCTACTACGCCGGGTTGATCGCCGCGAGCAATGGCGCGCGCGAGGCGGCACTCAAATCGCTCGGCGCGGCCATCGAGAACGGCTACCCGCCCCGTATGCTCGAGGCGGAGCCCTATCTCGGCGAGCTGCGGTCGGATCCGGCCTTCGAGGCGATGATTGCAGGATCGCCCTGAAGGCCATCAACAGGGGAAGAGCAGCTAAGGAGAGAAGACAATGAATGCAATCCCGAAGCTATTGACGCTGGCGGGCGCGGTGCTCGCCGCCGGTTGCGTCGAACAGACAGTCCTGGTCGATCCCGTGCCCATCGATCTCGCCGCGTGCCGGCCCAACACAGACGAAAAACCCGGCCCGCCGACGTGCCAGAAGAAGGATGACAACACGGTGAACGTAAATTTCAACCGAGACAGCGCCGCGCCGCCCGGAATCTGCGTGAAACGCGGCGAAACGGTCCGGATCTTGGTGCGTCCGAAGCCGGAGCGCTACAACAGCGTGGTAGTGATCCCGAAGGACGCGGCTAGTTTCACGAACTGGCTGGTTCGTTTCAACGATCAGGAGATCGATGCGGTTGAGATCAAGATTCCCAATAACGAGAAGCTCGCCGGCAAGATCTACGAGTACCGAATCGTGAACCTGGCGGACGGCCACTGCATCGATCCGCGCATTCACGTCAACTGAATCAGGCCTCGAGCGCTGCGGGCGACCCGGGAGGCCCTGTGGGCGTCTCCCGGGCAGCCGGCGCGAGGACCCGGCGACGCAGCGCGCCCCGCGGTTTCCCGCCGACCGTGCGCGGCGGCGCACTTCTGCTCCTCCTCAGCGGTTCCGGCCGTATCTCTCGTGGCTCGAGACCCATTCGCCGGCGGTGATCGCCGAGCCCAGCGACAGCTCGCCGCACAGAACGGTGGCCGCGACGATCTCGGCGAGCCTGCCGACCTTGCCGCTGCCGTAGCAGCCCATCATCTCCAGGCACTCGCGCTGGGTGGCGAGCCCGGTGCCGCCGCCGTGCGTCGCGACGATCAGCGATGGCAGCGTGATCGAGTAGTAGTAGTCGCCGTCAGGCGTGACCTCGGCATACACGACGCCTGCCGCCGACTCCGAGACATTCGCGACGTCCTGGCCCGTGGCGATGAAGATCGCGGTGATCGCGTTGGCCGAGTGCGCGCCGTTGTTGGTCGTGCCGGAGATGAACCCGCCGAGGTGGCTCGCGAGCCGGGCCTGGAACAGCGTCTCCGCACTGGCGTTCATGAATTCCTGCAGCAACCGGGCCGGCACCGTCGCCTCGGCCACGACGCGCTTGCCGCGACTGTGCAGCAGGTGCATGTGCGAGGCCTTCTTGTCGGTGGCCATGTTGGCCTCGAGGAAGTGCCGGCGGATGCCCGGATATTGCGCGAGGATCCAGTCGCATGCGGCCTTGGTCGCCTTCGTGACCATGTTCTGGCCCGCGGCGTCGCCGGTCGTGAAGTTGAAGCGCAGGTACAGAAATCGGCTCGCCGGGTACTGCTCGATGTTGCGCAGCCGGCCGACCGTGGTCGTCGTTTCCGCCTGCTCCCGGATGCCCGCGACGTGCTCGGTAACCCAGCGCCCGAACTCGCGCGCCTCGCGCGCGCTGTCGAACATGAACACTGGCGCCCGCTGCATCGCGTCGTCGCAGATGGTCGTCTTCACTCCGCCCGCAGCATGCAGCAGCTTCATGCCGCGGTTGTAGCTCGCGACCAGCGTTCCCTCGGTCGTCGCGAGTGGCACGAAGAACTCCCCCTCCGCGTGCTCACCGTGCACCAGCAGCGGACCTGCAATGCCGAGCGGCACCTGAGCCACGCCGGTG
>Ga0316578_10000918_pt1 | contig 11146 bp, 10 predicted proteins | sample J0NA_2_FD_203076 | JGI IMG/M metagenome (GOLD analysis project Ga0316578, IMG submission 203076) | Rhizosphere microbial communities from salt marsh grasses in Alabama, United States - J0-2_160517rDrC | ecosystem: Host-associated > Plants > Roots > Rhizosphere | place: USA: Alabama | collected...
GGTCCTCGTGGTCCGCCGCCCCGAGGTGAAGCTCCTCGAAACGATCCGCTGGGACGACGAGCACGGCTTCTGGTGGCTCGATCGGCACCTCCGCCGGATGGCGGGGAGCGCCGCCTACTTCGGTTTCGTGTTCGACGAGGAAGCCGTTCGAAGCGTCCTCGACGCATCGGTGTCCGGCGAGGACGGCGCCCGGGAGGTCGGTATCACGGTCGACCGCCTCGGAACGGTCGCCGTCGACGTGCGTCGAGCACAGGAAGCGACGGCCCGTTGGTGGCCGCACCCGTCGCGCACGCTGGTGACGTGCGAGGTGAACAGCGAAGCCGTCTCGTCGGCCAGCGTGTACCGCTACCACAGCACGACGGCGAGGCGTCCCTACGACGAGCGGCGGAACGCCCATCCGGGCGTCGACGAGGTGGTCATGGTCAACGAGCGGGGCGAGGTCGTGGGGGGCTCGCGGCACAACCTGGCGATCCGCTCCGGCGGTCAGTGGGTGACGCCGCCGCTCGCGTCCGGGTGCCTGCCCGGGGTCCTTCGCGCGGTGCTCCTCGACGAGGGGATCCTCCTCGAAGAGGTCGTCATGGCCGACGACCTCGACAGCGCGGAGGCGATGGCACTGCTCAGCTCCGTGAACGGGTGGCGCCCGGCCCGCCTCGCACCCCGGTAGCCTCCCGCCCGATGACCACGGTCGGCGGCCCATGACGTTCTTCGAGGCGCTCGCCCTTGTGCTCGGCGGTGCTGCGGCCGGGTTCATCAACGCCCTCGCCGGGGGCGGCTCGGCGATCACGATCCCCATCCTGACCGAGATCGTCGGGATCAACACGGCGAACGGCACGAACCGCATCGCGATCTTCCTCGCCAACCTGACGGCGATCGCGGGATACGAGAAGGGGAAGGCGATACCGTGGCGCCGCATTGGTGTCCTGCTCGCGCCGACGCTCATCGGGGCGGCCGCCGGTGCATGGCTGTCGACGGTGACGCCGCCCGACGTCCTCCGGAAGGTCTTCGCCGGCGTCCTGCTCCTCGTCGCCGCTTCGGTCCTCTTCCGGCCGTCCCGCTGGCTCGAGGAGCGCGACGCGACGCTCCACGAGCCGTGGCGGTCGATCGTGTTCCTCGCGATCGGCTTCTACGGCGGGTTCGTGCAGGCCGGCGTCGGCTTCCTCCTGCTCGCCGGCCTCGTGCTGGGGGCCGGGATGAACCTCGTCAACGGCAACGCCGCGAAGGTCGTGTTGATCGCCGCGTACTCGCCGATCGCGATCATCATGTTCGCGTCGGCCTCGCAGGTCGACCTCGCCGTCGGCGGCGTGCTCGCGGCAGGTCAGATGACGGGCGCATGGGTGGGATCGCGCTTGGCCGTGCTGAGGGGCGCGGCCTGGATCCGTTGGGTGCTCGTCGTGGCGGCCGTGATCGCGGCCCTCAGGCTCGCCTTCGGATAGGGTGAGAGCATGAGCGAGACGAGCCTCGATGCCGCCATCAAAGAAGTCGGGGAGATCCAGGATCATCTCAACGTCCTGCCGGGCGATGCGTTCGCCGAGCGGTACGAGCTCCGCAGGCGCCTGGACGAGCTTCGGGCCATGATGCGGCCCGTGCCCGTCGACTTCGACGCGGACCGCTCCGACGCCGACCTGCTCGCCGAGCTGGCCGGGCAACGGGCCCGACTCGTCGAGATCGAGCACCGGCGGATCGACATGGTCTCCCAATCGGGAGGCTCTGGGGGCTCAGGGTCGGGCTCGGACGGCTGGGGCGGTGTGGGGATCAACCAGCAGATCGAATCGGCCGCAGGCGTATCCACGATCAAGGCGCGGATCGGGAGGATCAAGGGGATCCTCATCGACCGCGGTGTCGACATCCCGGAGGGACCATGACCGGCGAGATCCACGAAGGCCAGAACCCGTTCGTCGCACCGGAGGCCGACCGCGATCCCGTGCGTCGATTCCGCGGCCGGCTTGCCGCACCGGTGACGATCGTCACCGCGGGGGAAGGTCCGACGGCGGCCGGACTGACCGTGTCGTCGCTCATCCTCGCCGAGGGAGAGCCTGGGACCGCGCTCTTCATGCTCGGGCACACCGCCGACGTGTACGACGCGATCCAACGGTCCGACCGGTTCGTCGTTCACATCCTCTCCACCCGTCACCGGGATCTCTCCGAGGTCTTCGCCGGGCGGCGACCGAGCCCGGGCGGCCCTTTCGCAGGGATTGCGACGTCGGTGTCCGAATGGGGGATCGTGCTCGACGACGTCCCCGATCGCGCGTACTGCCGGGGCGTCTCAGCTTCGGAACGGGGCGCGTCACTCCTCGTGGAGGCGTCGATCGACCGGGTCGATGTCTCGGACCTCGCCGACCCGCTCACGTACTTCCGGGGCCAGTACCGGCGGCTCGCATAGGCACTTTCGACCGCACCCGGAGGTACGCTCTCGGGGTGGCCGTCTCCGCCCCTTCCGTCTGGTTGACCACGCTCGGGTGTGCGAAGAACCAAGTCGACTCGGACAAGATCTCCGGCGTGCTCGGCTCCGCCGGGTACGTCACGGCGGCATCGCCCGAGTCGGCCGACGTCGTGATGGTGAACACCTGCGGCTTCATCGAACCGGCTCGGCGGGAGTCGATCGACACCATCCTCGATCTTGCCGAGACGAAGCGCGACGACGCGAGCCTCGTCGTCATCGGATGCATGGCACAGCGCTACGAGACGGAGCTCGCGGCGGCGCTCCCCGAAGCGGACGCGGTGATCGGCCTCGACCGGTACCCGGAGCTGCTCGACCGGCTCGACGACCTGCGCGGATGGACGCCGCTGACGATCGACCCGCCGCAACGCTCGCACATGGACATCCTCTACGAGACGCGGCGGCCGACGCCGTCGACGCCGTACGCCTACGTCAAGGTGGCCGAGGGCTGCGACAAGCACTGCGCGTTCTGTGCGATCCCCCAGTTCCGCGGGAAGCAGCGCTCGCGTGATCCCGAGAACATCGCCGGGGAGGTCGCCCGGCTGACCGCCGACGGCGTCGGGGAGATCGCGCTCGTGGCGCAAGACCTCGCCGCGTACGGGCGCGACATCGGCGGCCCGGGCATCGTCGAGCTCGTCCGTCTCGTCGGCACGGTCCCCGGACTGCGGCGTCTGCGCCTCTACTACCTCTATCCGCGTGAGATCCGCCAGAGCCTGATCGACGAGATCGCCGGGAACCCGGTCGTCGCGGACTACTTCGACCTGTCGCTCCAGCACACGTCGGAGAGCCTGCTCCGCGCGATGCGGCGGCCCGGGTCGGGCGACGGCCATCGGGGCCTCATCGAGCGCATACGGGCAGCGGCACCCGACGCGGCGCTCCGCTCGTCGTTCATCGTCGGGTTCCCCGGAGAGACGGACGACGACGTCGACGGGCTCGCCGAGTTCCTTGCCGACGCGCAGATCGATTGGGTGGGGCTGTTCCCGTACTCGGCGGAGGAGGGAACGGCTGCGGCGAGCATGGGAGGCCAGATTCCGGCCGACGAGGTCGAGGGGCGGCTCCGTCACCTCCAGGGGGTCCAGGACGACGTGACCGTAGCCCGATCCATCGCCCAGATCGGGCGCACGATGACGGTCGTCGTCGACCTGGTCGAAGAAGGGCGACCGGTCGCCCGCTCCTATCGGGAGGCCCCGGAGATCGACGGGGTCATCCTCCTCGATCGCGGAGCACCGGGGGACTGGCTCAGGGCCGAGGTCACGGCAGGCTACGGAACCGACCTCGAGGCCGTCGTTCGAGGCCCGGCATGATCGTCGAGATCCTCGCCGTCGGCACGGAGCTCCTCCTCGGCCAGATCGTCAACTCGAATGCGTCCCGGATCGCCGAGCGGCTCGCGGACGCCGGGCTGGACCACTACCGCCAGACCGTCGTCGGCGACAACGAGGAGCGCATCGCGGACGCCGTCCTCGCTTCCTGCTCCCGGGCCGACGCCGTCATCATCACCGGGGGGCTCGGCCCGACGAAGGACGACCTGACGCGCGAGGCGATCGCACGGGCCGCCGGTGTCGGGATGGTCTTCGACGAGGATCAGGCAGAGCGGTTGAGAGAGCGGTGGCGCCGAAGGGGCCGGGAGATGCCGGTTTCGAACCTCCAGCAGGCCGAGTACCCGGACGGGTGCACGCTCATCGAGAACCCGAAGGGCACGGCGCCCGGCATCCGTTGCCGCGTCGGGGGCTCATGGGTCTTCGCGCTCCCAGGAGTGCCGGCCGAGATGATCCCGATGCTCGAGCGCGACGTGATCCCTTTCCTCCGTCGCGACGATCGGTCCGTCGTCGTGAGCCGGCTGCTCCGGACCTGGGGCGAGACGGAGTCGGCGATCGGGGAGCGCCTCGGCGACCTCTACGACGCCTCGGCGAACCCGACGATCGCGTTCCTCGCCTCCGGGGGTGAGATCAAGGTCCGAATCACCGCGAAGGCGCCCACCGAAGGGGAGGCCGAAGCGATGATCGGCCCGGTCGAAGCCGAGGTGCGGGAGCGGCTCGGCACCCGGATCTTCGGGACGGACGGCGACACCGTTGAGGTCGTGATCCTCCGCATGCTCGAAGCGCGCGGCTGGACGCTTGCGACGGCCGAGTCGGTGACGGGCGGGCTCATCGCGGGTCGGATCACGGGGGTGCCGGGAGCGAGCCGCGCTTACCGGGGATCCGTCGTCGCGTACGCCACGGAGGTCAAGACACCGGCTCTTGGGGTGCCGCGCGAGGTCATCGCCGAGCACGGGGTGGTGAGCGAGCCCGTCGCGGTTGCGATGGCCGAAGGCGCGCGCGTGCGGCTCGGCGCCGACGTCGCCGTCGCAACGACGGGGTCGGCCGGCCCCGACCCGCTCGAGCAGCCGGTCGGGACGGTCGTCGTCGCGGTGGCGACGCCGGACGGGACGCGCGTGCGCACGCTCCAGATGCCGGGGGACCGGGAGCGGGTGCGGACGTTCGCAACCACCGCCGCACTCCAGCTCACCCGCATGGCACTCCAGGGCGTCGACTGGGGACGCCGTTGAAGGAGCGGCTCTTCCTGGCCGTCGCGCTCACCGACGACGTTCGGCACGGCCTCGCGGCCTTCCTCGCGGACGAGGCCGCGGTCCTCCCCGGAAAGCTCACGCCGCCGTCGAATTGGCACGTCACGCTCCGCTTCCTGGGATCGACGGAGCCGCAGCAGCGCGACCGCATCGTCGCTTTCCTCGCCGATCATCGCCCCGTCGAGCCGTTCACGCTCGGCTTCGCCGGCCTCGGTGCGTTCCCGCGCGCATCGAGGGCATCGGTCCTCTGGCTCGGCGTCGGGCCCGGGGCGGAGCAGGTGGCGTCGCTGGCGGAGGTGTCGGAGTCCGCCGCCGTGGCCGCCGGCTTCGACCCGGAGGAGCGCCCGTTCCATGCCCACCTCACGCTGTCCCGGATCCGCCCGCCGGTGGACGTGCAGCGGCTCGTCGAGCGGGTGCCGCGCTTCCCGCTCGGCATGGAGGTGGCCGGGGTGACGCTCTATCGGAGCGTGATGGGGGAGGGGCCGGTCCGCTACGAGGTCGTCGACGAGGTGCCCCTCTAGGAGATCGCGTCGTTCGTGTCGCCGACTCCATGTGATGTGGCCGTAGACACAAACGATCGCGTAGCCTCTCTCGGCATGGAGATCCGTGAGCTGCAGGGCGCCGATGTCGACGGGTGGATCGGCCTGCGATGCCGACTCTGGCCGAGCGCCGACCGCGCGGATCTCGCCGCAGAGATCGTCGAGTGGGCACGAGGACGCACCGGCGTGTTCGTCGCGGACGTCGACGGCGAGCTCGTCGGGTTTGCCGAAGTGACGATGCGCGACCGTGCCGACGGATGCGCAACGTCGCCGGTCGGCTACCTCGAGGGCTGGTGGGTCGCCGAGGGACATCGGCGCCGCGGCATCGGGAGCGGCCTCGTCGCGGCTGCCGAAGCGTGGGCGCGGGACCGCCGCGCCGTCGAATTCGCATCGGACGCCCACGCCGACAACGACACATCAATCGCCGCTCACGTGGCGAACGGCTTCATCGCCGAGGCTCCGGTGACCCGCTTCGCCAAGCGGCTCGAGGAATCGACCGGCGAAGCCGACGGTGCCGCGCCTGCCCCGGATGCGCCCATCACGCTGCGGGAAATCGACGACGACAACGTCCGGGCCGTCGCGGACCTCGACGTGTCGCCTCACCAGCGGGCGTTCGTCGCACCCAACGCCCTCTCGCTCGCGCAGTACGGCGTCACGACCAAGGCCTGGACGCGTGCCGTGTATGCCGGGGACACACCCGTGGGCTACGTGCTGCTCTCCGACGACGACGTGCGCGAGCGGTACTACCTCTGGCGGTTCATGATCGACCGGCGGTACCAGGGTCGCGGTTATGGGGCTGCGGCCCTCGACCTGGTCGTCGCATACGTGAAGAGCCGGCCGGGGGCGAAGGGGTTGTTCACGAGCTATGTGCCGTTGAGCGGGGGGCCGGGCCCGTTCTACCACCGCCGTGGGTTCGTCGACACGGGCGTCGAGGACGACGGCGAGCTCGAGTCGTTCCTCGCTTTCTGAACGACGCTCGTGTCGCGCACCACACGTGGTGTGGTCGTAGACACGAACGACAGGCGTCCTCGACATCGAACACACGTTCGCCTATGCTACGCCGTGCTCTTCGAATAACATCGTTGTCGTTCGCGGAGCAGAAACCTGTCACAGGCGCCCGATACGTTACGGGACGTTACGGGTCGTCGACAAAGGAGACATCGTGGCTGACAACCGGGGCGACCGGGACAAGAACATCGAGATGGCCATGTCCCAGATCGAACGGCAGTTCGGCAAGGGCGCCATCATGAGGTTGGGTGACGAGGAGATCCGCAGGATCGCCGCGATCCCGACCGGGGCGCTCTCGCTCGATCTCGCCCTCGGGATCGGGGGCGTCCCACGCGGCCGGATCGTCGAGATCTACGGCCCCGAGTCGAGTGGCAAGACGTCGCTCGCCCTCCACGTCGTCGCCGAAGCGCAGCGCAACGGCGGCCTCGCGGCGTTCATCGACGCCGAGCACGCCCTCGACCCGGTGTACGCCCGGGCGATCGGCGTCGACGTCGACGAACTGCTCATCTCCCAACCGGATACGGGGGAGCAGGCGCTCGAGATCACCGACATGCTGATCCGCTCCGGGGCCCTCGACGTCGTCGTCGTGGACTCGGTCGCGGCCCTCGTCCCTCGCGCCGAGCTCGAAGGTGACATGGGCGACACCCATGTGGGCCTCCAGGCGCGGCTCATGTCGCAAGCGCTGCGCAAGCTCGCCGGCACGATCAACCGGTCGCAGACGACGGCGATCTTCATCAACCAGCTGCGCGAGAAGATCGGCGTGATGTTCGGGTCCCCCGAGACGACCCCCGGCGGGCGCGCCCTCAAGTTCTACTCGACCGTCCGGATCGACGTCCGGCGCATCGAGGCGATCAAGTCGGGGACCGACAACATCGGCAACCGGGTTCGGACGAAGATCGTGAAGAACAAGGTCGCCCCGCCGTTCCGCATCGCCGAGTTCGACATCATGTTCGGCGAGGGCATCTCTCGCGAGGGGAGCCTGCTCGATGTCGCCGTCGAGGAGGGGGTCGTGAAGAAGGCCGGCGCCTGGTACACCTACGAAGGCGATCAGCTCGGCCAGGGACGCGAGAAGGCGAAGCAGTTCCTCCGGGAGAACCCTCAACTCGCGGTTCAACTCCAGGACCAGGTGCTCCGTGCAGTAGGCGTGCTCGTCGACGACGAGAGTGCCGCGGCCGAGACAGAGGCCCCGGCCGAGGACCTGACGGATGATCTGGACGAGCGGTCGTAGTCGGGAGATTTCGCGTTCCGCGCGTGAGGGATCTGCGGTAGAATCGGTGCCGCACACATACGAAACACTTGAACAAGCGGACCAGAACGCAATGTCGATGCGGAGAACAGCGGGTACAAGAGCACGAGGGGGCTAGACGCCCCGCTCCTTTCGCGCTGCCGCCGGTGTGTGCCGGGCCTATTGGCTCGGCACCTTGCGTTCCGGTTCACGGAACGGGGACATGATGTTGCAGTGGCTCGTGGCGGCCCTCGTGTTGGCCGTCATCGCCCTCGCTTTCATGGCCGGCTACGTCCTCTCCCGTCGGGGCACGCGCGACGCGACCCCCGATGAGACGCTCGGAGATGCGCGCCTCGAGGCGCAGCGGATCCTCGCACGGGCCGAGGAAGAGGCGCGGTCGAAGGCGGAGACGTATCGCGATCGAGAAGATGCGACGCTGGAGCACCGACGCGTCGAGATGGGGGCCCAGGAGTCCCGTCTCGCGCAACGCGAAGCGACGCTCGAGCAGCGGGCCGGGAACCTCGCCCAGCGTGAGGAGCTGATCCTCACGCGGGAGCGGGCGGCGGAGTCCGCCGTCGCCGAGGCCGAGATCGTGAAGGAGGAGGCTCGCAGCATGCTCGAGCGAGCCGCCGGATTCGACTCCAAGGCAGCCAAGGCCGAGCTGCTCGAGCAGGTCGAGGCCGAGGCTCGCAGGGATGCGATGGTGCTCGTCCGCGACCTCGAGGTGCGTGCCCGGGAAGAGTCGGAGCGCAGGGCGCGCCGCATCCTCGGGACCGCCATCCAGCGCCTGGCGGCGGACGTGGTGTCGGAGACGACCGTCTCGGTCGTCCCGCTCCCGTCCGACGACATGAAGGGTCGCATCATCGGCCGCGACGGTCGGAACATCCGTACGTTCGAGGCCGTTGCCGGTGTGAACCTCATCGTCGACGACACCCCCGAGGCCGTGTCGGTCTCCACGTTCGACCCGGTGCGGCGTGAGGTGGCGCGTCGCGCTCTCGAGAAGCTCGTCGAAGGCGGCCGTATCCATCCGTCGTCGATCGAGGAGGCGTACGAGAAGTCGCGTCAAGAGGTCGAGCAGTCGATCCGCGACGCCGGGGAGTGGGCGCTCCTGGAAGTCGGGCTTACGAAGATGCATCCCGAACTCATCACGTTGCTCGGCCGGCTCCACTACCGCACGAGCTACGGGCAGAACGTCCTCAACCATCTCGTCGAAGCGGCCCACATCGCGGGGATGCTCGCCGCCGAGTTGGGGATCGATGAGAAGGAGGCAAAGCGGGCCGCGTTCCTCCACGACATCGGGAAGGCCGTGACGCACGAGGTCGGCGGCTCACACGCCCTCATCGGCGCCGAGATCGCCCGGCGATTCGGGGAGGATCCTGCGATCGTCCATGCGATCGAAGCCCATCACAACGAGGTCGAGCCGCGGACGCTCACAGCGGTGCTCGTGCAGGCGGCCGACGCGGTCTCGGCTGCGCGGCCGGGCGCGCGTCGTGAAGCGCTGGAATCGTACGTGCGCCGGCTCGAGCGGCTCGAGGAGATCGCGGGCGCGTTCGCCGGCGTCGCAAAGGTCTTCGCCCTCCAGGCGGGCCGAGAAATCCGCGTCGTGGTCGACCCGGAGAACGTGGACGACCTGCAGGCGAGCGACCTCGCCCGACGGATCGCACGCAAGCTCGAAGAGGACCTGCAGTACCCCGGGCAAATCGAGGTCACGGTGATCCGCGAGTACCGGGCCCGCGACTACGCCCGCTGACGCGACAGACTTCGGGACGACGATGAGCGACGCCACGATCCTTGCGATGCCGGCCGTGCGCGAGGTGCGTGTGCCCCGACGCACCGGCGGCACCTACTTCATTCGCACCTTCGGATGCCAGATGAACGAGCACGACTCCGAGCGGATCGCCGGGATGCTCGAGGCGGACGGCATGGAGCGCGTCGAACGCCCGGAGGGGGCGGACGTCGTGGTCGTCAACACGTGCACGATCCGTGAGAACGCGGACGAGCGCCTGTACGGCTACCTCGGCTCACTCAAGGCGGCGAAGGCCGGCAACCCGGGGATGCGCATCGCCGTCGGTGGTTGCTCCGCTCAGAAGGACAAGGAGATCGTTCGCGCCCGGGCCGCTTGGGTCGACGTCGTCTTCGGCACGCACAACACCCATCGGGTGGTCGACCTCCTCGACCACGCCGACGAGTGGGGCCCGGTGACGGAGATCTGGGAGGAGAGCGGTGATCCCGAGCGGTCGCCCTCGTCGTTGCCCGCGCGTCGCGAGTCGCGGCACTCGGCCTGGGTGACGATCACGACGGGATGCAACAACAGCTGCACGTTCTGCATCGTCCCGATCGTCCGCGGCCCCGAGGTGAGCCGGCGCCCCGGCGACATCATCGAGGAGATCCGGCGACTCGCCGCCGACGGCGTCGTCGAGGTCACGCTGCTCGGCCAGAACGTCAACTCATTCGGTCGTGACCTCGATCTCAACGGACGGCAACCGCTCTTCGCCGACCTCTTGCGCCGCGCCGGGGAGGTCGACGGCATCGGGAGGATCCGCTACACGAGTCCGCATCCGAAGGACTTCCGGGAAGACGTCGCGCTCGCCATGGCGGAGACCCCCACGGTTGCAGCCCAACTCCACCTCCCGCTTCAGTCGGGAAGCGACCGCATCCTCTCTGCGATGCATCGCGGTTACACCGGCACCCGGTTCTTGGACAAGCTCGCGATGGCACGCGAAGTCATCCCCGGCCTGTCCGTCTCGACCGACATCATCGTCGGCTTCCCGGGCGAGTCGGACGAGGACTTTGCGGCGACGCTCGACCTCGTCGGCGCGGCGCGGTTCGACAGCGCGTTCATGTTCCAGTTCTCGGCGCGCCCGGGCACGCCGGCTGCGGACATGCCGGGGCGTCTGCCCGCGAGCGTCGTCCAGGAGCGATTCGACCGGCTCGTTGCGCTCCAGAACCGGATCACCTACGAACGGAACAGGGAGCGTGTGGGTACGGTCGAGCGAGTGCTCGCCGAGGGGCCGTCCCGTCGCGATCCGGATGTTGCGACGACCCGGACGGAGGGCAACCGCATCGTCCACGTGCCGGGCGAGCTCGAGCCGGGCCGTTTCTTCGACGTCCAGATCAGTCGTGCCGCGCCCCACTACCTCGAAGGGGTGTTGGTCTGAGCATCGTCGCCATCGTCGGTCCGACGGCTTCGGGGAAGTCCGACCTCGCGGAGCGGATCGCCGCCGGCAGCGATGCCGAGATCGTCTCTGTCGACTCGATGCAGGTCTTCCGGGGCATGGACATCGGGACGGCGAAGCCGGATGCCGAAGCCCGGAGGAGGTTCGCCTACCACCTCGTGGACGTTGCCGACCCTTCCGACGAGTACACCGTTGCGG
>Ga0316578_10000920_pt1 | contig 11145 bp, 7 predicted proteins | sample J0NA_2_FD_203076 | JGI IMG/M metagenome (GOLD analysis project Ga0316578, IMG submission 203076) | Rhizosphere microbial communities from salt marsh grasses in Alabama, United States - J0-2_160517rDrC | ecosystem: Host-associated > Plants > Roots > Rhizosphere | place: USA: Alabama | collected...
CGTTTGTCGACGCAAATCCCCTGCTCGGTCCGCTTCGCGCCGGCATTGCCACCGATCCAACCCTAGATGTCGAGGAGGAACTTGAAGTACTCGACGCTTGGGGTATCCGATACATCATCTTGCACAAGCCCTTGATCCCGCCTGACGAATGGGACACGTGGCGGGAACGGGTATCTCGCCTCTTGCCCGTATTCTACGAGGACGAGTGGCTCATAGCCTACCGCGTTGCATCTGGATTGCCAGGAGAACCGTCGCGCGAGGAAACGCACCAACTAGATATAAGAATGGGTAATCACATCCACCTGCAAAGCTATCAGTTGAACTCGGGCAGCGTGCGCGCGGGCGATGTGCTGAAGGTGACGCTACAGTGGCAAACAGACGAGTCTATCTCCGAGAACTATCATGTCTTTGTGCATCTCCAAGATGCACAGGGCTTGTTGGTGGCCCAGCACGATGCCCCCCCAGCAAATGGAGCCAGTCCGACGTGGACATGGCAAAAAGGAGAAACTGTACAAGACGATCACACGATCGTACTGGACCCAGATATGCCTGCCGCTACTTATACACTTTCCGTAGGAATGTACGACATCCTGACAGAAACTCGACTGCCTGCTGTCGAATCCACTGGTGAACGCTTGGCAGACGATCGCATCGTTTTACAAGAGATCGTGGTAGTCTCCTCCAATTGAGGATATCACAAGATGGAAATCTCAGACCACGTCCGATCCCAGGTCGAAACTACGCCCCACAAACCGGGCGTCTATATGATGCGCGATGCAGACGATAGGATCATCTACGTGGGCAAGGCGGTGGACCTGCACAGCCGCGTACGCTCCTACTTTCAGCCCTCTTCCTGGGAACATGGCAAGGAGCGCTCAATCGCCTCAGAGACCGTCGAGCTGGAATTCATCGTCACCGACTCGGAACTGGAGGCGCTGATCCTAGAGGCAAATCTGATCAAGCAGCACCGCCCGCGCTATAACGTGCGCCTCAAGGACGACAAGCGCTACCCCTACATCAAGATCACCTGGGCCGACCCATTCCCCAAGGTGTTCATCACCCGGCGGATGGAGCAGGATGGCAGTCGCTACTTTGGCCCCTATACCTCGTCCGCCGCCGTCCACCAGACGCTTGACCTACTGCGCAGATCCTTCCCGTACCTGACCTGCAACCGTGAGATCACCGGACAGGACGAGCGTCCCTGTCTGTACTACGACATCAAGCTATGCCTGGGACCGTGCATCGGCGCGGCGACACAGGAAGAGTACAGGGCGATGATCCGCAGGCTAACCCGCTTCCTGGAGGGACACAGCGAAGAAGTGCTCGCCGACCTGGAAAAGCGGATGCGCGACGCGGCGGAGACACTGAATTTCGAGCGTGCGGCCACCCTGCGCGATCAGATTCAATCGGCACAGCATATCGTCGAGCGACAAAAGATCGTCTCGTCGATCACGGCAGACCAGGACGTGATCGCCTTCGCCCGCGAGGAGGGCGACGCCTGCGTGCAGATATTCTTCGTCCGGGGAGGCAAGCTGCTGGGACGGGAGTATTTCGTGCTGGAGGGCACGCAGGACGAGGACGAGCGAGAGGTGATGGCCGCCTTCCTCAAGCAGTTCTACGACGAAGCCGCCTACGTCCCATCCGAGGTGCTGCTGCCGGCACGGATCGAAGAAGCGCTCATCATCGAGCAGTGGCTCAGGAACAAGCGCGGGGCCAAGGTCAACTTGCGCGTGCCCCGGAGGGGGCAGAAGCGAGAGCTGGTGCAGATGGCCGCCGAGAACGCCACCGAGACGCTATCCGCCCTGCGCGCCCAGTGGCAGGCCGACGCCCACAAGCACGAGCAGGCGATGGCCGAGATACAGGAGGCGCTGGACCTTCAGCAGCCGCCGACGCGCATCGAGTGTTACGACATCTCCACCACCCAAGGGACCGAGATCGTCGGCAGCATGGTCGTCTTTGTCCACGGCGTGCCGCGCAAGTCGGACTACCGGCGCTTTACCGTGCGCAGCGTGCACGGCCAGGACGACTATGCCAGCATGCGCGAGGTGCTGGATCGCCGCTTTCGCCGCTGGCAGATGGCGACGGAAGAGGTGACGCCAGGAGGAGGAGGCAAAGACGTCAAGGGGTGGGCCAAGCTGCCCGACCTGCTCATCGTCGATGGGGGTAAGGGGCAGTTATCTGTGGCCGTCGAGGTGTTGCAGGGGTACGACCTGCTGGACAAAGTGCCAGTGGCGGGGCTGGCCAAGCAGCACGAGGAGATCTTTTTGCCGGGCCGGCCCAAGCCAGTTTTTCTGCCACGACGCTCACCAGGTCTCTTTCTCGTACAGCGCGTGCGGGACGAGGCCCATCGGTTTGCCATCACACACCACCGTCAGCGACGCCGCCGGGCTGGGGTCGCGTCGCAGCTGGATAGCATTCCTGGCGTGGGACCGGCACGACGTAAGGCACTCCTCAAGGCCTTCGGCTCTCTCGATGGCATTCGCGCCGCCACGGTCGAGCAACTGGCCGCGGTGCCGGGCATCCCACACGAAGTCGCACTGGCCATCAAGGAGAATTTGTAAAGTCCCCGGCGCTTTGCGCGGGGGACTTCCTAAGGGAAAAGCCAGTGCGAGCTTTGCTCGCGCGCAAGCTGTGCTTGCGCAAGGGTCTGCTGTGAATTGACTTCATCACCCACCGCAAGAGATAGCCAACCGCGAAGCGGCTGGACGCTTTCTGGCTTTTCCCCGTAAATTGGCGAGATTTGGGGATTTGTGGTATAGTTTTCCCCGGCGGAGGAGTAGATTGTAGAACTGTGGAGGGAGGGGTAACAAGTATACCGCAAGGTAGGGCGGCTTGAGTGCGATAATCTGTCTACGCTGGATTGCCTACGCATTGTTGGTTGGCTCTGCCATCCCGGCCGGGCTATCCATCCCCAAGTTCGTCAAGTCACGTCGCGCCAAATACTATGGTATACGTCGAGAAGCACTTCGACAGGCAATGCGCTGGATGCTGATCATGGGAATCATGCTAGCGGTAGGCATTCTCCTGTTGACCGTTTGCCCGCTGCTGCTACGCGGCGAGGCTTCCCCCACTATCGATGCGACCGCGAAACCGACCAACGCGCCTGTTGAGACAACACACTCTCCGACCGCCACACCGCGTCCCACCGACGAACCGACTGTCGCACCCACAAAGACACTATCGCCCACCCCGACCGCGACACCGGAGCCGGAAGCACGCATCACCTTCAGGGCTCTATCCACCGAGGTGAACCACAGTCAGCCGGTGGCCCCGGGAGACACGTTCCCTCCCGGTGACTATAGATTATACGTGTTCTTCCGTTACCAAGGGATGCAGGATGGCCTGGAAACCACAGCCAACTGGTACAAAGACGGAGAAACAATCAACTTTTGCTCAGATACGTGGGCGTGGGGACAGAACGAAGATTACGCATTCGGAGGAGCGAATGGGGCGAGCCTGATTTATTGCAAACTGCCGGGAGGCTGGAAACCGGGTAATTATGAGGTTCGCTTCTTGATCGAGGATCGGCTGCAGTTCCTGGTCGAGTTTATGATCACAGAGTAGTCAAGCCAGCATCGCCGCCAGTATCAGCGCCGAGATCGCCGGCACGGTGAGGTTATCGATCCCCCACGGCGAGACCGCCTCGACGATCGTCGCGCCAAACGCCGTCACCGCAGAGACCCACAACGCGGCCATCGGGTCGCCCGTCCCCAAGAGCATCAACGAAACGGACATCGCCACCCAACCGGCGACGAACATCGTCATCGAGCCCTCCACCGAGCGGGTGCTGCCTAGAACGGTGTAACACCTGCGCCCGATGCGCCGCCCGACGACAGCGGCCAGCGCGTCCCCCCACGTCATCGGCATCAGCCCCGCCACGATCAAGTATGGGCGTCCCCAGAACAACCAGATGAGCACCGCGAACGAGAGTGGAAAATAGACCGTACCCAAGTTGCCTTTCTCCCCGGTCTCCATCGCCTTGAAGGTGCCGCGCCAATAGGAGAAGGCGTTGATGGCCACAAAGGCCAGCGGAGGGATGATCGCAAACTCGCGCCGCTCGAACAGCAGCACCGTGCCATAAGCCCACATGCCAACGGCGATGTGGATGAACTTGCGCGTGAAATCGACTGAATAGGCGCCAGGCTTCACCTGGCTTAGCCACTTGCGCAGCCCTTCGGCCGCGCCGATGGCAGCAAAGACGTAAGCGAAGGAGGCGAGAAGGGCAATAATATCTCGGGGCATAGTAATGACTCTTTTATCTGTGCTATTGTCTATCTCGAACCAAGCGCGCCAAAGCGCTCTCTGCAAGCTCAGCCAAGGTTGCCTCCGGCTTTAACTGACGCTCGTGTTCGATCAGGCGATCCGCTATCTCCTTATCACCCTTGACCAAGCGGATAAGTTGATGATATGGGCTCAATGAGGCAGCGGGCGATTCTGGCTGTGAAGACACAGCAACCACTGGCGGTGCAGAGGGAGAAGCAGAAGGTTTCGGCGCTGAAGAAGGCAGCTTTGGCCGAGAGTGGGAAAGCTTGGGCTCGCGTTTCAACAACGCGGCGATATAGCCAACTTCAAAATCATCCACTATCTCATCACTACCGAGAAACATCGCAGCCTTGAAAGTGACAAAGTTAATATTGCCCTCCTCATCCCGCTTGAAATCGCCAAACTCTGTACCGCTGAGTGTTTCTAGTACACCAGGGCCCTCTCTATCTGCATCTTTTCCCCGAATAACCAGCGCGTAATCCCCTTCGCCGGCCTCCAGAGATTCGCAGGCTTCGTCCGGTATCTCCAAGGCATAGCACTCGGTTCCAGGCTCCAGAGTGACACGCCGGTTACCCTTCACAGACTGAAGCCGGAACGAGTCACCGTTAATCGTCAGGTGACGGCCAACCCTGTACCTATCGATCTCCATCCCGACAATCGCGAATCTTCCTCTGTCGCCATTCGAGCGGATGATGGGCACTTGGATGCGCGTGGATAGATTTGCATCCAAGCCAGACTGGTCAGCGACCAAATTCTTGGTCAAAATCTCCAACCAGCTTAGAACAGAATCGCAGGCCTCCACCCGATTTTTGGCATTGACAGCAGCCCACTCTCTCTTGGCCTTCTCGAACTCCTTGCCGGCCGCCCGGTACCACTTGAGCGCATCCACGTCGTTGCCGAGCAAGTGGTGCACCAGCCCAAGCGCGTAAACAGCGACAGATTCATTATGCCGCTGATAGCGAGAGGGCTGACGTTTGAAAATGCGTTGGGCCTTCTGGCAATAATCTAACGCCGGTCCAAGCTTGCCCATCTCGCGATACGCATCTGCCAGGCAAATCCAGGCGGCTCCTTGACTGACATGATCCCCGGCCTCACGGCTGTTATCCAGGGCCCTCATGGCGAATTCCACAGCATCGGACAAGAGCCCTTCCTGGCGATAGGAACAAGAGCGCCGTAATAGCTCGTTGATAAATGGCGTCTGTTCATTATAGCAGAGCAACTCGGATGGCATCAGGTGCGGCAACAAGATGATCATGCCTTAGGCTTTTCCCTTCCCTTTTCCTTTTCTTCCTCTTCTTCCTGCTCGAATTCGTCAGGGAAACCCTTAAGCGTTTCCCGCAAGCGCTTTAATCGCTGCACCGTTTCGGGGGGTGCAAATTCATGCTGGTAGGTATTATAGGACATCCAACGCAGAGACTCGACCAATCGGACGGCCAAGACGTAGGGCTCGGCTATCCCCTGAGTCGAGATCGTTTCTTGCAGATTGCCCACAATCTCTGCAATGACCTCGGCCTGGGCTCGCACCCGGGCTGTATCCATCCGCATAAGCGCCGCCTCCATCTCCGCCCGGCTCCCTAAAGCCCGTGCCTCCCAATCTGCATACCAGGCATCGACGCGCTGCTTGGGTATAATATTCTGGAGCCTTTCGGTCGTCTCGTCCTCCCTGGCCTGCACCTCAATCGGGCCGATATCCGCCCGAATGAGTTTGGCCCCCACCTTCCCTATCGACGTGTTCAATCCCTGTTCCAGTTGCTCTCGAATCTCTTCCCGTGGGTGCTTTTGCCCGGGCTGCGGGGGCGCAAGAAGCCAGTCGAGCCAGTACTCTGCTAGAATGTTGCGCAGCAAACCCTCAGTGGAGCTAATCACTACCCGTCCCGCCCAAGTTCTTTTGTGTTCTGGGTGGTCCGGTTCGCGCATCCACACACTGGTAGCCGCCTTGAAAACAGCCTCCTCTGAATATGAATACAGACCGTCTGTGTGTACCGGCCATTTCATAGCTCCAGGCTTATCGTCAATCCGAAACGAGATGTCCGCATCGCAACGTATCGGTATCCCTTCTTTCGTCATAGCAAAAACCGGATACACCCAATGCTGAGGTTGTAGATCGATAATCTCCCAGACTTTTTCAAAGCGCTCTATACTATGGACGCCAGCCCCCAGAATGCGCTTGATGCGCCCATACTGCTGGGTAACCACGGCATTGTCGTCATAGACGATCATCGTGCACGGTCCCCCTACACGTCCGGCGAAGGTCTTTTTCCCCAAAAGAATCTGTCCCTTTCCGACAATAACATAGGGACGGCGTCCTACCAAACCAAACGTCACGCGATGAAGCGAATTGTGTGCCTCCTCCAGACTGTCTATAGCGTGTACCTTTTGAAACAGGGCAGAAACTATAATGGGGATGGCCACGAACACACCAATCATAGGCAAGGCCAGACGCACCGCAATAGATACCAGAGCTCCCATATCTTCGAGCAAAGTATAATCGACCCGCTCGACATCGGGTATGAACTCGGGTCCATACAACCATGCTTCGACCGATAACCCCAACAGCAGAACCACAAACAGGGGCAGGCCTAGCATCAGCAGCATCTGCTTTATGTGTGGCAGGTATCTCGAAAACATGCCGCTATCTCCAGCACAGAGTCACCCGATAATGTCGCGAAGTTCCATCAAAGCCTCAGCGGTTTTTTCGGGTATCACGTCCTTCAAGGTAGGCTGCTGCCTCATCAGCTCGTCCAAAAGCATCACAAACTGGCGAACTGCTGTCGGATGATGCAGCTCCGTCTCCGCCAAGCTCGCCTCCAAGCGACGCCCCATATCCAAAATCAACTCCGCCTGCGCCTCCAACCGGACGCGCTCCACCATCTCGATCAATTCAGTCTGGCTCTCGGTCTTTTGAAGTGCGATCCTGTGTTCCCACTCCTCCTTCCAATTCTCCGCCCGTTTTTCATACACCTCGGGTGCTGCTGGCTGTAGGTCACTGACCCCGCCTCCAACTAATTCGATCCCCATCTCCTTGAGCTCGTCACGCAACCGTCCTGTCAATTCCTGTGCGATAGCCTTGCGCGGGAGATTATCGCTTGACTGGTACGGGCCATACAAATCGTCAAACTTGTACCGGCTGATGATATCCTGCAAAATGCGCGTGGCAATCGAGCGCGACAGTTCCTCCCACCTGTACCGCTTTTTGCTATCGGGCGTCTGTCCCGGCCCTTCGTGCCTCATCTCCTGTGCACGGATGGCTTTAAAGCCAGCCGCCGGGCTGTAAGCCAGATGTTCACCCAATTGGGGCGGCCTGCCCCGCGAGTCGATTTTGCAAGGCGTAAAAACCACAGTCTTGATCGGGATGCCATCCTTGGTCACCGCCTCCACGGGAAAGGCCCGCAACTGCGGGCGCAGGTCAACAGTCTGCATGACCTGATCGGCATAGCCGGTAAAGATAACACCAGGGCCCTTTACCCCCTTGAATTTTGTGCCGGCAGAAACCGCGACCGCATAGTGACAGTCGTCAATGATGATAAACCCAGGCGCATCCCCGAGCTGCCTGAACCGATTCCCCGGCACCCGCTCTTCCACCCTATCCTCTTCGTACAACTCGTCCACCACAACGTAGCCGGGATAGTTATATCCCAGTATCCAATCCTGTAAAAAGCCGAGAGCCTTGCCCCAGTGCTCCCTACCAGGAAGCGGGAACAGGGAACCACTCGCCGGCGGCAAACCTATCCTAAATAACAATAGGGTCATCGCCATAGAAACAAAAAGCTCGATCCCAACCCGCCACTCTCCCATGCCCCAGATCAAAGCCAGGCACCACAAAAGCCAAAAGCCCAACATGCCCCAGAAAGGCAAGACAAACGGGCCAATCATCGACCGTCGACACCACAGCGCCGGCAGAACCAGAATCCCTGCCGCGAGGGCAATGACAGAAAAGGTAGGCAGAAGTGACATCACGCGATCAGTCGGAATACCAAATACTAAGAGGAATAACCTGAAAAATGTCCCGACTATGAATTCGAACATTGGGTTGGGCTCCGCCCCCTCCAAGTGGCCCACCAGGCCGGCAATCCACCAGATGGCGACTATGCCCAGCACTATGGCAAACACAATTCGAGTGTGTCGGGGCTTGAGATAAGCAGGGAGCCTGAACCAGAGAAGGAGCAACAGACAAATGATGATGCCCGAGACCATCCAACTGAACAGGGCTCCCAGGGGAATATGCAAGCCGAGCAAGAGCTTGTCGAGCAAAGTCGGTGGCCCACCCATCCCCGAGAGGATAGGCAGATACATGACTATGTAAAGATACGCCCCAAATGCGAGGACAAGTATAACGAGAAGAATCGGCAAGTAGCAGCCGATGGGATCACCCGGGAACTCTTCCGTCCGGCGCGTCCCTGTGTCTCCTGTACTTTCCTGCTGCGAATTTTGCGACATCTTCTATCCAAGGAGAATATGCCTGTTGCTTCCTGCTGTCGCAACAGGTGGCAGTTTCAGGCTGTGTTTGGCGCTGAAAAACTGCCGCAACACAAAGAATAGCATAAATTCATCTCAGGCGCAAATGTATCTGCAAACCCCCACCGACGCTCAAAGCACCCGCTCCCCGTACCCAAACACCCCCGCCGTCCCCCCGGTGTGCCAGAACAGCACTCGCTCGCCAGGATGGAAAGCGCCGCGACGCATCATGTCGAGCAGGCCACCGAACGCGCGCCCGGTGTAAACAGGGTCGAGCAGCACACCCTCGGTGCGAGCCGCCACGCGCAGTGCCTCTCGCTCCAGGTCTCCCACCACGCCATACCCGCCGCCAAGGTAGTCGTCGTTCACGTCGAAATCTTCAGGGGTAAAGGCGATATCCAGCTCCAAGTATTTCGCGGTCGCCGTCGCCAGCTCAGCCAGCATCGCCTGAAGCACGTCAGCTGGCTGGTCCACACTGATGCCTAGAATACGCCCTGCGTATCCCAGCGCCCGCGCCCCCACCGCCAGGCCCGATTGCGTGCCCGAGCTCGAAGAGGCAAACACGATATGGTCAAAGTGCATACGGGCGCCCGTCGTCCGCTCTCGCTCCGCGCACTGGTTCAACAACTCTTCCATCGCTGCTGCATACCCGCTAGCTCCGATGGGGTTGCTTCCTCCATAAGGGATCACGTAAGGCTGCCGCCCGGCTACACGCAGGTCCTCTGCCACCTGAGCCATCGCCGCATCCAGCGGGCGATCCCCTGCCCATGCCACCTCTGCCCCCAGCAACCGGTCCAGCAGCAGGTTGCCCAGCATCTGCGACGGCTCCTCACCACGCAACACCAACGTGCAAGCCAACCCCAGCTTGGCCGCAGCCGCTGCCGTCTGGCGGGCGTGGTTGGATTGCGCCGCGCCGCCAGTGATGAGCGTGTCGGCCCCCTGAGCCAACGCATCGGCTACGAGAAACTCCAGCTTGCGCGCCTTGTTGCCCCCCGTCGCCAACCCCGTCTGGTCGTCCCGCTTGATCCACAACTCCGGCCCGCCCAGCTGTGCTGTAAGCCGTGGCAGCGGCTCCAGTGGCGTGGGCAGGTGGGCGATGGATACCCGAGATAGTTTTTCCGTCAACATGTGGTACCTCCGCGTCATTGTCGCTGCCCCGATGGGCTGGTATAATTCTACTACCAGTCGCCTTCGAAGGCGAGTGAGCCAAAACGGGGGTTACTATGCATCCCACTAAAAAAACACTCTGGGTTCTATCACCATTCGCGCTAGCACTCATGCTGCTAGCGATATGCACCAGCGCGACTGCCGGACAGGCGTCCACTCCACAGACAACGCCAGCGAAGGGTAACCCCATCGAGCCAGCTCTGCTGCGGGCACTGGCAGAAACCGAGATGGATGGACACGCCGAGGAGGTCATCCCCGCTATCGTCTATTTACACGACCAGGCGGACCTCAGTGCAGCTCTCGACGGGGCTTTGAACGCAGAGGAGACCCGCGCCCGTATCGTCTCAGCGTTGCAAACCACGGCATCCCAATCTCAAAAATCACTACTGGCCTATCTGGAAGAGGCCAAAGCCGCCAGCACCGTCGAGGAATACACACAACTCTGGATCCTTAACGCCATCGCCGTGCAAGCCCAGCCCGCTGTGATCTATGAAATCGCCACCCGCCCCGAAGTCGCCTCCATCCACCTAGATAACTATCGCCAATGGATTGCAGAGGAGCCATCCTCCGATACCCAAGCTCCAGATCTGCAATCCAGTGAGTGGGGCATCTCTCAAATCCGTGCCGACGAGGTCTGGGCCTCGCTTCACATCTCCGGCACCGGCGCGGTTGTGGCAGGAATGGACACAGGGGTGGATTGGCTCCATCCGGCGCTGCAAAGCAACTACCGGGGTTACAATCCCCACGGCCCGGCCAACCACGCCTACAGTTGGTACGACGCCACGGGCCTCGGTGCAATCTATCCGGTAGACGACCACAGCCACGGCACACACACGATGGGCACCATCGCCGGGCAGAGCGGCATCGGCGTCGCGCCAGGAGCGCAGTGGATTGCGGCGAAGGTTCTTAACAACGCCGGCTACGCCTACGATTCGTGGCTCCACGCCGGGTTCCAATGGCTGCTGGCCCCCGGCGGCAACCCAGGGTTAGCCCCCGATGTGGTCAACTGCTCCTGGGGCAGCAACAACGGCTACGTGACCACCTTTCAATCCGACCTGCAAGCACTGCGAGCGGCGGGTATCTTTGTCGTCTTTGCCAACGGAAACAACGGCCCTGGCTCAGGCACGGTCGGCTCGCCCGCATCCCTGCCGGAGGCCTTTGCCGTCGGCGCGACCGATGAATACGATCAAGTCACCAACTTTTCCAGCCGCGGTCCCTCTCCCTGGGGAGAGGTTCGGCCACACGTGGCCGCGCCTGGTA
>Ga0316578_10000921_pt1 | contig 11144 bp, 9 predicted proteins | sample J0NA_2_FD_203076 | JGI IMG/M metagenome (GOLD analysis project Ga0316578, IMG submission 203076) | Rhizosphere microbial communities from salt marsh grasses in Alabama, United States - J0-2_160517rDrC | ecosystem: Host-associated > Plants > Roots > Rhizosphere | place: USA: Alabama | collected...
CGACGCCGCGAGCCCCCAGAATACGAGGCAGCCCGAGCAACGGTGCAACGCGAACCATATCCTCCCCGACGAGGGACGATGTGGCCCGCGGGCATGGTATCGCTGTCTTAAATGTTACCAAATTGACGTCCGATCATCCCGGGATTCGACCTGATAACCGCGCTCGACGCTGTTCTCGGGCCGGGTGAGCGGCCTTGGGCCCAGGCGGGTTTTCCATGTTGGCTTGCATCCAGCCCTTGGCAGGCATGCTTTCCAAGGGGTTAAATGACAGGTTTATCCCGCGCGTCAAGCGGCCTGAAGGCGCCTCGCGGGCGTTGGACCTGCCGGGCGATGGCTACCGTGTTGACCGCCGTTTTGGTCTGCGCAATCTGTGCCGTGTCGCCTGGGGTTGTCGGCGCTCACGCGCGAGGGTATCCGACGTTAGCCAACAGTTGGTACTCCGCCGGCGGCGAAGCAATCCCCTGGCGCCGTCAATTGGGCAGCTTGTCGGCGGCGGGTCAGGGACTGGCTCGGCGGGGCGCGCTTCGACTGGAATGCGATCCGTCCCGTCCGGGTCCCTGCCGCCGGGAGCCGGCGGTATGCAGGCGCCGCCTACGGCAAGTGATCACTCCGTCATGGACCCCAACGACAACGAGTCAGAACCATGCCAAGCTCCTCATCCATCCCGATCGAGCGCATTGCCGCGGTTGAGCAGCCGCCGCCGCCGGCGGAGCGTTACACGCTCGATGGTTCCGATGACGTCGAAGCGCGTATCGACCAGGACCAGCGCCAGGTTGCCGAGGCGGTGCGCGCCCTCTGTAATGCGGATCACCTGGGTGCGCTGGTGCTGGTCGGAGGCTACGGTCAGGGGGCGGGGGGCTTCGTTCGCTCCGCTGATGGCCCGCACCCCTACGAGGGTTACGAATACCGATTGGTCGTGCGCCGCAGCAATGCGGCATGGCGGGCGGAGGCCGGCGAGCGGCTTGCGGCCCTGTCCCGTGAGCTGTCCGTCCGTCTCGGTGTGGCGGTGCGGTTCGTGCTCTGGCGCGAGGAGCGGCTGCCGGCCCTGCCGGCGACACTGGAGAATGCCGAGATCCGTTGGGGTCACCGCATCATCGACGGCGATCCTCGGGGCATGCGCGCGATGCCGCCCATGCCGTTCTACGAGATTGCCCCTGGAGAGATGACCCGTCGTCTGATCGATTGCGGCCTTGGGCTGCTGGAGAACCAGCAGCGGCTGCTGCGCGCCCAGCCCTTCGACGTCGCGGTCAATCAGCGCTTTTTCGACAATCTGTTCCGGGCCGTGCTGGTCGCCGGCGACGCCAAGCTGGCCGCAGCACGCCAGTACCATCCGAGCTATCCCGAGCGGCTAAACCGCTTACGTGCACTGGATGTGCGCCATCACTCGAAGTTCATGGGGCTCTACGAGCTGGCGTACCGTCAGCGCTTTCGGCCCGACTACACCGCCTTCGCCGGTGAGCATCCGGACGACTGGCATACCCGAGGTGTTTGGGTCTGGTTGGATAATCTGCGCGCACTGGAGGAGCGACGGCTCGGTCGGCCCGTCGGCGACTGGCACGCCTACTGTCGGGCGCGCATCCCGAAGGGCCAGTCCATCGGTCTTGGCGGGCCGCTACGGGCGGTCATCATGACCGCCCGCCGGCTCGGCGCGGCCGAAGTGCTGCGTCAGCCGCTGCGCGCAATACGCCATCCGCGCGAGCGTATGATCGCCGCGCTTCCACTGCTGCTGGCCGAGCGCGGCTCGCGCATCGACCGCTGTATCGCCCAGGCCCTGGCCATACCCGGCGATGCAAGCTGGCAGGAGGCATCAATAGCGCTACTGAAGAACTGCGATGTGCTGTGCTGAGGTCGTTCTTCCCGGCTCCGTCGAGGGCGTGTGCCGATGAGGTCGCCGATGAACAGTCATGCCGAACGGTTGGCGGAGGTGCAGCGACGCGTCGCCGCTGCTGCCCGCCGCGCCGGGCGCGACCCGGCGGCGATCGATCTGATTGCTGTCAGTAAGCGCAAGCCCGTCGAGGACATCCGCGCCGCCTATGCCGCCGGGGTGCGTCACTTCGGTGAGAATCGCGCCGACGAGCTCGAGGCCAAGGCCCAGGCCCTGGCCGACCTGGCGGACATCCAATGGCACTTCATCGGCCACCTGCAGACCCGCCAAAGCCTGGCCGTGGCGCGCTACGCCGATTGTTTCCACGCCGTTGACCGCCTGCGTATCGCCGAGCGTCTATCTCATCAGCTCGTCGAGCTCGGCCGCCGGCTGCCGGTCTTCCTCCAGGTCAACCTTTCCGGTGAGGCGACCAAAGGCGGCTTCGCCGTCTCGGATTGGGAGCACGACGAGGCCCAGCTCCAAACCCTGCGCGACGCGCTCCAGGAGGTCGTCGCGCTCCCCGCCCTAGAGCCCATCGGTCTGATGACCATGGCGCCGTTCGAGGCCGAGGCGGCCGAGCTTGCCGAGCTGTTCACCCGGACGGCACGCCTTGGTGAGCAGGTCGCCGACCTCTTGCCGGATCGCAACGCCTGTGCGCTGTCGATGGGGATGACCCAGGACTACGAGCTTGCCGTGGAGGCGGGCGCCACCCACGTGCGCATCGGCACCGCGATCTTCGGTCCCCGCGACGGCTAAGACGTTGAGGCCGCAAAGAAATCGGTCCCCGACGATGCAGGGACCGAGGAGGCTTCACTCAACAGCGCATGGCAGCAGCCGCAGACCGGCCTGAGTCGACCTGCCCTGAAGCAGTGGTTGGAGTCTAAATGTAAGTCAATTAGAAACTTCTGATACATCCATAAAAACAATTGAGAAACATAGGGTTATCGGGCGAAGTTTGTTGTTTCACCGATTGATTTAGGTCGATGCAAAGCATTCGCGGGGCTGATGGATGGACCCATAAGCCGGCCTTGTCTTGACTTTGGCACCTTGATGAATTGTCATTGCGTGCGGTCTGTACGCGGCGTCGCGTGCGTTTAGAATCGGGGCGGGGAAGGCCCCCACACCTACAGTCGTTTTCCCATGTCCTGGGGGGTCATCATGGAGCTTACAGCCGATCGGGTCGCGGAGCAGAAGTACGATTTCGATGTCGTACGCTGGTTCACGGTCATGGCCGTCGTCTATCTGGTGGTAGGCGCGGCGGTTGGGGTCTACATCGCCTCGGAGCTGGCCTGGCCATTCCTGAATTTCGATAGTCCCTACATCTCCTTCGGGCGTCTGCGCCCGGTCCATACTAACGCGGTCATCTTCGCGTTCGGTGGCTGCACCCTGATGGCTGCCGCCTTCTATACGGTCCAGCGCACCTGCGGCGTGCGGCTGTGGAGCAACAGGCTGGCCTGGTTCACCTTCTGGGGCTGGAACGCGGTCATCGTGCTAGCGGTGCTGACGCTGCCGTTCGGCCTGACCCAGTCCAAGGAGTATGCCGAGCTGGAATGGCCGATCGATATCCTGATCGCCGTCGTCTGGCTGGCGTTCACGTTCAACTTCATCATGACGATCGCGATCCGGAAGACCTCGCACATCTATGTGTCGAACTGGTTCTTCCTCGGCATGATGGTCATGATCGTCTATCTGCATGTGGTCAACAGCCTGGCGATCCCGGTCGGTCTGTTCAAGTCCTACAGCCTGTTCTCCGGTGTACAGGATGCGATGATCCAGTGGTGGTGGGGCCACAACGCGGTAGGCTTCTATCTGACCGCGGGCTTCCTCGGGATCATGTACTACTTCGTCCCGAAGCAGGCCAACCGCCCGGTCTATTCCTACCGGCTGTCCGTCATCCACTTCTGGGCGCTGATGTTCGGCTATGTATGGCTGGGCGCCCACCATTTGCAATACACGGCTTTGCCGGACTGGACGGGCTCGCTGGGTGCCGCCGTCTCGTTGGCGATGATCATCCCGTCATGGGGTGGCGCTGTAAACGGGATGATGACGCTGTCCGGTGCCTGGGACAAGCTGCGCACGGACTACGTGCTGCGCTTCCTGATCATCGCCCTGGCCTTCTACGCCATGTCGACCTTCGAGGGCCCGGTCATGTCGCTGAAGACCGTCAACGCCCTGTCCCACTACACTGACTGGACCATCGGTCATGTCCATTCCGGCGCGCTGGGCTGGGTGGCCGGCATCTCCATCGGTGCGATCTACCACCTGATGACGCGGCTCTGGCATACGAAGATGTGGTCCGAGGGGCTGGTCAATGTGCATTTCTGGACCGCGACCATCGGCACCGTGATCTATGTCGTCGCCATGTGGGTGTCGGGCATCATGCAGGGCCTGATGTGGCGCGCCTACGACGAGTACGGCACGCTGGCCTACACCTTTGTCGAATCGGTCGCGGCGATGCACCCGTACTACGCTATGCGCGCGGTCGGCGGAGGCATCTTCCTGCTTGGCGCGGTCATCATGCTGTTCAACGTGCTGATGACGGTTCGCAAGTCCGCCAGCGAGGGCAGCCTTCGGGCGGCGCGTGGCGACATGGCCCCGGCAGCGGCCTAATTCGGAGGGTAGGCAATCATGTCTGATGCAAAAGGCTTCCAGCCCTGGATGGAGCGCAACATTTGGGGTCTGCTTGTCGTCTTGGCCCTGGTCCTGTCCGTCGGCGGCATCGTCGAGATCGTTCCGCTCTTCTATCTGAAGAGCACGGAGGAGGCGAACCGTTTCCCGGAGATCGTCTGGGACAAGGCCGGCGAGGAACCGATCGTGGCCGTCACCTACGAGCGTGACGCGGAGGGCGAGATCGCCCGCGACGAGGACGGCAATCCGGTCGTCGTCGAGACGAAGGCGAACTGGGTCGCCGGGGACGGTGTACGCCCCTACACGGCCCTGGAGCTGGCGGGCCGCGACATCTACCAGCGCGAGGGCTGCTATCTGTGCCATTCCCAGCAGGTCCGGCCGTTCCGCGACGAACGTGAGCGCTACGGGCACTACTCGTTGGCCTCGGAATCGATGTTCGATCACCCGTTCCAGTGGGGGTCGAAGCGCACCGGTCCGGACATGGCCCGCGTCGGCGGCAAATACTCCGACGAGTGGCATCGCCAGCATCTGATGGACCCGCGTTCCGTGGTGCCGGAGTCGGTGATGCCGAGCTATCCCTGGCTGGCGGAACGCTCGGTCAAGGCGAAGCGGATGCAGCGCCACATGCGCGGGCTGCGCACGATCGGCGTGCCCTACAGCGATGCCGACATCGAGGCCGCCCCTGGACTGCTGGCCGGCAAGACCGAGATTGACGCGATGATCGCGTATCTCCAGGTCCTCGGCACCATGGCCAAGCTCGAGCCCGGCGTCGACTACCGGCAGTAGGCGACCGTGGACGGTTTGTTGGAACACTTCCACACCGACTGGGCGGCGATGACCGCCACCGACTGGGTCGGCACGATCCTGACGGTGGTGATCTTTGTCGCCATGGTAGTGGCCTACTTCCAGGTCTTTCGGCCGAAGAATCGGGATGCCCTAGAGGCGCGAAAGAATATCCCGTTCGATGAAGATCACGCGGACATCGGAGAAAACGATGGCGGAAAATAACCCCTTCCCGGGAGAGAACAACACCGGACACTTCTGGGATGACAACCTGCGGGAGCTGAAGAATCCGCCCCCGCGCTGGTGGATGATCGCGTTTTGGGCATCCGTTGCCTGGTGGGTGCTATACGCGCTTCTTTACCCCATGTGGCCTGCATTGCCTGGCGCGGCCGAAGAGGGGGGGCGGGACTTCACACCTGGTCTCCTGGGCTGGACGTCCATCAATGAGTACGAAAAGGGCGTCGAGCAGGTCGAGGCGGTCCGGGCCGAGTACGAGCAGCAGATCGCGGAGAAGACCGCCGAGGAGATTCTCGCGGACCCCGGCCTGACCCAATACACGCTGGCATCGGCCAAGGTCCTATTCGGCGATTACTGCTCGGCCTGTCACGGCAGTGGTGGTCAGGGCAACCCCGGCTATCCGGTGCTCGCCGACGACGACTGGCTCTACGGCGGCTCGCTGGCGAAGATCCAAGAGACCATCACCATCGGGCGTAAGGGTGCGATGACCGCCCACAAGGACCTACTGACCGACGAGGAGGTCGACCAGCTGGCCAAGTTTGCCGTGGCCCTCAGCGAGGGCCAAAAGGGAAGCGAGGCCGATTGGGCGTTGTTCAACGCCAAGGGCTGCACTGCTTGCCATGGTCAGGAGGCCAACGGGGTGCTGGCCGAATTGCCTAACGGGGAGATCGTCTCGGTCGGCGCCGCGAACCTGACCGATGCCATCTGGCGGTTCGAGCCGGGCGGCTATGAGAGTGCTCGACATACCATTCTCTACGGCGTGAACCAGCCTGGCGTCGAGCAGACGCGCGATGCGGTCATGCCCGCCTTTGCCGAGGTCGGTCAGCTGGAGGGCAAGCTCAGTCCGGATCAGATCAAGAAGTTGGCCGTCTATGTCGATCAGCTGAGCCCAGATTAACGGGCGCGAGGCTCGGTCGATGGCGACTGCGACGCCGCGGCCGGGTCTTTGATCGAGATCCTGGCGCTATGGCGCCAGCCTAATAGCGTTCGGGCCTGCAACCAGGCCGACAGGAGGATGAGATGAATATTGATGCCGTTGCCGTCGGCTCGATCATCAGTGTGGTTATTGCTGTCGTCATCGTCGTGTTCCTTGTCTACAAGGTCATCAAGCTGATGAACGAGGATGCGAAGCGTCACGCCGATGAGGGCCAATCCTGATCTCGAGCTTCGGCCGCTGCTGCGGGCGGGCGAGACGGGCTTGATTCGGGCCGCCGGGGCTTGGGAAAGGGGGATCGCGATCCCCCTTTTTCGTACCCATGCGATTTGTGGTAGGAAGTTGCCGTCCAGGGCTGGTTTAATCCGGGATTGGCGCGGCGACCTGGCCGAGCGCCGGTTGCCGCTGCTCGGTCAGCGTCCTGCGCGCCGAGCCGTGATCCGAGGTCAGAGCAAGATAGATGAGCACACAGCAGACCAGCGCCTCGCCGGGTGGCATGGACGAGATCTATGCCGAGGCCGAGCATTGGCATGTCAACACCGGCGGGGAGACCATCCATGCGAAACGGGTGCCCGGCAGATGGCGCCGGATCAAATGGATCGCCGCCTCGGTCTGGCTGATCTTCTTCCTCGGGCCCTACCTGAGCTGGAACGGGCATCAGGCCGTCCTGTTCGACATCCCGAACCGGCAGTATCACCTCTTCGGCGTGACGGTCCTACCCCAGGATTTCTGGATGCTGTCGCTGCTGCTGCTGTTCTTCGCGATCCTGCTGGCAGTCGCCACGGCGCTCGCCGGCCGGGTCTACTGTGGCTATTTCTGTTTCCAGACCGTTTGGACCGACGTCTTTACCTGGATCGAGGAAAGGCTCGAGGGCAACCCTCAGCAGCGCCGTCGCCTCGACAAGGCGCCGTGGAGTCTCCACAAGCTTAGGCTACGGCTGACCAAGCACGTCTTCTGGCTCCTCATCGGCTTCGCGACCGGCTTCAGCTTCGTCGCCTGGTTCTACGGGGCAGGCGTGCTCTGGCGCGACTTCTTCGTCGGCCAGGCGAACGCGGCTGTCTATGTCTCGGTCGCGTTGTTCACCGGCGGCACCTATTTGCTGGCGGGCTTCATGCGCGAGCAGGTCTGCTTCTGGCTCTGTCCTTATGCTCGTATCCAAGGAGTGATGCTCGATCGCACCACCATCGTGCCCACCTACGACGATGGGCGGGGCGAGCCTCGGGGTCGGATGAAGAAGGGTGAGACTGAGGAAGTCCGCAGCACCGGCGATTGCGTCGATTGCAATCAGTGCGTCGCGGTCTGCCCGACTGGCGTCGACATTCGCAACGGCCAGCAGGAGGGGTGCATCACCTGCGCACTCTGCATCGATGCCTGCGACTCGGTCATGGACAAGGTCGGCCGGCCGCGCGGGCTCATTCGCTATGCCTCGCTCGACGAGATGGAAGGTCGGCCGGTGAAGGCGATGCTGATGCGGCCTCGGGTGTGGGTGTATACGGCGATCCTGTCCCTGTCCCTCGTCGGTATCATCTACGGTCTTTCCAGCGTGGCGCCGCTGGAGATGAAGGTACTGCACGAGCGGGCACCGCTGTTTGTGCTGCTGAAGGACGGCTCGATCCAGAACAAGTACACGCTCAAGCTGCTGAACAAGTCGAACGAGGACATCGATGTTCGCATCAGTGCGAGCGCCGAGGTGCCGATCACCCTGGTTGGCGCCGAAGAGCCGATCCATACCAAGCACGGTGAGGTAACGCCGGCGATGGTCTTCGTTCGCATCAAGCGCCGTGATCTCACCACCGAGAGCGTGCCGTTGACCTTCTACGCCGAGTCGGAGCGACCGGATGGCACGCCCATCCGTACCGACCGTGACAGCGCCTTCTTCGGGCCCCGACGCTGAGTTGTCGACCCTGGGCCGTCGGACGCAATCAGACCGAGCAAGCACGATGACAGCATTCGAGAGCAGTATGAACCCCGCCGTCGACGACCACCGATCCGCCAATCCGGGCTCCGCATGGCGCAATCCCTGGGTGCTGGCCTGGATTGGCCTGATCGTCGTCGTCCTCGGTGTCAACATCGCCATGGTGACATTGGCCTTCATCACCAGTCCGGGGCTGGTCCGTTCGGACTACTACGAAAGCGGTCGCGCCGTGGAGGAGAGCATCGTCTCTCGACGCGAGGAGGCGGCCGGGCTGACCATGAGCATCGACACCCCGGCGGATCTGACCGCTGGCGTGACGACGACGATCCGGTTCTACGTGGTCGATCGTACCGGCCAGCCGGTCACGGCGGACAAGGTGACCTACTACGCCTATCGTCCCTCTGACGCGGAGCGCGACTTCGAGATGCCGATGGTCGAAGAGGACGCCGGCCGCTATGCCGTGACGCTGCATTTCCCGCTGACGGGCCTGTGGGACACCCTGGTATCGATGCAAAGCGGTGATCACGAGGTCAGCTTGGCGCAGCGGATCAGCGTTGCGCGACCCTGACGCCGGCCTTGCCGTCGGTAGCGGCGGTTCGGCTACGCCGGCGCCCCGCTGTTTTCATTGCGGTCTGCCGGCCTCCGACGCGGTTCGCGTCGAGGCGGACGTCGCCGGCGTCCGCCGGAGCTTTTGCTGCGGTGGCTGCAAGGCCGTCTGCGAGGCCATTCATGCGGCCGGTCTGGAGGGCTTCTACCGGCGCACGCCCGAGGGAGAGATCCTGGGGCCGCCACCGGACCCGCCGCGGCAGCTGGCGATGTTCGATCTGGACGAGGTGCAGCAGGACTATGTTGGCGCCCTCGGTGAGCACCGCGAGATCAATCTGCTGGTCGAGGGTATCCACTGCGCGGCCTGCGTCTGGCTGATCGAGCAAGGGCTTTCCGCATTGCCGGGCGTCGAAGAGGCCCGGGTCAACCTGACCGGGCGTCGGTTGCGGCTGAAGTGGGACAACGGTCGCCTTGCGCTGTCGAAGGTTCTGCGCCGGCTCGCCGACCTCGGATATGCGGCGACGCCGTTCGATCCCGACGCCGCCGAGGGCAGCCTTCAGCGGGCCAATCGCGCGCTGCTCTATCGCATGGCATTCGCCGGCTTTGCGATGATGAACCTGCTCTGGGTCTCCATCGCGCTCTATGCCGGTGCCGACGAGGGCGAGTTCCGCGGCCTGTTTTACTGGATCGGCTTCGCGATCGCGACGCCGACCCTGCTCTACGCCGGCTGGCCCTTCTACCGCGGGGCCTGGGTCGGGCTCCGGCACGGGCACCTGAGCATGGACCTGCCCATCGCCATCGGCGCGTCCATCACCTACCTCTATTCACTCTACGTGACGGCCGGCGGTCACGGGCATGTTTACTGGGATACCGTGGTCAATTTTCTGTTCGTCATCCTGGTTGGGCGCTACCTCGAGGCCATCTCGAAGCGCCGCGCGGTGGCGGCAACCCAACGCCTGCTCGACCTGCAGCCGAAGGTCGCGACGGTGGTCCGCGATGGCGCGGAGTCCCTGGTGCCGATCCGTGCCGTCCGTCTCGACGACCTGGTGCTGGTGCGACCCGGGGAGGTGATCCCGGTCGATGGTCGGGTGGTCGACGGTGAGAGCAGCGTCGACGAGGCGATGCTGACCGGCGAATCCGTTCCGGTGACCCGAGGCGTGGGCGATCAGGTGGCCGCCGGTACGATGAACGGCGCCGGCGTGCTCCGACTGCGGGCGACCGGGCTGCTGCGGGATACCGCGTTGGGGCGTATCATCGATCTGGTCGAGTCGGCTCAAGCGAGCAAGGCGCCGATCCAGTCCCTGGCCGACCGGATCGTGCCCTGGTTCGTCGCCGCCACCCTTGGTCTGGCGCTGGCGACCTTCGGCCTGTGGATCGGCCAGGACGTCGAGAGGGCGCTGATGGCGGCCACCGCCGTTCTGATAATCACCTGTCCCTGCGCGTTCGGTCTGGCGACACCGATGGCGATTGCGGTGGCCTCCGGGCGTGGTGCCGCTGATGGTGTGCTGGTCAAGAGCGGGGCGGTGCTCGAGCGCCTCGCGTCAATCGACCACATCGTCTTCGACAAGACCGGTACCCTGACCGAGGGTCGTCCAGCGGTGACCGATCTCGTAACGGTGGATTCACACTGGTGCGCGGATGCCGGCCCCGAGGCGTTGACCACGCGTCAGCGCGAGCTCCTGCGACTCGTCGCGGCGCTGGAGCAGGTGTCCGAGCACCCGATGGCCCGTGCCGTGACCATGCTGGCCGCGGCAGCGGGCCTCGACCATGGGCGCCTGGCGCCGGCTGAGGTCGCGGTCAAGCCGGGGCAGGGCATCCATGGTCGGGTCGATGGGCGAAGGATCGCGATCGGCAGCAAAGATTGGCTGCGCAGCATCGACGTCCAGCTGAACCCAGAGCTGGATGATCTGGTGGCAGCCGAAGAAGGCACGCTGCTGCACTGCGCCATCGACGGTGACGAGCTGCTGCGGATGCGTGTCGAGGACCGATTACGCGAGGACGCCGCCGAGGTGATAGAGCGGCTGCGAGCGCAGGGCACCCGGGTGACGCTGCTCACCGGGGACCGTCGCTCCACCGCGGAGCGTATCGCCGACCGGCTCTTCGGTGATGGGAGAAGGCGCGACATGGACGTCATTGCCGAGGTCCTTCCGGCGGACAAGGCGCGGGTGATCGCCGATCTGCAGCGAGGCGGGCATCGCGTCGCCATGGTCGGCGACGGCATCAACGACGCGCCGGCG
>Ga0316578_10000922_pt1 | contig 11135 bp, 9 predicted proteins | sample J0NA_2_FD_203076 | JGI IMG/M metagenome (GOLD analysis project Ga0316578, IMG submission 203076) | Rhizosphere microbial communities from salt marsh grasses in Alabama, United States - J0-2_160517rDrC | ecosystem: Host-associated > Plants > Roots > Rhizosphere | place: USA: Alabama | collected...
ACAAAAGAAACATAATCAACCAAATTTGCGTCACCGTGCAGAGTTACTTTGCTACTCAGCGGGTCATGAACTCTAAGCACATTAGCAGCGGGATTGATTACCACGCCATCATCATTGACATCATTGAATACTATCCAGCCTTGTTCCCAACCTCCCGCGCCAGAACAGCTGACCTGATTGCTACTCTTGCACACCGTTATCCTGTCGCTACGCCTGATCGCTTCACTTCGCGCCAAGTTCAAGGTAGTCACGAAATCATTTTCTTGGGTTATTAAACGATTATTCTTTATTACTTCCGAAAAACTCGGAACGGCCATTGTCACCAAGATCCCGGCAATAGCCAGCGTCATCATGAGCTCAATCAGTGTAAAGCCCCGACTGCGCGGTGGCTGAGAATCACGATAAGCTGTTGGCTGATGGTACATATTCATATACGACGATATCGGCTATTAAGTTCTTGAACTTTAGAGTGCATACAGTTCTACCCAATGGTAAATTTATCCAATATTGAAAGAGAAATGTGGGAACTACGTCACACTTGGTCTCATAACATGCGCACCCATAAATACAGGCCTTGGGATACTCGACATGAATCAGTCAAGCCGCCCCGACTACCTTTAATAAAAATCTCTGCGCGACCGACAAACTAGATGGATACAAGAAGCTTATCCACGATTCAGGTAATCATTTCATCGGGATATGTAAATTGAGCATCAAGCAAGCCCAAAAAAAAACCGGATTACTCTTGGCGGGAGGTGGCGCCCGGGCCGCTTACCAAGTAGGGATGCTCAAAGCCATCTCCACCTTGCTTCCACGCAAGGCGGGCAACCCATTTCAAGTCATTAGCGGCACATCGGCTGGAGCCATTAATGGCACAGCCCTGGCCATCTATTCTGCTAACTTTCATACTGCGGTGCACCGTTTGGTCAGCGTCTGGGAAAATTTCCATGCCGACAGGGTGTTTCGGACCGACCCATGGGGAGTTATGCTGACCGGGACGCGATGGTTGGCGGCCATGATGTTTGGTGGGCTCGGGAGGTACAATCCCCACTCCTTACTGGATCGCTCTCCCCTTTCCGAATTATTACAGACGAGACTGGCGTTCGACCGCATTCAATCCGCCATTGATGAAGGTCATTTACATGCCCTGGGAATCACATGCTCCGGCTATATTTCAGGGCAATCGGTCACTTTCTATCAGGGTTCACCCATGATTCCGCCGTGGCGCAGGGCACGGCGTATAGGATCACCCACCAAGATCGGCCTATCGCATATACTGGCCTCTTCGGCCATACCCCTGGTCTTCTCTGCAGTCAAAATCAACCACGAACACTACGGTGACGGGTCAATGCGACAAATTGCCCCCATTAGCCCCGCACTGCATATGGGGGCAGATCGGATTTTAATTGTAGGGGCGCGCAATCAGCCCTATGACCCCTCTCGCAACAAATCGGAAGACTATCCGTCCTTAGCCCAGATTGCCGGGCATGTTCTGAACAGTATCTTCATCGACTCTCTGGAAGCGGATTTGGAACGTCTGGCGCGCGTCAACAAAACCGTAAGCCTCATCCCTTCCCATCATCTGACGGAGGGGAACACCACGCTGCGCCATGTCGATGTGCTGGTCATCACCCCCAGTCAGGAGCTGGATGAAATCGCGGCCAAGCATGCCAAGTTATTACCTCGTACCATACGTTTTCTACTCAAACGCATCGGCGCCACGGCGCCCAACGGCGCGAACCTTATCAGCTATTTATTGTTTGAACGGGAATATTGCCAAGAATTGATCTCCTTGGGATACCATGATGCGCTGGCGCGCAAGAATGAAATTCTGGAGTTTTTAGATATTAGTCCGACTCTTAAAATCAACGACAATGCCGCTTAATTCACAAGTGATCGCGCATGTCGCGCAAGGCTAATCCCCGCAGCGGCTCATCGAAATCACGCGTGAGGGCTAGGACCTTGAACAGATCACCCATTTCATGAGGCATCGTCAGCTTCTTTATCTGCTGCGCCAATTGCAGGCGCGTTAATTCATCATCCGCTTCATTCAGAAATTCTGTAATGCCCTGCGCTAATAAAAATGCGGCCTGGGTTGTATATCCCGCCACCTTCATACCGGCGGCATAAGCCGCCTCCGCTATCGCGGTAAATTCGACATGAGCTGTAATATCCTGCAAGCCTACAAGAATGAATGGTTCGCCGTGGGCTCGATGGCGGTAGTGGCACATCAATGTACCTCTATTGCGCTCGGGGTGATAATACTCACGACGAGGGAAGCCATAATCGATGAGCAGCAGCATTCCAGCGGCCAGAATTTCTGCCATGCTTGCCACCCACGAATCTGCCGCCAAGTTGATTTCTGAGGTATAACCGATCGGTAAATTTTCGGCTTGTTGCAGATCTTCTATGCGCTCGCTTAACACAGCGCTACTCGGCTCGCCTTGACACCAAGACCATTGCCCATCTCGCCGCTCAACATATAGCTCGGCCGCTCCAGTCTCCGTAATGGTAAAGACGTGAACTGGTAGGGAATCCAGCAACTCATTGGCTACAATAACTCCGTGAAAGCCCGGCTCGGGTAAGCGCTCCAGCCATATGATGCGATCTTGGATGTGCGGCAGTCGTTTTTTCAGTAAAGTCTGTTGTCGATCACGTAGATCAGCACTGAGTTCAAGGATGTAATAGCGATGGGGCAAGCAGTCATCTGCAAGCAATGACTCCAATATATCGGCGGCCATTAACCCACTCCCACCCCCCACCTCCAGCACATCACCGCCGCCCAATGCGACCAGCACCTGCGCCACTTGCCGGGCCAGGCATCGCGAGAATAGCGAAGACCATTCAGGGGCAGTCATGAAATCTCCCTCAGCCCCCAATTTGAGAGATCCGCCGCTGTAATAACCCAAGCCCGGCGCATACAGCGCCAATTCCATGAAGCGGGCGAAGCTCAGGCGCCCGCCGTTATCCGCCATTTCTTCGGCAATCACCCCCTGCAGACGAGCGCTATGAGCCTGCGCGGCGGCATCAGGGAGGGGTAGCCTCGTTCGCTCCCCATCAAGGGATTTAAAATCGGTATCGTAGCTCATTAATAATTTCGTTTTTCAAGATACTGCGCTAAAGTGGGCGGACACAACACAAGCAAACACATCATGCAGACTCTTCATACCCCCTCAGGGAAAGTAGTGCTTATCACTGGTGCGGCACATCGCGTCGGCGCTACGATTGCTCGCCATGTGCACCACTTAGGCATGAATATTATCGTACACTATCGCAACTCCCGCACGGCCGCCGAAGGCTTACAAGGCGAATTGGAGGCCCAACGCCCCGACTCAGTTCACCTTATCCAAGCTGATCTTCTCGATACATCCGGTCTAGCCGAGCTGATAAACCAAGCTCACCAATGGCAGGGCCGGCTCGATGTCCTGGTGAATAATGCTTCCAGCTTCTTCCCAACGCCGGTGGCAGATGCCAATGAAAACCAGTGGGATGACCTGCTGGGCAGCAACTTAAAGGCTCCGTTCTTTCTTGCTCAAGCAGCTAGCCATTATCTGCGCCAACAGCATGGTTGTATCGTCAATATCGTAGACATTCATGCCGAGCGGCCGCTCAAGGGCTATTCAATCTACAGTATCGCCAAGGCAGGATTGGTTATGCTCACCAAGACCTTGGCTCGAGAATTGGCTCCCGAGATTCGCGTAAACGCCGTAGCACCCGGCGCCATTCTCTGGCCGGAACTTGGCGCCAGCGCCGAAACTCGCAAGCATATCATCGCGCAAACTGCCCTTAAACGCCAAGGCGACCCTCATGACGTCGCCAGCGCAGTAACCTTCCTTATACAGCAAGCAGGGTACATGACAGGCCAAATTCTCACGGTTGACGGCGGACGATCACTGAGCAATTAGTTCTGTGGCATGGAAAAATGACCCATAAGTAAATAGAGTGAACTACCCTACTGGACGTTCACCGACTTTTTTCTTTTAATATCAGCCTCTGGAAAGAGGAAAGGGAATATTGGAAGATGGCCACCTTTCAAGGTTCTGGTTTTGCGATCGATCTCCCCGTGGGATGTACCGATGCCTCCGTCTATACTTTCGCCCTGCCCGACGCGGATGGATTCAGCCCTTACATCATCATTCGCTTCGAGGCGGTCAGGGAACCCCTGGATCTGTCGGCATACGTAAATAAGCAACTGGATGCGCTCGCAAGCAATACCGAGGAATTCAAGTTACTCAGCCAAAATGCCGGCAAAAGAGGGAGCTGGGGATGCGTCGTCTCGGACTGCCAATGGGGGCCGCCTAATATGCGCATGCAACAAAAATATGTGCACTTTCTGGTACCCGGCAAACCCTCCAAGGTTTATACCCTGTCCACGACGGATCTTGCCAAAAATCATGCGCGCTCCAGCCCGGCATTCGATCAGATGCTGCGGTCCTTTCTACCCAATAATACCCAGGTCATTTAGCATCAACAGGCCCCATGCGTTCTTCTCAGCGAAAAGCTGTCGGGATAATATTCTCGGTCACACTGATTTCTGAGTGGATTTCCTCGCCTCTGCGGCGAAGAGATGCAAGCTGTAACTAACGGTACTGCGCTCGTGCAAGCGTACCTGCCAAGGGACATTCATCGCCTCTGCGATCAAATGCAAATCCTCGACAGATTGAGGATGGCCGCCGGGCGTAAGCAAAGCTCGCAATAAAGCCTCACTACTGCCCCCATGGGTACCGCGCTGCGAATGACCTCCGATCCACCCTTCTATCTGTGTCACACCTTGCGACCAGTCATAAGGACTTGAAAGAATAGTCGCACCATCAGTCCGCAATAAGCCTCCCATGGCCTGTAAAAATTCCAAAGGGGATGACGTGCAGTCCAGCACATTCAATCCCACGACCAAACTAAAACTCCCAGAGGTAAACGGCAAGGCCAGGGCATCACATGCCCAGAAATCCACTCGTTCCCTTCCCGCGAACGACACATTGAATTCCCGCCTGTCGAACACGACGCCGACTCGGCGTCGCGGGTAACGCACAAAACCATTTTGGAGTGCTCGCTGCGCAAGGCGCAACATAGAAAAATTCACGTCCACACCTAGCACCAAACCGTCGCATCGCCCTGCTAATTCAAAGGTACTCCGCCCCACAGCGCAACCCACATCCAGCACGGGCGCCGAAATGGAATTGCGCAGTAACTCGAGACCCTGCTCAAGGCAGCGCACAACAGACCCGGGTCGCGGCGGCTTTGCAATATCTGGTGCACATGTTTCTTTGGGATCTAAATCTCCATAGCCATCCCACGCATAGCTGCTGATATGCTGACGCAATGAATCATAATGGGTCCCCGGTCCGATGCCGTCCCCCAATAGGGTCTCGATGGTTTCCGTAAGGTCTTCACGCCCGGCAATCGCGAATTGCTGCTCCGTAAGATAGCCGCGCAGGTTTGGCACTAGGATTGGGATCCCGTCAATGATGGGGTATTCATGCATGCATTCCGCAGCGCTGCAGTGAATCACACCCTCTTCCACGATGTCATCGTGTCCGATAAGAATTTTTGCCAAGACCAAGTGGACAGGCACTCCCCGCTCATACAGGCAACGGGGACAGACGGGTTGCAATGCTTCGAAATGTTGCAGGCGCAAGAGGCGCTTAGCCTCCGATAAGCACTGTAGGACAACCCGGCGGCAAGATCTTGCCCGTGGGACTGGGGATCGGCGCTACGCAAGATGAATGCAATGTCATATCACCTGCCCGCGCCGCCGGCAGCTTACCAATCAACACTGTGGTGGATCCTAAGGAAATCATTCCGGGACCACCGGGCACACAGCCCGGTAGCATGCAAGGTGCGGACATATCTGTGGCGCGCGCCGCAGGCATCTTCCCGATCATGACATTGGGAGCGCCTTTAATGATCGCCAGAGGCAGGCCCGGGTGCGGCACCGGGGTGGGAACCGGGGCAGGAGGATGGATAGGCGCATGGCAATGCGGTGCGGTTTGCAGCATTTGGTCGCCCATTCTCGCCGCTGGCTTACCCACAATCAGAGTCCTTTAGTCATTACCTATCAGCGCCCTGACCTGTGAGCGCCGGAGGGCTTATTGTATCTCAGCGCCTGCCATTGCCCAAGCTTTTGCCCCTTATACTCTCGGTTATAGATCCAGATCAACACCTTCTGACGACAGCGTAAGGACCGGGCAAGCTGAGGATGCTCAGGGCAATCACGTCGACAGCATCATTGCAGCGAGGCATGACACTACGAATCAAAATGGTTACACCTTAAAATCAGTGCATTTCAGGGTGAAGTCGCGCCTGACTAAACTGGGCGGCACGAGCCGGCGACAACCAGGACTGCTTTCCTCCTTCCAGCAATCGCTCCGCACCTTTTCTAGGGTAGGCACCCAGACCCCGCGCTCTAGTACCAACTTTTAAACTTGTGCCATAATGCTGGCCATATTCGCCGATGTATAAGTAACCGAGTATCCGGATCGGTCTTGTAGACCACCCAAACTGGCATATCGCCAGTATGATGATGCTCGGACGCCGCCGCGACCGGAATACGGTCATTAAAATCAATAAAATATAACAAGTTGCCGAACCAGGAGACGCGCATGGTCATGATTCCACGATGGATTCTCAGGATATGTGGCATCATCGCATTGCTGGTGGTAAGCGCTTGTTCAATGCTCAATCTCTTTAGCTCGGCACCACGACTGGCTATCACCCTGCAAGCCTCAGCGAATGTCAATCCAAATCCGGAGGGCGAGGCCTCCCCCATCGTCGTACGCCTCTATGAGCTCAAATCCCTAGACGCCTTCACTGGCGAGGATTTCTTTACGCTGTATGACAATGAAAAAGCCGTCCTGGGCGAACAGCTTCTCGCCAAAGAAGAAATAGAGTTGAAGCCCGGCGAAACGCGTGAGATAGGGCATGGGTTAAACCCGGCTACCCGCTTCATGGGTGTGATCGCCGCCTACCGCGACATCGATCATGCCAAATGGCAAGCATCCTTCCCGGTCGATAAGCGCGGCAAGACAGAAACAACGATTCGCCTGGAACGGCTCGCCGTTTCAATAAACGATAACTAATGGTTTAATAATAGTTTTGGGGGGGGTCTATGACCTGGAACAACAAGGTAGTTTGGTCCCGAGGTTTATTTCTCCGCCCGCAACATTTCCAACAACAAGACCGTTATCAACAGTCACTGATCGCCGGCTACAGCGTCGGCGTGCGCAGTTACAACTGGGGTATCCTGGAACTCAAGATTGATGAATCACTGCTGCCGATGGGGAAGTTTGCCATTACCCATCTGCGCGGCCGCCTCCCGGACGGAACACCGGTCAACATCCCCGAGGACGACGACGCACCACAACCCCTGAACATCCCGGAAAACACCCTGGGCGCCACCGTCTTCCTCACCCTGCCCGTCAAGCGTCGCGAGGCCGTGGAGGTTGCCGATGCGGACAGCCCGGAAAGCCTCGCTCGTTATCAATCCTACGAATGCGAAGTACGCGACAACAACGCAGGCTCAGGTGGCACCACCCCGGTCCAAGTAGGCAAGCTCCGGCTGCGCCTGATGTTGGAGACCGAATCTCTAGGACCGTATGCCTGTCTCGGTCTGGCGCGCATCGTCGAGCGTCGCGCTGACAAGCAAGTGGTACTGGACAGCGAATTCATCCCCCCCGCACTTGATTGCCATGCGGTACCGCGCCTGACCGGGCTATTGCGGGAACTCGAGGGACTCATGCGTCATCGCAGCGAGGCCTTGGCGCATCGCGTCTCGGACTCGGGACGCGGCGGCACTGCGGAGATCGCCGATTTCATGTTGTTGCAGGCAGTCAATCGTTACACTCCGCTGCTTGCCCATTTTAACGCCAGCAAGGGACTCCACCCGGAAGATTTCTACCAATTGGCCTTACAGATGGCGGGAGAGATGGCCACCTTTAGCGCCAAGACCCGCCTGCCGGCAGAGTTTCCGGCATACCGCCATGATGATCTGCAAAACAGTTTTGCGCCGCTGGTGACGGAACTGCGCCGCTCCATGGGCACGGTCCTAGAACAAGCCGCCATCCCACTGGCGCTGGAGGCCCATCGCTACGGCATTCACACCTCCACCATTACGGATCACAACCTCATCGGCAAGGCCTTCTTCGTTTTGGCGGTCAACGCCAATATTTCCACCGAGGAACTACGCACGCGGTTTCCTTTACAGGTGAAGGTGGGGCCGGTGGAAAAGATTCGTGAAATGGTCAATCTCCAATTGCCCGGAATCAGCCTGCGTCCGCTGCCGGTCGCGCCTCGACAAATTCCGTATCACGCCGGATTTACCTATTTTGAATTGGATCGCGCCAGTGAATTCTGGAAAGTCATGCCCACCTCGGGGGGCTTTGCGTTTCATGTCGGAGGAGAGTTTCCCGGATTGGAGCTGGAGTTTTGGGCCATTAAAGAGTGACCATAGATGAGTACCGACGATCCCTTTCTCACCCCGAATGACAATGGTGACCGTACGGTCCTCCGCCCTTCCCCCGGAGGGCAGCGGCGCGGCGGGCCCGGTCCCATTCCGCCCGCCGCATCCCCCGGCGGCTCCACGGCATTTTCCGCACTCGCGGCAGGCAGTAATCACCTGGTCGACGCCGCCGCACAGCTTATCGCCCTCATAGGGCGACTGAAGAATATAACTCAGCACAACGACATCGCCGGCCTGCATCGGCAAATGATCCAGGCGATCCAGAATTTTGAGAATACCGCCCGCTCGAATGGCGCCAGCCCGGAAGGCATCATTGCCGGACGCTATGCACTCTGTTCCGCTATCGACGAAGCGGTATTAAACACGCCATGGGGTAGCGGTAGCCTGTGGAGCAACCAGACCATGCTCAGCACCTTTCATCAGGAAACCAGTGGTGGTGAAAAATTTTTTCTGATTCTCGATCGCATTCGCCAGGAGCCGGCTCGCAACATCGATCTGCTGGAACTCTATACCCTGTGTCTGGCAATGGGCTTCGAAGGCAAATATCGCATCCAGGATAACGGCCGTGTACGGCTCGATGCCTTACGCGAAGAGCTGTTCCAAGTCATCCGCGGGCAGCGCGGCGAGTATGAGCGCGAACTTTCCCCGCATTGGCGGGGCCACGCCGCGCCGAAAACCGCTCTGCGGCAACAAGTACCCTACTGGGTGATCGCGGCCTTGACCGGCGCCGTCTTACTCAGCATCTATATCGGTTTTAACTGGATATTACACCACTCCGCTGCGCCGGTAATCGAGAGGTTGGAACGGATTCTTCCCCCCTCCGAAGAGGAGAATGATTAATGCGCCGCTGGATATTCCCCGTCATCGGCCTGCTGGCCATTGCCTTGCTGATCTGGTTCGGCGGCCCGTTGCTCGGTATCGGCGACAGCAAACCGCTGGCAAGTGTATTCAGCCGCATCTTGATGACCGTCATAGTCATTCTGGTGTGGGGCCTGGCGTATCTATATAAAGAGCTGAAGGCCAAGAAGGCCGGCCAACAGCTCGCCGATGATCTGGCCGCACCCGGCGCCGCTGCGGCAAAATCCGGCCCGACACCGGACGCGGAAGAAGTCGCGCAACTGCAAAAGAATTTTCAATCCGCCCTCAAGATCCTGCGCAGTACGAAGATGAAGGGCCAACACGGTGAACAGCAGTTCCATAATCTGCCGTGGTACATCATCATCGGCCCACCGGGTGCGGGCAAAACTACCGCACTGGCCAATTCCGGATTACCTTTTCCGCTCGCTGGGCAATTCGGCAATCAGGGATTGCGCGGCGTAGGCGGCACTCGCGACTGCGACTGGTGGTTTACCGATGATGCGGTACTGATCGACACCGCCGGTCGTTATACCACCCAGGACAGCGACGCCGCGGTGGACAATGCCGGCTGGGAGGGATTCCTCGGCCTGCTCAAGAAGCACCGCAAGCGTCGGCCGATCAATGGCGTACTGATCGCCATCAGCCTCGCGGATCTCATCCAGCAATCTGAAGGCGAACGTCAGTCCCACGCGGCGGCAATCAAAAAACGTATCCTGGAGTTGAAGCAAAAACTCGGCATCGACTTTCCCATTTACGTGCTGTTCACCAAGGTCGATCTGGTGGCGGGGTTCACGGAATTTTTCGACGATCTCAGCCGCGAGGAGCGTACCCAGGTTTTAGGTATGACCTTTCCCTCCGAACTCCCCGGCAACTCGCAGAATACGGTCAGCCTGTTTGCCCAGGAATACGATCGCCTGATCGCCCGCTTGGCCGCGCGCCTTATGCCGCGCTTACAGCAAGAACGCGACGTCAGCAGGCGTACCATGGTGCACGGCTTTCCCTACCAGATGGCCGCACTCAAGGGTATCGCCGACGAATTTTTACAGCAGATATTTCGCCCAAATCGCTATGAGCAGCAACTGTTGCTGCGCGGGGTGTATTTCACCAGCGGCACCCAGGAAGGAACGCGCATCGATCGCCTGATGGGATCACTGGCCGCCACCTTCGGCCTGAGTCGTCAAGCCGCGCCGCTGGCGTCGGGACAGGGACGCAGCTATTTTCTCACCCGGCTGTTCAAGGACGTCATCTTCGCGGAGGCGGACATCGCCGGTGCGGACCGGCGTGTCGAACAGCAACGTGCCTGGATTGAACGCGGCATCTATGCCGGCGCGATCGGCATCGCGATACTTGCCGTGGTGGTATGGACTGCGGCCTACACGCGCAATGCCAGTCGCATTCATGACATGGAAGGCGACGTTGCCAGCTACCACAGCGCTGCCAAGCAGTTGACCGCCGACAGCGATATCATCCACGCCTTGCCAGCGCTCAATGCCCTCAGGTCGGCCACGCTTATCTATCAAGACGATTCCCTAGGCTGGCTCACCGAGTTCGGACTCAATCAACGTGGCAACCTAATACCGCCGGCAAGCGCCGCCTATCATCGGGCGCTGCAAAACATCCTGCTGCCGCGTATCGGCGCTCAGCTGGAACAACAATTGCGCACCAACACCGATAATAGCGCCTCACTATTTACCGCACTTAAATTGTATTTGATGCTCGGCGACCCCAAGCGACTCGACCCGAAGCTGCTGACATATTGGATGGACTCCGACTGGCAAAGCACGCTGGTCGCGGCTCCTGAAAACCTCAAGCAACTCGAAGC
>Ga0316578_10000923_pt1 | contig 11129 bp, 11 predicted proteins | sample J0NA_2_FD_203076 | JGI IMG/M metagenome (GOLD analysis project Ga0316578, IMG submission 203076) | Rhizosphere microbial communities from salt marsh grasses in Alabama, United States - J0-2_160517rDrC | ecosystem: Host-associated > Plants > Roots > Rhizosphere | place: USA: Alabama | collected...
ATCATGCCGGGGCCCATCGGCGGCATCCTGCCGGGACCGTACATCGGGCCGCCGCGCTCCCATGGCGGCATTTCCGGCATCTCCATGCCGGCCTCGGCAGCTTGCTTGCGCAACTCCTCGTAGCGCGCCTTGCGCTCCACCATCATCTCCTGGTAGCGCTTCTTCATCTCGGCGTAGCGCTTCTCCATTTCCGCGCGCATCGCGTCGGCGGCAGCCGCCGGTTCGGTGGGTGCCGGCGCTGCCTCGGCTGGGGCGGCCGGAGCGGCTTCCGGAGCCGCCGCGGGCGCCGCCTCCTCGGCCGACGCCTGCGCGAGGGCGAGCGTCAGCACGCTAGCGGAGGCGAGCAGCAGGAATGGGCGTTGCTGGATCATTCAGGTCGCTCCTTTCGTATGGTTTGGTTGTGGCCGGTGCCGCCACGGGGACACCGGGAGACGAGATCGTAAGCTGTTCCCGACGGCTTTCCCCAGGCACGAGGGCCGGCGAAAACAGCCGCGACCATAGCACGGTTGTCGGGGCCGAGAAAGAATGGGCAGAAGAGGCCCGCGGCAGTGCGCGGCGGGGGCCGCTGCTCAGCCGATCAGCTGCTCGACCACGGACAGTAGCTCGTCGCGTCTGACCGGCTTGGCCAGGAAGGTCTTGCCGGAAATCTCGGCTGCGCCGGTGCCGGTTTCGCGCTTGGTGACGATGGCGGTGAGGAAGACATAGGTAATCCTCTGCAGCATGGGGTCTTCGTCCAGGGCCTCGGCGACCTCGTCACCACCCATATCGGGCATCATCACGTCGAGGAAGATCAGGTGCGGCATGAACTCCCGTGCCGCGGCCAGTGCACTGGCGCCGCGGTTCTCCTCACGCACCTCGTAGCGGCCGGTCTGCTCGAGATTCAGCCGCATCATTCGGGTCAGGGCTGGCTCGTCATCGACCAGTAGGATGCGTTTCTTGTTCACGTGGTTGCTATCTCCAGCCGCCTGGGAACATGCTGGTCCGCCGGGCATCAGCCCCCCATGGGCACAGTGACCGCCTGCGTAACCGCGGCCAGCGCGGGCCGTGGCGTAAGGTTTTGACCTACATTTTAGCCTCAATGCTGCTCCGGCCGGAACAGCAGTGCCGCCCGCGCGCCGCCGCCGGGGCGGTTGCCGAGGTCGATGCTGCCGCGGTGCAGCGTGACGATGTTGCGGGTCACGGGCAAGCCGAGCCCGCTGCCCTCGCCGATGGGCTTGGTGGTGAAGTAGGGGTCGAACAAACGCGCCAGATTCTCGGGGTTGATGCCGGGGCCGGTGTCCTCGACCAATACGCAGATGGCGGTGTCGCCGGCGAGAAAGCCGGCCTCGCGTGCCTGGGCGCCGAGGTCGCCGGAGCGGAGCACGCGCAGTCGGCTGCTGATGTGCAGCGTGCCGTCGTGGCCGACGGCGTGCATCGCGTTCATGAACAGGTTCAAAAAGACCTGCTGGAGCTTGTCGGCGTCGAACGGCCGCGGCGGGATACCTGGATCCAGGTCCGTGTCGACCTGGATGTTGCGCTGATTGAGCTCGTGGCGGACGAGCTGCAGACTGGCGTCGATGATGTCGTTGATGGCCGCGGGCGTCAGGTCCAGCTGCCGCTCCCGGGAGAAGTCGAGCAGGCCGCGCACCACCGTGTCGGCCCGCGAGATGGCCTGCTGCATGTCCTGGAAGACCCGTGTCGTGGTCGCTTCCAGGACGAGCTCCTGCTGGAGATAGTCCATGCCCAGCTGCACGATGGCCAGCGGATTCTTGACCTCATGGGCTACCCCGGCGGCGAGCCGGCCCACAGACTCCAGCTTGGCCGCCTGTATCAGCTGCATCTGCGCCTCCTTGAGCTCCCGGTGGGACTCGCGCAGCTGGTCACTGGTCTGTGCCAGCGCGGCCTGCGCCTGGCGCCGCTCGCTGAGGTCGCGCAGCACCAGCACCGCGCCCCTGGTTACGGCCCCCTCGCGGATCGCAGCGACCCGCAGCTCGGCCGGCAGACCCTCGCCGCCGGTGCGTGGCAACACCAGGTCGCGGATGGTGACCTCTTCCTCGCCGGCCAGCACCCGGCTCATTGCTTCGCGCAGGGCCGCGGGGTCCCAGTCGGCGACGTCCCGCGCCAGAACTCCTTCGGCCGCCTCCCCGAGCATGCGCACCGCAGCCGGGTTCACGAAGCTGGCGCGGCCGTCGGCATCCAGCCCTACCACGCCCTCCACCATGGCGTTGAGGATGCGGTCGCGGACCAGCTTGAGCTCCCGGTTGCGGCTGGCCAGCTGCCGCTCCAGGCGGACGATCTTGCAATGGGTCTCGACCCGGGCCGCCACTTCTTCCGGATGGAAGGGCTTGGTGACATAGTCCACCGCGCCCAGCTCCAGGCCCTTGACCTTGTCGGCGATGGCGTCCAGCGCCGAGAGGAAGATCACGCCCATGCCTGCCGTGCTGGGGTCCGCTTTCAGCTGCCTGCAGACTTCGAAGCCGTCCACGTCCGGCATCATGATGTCGAGCAGGATCAGGTCGGGCCGCGCGCGGCGGGCGACCTTCAGCGCCTCGGCACCGCCATTTGCGATCAGGAGCCGATAGTCGCTGCCGTTCAGGCTCTCGTACAGGACCCGCAGGTTCGCTGCCATGTCGTCCACGAGCAGGACCGTCGGTCGCATCGCGTCGCCGGATTGCCGCTTGTCCTCGCCCATTGCCGCCCACCAGCCGTGCTGAAACCCGGAATCCTAAGGAAACGCCGAAGCCCCGGCGCCCGTCGTGCCGGGCAGGATGCCGCGCCGAAGGCAGCGATGAACCTTGCCTGCCGCTGACTGCGCCCCCGATGATTCTCGCTGTTTTCTCCGGTCGCGGCCAGTGTCCGGGGGCACTTCGGCCGTTGCCGCATGCGATGCCGCCTGCTGCACGGCCGTGCCGGTTGCTAAACTATGGGCCGGATGCCGGAGATGTCTTTGGCGTCGCGGTGGGCGGACCAATCTGACATGACTATCTCGAGTGGAGCAGCCATGCGTATCGGGGACCTGATGGCCGAAAGCGGTGTGAAGTTCGGCACCAGCGGTGCCCGTGGGCGGGTCACGGACATGACCGACCGGGTCTGCTACGCCTATGCGCTGGGCTTCCTGCAATCCCTGCGCGGCCGCGACGCGCTGGCCGCCGGCGGCGACGTCGGCATCGCCGGGGACTTTCGCGGCAGCAGCACGCGCATCATGGCCGCCTGTGCCCGGGCGGTGGCGGACGCCGGCGGCCAGCCGCGCAACTTCGGCCGCATCCCGACGCCGGCCCTGGTCGCTTACGGCATTGCCCACGCCATGCCGACGATGATGGTGACCGGGAGCCATATCCCGGACGACCGCAACGGCATCAAGTTTAATCTCCCAAGCGGCGAGATCCTGAAGGAGGACGAGGCGCTGATCCGCGGCGAGGAGGTGGCATTGCCACCGGATCTGTTCGATGCCTCCGGGGCCTTCGCCGACGCAACCGATGCCCTGCCGGCGGAAGAGTCCGCTGCCTACGATGCCTATGTCGCGCGCTACCTGGATTTCTTCCCGCGCGACTGGCTGGCGGGCCTGCGACTGGGCCTGTACGAGCATTCGAGCGTCGCCCGCGAGGCCCTGTACGCGGTGCTCACCGGTCTCGGAGCCGAGGTGGAGCGGCTCGGCTTCTCGGAGACCTTTATCCCGGTGGACACGGAGGCGATCCGTCCCGAGGACATGGCGCTCGCGCGGGACTGGGCTGCCGGCGGGCGCTTCGATGCCCTGGTCTCGGCCGACGGCGACGGCGATCGCCCGCTGGTGGCCGACGAGCGGGGCGAATGGCTTCGCGGCGACATCGCCGGCATCCTCTGCGCCCGCGTCCTCGGCGCCGCGGCGGTGGTGACGCCGGTCAGTTCGAATACGGCGGTAGAGCGCAGCGGCTGGTTCGAGCGGGTGCAGCGCACTCGCATCGGGTCTCCCTATGTCATCGCCGGCATGCAGGCGCTGACGGCCCGCGGCGTGGCGCCGGTCGTAGGCTACGAGGCCAATGGCGGCTTTCTGAGCGATTCGGACATCGTGCGCGACGGCCGCGTGCTGCCGGCGCTGCCGACGCGGGATGCGGCGATCGTGGCGGTGACGGTCATCGGCTCGGCGCGGGCGCGGCACCTGCCCGTGTCGCGGCTGGCCGCCGAACTGCCGCACCGCTACACGGCCAGCGATCGGCTGAAGGAGTTTCCCAGTGAGCTCAGCACCGAGCGGCTTGCGGGCTTCGCCAGCGGCGACGCCGACGCCGACCGCGCGGCGTTGGATCTGGTGTTCGCGGACGTGTTCGGGCCGGTGGCGGTCGTGGATCATACCGACGGGGTACGCATGACCTTTGCAAGCGGCGAAGTCCTGCACCTGCGTCCCTCGGGCAATGCCCCTGAGCTGCGCGCGTACAGCGAGGCCGCCAACGCCGGGCGTGCCGCCGAGATGACCCGACAGTGCCTCGACATCCTGCGTGGCTGGCGCAATCGACCCGGGCCGCCCTTGCCCCCCGCAGAGTGGTCATGAACAAGAAAAGAATCCTGGTGATCGACGACGATGCCGCCGTCCGCGACGCCTTTCGCCTGGCGCTGCTGCATTCCCCCTATTTGCTGTTGGAAGCCGACAACGGTGAGGACGGCGCCGCGCTCTGTGCGGCCGAGGAGGTGGAACTGGTGTATCTCGACCTGCGGATGCCGGGCATCGACGGGGTCGAGACGTTGCGCCGAATCCGCGCCGTCAAGCCCGATCTTACCGTCTACATCGTCACCGCCTTCCATCGGGAGCTGTTTGACGACCTGGTCACGGCCCGCGGCGAAGGCCTTGACTTCGAACTGCTGCGCAAGCCGCTGCGCCGGCAGCAGATTCTCGATATCACGAACGGCGTGCTCGGCGCCGAGCCGGGTCCGGAGGGGTAAACGGATGTACAGACTCAGGCTTTACGTGGCCGGACTCGGACCGGCCGTGGAGCGGCAGATCGCGGGCGTTCGCTCGCTGCTCGACGCCGCCTGCGGCGGCGGCTATGAGCTTGCCGTCTGCGATATCCTCGAACATCCGCTGCAGGCGCAAGAAGACACCATCTATGCGACGCCGACGCTGCTGCGTCTGCGCCCGCCGCCTACGGCACGGGTCGTCGGCGACCTGAGTGATCCGCAGCGAGTGGTGAAGGGGCTGGTGCTGGCCGGCAACGGCGGCTAACCGGCGTGCGGCCGCGCTGTGCCGCTTCAGCGCAGTGGCTCCGGCGGCTCGTGCCGGCGGGCGGCGCCGAACAGCCTGCTGTAGCGGTCTGCGCGACGTTCCATCGCGTCCAGCTCGCCGGGGTCGAGCTCGTGCTCGAAGCTCAGCAGACGCCCCTCGGCGCGCGGATCTTCGGCGCCGGCATCCCGAGCCGAGATCGGCAGGCGCTCCACAAGTACCACCCGCGTGCGTCCGCCCGGCAGCAGCAGCTGAACCGGCACCGCGGTGGCCGGTTCCCGTTCGGTGGTCCATTGCGCCGACCATGGCTCCAGCGCCGGCTCGACGCCGAGCAGCGCGTGTGCGTGCAGGCCCACCGGGTGTCCGCCGGCCTCGGCGACGATCACCAGGTCGCCGCCCGCGGCGGCCGGCAGCCCCTGTCCCAAATAGGCTGCGATGCTGACGACGGGGGTCAGATCGCCGTGCCAGTCGAAGGCGCCGATGACCCAGGGTGCGGTGTCGTCCAGCGCCGTCAACCGCGGCAGCGACAGACAGCTGCGAACCGCGGCCTCCGGGACAGCATAGGCCCCTTCAGCTAAGGTGAAGACAACGAAGCGTTGGGCTCGGGTCGCTGGGCTCATCGTCGGGCCCTCCAGGCCGCGGGTCGGATTATGCCGCCTCCTTCGCCATGCGTCCCGCGGGCGCTCGGGCAGCGATGTCGAGGCGCCGATCCCTATCGTGCGGCGCCGCTTGTCGATAAGACTAGACGAAGATTCGCAGTGGTATAGCCATGACGGTGCTGTTTGCCCCGCCGGCCGCTCAGTCGGTGCCCGTCTCCGGCTGGCGGCCCTCGCGCAACAGCGGGCGCATCGCGTGCAGCAGATTTGCGAACAGGTGCGGGTTGGCGGTCTCTTCTGCCGCCAGAAGCGCCTTCATGTGCTCGCGCTGGGTCGGCTTCGTGAAGCAGGCGGGACAGCTGTCGGCGATCACTGGTAGTGCGGCGCGAGCGGCGTAGTCGCGCGTCTGGCGCTCGCGGCAGTAAACCAGGGGGCGGATGATACGTACGTCGCCGGCATCGTTGACATAGTGCGCCTTCATGGTACGCAGCTGTCCGCCGTGGAACATGGACATCAGCAGGCTTTCTGCCAGGTCGTCCAGGTGCTGAGCCAGGGCCAGCACGTTGTAGCCGTGCCGGCGGCACAAACGGTACATGATGCCGCGCTTCATGCGGGCGCAGTACGCGCAAAAGGAGTCGCCGTCCATATGTGCGCGCGCCTGTTCCATGATCGGCTGCTGCTCGTAGTGCCAGGTCAGGCCCAGCCGGCGGTACCAGTCCTGGAGCGGCTGCGGGTCGAAGCCCGGCACCTCCGGGTCCACGGTCACCACGGCCAGTTCGAAGCGCACCGGGGCATAGGTCTGCAGATGGCGTAGAACGACCAGCAGCGACAGTGAATCCTTGCCGCCGGAGACGCCGAGCAGGATGCGGTCGCCGTCGCGGATCATCGCGAAGTCGCCGATAGCGCGGCCGACCAGGCGCAGCAAGGACTTGGGCGGTTTGGGGAGGGAAGGGGGCGGGGTCATCGCCGCGCAGTGTAGCCGAATCAACCTAAAAGGAGCAGAAGGCCGGAAATGGCGCAAATGGAAGAGCAAATTTACGCGAATGGGCCGGGCTCGTGGGCAGAGCACTTGGGCCTTCGGCACTCGCCCATCCGGTGGTAAAAAGCGAAGCCGCAGTAACTGATTGAAAAAGGACTTGGGGCTCGCACCGCGACCGAACTGCCGGATTTAGGATGAACCTTCGCGGGTCGGGGTCCTTGTGCCGCCCGGTCGGCGCAGGCCAGTCCTGCGATCAGCCGGCGGGCCTGGCTCGCACGCAAAAAGCGAAGGCCGACGCGATGGCCGGCCTTGCGGAGCGCCTGTGGCGCGCTGACGCCCTTGGTTGGGGCGGTGTGCTCACCTCGCGGTGAGGAGAGTTCACTTCTTGCCCCTTAGGTTAGCGTAGATTTCAGACTTTGCAGGCCGGCGAAGGGCCACAGGGTGCCGATCCGACGAACGGTTGGCGCGGCGGGCGCGGGGCTCGAAGCGGTGCACGCTCAGGTTCCAGTCCCGCTCGCCCGCCTCCAGCAGGATGCAGGAGGGACCGCCGTAGGTGCGCGCCCGGCCCGCGGCGCCCGGGTTCAGCACCCAGGGATCGGCGCCGCGGTCGGCCACCAGGCGGTGACTGTGGCCATAGACGATGGCCCGGGCCTGCGGATGCTGCCGGCGCAGCCGCTCGTGGCGGCCCCGGGCCGGCAGCCGATGACCGTGCACGACCACGAGCTCTCCGCCGGGCAGTGCCAGCCGTGCCAGCTCGGGGATGGTGGCGAGCAGGCAGCGCTCGTCCTCCGGCCATTTGTGCGGCACATCGTTGTTACCGATGACCGCATGCACGCGGCCGGTGCGTGGCTGCAAAGCCCTGAGCACGCCGGCATTGCCGATATCGCCGCCATGCACGGCGAGGTCACATCGGCTCACCAGCTCCGCCACCCGTGGATCGAGCTGGCCATGGGTGTCGGCGATGATGGCGATGCGGACCACCGTGCCTGCCCCGGCCCGCGTCAGCGGACGGTCAGCACGAGCTTGCCCTTGGCCCCGCCGGCCTCGAGGCGGCGGTGGGCATCGGCCGCGTGGGCGAGGGGATAGGTGTCGGCCACGTATATCGACAGCTTACCCTGGTCGATCAGGTCGCCGCAGCGGTGCAGGATCGACCCCTGGTAGGCCAGGGCGTCGCTCAGACCGCGCAGCTGCGGCGTCAGCATCAGCTCCAGGCTGATGCGCAGGTTGCGCACCCGCGCCTCTTTCAGGTCCAGGTCCGGGCCCGGGTCGAGGATGGTGACCAGGTCGCCGTAGACGGCCATCGCCGGGATGGTGCGCCGGAAGACGTCGGGCCCGACCGTATCGAAGGCGACATCGACGCCGCGGCCGCCGGTCCAGTCCGAGATCACCTCCACCAAGTCCTCGGTTCGGTAGTTGATCGCGCATTCCGCGCCCAGGGCGTGCACGTACTCGGCCTTCTCGGGGCTGCTCACGGTCGCCGCCACCCGCGCCCCGGCGAGGCGTGCGAGCTGGATCGCCACGTGGCCAACGCCGCCGGCGCCGGCATGGATCAGCACAGTTTGACCCTCGCGCAGTCGCGCTCGATCGTACAGGGCCTCCCAGGCCGTGATCAGCACCAGGGGTGCCGCTGCCGCATGTACAAAGTCCAGCGATCTCGGCATCGGCTGGGCCACCGACTCGTCGACGACGATATGCTCTGCATAATTGCCATGGGGGCCGCCAAGGCCACCGTGACAGAACCATACCGCATCGCCGGGGCTGAAGCGCCGCACCTCGTCGCCGACCTCTTCGACCACGCCGGCGCCATCGCAGCCGAGCACCGCGGTCAGGGTATCGGGCAGCATCACCCCCTTGCTGCGGACCTTGGTGTCCACCGGGTTGACGCCGGCGGCCTCCAGGCGCACCAGCACGTCGCCGGGACGCTGGATCTCGGGCTTCGGCAGATCGGCCTCCGCCAGCACCTCCGGGGGGCCGGGCTCACGCATCAGCATCGCCTTCATCGGGTGTCGTCCTCCTGTGCTCGGTTAACGCTTGGATTGTGGCGCGCGCGGGTGTTAGGTGACCACACCTCGATCATGCGCCCGTCCCGAGGTCTGCTCAACCCGATGTCCATCCGCCGCAAAGCCTCGAACCCCGCGTTCGATGATCCCACCGCCAATCTGCTCGTGGACGGCGACGAGGATGCCGTCCGTACCCTGATCCTGGCCCACGGTGCCGGCCAGGGGCCCCGCTCGCCGTTCATGGATGGCATCAGCAGCCGTCTGGCGGCCGCCGGGCTGCGCGTGGTGCGATTCAGCTTCCCCTACATGGCACGCATCGAAGACGATGGACGGCGCCGGCCGCCGGACCGCGAGCCCGCGCTTTGCGACGCCTGGCGGCGTGTCATCGCGGGCGTCCGGGTCCCCGCCGGCGAGCTCGTCATCGGCGGTAAATCCATGGGCGGCCGCATTGCCAGCCTGGTCGCAGACGAGGCCGGCGTGGCTGGGCTGGTGTGCCTGGGCTGCCCGTTTCATCCACCCGGCCATCCGGACCGGCTCAAGACCGAGCACCTCGCACGGCTGCGCACGCCGGCGCTGATCTGCCAGGGGGAGCGGGACCCCTTCGGTCGCCGCGAAGAGGTCGCCGGCTATGATCTCAGCCCCAGCATCGAGATCGCCTGGATCGGCGACGGCGAGCACAGCTTCAAGCCGCGCCAGCAGTCCGGGCGCACGGCGGAGCAGAACCTGGATCAGGCGGCGGCGGCGGTGGTGGGGTTCGTGGGGCGGTTGGATTGACTCTAGGGAGTGCGGGGTGCGGGGTGCGGGGTGCGGGGTGCGGGTGCAGGGGGCGCCATTCCATCTAGACCCGGCAGGTCGGGTGCGGCGCGAGCCCAAAGTCAGCGGCCAGCGAGGTAGGGCTTTGCTCTTCATCACGGGATGGGGCCCAGGACCTCTGCTCAAGGACCCGATCCATTTGCGCCATTTGCCGCCTGCTGCCCTCTTCAGGCTCATGCTTCAAACGCCAGACTTTAGACTTCGACGTGCCTACAATGGAGTTGAGACCGACACCGATGGAGGGCGCGCGATGCAGATCGAACATTGGGATGAGGTCCGGGACGGAGCGCTGAGTGAGGCGGCGATGCGGCGGAAGCTCGAAAGCCGCGGTTACAGTGTCAACCGCTACGTCTACCCTCCCGGAACCTTTTTTCCGCCCCATGATCACGGCGTCGACAAGATCGACGGGGTACTGGCCGGACGCTTCCGCATGACCATGCAGGACCAGGAGGTGGTGCTGGAGGCCGGCGACCTGCTGGTGGTGCCCAAGCACGTGATGCACACGGCCGAGGTGGTGGGCGAGCAGCCGGTGGTGAGCCTGGACGCGGTGCGCCGCGGTCACGGCTGAGCCCGGCAGGCCGGCGGCGGCGCCGGTATCATGAGGCGCTGTTGTTCCCATGGATCGAGTGGAGGAAGCCCGAGTGGCGCAGACCCCGCTGGATGTCCTCAACCGCGTCTTCGGCTATGGCGCTTTCCGCGGCGCCCAGCAGCAGATCATCGAGCATGTCCTGGGCGGCGGCGATGCGCTGGTGCTGATGCCCACCGGCGGCGGCAAGTCGCTGTGCTACCAGATCCCGGCCCTGCTGCGCGACGGCACCGGCATCGTCGTCTCGCCGCTGATCGCGCTGATGCAGGACCAGGTGGACGCGCTGCGCCAGCTCGGCGTGCGGGCCGCCTTCCTCAACTCGTCCCTGGCGCCCGATGAGCAGCGCCGGGTCGAGCAGGCGCTGTTGGCCGGCGAACTGGACCTCCTCTATGTCGCCCCCGAGCGACTGCTGACCGACGCCTTCCTGGGCCTGCTGGACCGCGCCCCTATTGCGCTTTTCGCCATCGATGAGGCCCACTGCGTGTCCCAGTGGGGCCACGACTTCCGCCCCGAGTACATCCAGCTCGACCGCCTCCACGAGCGCTGGCCGCGGGTGCCGCGCATCGCGCTCACGGCGACCGCTGACGCGCCCACCCGCGGCGAGATCGTCGAGCGCCTGAAGCTCGGCGGCGCCGGCCAGTTCGTGTCCAGCTTCGATCGCCCCAACATCCGCTACCGCATCGTCGAGAAGGCGCAGCCGCGCCAGCAACTGCTGGAGTTCCTGCGCGCCGAGCATCCCACCGACGCCGGCATCGTCTACTGCCTGTCGCGCAAGAAGACCGAGGAGACCGCGGGGTTCCTGAAGGCGCAGGGCTTCGCGGCGCTGCCCTATCACGCCGGCCTCAGCGCCGAGCAGCGCCGTGCCCACCAGGCCGAGTTCCTGCGCGGCGAGGGCGTCGTCGTCTGCGCCACCATCGCCTTTGGCATGGGCATCGACAAGCCCGACGTGCGCTTCGTCGCCCACCTCGACCTGCCCAAGAGCGTCGAG
>Ga0316578_10000924_pt1 | contig 11124 bp, 9 predicted proteins | sample J0NA_2_FD_203076 | JGI IMG/M metagenome (GOLD analysis project Ga0316578, IMG submission 203076) | Rhizosphere microbial communities from salt marsh grasses in Alabama, United States - J0-2_160517rDrC | ecosystem: Host-associated > Plants > Roots > Rhizosphere | place: USA: Alabama | collected...
CCGCGAAGCGGCGCGGACCACAGTGGGCTAGGTCGCTCCGGTTCGTGACATTGATGCCAAAGGGTAAATATGCGATTGTACGTGTTTATCTAAGCGATGATTGTCCGCGACCTGATCCGTCCCACACGGGACGAATCCAGAGGCCGGGCCGGCCGATGCATCTGACGAAACTCCTTATCTTCAGCGGCCTTTGGGTTGCCGCCACCTGCCTCAAGGCTGCGGAGCCCCCTGCGGACTGCGAGGACGCCGGCGTAGATTGCACCACGCGCGGATCGCAACCGTTGGCCCCTGAGCCGCCGACTCCAGCCGCCGCGTCACCGGTGCCCGCCGGTCCCACGTCATCACCGGCCCTGGCCACTGACCAGCCGAGCCGCGACCCCGACGCGACGGCAGGCGTCGGATCGGCACCGTCGGCCAACGACGCACAACCCGGCGCGCCTGCCGAGGTTCCACCGGCCCCGCGCATGCTCGACGACCCGGCGGCATTGCCGGTCGAGCGGGCCAGCCCCTACCTGATGACGACACCGCTGCTCAGCAGTCCGACACCGCCCCCCGAATTCGAGCCGGAACCCGGCGTCGAGCCGCTCTGGGTCCTGCCACCGGAGCTGATTCCACCGCCCGGCAGCGTCGAGTATCCAAGCCCGTACGTCGTGAGCTACCCGAGCCGCGAGCGCGGGTATCTGGACACCCCCGAGACCATCTCGCAAATCGGGCGTCGTCCCGAAGATCCGCTGACCGAGGCGCGCGAGGCCCGTTTGCATCGTGGACTCGACTGGCCCTACTGCGGCCCGGTTCCGGGCGGGGTTGCCGCAACAGAGACACCGGCACCGCCGGCCCCGTCGACGCCTATCGACATCGATGCCGCGGGCGTCACCTATCTCCAGCGTGAGGAGGTGCTGCAGCTCGACGGCGGCATCACGCTCGATCGGGGCAGCCAACGCATCGAGGCCGACGCAATCCGCTACCACGAGCCGAGCGGCGACGTCACGACCTCTGGAATCACTTACCTGGAATATCCGGGCCTGCGCGTCATCGGGTCCGGCGCGCGGTTCAACCTGAAGCGCAACGATGGCCATATCGACGATGCACTCTATCGGTTCAGCGGACGCGTCAACTTGCGCGGGCATGCCGAAGCGGCGGACTTGGTGAGCCCGACGCTCACCCGCTATCGCGACATCACTTACACGACGTGTCGGCCGGGCAACAACGCCTGGTCGCTGCGCGCACGCGACCTGGAGTTGGACCAGGACTCCGGACTCGGCACCGCACGCCATGCCCGGGTTCGTATCCGCGGTATCCCCGTGCTCTATTCCCCCTACCTACGCTGGCCGATCGACGATCGCCGACGCAGCGGCTTCCTCATCCCAACGTTCGGCACCTCGGACGAGACTGGTTTCGATCTCACGATACCTTATTACCTCAACCTCGCGCCGAACCTCGATGCGACGCTCTACCCTCGGCTGATGAGCAAGCGCGGCCTCATGCTCGGCGGCGAGCTGCGCTACCTCACCGAGTCGGACTCGGGCACGATCCAGGGCGAGATCCTGCCCTACGACGCCGAGCGTGATAATGGCGGGGTGCGCGGGGCTGTTCGAATCGATCAGGAAGGCCTGTTTCGGGGCCGCTGGGCCACCCGTGTCGACTTCAGTGCGGTCTCCGATGACGAGTACCTGCAGGACTTCGGCACCAACCTCGACATCACCAGCCAACGCCGACTGCGGCAGCTGGGCCAGGTCCGCTACGGTGCCCGAGAGTGGAGCCTGCTCGCGGGGGTGCAGGCATACCAAAACGTCGATCCCAATCAGCCGCCCCAGTCCGACCCCTATGAACGACTGCCTCAGCTCCTGTTCACACTCAGACCAAGGGACCTTGCCCCGCGCCTCCCCGTGCGCATCGAGGCCGCTCTCGACGCCCAATACGACTACTTCGCACATGACTACAAGGTGCATGGCTCGCGCCTGACGCTTCAGCCACGGGTCAGCGTCCCGCTGCGGCGCAGCTGGGGCCATCTGATCCCGAGCGCCAAGATTCACTTGGCCCAGTACGCACTCGAAGGCGACACCGCCGATCGGCCGGATGACCCGTCCCACGGCATCCCGACGTTCGACGTCGATGGCCGCCTGATCTTCGAGCGCGAGTCGGGCTGGCTTGGCGAGCGCGCCCTGCAGACCTTAGAGCCCCGGCTCTACTACCTGTACACGCCCTTCGTCGACCAGTCGGAGACTCCGGTCTTCGACAGCTCCGAGCTGACATTCAATTTTTCCAACCTGTTCCGCAGCAATCGCTTCACCGGGGGCGACCGCATCGGCGACGCCAACCAGCTGACCCTTGCGCTGACCTCGCGCACGCTCAGGCGCAGCACCGGAGAGGAGCTGTTCCGCTTGAGCCTTGGGCAGATCCGCTATTTCAGCGATCGCCGCGTACAGATCGCTGGACCCGAGGAGACGACCACCAGCTCCCCCTATGCGGCGGAGCTGGGCGCACGATTGTTCGATCACTGGAGCGGGCGTGCAAGCGTCCAATGGGACCCCGAGGCCACCGAGGAACAATGGGGCAAGCGCACGCTGCAGCTGCAGTATCGGCATCCGGACCGGCGCCTGCTAAACCTGGCCTACCGGTTCGACGAAGGGACCAACCCCTCCAACCGCTACGAGGACACCGATCTCTCGTTCCGGCTGCCGCTCGGCGACAATGTCGAGATGGTTGGTCGCTGGCTCTACTCGATCGAGAACGGCGAGACCATGGATGCCTTCGCCGGTTTCGAATTCGGCCAGTGCTGCTGGCGTCTCCGCGTACTGGGCCGCCATTTCAAGAACCGTCCGGATGCCAATGCAGGGACCTCGGTCATGGTCCAAGTCGAGCTGGCCGGACTCGGGGCACTGGGCAACCCGATCACGTCGTTTCTGGAGCAGGAGATCTATGACTATTGATTGGATCCGGACCAAGCTCGTCTGTCCGGCCACCCTCCGCGTGGTCGCGGCATGCGTCTCGCTACTGGCGGCGGCGACGTCATCCCTGGCGCAGATCGAGCCGCTGGACTCCATCGTGGCCGTCGTCAACAACGACGTCATCGTCAAGAGCGAGCTCGATGGCGAGATCGCCCTGATGCGGCCGCAGTTGGAGGCAGCTGGCGCCGCGATCCCCGATCAAGCGACGTTGCAGCAGCAGATGCTCGACCGCCTGATCGCCAAACGCCTGCAGATGCAGCGGGCAGAGGCCCTCGGGCTCGAGATCGACGAGGCGGAGCTGACGCAAGCGATGACCAACATCGCCAACCGAAACGGGCTCAGCCTCGAGGGACTTCAGGAGGCCCTCGCGGCCAACGGCATCGCGTTCTCCGATTTCCGCGAGGACACGCGGATGCAGATCCTGACCTCACGACTCCAGCAACAGGAAGTCGTGCAAAACATCCGCGTCACCGATCCGGAGATCGACCGCTTCCTCGAGCAGGAATCGGATACGTTGATCAACCGCAGCGAGGTCCGGCTGCAGCACATCCTGATCGCCCTACCCGACCCGGCGACACCGCAACAGGTGGAGCAGGCCCAGGAAGAGGCCCGCTCGTTGGCCGCACGGCTGCGCAAGGGTGCGGACTTCGCACAGCTGGCCCGTACCTATTCCGACGGCGGCCGCGCCGCGGAAGGCGGCGACCTCGGATGGTTCCCGATGGCCGAGGTCCCGAGTCTGGCGGTGGAGGCCGCCAACAACCTGGCAAAGGGCGAGGTCTCCGACCCCATTCGCAGCCCGAGCGGCTTTCATCTGATCCGGGTCAGCGACATCCGCGGAGACGAGCCCGAGCCGCTGACGCAGATTCATGCCAGGCACATCCTGATCCGCCCCAACGAGGTGGTCTCCGACGAGGACGCCAAGCGTCGGCTGCAACGGCTGAAGCTGCGCATCCAAGGCGGCGACGACTTCGCTACCCTCGCCCGCTCCCACTCCGACGACACCGGCTCCGCCCTGAACGGCGGTGACCTGGGCTGGGTCAGCCCCGGTGAGACCGTACCTCAATTCGAAGAGGTCATGCAGCGCCTCGGCGACAACGAGATCAGCGAGCCGTTCCGTTCCCCATTCGGCTGGCATATCGTCCAGGTGCTGGAGCGGCGTCGTCAGGACACCCGCGACGAGGTCATGCGCCTGCGCGCAAAGGATGTCATCCGTCAACGCAAGGCCGAAGAGGCCACCGAGCTCTGGCTGCAGCAGCTCCGTGACGAGGCCTACGTGGAGCTTCGGCTGAACGACGACTTCTCGGAGTGACTCCCGGACGCGGACCCGGGCGGCAACCGGCCAGCCGTGAGGCGGCCCTCACCCCACGCATCGCCCTGACGCCGGGTGAGCCCGCAGGCATCGGCCCCGATCTCTGCGTCTCCATCGCGCAGCACGACCATCCCGCGGAGCTGGTCGCCATCGCCGACCCGCGGCTGCTGCGCTCACGGGCCGCGCTGCTGGGTCTACCGCTGACGCTGGACCCGATCGATCCAGCCGCACCGCCCCGGCCCCAGCGCCATGGCCACCTGGGTGTGCTGCCCATCACCATGGACGACCCCGAGCCAGTCCCCGGCCAGCTGCAGCCGGCCCATGCCGACTATGTGCTGCGGTCGCTCGCCGCCGCCTGTGACGGTTGCGTCAACGGGTCGTTCGATGCGTTGGTCACGGGCCCCGTCCATAAGGGCATCATCAACGCGGCGGGGCTTGCGTTCACCGGCCACACCGAATTCCTCGCCGAGCGTTGTGGAGCCGAGCCAGTGATGCTGTTGGCCACACCGCGGCTCCGGGTCGCCCTCGCGACGACCCACCTGCCGCTGCGCCAAGTCCCCGATGCGCTGACGCAGGATCTGCTCGAGCGCGTCATCCGCACCTTGGGAGCGGACCTCGAACGCCGCTTCGGCCTATGCCAACCCCGCATCCTCGTCTGCGGCCTCAATCCCCATGCCGGAGAGGGCGGCTACCTTGGTCGCGAGGAGATCGAGATCATCACCCCTGCCCTGCACCGCCTGCGCTCAGAGGGCTTTGACCTGACAGGCCCCTTGCCGGCGGATACCGTCTTCATCCCAAATCAGGTCGCTGCTGCCGACGCCGTGTTGGCCATGTACCACGACCAGGGTCTGCCCGTGCTGAAGGCGAGCGGCTTCGGTGAGGCCGTCAACGTCACCCTTGGCCTGCCCATCATCCGCACCTCGGTCGACCACGGCACCGCCCTCGACCTCGCCGGTACCGGTCGCGCCGATCCGGGCAGCCTGGAACAGGCGATTGCGATGGCCGTGGCGATGGCGGCCCGCGCGGAGTCTCGGACCGCTTGAACGCCCCACCATCCCGAGCACGGAGCATCAAACGGCAACACCGGCATCGTCCGCGCAGCGGGCCCAACGGCCGCCGCTTTCGCAACCCCTGCCCCGATGCACTAGTCGCCGATGCGCTCGCGCACCTGCAGCGCCACCTCCAGCGCACGGAGGCCGACGCGACCGTCGACGAGGGGCGGTTGGCGATGGCGCACGGCCGAGACGAAGGCCTCGATCTCCGAATCCAGCGGCTTCTTTGGCTCAACCCTGATCCGCTCCCGGACGATCTCCGGACGCTCGGCCCCAGGGCGCGAGCGTGGGGTCGCGATGTCGAGGGTCTGCTCGACGAAGTCGAGCGATAGGTAGGCCTCGGGCTGGAAGACGCGGATGCGGCGGGTCTTGCGGTCGGAGACGCGACTTGCGACCACATTGGCGACAGCGCCGTCGGCAAACTCCAGCCTGGCGCTGGCGATGTCGACGTGCGATGTCAGCACGGGCGTGCCCACGGCGCGGACATCGACCAGCTCGGCGGACATCAGCGCCAGGATGATGTCGATGTCGTGGATCATCAGGTCGGAGACGACATCGACATCCGTGGCTCGCTCGACGAAGCCCCCCATGCGCTGGGCCTCGATGTAGCGCGGCGCGTCGATGCGGTCCGCCAAGGCCATGATCCCAGCATTGAAGCGCTCAAGATGGCCGATCTGCAGGGTCACGCCCGCCTCGTCGGCGAGGCGCACGATCTCGGCGCCCTGGGCCACATCGACGGCGATCGGCTTCTCCAGCAACATGTGCACGCCGCGCTGCAGGAACGGCGCGGCGACCTCGAGATGGGCCGTGGTCGGCACGACGACGCTAACCGCGTCGACCTCGGCGAGCAAGTCCGCCGGCGCGGCGAAGCAGCGGCAGCCGGCCTCATCCGCAACCGATCGCGCCCGCGCCGGGTCGATGTCGGCGACACCGACCAGATCGACATCCGGCAGCCGAGAGTAGATCAAGGCGTGGAAACGCCCCAGGTAGCCGACGCCGACAACACCGACCCGCAGGGAATCGCCATGCGCCATCTCAACCACCGACATCATCTGGCACCGCCGGCTGACGCGCCATCGGCAGCTCGGATTGGCCGTGGTAGACGCTAATCTGGTAGGCGAGCGTGACCGACATGCCGACCAGGACCATGATCAGCAGCATGGCGAAGAGGTCAGGCTTCGAACGGCGGCGCCGGTGGCTCATTGGGACTCCAAGATGTCGTTCAATCGAGAGGTCGATCGGGGCGACCGCGGCCGCCCTGCCGGGCGATGAGCCAGACCAGCCGCATATGTGGACAAGCGCTTGCGCATCGAGCAAAGAGCGGCCGCGGCCCATCCGTCACCACATTATGGGCCATTTTTCCCCCGATTGGGTTGTTCGAAAGCAACAGTGTCGCGTCGTTGTGCGGTCGATTCGCCCAACCGAGGTGCCGTATCATTGCGCCAAGCTCGCCGGTGCGCACCGGCATCGCAACAGCGTCGTAATCGCCGAGACCACGCCCATGACAGCCACCGACACCGCACGCTACCGAATTGCCGTGCATGCCGTCTCCACTTACCTCGCGGATCAATCCGATCCCGCGGCGGACCTCTTCACCTTCGCCTATACGGTCACCATCGAGAACCTGGGCACGGAGCCGGCCCAGCTACTGTCCCGCCACTGGATCGTCACCGATGCCAATGGCGAGACCCAAGAGGTGCGCGGCGCCGGCGTCGTCGGCGAGCAGCCCCACCTGAGTCCCGGGGAGTCCTACCGCTACAGCAGCGGCACCCAAATCCCGACGCCGGTCGGCAGCATGCACGGCAGCTACTTGATGCGCGCCGACGATGGTACCCGCTTCGAGGCGGAGATCCCGGCATTCTCATTGTCCAGTCGCACGCATCTGCACTGATCCGACATGGCCACCTATGCAATCGGCGACGTGCAGGGCTGCTACGACGAGCTGCGCCGCCTGCTCGACGCCATCGGCTTCGACCCCGAGAGTGACCGGCTCTGGTCCGTCGGCGACCTGGTCAACCGCGGCCCGCAGTCACTGGAAGTCCTTCGCTGGTTCAAGTCCCTGGGCGATCGCGCCGTCGTCGTCCTCGGCAACCACGACCTGCACCTGCTCGCGGTGGCCGCCGGCAACGAGGGGCAACGCAAGAAGGACACCCTCAGCACCATTCTCGAGGCGCCGGATCGCGACGAGCTGCTGGACTGGCTCAGGCACCGGCCGCTCCTGCACCTGGACCGAAAGAAGCGCTTCCTGATGATCCACGCCGGCCTGCCCCCGCAATGGGACCTGGATCAGGCCATCGCCTGCGCTGGCGAGCTGGAACAGGTGCTTCGCGGACCCGATCATGACGCCTTTCTGCAGCTGATGTATGGAAACGAGCCCAGCCGCTGGTCCGACGACCTCCAAGGCACCGAGCGGCTGCGGTTCATCACCAACTGCCTGACCCGGCTGCGCTGGTGCGACGCCGATGGCAACCTTCTCCTCGACGAGAAGGGCCAGCCCGGTACCCAGAGTCCTGGAGCGATGCCCTGGTACCATGTACCCGGGCGGCGTACCCGCGACGTCCGCATCATCTTCGGCCACTGGTCGACACTCGGCTATCGCGCCGAGGACAACGTCTGGGCACTGGACAGCGGCTGCCTTTGGGGCGGCGCACTGACCGCGGTCCGCGTGCGCAAGCGAAAGCCCATCGAAGTCTTTTCCGTCGACTGCACCGGCCATCTCCGCCCCGGCAGCTGAGGTCTCGCGGACCGTTTGTAACGGTACTGCAACGCCAATCAACCTTTCGGATACGGCCCCACCATGACCGACCTCCACGACCTCGAGCTGCTACTGCGCTCGGAGACACCGATGCTGCTGATCGAATCGCTGGAGGAGCAGCGCATCATGGAGCTCTTCACGCGCTTGGGGCTAAGCCTCGGCCAGCCGGTCTTCTGCTGGACCCTGACCGACGGCTTGCGAAGGGTCGAGTACTCGAGCACGACCAAGCAGGAGCTGGCCCCGCCAATCGAGGTCCTGCGCCATATCAAGGTCACCGGCCAGCCGGGGATCTACCTCCTGCTTGATTTTCACCCGTTCCTGGACGAGCCGATGCATGTGAGGCTGCTGAAGGAGATCGGCCAAAGCCATGCCGAGCTGTCCCGGCGCGTCGTGCTGGTCAGCCACGCGATCGAGACCCCGCCGGAGCTGCGCCACCTGAGCGCCCGCTTCAGCCTGCGCCTGCCGGATCAGCGTCGCATCCTGTCGCTGATCCGCGACGAGGCCCAGCGCTGGCAGCAGGGCCGCCCGGGAAATCGCTTCCGCGCCAATCGCGAGGCCGTCCAACAGCTCGCCCGCAACCTGCTCGGCGTAACCGAATCGGACGCGCGGCGCCTGATCCGCAACGCGATCCAGAAAGACGGCGCGATCACCGACGACGACGTCGCCGAGGTCACCCAGGCCAAGTATGCCTTGCTCGGCCCCGAGGGCGCCGTCTCCTTCGAGTACGACACGGCGACCTTCGCCGATGTAGCCGGCCTCGACAACCTCAAGGCCTGGCTGGATCTGCGCCGCGACGCCCTGCTCACCGATCACGGCAAGGACGAAGGCGACATCGAGCGCCCGCGTGGCATCATGCTGCTCGGTGTCCAGGGTGGCGGCAAGAGTCTGGCCGCGAAGGCCGTGGCCGGACGATTCGGCATCCCGCTGCTGCGACTCGACTTCGGGGCGCTCTTCGACAAGTACATCGGCGAGACGGAGCGTAACCTGCGTGACGCGCTGAAGATCGCCGACGTCATGGCCCCCTGCGTTTTCTGGCTCGACGAGATCGAGAAGGGGCTGGCCACCGGCGACAACGGCGACAGCGGAACCGGTCGCCGCATCGTCGGCGCGCTGCTGACCTGGATGGCCGAGCGCAAGGCGCCGGTGTTCATCGTCGCCACGTCGAACGACATCAGCCGCCTGCCCCCCGAGCTGGTGCGCAAGGGCCGGCTCGACGAGATCTTCTTCGTCGACCTGCCGGACACAGCCATTCGCCGCGAGGTCTTCCGCATTCACCTGGAAAAGCGCCGGCTGCCGGCATCACAGTTCGATCTGGACGCGCTGGCCGCGGCGAGCGAGGGCTTCTCCGGCGCCGGTATCGAGCAAGCGGTGGTCTCGGCATTGTATGCGTGTCGCGCCGAGGCGCAGAGGCCGGAGACCGACGCGATCCTCGCCGAGCTGAGTCGTACTCAGCCCTTGTCGGTGGTCATGGACCAGCAGATCGCCTCACTCCGCGCCTGGGCACGCAACCGGACAGTGCCGGCGTGAATCCCATAGCCCGGCTCGTCAAAGGGAAGCGACCGAGCCGGCGCGGCCATCGCTGGGCTGCGCGCGGCCGTGCCGCGTCCGATTCGAAGGACGGGTATCGGTGCTAGTCAGGCCTGGGAAGCGGTGGGCAGTCAAACTGGCGACGGCCTTAGGTTCGTCCGATAATCCCAGCATCGGCGGCCAAACCGCCAGGTCGTAACGCGGGGTCACCGCCCCATTGGTCGATCCGCCAAGCAACAACGCCGAGAGACGCGTATGCAATACAAGGACTACTACAAGATCCTGGGCGTGGCGCGCGACGCCAGCGCCGACGATATCAAGCGCGCCTATCGCAAGCTCGCGCGCAAGTACCACCCCGATGTGAGCAAGGAGGCAGATGCCGAGGCCCGTTTCAAAGAGATCAACGAGGCCAACGAGGTGCTGAAAGATCCGCAGAAGCGGGCCGAGTACGATGCCCTTGGCAGCGGCTGGCACGCCGGCGACGAGTTTCGCCCGCCACCTGGCTTCGGCCAGCGCGGCACCCGGCGCGAGTATGAATTCTCGCCGGAGGAGGCCGCCCGTTTCAGCGATTTCTTCTCCAGCATCTTTGGCGGCGGTAGCGAGGCATTCCGCGCCGGGTTTGGCGATATTGGCGACGACGTGACGGGGCGGCGCGGAATGGACCAGAATGCAACGATCCAGATCACATTGGAGGACGCCCATCACGGCGCCACCCGCCAACTGCGCCTGGAGGTGCCAGAGATCGATGCCAAGGGTCGCATCCAGAGCCGCGCGCGCACCCTCAATGTCCGCATCCCCGCCGGCGTGACTGCCGGCCGACAGATTCGGCTCGCCGGCCAAGGCAGCCCTGGCCCGGGCGGCAAGAACGGGGACCTCTACCTCGAGATCGAGATCGCCCCGCACCCGATCTACCGCAGCGAGGGCAAGGACCTGCACATGAAGCTGCCAATCAGTCCCTGGGAGGCCGCCCTCGGCGCCACCGTGGCGGTGCCGACGCTGGATGGCTCGGTCAATCTGAAGATCCCGACCGGCTCGCAAAGCGGGCAGCGGCTACGGCTCAAGGGCCGAGGGCTACCGGGCAAGCCCGCAGGCGACATCTATGTGCAATTGGAGATCGTCAACCCACCGACCAACAGCGATGCGGACCGAGGCGCCTATCGCGATCTCGCGGCTCGCTTTGAGGCATTCAATCCGCGCGCCAAGCTGGGGGCTAAATCATGACCCTGACGACCACAGGCATCGAAGGCATGGTGCTCGACGAGCACACACTGATCGGCATCGGCGAGCTGACCAAGGTCTGCGGCATCAGCACCGACGAGGTCCGGATCATGGTCGGCGAGGGCATGCTCCATCCCCTTGGGGCCGAGCCCCTACAGTGGCGCTTCACCGGCGTCGAGGTGCGCCGTGCGCGTCGAGCGCTCCGGTTGCGCCACGACCTGGAGCTCAACCTGGCGGGCACGGCGTTGGCGCTGGACCTGCTCGACGAAATCGAGCGCCTGCGCGAGCGCGTGGAGTGCCTGGAGCAATACTTGG
>Ga0316578_10000925_pt1 | contig 11118 bp, 7 predicted proteins | sample J0NA_2_FD_203076 | JGI IMG/M metagenome (GOLD analysis project Ga0316578, IMG submission 203076) | Rhizosphere microbial communities from salt marsh grasses in Alabama, United States - J0-2_160517rDrC | ecosystem: Host-associated > Plants > Roots > Rhizosphere | place: USA: Alabama | collected...
CCGGAAGAGCTCGCCGAAGGCCGCGCCGTCGTCGCCCGCGACGTGCCGGCGGAGCAGCTCGGCATCGTCGAGCACGGCCAGGTCGTCACGCACGAGGGGCTCCCGGCCTCAGCCGAGGACGGTGACCTCGTTGAGGAACCCCCTGATGCCACCCTGGGAGTCCGGGTAGACCTTGGTGTACCAGAGGATGACGTACTGCCCCTCGACGTCGTCCGGGACGGTGAAGTCGACCTCGCCCTCGGCCGGGTCCTTGTCACCGATCTTCGTGGCGCCGTCCAGGGACGGGCTGCTGTTGACCCAGACCTCGAGGCCACCCTTGTTGGGGAGCTGGAGCTGGATCTCGCGCGGTGAGGTGGTGGCACCGAGGTCGACGATCAGCCCGACGCCCTTCTTGATCCCCCCGAACTCGCCGGAGCTGTAGCTCTCCGTGTACCAGCCACTGTTCGGGTCGCCGTCGAAGACCGTGCCGACGAGCTCGTCGTGCTCGTAGCCGTCGCCCTCGGGGTCGTACGCCTGAACCCCCTGGATCGCCACGGGCTGGAGGGGAGCGGACCCCTGCTCCGAGGCGCCGGAGGCGGAGGCCGAGCCGGAGCCGGACGCGCTGGGCGTGATGGTGGTCGTCCGCGTCACGGGAGCCGCAGCCGGGCCGAAGATGTCCGAGCTGCCCTTGCCGATGCGGGAGACCCCGTAGAGGCCGACGACGAGAGCGAGGATGACGAACGCGGCGACGATCGCGAGCGCCAGCTTCGACTCGTCCCGGGTCAGCGGGTCGGCCGGGATCATCACGGGCATGGACTCCGCGTCCCCCGCCGCGTCGGGAGTGACTCGTTGGGTGTCCGGTGAGAGCTCGCTCACCTTGTCGACAGCACGCCGGGCGTACTGCGTGACGCGCCCACCGACCGTGCCGAGAACGCCGACGACGGCATGGCCGGTCGCCGGGCCGGCGGAGCGCCCGGCGCTCTGGCCGTTGTCGCGGGCCGAGACCGGCACGGGGTGACGCTCTCCGGCCGGCACGAGGTCCGCGGACCGCTGCGGGTCGTCGGGCTCGGCCGGCTCGGCCGGCTCGGCCGGCTCGGCCGGGCGCCCCGCAGGGGCAGAGCCGTTGTCCCCACTCGCGGGGGAGTCGAGCGGACCGGGTCGATCGGGGCGCGGGCTCAGCCACGGGAGGTCGTCGCGTCCGGGGCCGCCTGCTGCCGGGCTCGGGCGCTCAGGAGCCGGTGGCGGCTCACGGTCCTCGGGTGCCGTGGGCGGCGGCTCGTCGGCCCCCCGGTCGGTGATGGAGCCGGCCCGGGCCCGGACGGCCGCGGCACCGGCCCCCACGAGGCCCGCCAGACCGGCGAGTCCGCGGCGGCGTCGTCCGGGAGGAGGACCCGCGTCCGAGGACCCCGTGTCGTCGTCCGCGTCGGGAGTCGCCGCCGCGCCCATGGACGCGGTGCTCGAGGACTCGGCAGGAAGCGCGGTGGTGGTCGCATCCGACGGTGCGGAGGCCGGCTCACCCACGCCGGGCGTCGGGACGGCCCCATTCGCTTCCGGTGTGGCCGCTGTGGGGGGACGAGGTGTCGTCTCCTCCCCGGCCACGGGCCTGCCGGGGCTGGGGGGTACCGCGGCGTCGTCCGGCATCGCGGCAGGCCCCCCGGGAGGACCCGCCGGCTCGTCCGGGAGCACCGGGGCCATCGGGGTCACCGGCCGCCCGACGACCTGGCGTGAGGACCACGGGGCCACCTGCCGGGCGTAGTCGCCCGGGCTGAGCGGTCCCTGGTCGTCGTTGAGGGTCAGCCGACAGAGCGCGTCGAGGTCGCGCGGCACGCCGGCGGCGATCTCGGACGGGGCGGCGACGCCTCCGGGCACGCGCGGGGCGGGCCCCAGACCCGAACCGCCGGCGCCGAGCGGCCACAGGCCCGTCAGGCCCGCGTACGCCAGGGCGACGACACCGACCGCGTCCCGGCGAGCCGCGTCCTCGGGGTCGGCGGCCTCGTCACCGGCGCGTGCGGCTGCGACCTCGAGGCCACGCAGCCGGATGTCACCCTCGGGCGTCCGCAGGACGTCGTCGGGCGTCAGGTCGAGGTGATGCATCCCGCGGGCCCGGGCGGACTCGAGGGCGGCCGCCACCTCCCCGGTGATCCGGCGCACCTCGTCCGCCGGGAGCCCGCCCTCGTCGACGAGCGCCCCCAGGGTGCGCGCGTCCCGGAGGTCCTCCTCGACGACGAAGGCGACGTCACCGTCGGTCCCGACGTCGAGGATGCGCACGAAGGTCGACTGGGTGACCGACGCCGCCCGTCGGGCGGCGTCGAGCAGAGCCGGGGTGCGGGGGTCGCCCATGGCCACCGTGAGGAGGGCCACCGACCGTCCCAGGGTGCCGTCGTCGGCGGTCCAGCGTTCGGTGTCGCGCAGCTGCTCGAGGCGCTTGTGCACGGTGTAGCGCCCGCCGAGCACCGTGCCGGGTCCCACACCCCTCACCCTGGCTCCCTTCCGCTGGCCCTTCTCGGCGATGGCTGGCACCCGAGACGCGCAGGTGCACTGTTCATAGTAGGCAATGCCGGTCAGGACCGCCGGAGCCGTCGCACGGCGCGGCTCAGCGGGTCGAGAGCCGACCTGACCTCCCCGACCCCGAGCAGGTGCGCCACCGCCCAGGTGAACGCCAGCTGGAGCAGGCCCGCCACCCCGAGCACGACGGTGCCGGAGACGAGGGCGGGGAGGCCCCGCTCCTCGCCGAGCCCGGGCAGCCACCGGTTCACCGCGAACGCCAGGCCGAGCGCGCCGAGCGCCGCCGGGACCGCCAGCCGGACGTAGATGCCCGCGGTGGACCGCAGCCCGAGGGGTCCGTGCTGCCGGCGGAGCACGAGGAACCCGATTCCCGACCCGATGAGGTACGCGAGGGCCTGTCCCAGGCTCACGACGACGGCGGTGAGGCCGGGACGCACGGTGGCCGCGTAGAGGGTGACCAGCGTGGCCGTGGTCGTGACGACGACCTGGATCCGGAAGGTGAGGTAGGTCTGGGTCTGCGCGTAGAGCACCCGGTCGTTGAGGAAGCCCCACCCCATGGGGATGACGAGCCACATCAGGGCGTAGAGCACGGTCGCGACCGCCTGCGTGCTCTCCAGCGGGTTGCCGAAGAAGAGGGTTCCGGCCACGAGCGGGGCGAGACCGACGATGAGGAAGACCATCGGCACGATGAAGACGGCCGGCATCCGCATCCCCTGGTCGTGGTACCGCACCACGGCGCGTCCGTCACCCTCGGCGGCGGCCTCGGAGAGCTTCGTGTAGAGCGCGGTCACGATCGAGACCGTGATCAGCCCCTGCGGCAGGGTGACGATGAGCATGGCGTTCTGGAACGTGGCCAGCGTCGGCACGTTCTCGCCCGGCGCCGCGGCGCTCGCGCTGGACAGCACCCGGCTGGTGACGATGAAGCCGAGCTGCTGGACGACGATCGAGCCGAAGGTCCACTTGGCGATGCTCGACATCTCGCCGAAGCCCACCCCCCGCAGGCCCCACAGCCAGTGGAAGCGGAAGCCCATCCGGTGCAGCGCGGGCAGCAGGCCGGCGCACTGGACGGCGATCGAGAGCGTTGCCGTCCCGGCGAGGATGGCGATCATCTCCGGTGTCCACGCGCCGGGAGGTGCCGCGAGCGGCAGGTCCGCGGCTCGGAACCAGAGCAGGCCGGCGACGGCGACGATGTTCGCGAGGGCCGGCGCCCAGGTGAACGCCGCGAACCGGCCGTTGGCCGTGAGCACCTGCCCGAGCACCGTGTACATGCCGTAGAAGAAGAGCTGCGGCACGCAGATGAAGGCGAAGACGACGGCCAGGCGAACGGCGTCGGGGTCGGTGGGTGCGTAGAAGATGCGCACCAGCAGCGGCGCCAGAGCGGTGAGCAGGACGGTCGCGACGCCGAGGCCCACGATCGAGACGGTGACGACCCGGTTGACGAAGTCGGCGCCGCCCGGGCGCTGACGGGCCCGGACGATCTGCGGGACCAGCACCGCCTGGATCGCCCCACCCGCGAGCAGGAGGTAGAACTGGTTGGGGAGCGTGTTCGCGGCACTGAAGGCGTCCGCGGTGAGACCGGCGACGCCGACCACCGAGGCGAGCAGGGAGGTGCGGACGAGGCCGAGGACCCGGCTGACGAGGGTCCCGGCCGCCATCACCGCCCCGGAGCGACCGACGCTCTGGGCGGTCTCGCTCACCCGGCGCTCACCCCGCGTCCCCGGCCAGGCACTGCCACGCGAGCCGGGCGATCCGCCGCTCGTTCGGGAAGGTCAGATGGCGGTGGGCCTCACGCAGCGGGAGCCAGGCGACGTCGATGGCCTCGTGGTCGGGGTCGTTCTCGATCGTGAGGTACCCACCGGTGGCCTCGAGGAGGTAGTGGTGCACGTACTTGTGGATGCGCCGGTCGCCCGCCGCGAACCAGTAGTCGATGGTCCCGAGCTCGATGAGGACCCGACCCTCGATGCCGGTCTCCTCCGCGACCTCACGCGCGGCCGTCTGCGGGAGGGTCTCGTCGCCCTCGATGTGGCCCTTCGGCAAGCACCACTCCACCCGGCCGGCGCGGTTCCGTCGGGCGATGACGGCGATCCGCGCCTGTCCTTGGTGGACGTCGACGACCACACCGCCGGCGCTGCGCTCCTCGACCGCCGGCAGCCGCCGGGGCGGCGCCCCGGCCGGATCGGCTGCGGCGTGGCTCATCCCGTCACTCTAACCACTGCCACCCCGCCGAACCCGGCGGCCGAGGCGCCCGCGACCCGAGCAGGCCCGGGGCACGGCCCACTGTCTACGCTTGGGCCCCGTGCCCGAACGCCAGCCTCCTGCCGCGCTCCTGCGGCGGGCCGTCGCCCAGCTCGCGCCGGTGCTGCCCGAGCTCACCGCTCTCGGTGAGCGGTTCACCCGGGCCGGTCACGAGCTGGCGCTCGTCGGGGGTCCGGTCCGCGACGCCTTCCTCGGACGCCCTGCCCTCGACCTCGACTTCACCACCTCCGCCCACCCCGACGACATCGAGGTCGTCCTCGCGGCGTGGGGTGACACGACGTGGGACATGGGCCGCGCCTTCGGCACCATCGGGGCCCGGCGCGGCGGGACGGTCGTCGAGGTAACGACCTACCGTGCCGACGCCTACGACGGCACGACGCGCAAGCCGGTGGTGGCCTTCGGGACCTCCCTCGACGAGGACCTCGTGCGCCGGGACTTCACGGTCAACGCGATGGCGCTGCGCCTGCCGGACCTGACCTTCGTGGACCCCCACCAGGGCCTCACCGACCTCGGACGGCGAGTGCTGCGCACCCCTTCGCCGCCGGAGGTGTCCTTCGGCGACGACCCGCTCCGGATGATGCGGGCGGCCCGGTTCGTCGCCCAGCTCGGCTTCGTGCCGACGAGCGAGGTGCTGGAGGCGATGCGGTCCATGGCGGGGAGCATCGAGATCGTGTCGGCCGAGCGGGTGCGCGACGAGCTGACCAAGCTGCTCCTCGCCGACCGCCCTCGGCCCGGCCTCGAGCTCCTCGTCGCGAGCGGCTTGGCCGAGCAGGTGCTTCCCGAGCTCCCGGCGCTCCAGCTCGAGGTGGACGAGCACCATCGCCACAAGGACGTGTACCAGCACAGCCTCACCGTGCTCGAGCAGGCCATCGACCTCGAGGGTCCGCCCACGGGTCCGCCGGACAGCGTGCCGCGACCGGACCTCGTGCTGCGGCTGGCCGCGCTGCTCCACGACATCGGCAAGCCCGCCACCCGCCGGTTCGAGGCCGGCGGAGGCGTCTCGTTCCACCACCACGAGGTGGTCGGTGCCAAGCTCGCGAGCGCGCGGCTCAAGGCGCTGCGCTACGACAAGGACACCGTCAAGGCGGTGGCACGGCTCGTGGAGCTGCACCTGCGCTTCCACGGGTACGGCGACGGCCAGTGGACGGACTCGGCGGTGCGCCGCTACGTCACGGACGCAGGACCCCTCCTGCCCCGCCTGCACCGGCTCACCCGTGCCGACAGCACCACGCGGAACGTGCGCAAGGCCCGCCGGTTGGCCGCTGCCTACGACGACCTCGAGTCGAGGATCGAGCGACTGACCGCCGCGGAGGAGCTCAAGGCGGTGCGCCCCGAGCTCGACGGCCACGAGATCGGCGAGGCGCTCGGGATCGCTCCGGGTCCGGTGCTGGGGCGGGCGTACAAGCACCTCCTCGCCGTCCGTCTCGACGAGGGGCCGATCGGCAAGGTCGCGGCGCGGGAACGCCTGCTCGCCTGGTGGGCCGACCAGCCGGAGTCACGTCCGTGACCAGCGGCGCCACGCACTAGGGTGGTCGCCGAGGCGACGCAGGAAGTGGGTGCTCATGTCGGGTTCGCGGCGGTCCACGCTGGACCGGGTGCGCTCCGGCAGTGCGACCGACGTCGGGAGGGTCCGCGGCCACAACGAGGACAGCCTGCTCGACGCACCCGGGGCCTGGTTCGTTGCCGACGGCCTGGGCGGACACGCCGCGGGGGAGGTGGCCAGCCGGCTCGCCGTCGACGTCCTCGAGGAGCTCACCTCACACCCCGCGGCCGGTCCCGACGACGTGGTCGCCCTCGTGAGCCGGGCCAACCATCGGATCCTTGCCGCGCAGCGGGAGGACCGTGGCCGGGCCGGGATGGGGACCACGCTCACCGGACTGACCCTCGTGGGCCCCGACGAGGGGGTCGAGTGGGCGGTCGTCAACGTCGGGGACTCGCGCGTCTACCGCGTCGTCGACGACGGCATCGAGCAGATCACGCGGGACCACTCCGAGGTCCGCGAGCTCGTCGACGCCGGGCTGCTCGACCCGGCCGACGTCCCCTCCCATCCGATGCGCCACATCATCACGCGCTCCCTCGGAGCCACCGCCGATGTCGAGCCGGACGCGTGGGTCCGTCCCGTCGTGTCCGGCGAGCGCTTCGTCGTCTGCAGCGACGGGCTCTCGAACGAGCTCGACGACGAGACCATCCGCAGTCTCGTCGTCGGTGCCGGCGATGACCCGCAGGCGGCTGCCGATGCCCTGGTCGAGGCGGCCCTCGAGGCCGGGGGCCGCGACAACGTCACCGTCGTCGTCCTCGTCGTCGACGCGACCTGACCCACGGACATGCGTGAGGACCGGCGCCGATGCGCCGGTCCTCACGACGTCGCCCCGAAGGGCACGGAACGCGGTCAGCGCTCCTCGTCGCCGGAGATGAAGGCCTCGAGGCGAGCCCGGCCGATGTCGTCCGGGCGCTGCTCGGGCGGGGACTTCATGAGGTACGAGGACGCCGAGAGCAGCGCCCCACCGATGCCGCGGTCCTTGGCGATCTTCGCCGCACGGATGGCGTCGATGATGATGCCGGCACTGTTGGGGGAGTCCCACACCTCGAGCTTGTACTCGAGGTTGAGCGGGACGTCGCCGAACGCGCGACCTTCGAGCCGGACGTACGCCCACTTGCGGTCGTCGAGCCACGCCACGTAGTCGGACGGGCCGATGTGGACGTTGCGGTCCTCGGTCTTGCCGGCGAGCTCGCCGGTGAGGTTGCTCGTGACGGCCTGGGTCTTGGAGACCTTCTTGGACTCGAGGCGCTCGCGCTCGAGCATGTTCTTGAAGTCCATGTTGCCGCCGACGTTCAGCTGGTACGTGCGGTCGAGCTGGACGCCGCGGTCCTCGAAGAGCTTGGCCATGACCCGGTGGGTGATCGTGGCGCCCACCTGGCTCTTGATGTCGTCACCGATGATCGGGACGCCGGCCTGCTCGAACTTGTCGGCCCACTCGGGGTCGGACGCGATGAACACGGGGAGGGCGTTGACGAAGGCGACCCCCGCGTCGATGGCGCACTGCGCGTAGAACTTGTCGGCCTCCTCCGAGCCCACCGGCAGGTAGGACACGAGGACGTCGGCCTCGGCGTCACGGAGCGCACGGACCACGTCCACCGGCTCGGCGGCGGACTCGTCGATGGTCTGGCGGTAGTACTTGCCGATGCCGTCCAGGGTGTGACCGCGCTGGACGGTGACCCCGCTCGTGGGCACCTCGGCGATCGTGATGGTGTTGTTCTCGGAGGCGAAGATCGCCTCGGAGAGGTCCTTGCCGACCTTCTTGTCGTCCACGTCGAAGGCGGCGACGAACTCGACGTCGCGGACGTGGTACGGCCCGAACTGGACGTGCATCAGGCCGGGCACGGTCGATGCGGGGTCGGCGTCACGGTAGTAGTGCACGCCCTGCACGAGCGAGGACGCGCAGTTGCCGACGCCGACGACGGCGACGCGGATGGAACCCATTGTGTGTCTCCTGGGTGTCGTGATGGTGGACGGGGGACGAGGCGGGGCGGCGGCCGGCCGGCCGGCCTCCCCTACGGCTGGGGGCCGGGGTCTGAGGGGTGGCGCCGTTCGGCGTCGATGAGCTCGCTCAGCCAGCGGACCTCGCGCTCGGTGGTCTCCTCACCGTGCTGCTGGAGGGCCGCGGTGTATGCGTCCATCCGCTCACGGCGGCGGACCGACGACTCGCGGACCCGCTCGAGGTCCTCCTCGAGCCGTGAGCGTCGGCCCTCGAGGATGCGGATGCGCACGTCGCGCTCGGTACGGGCGAAGAAGGCGAACCGGACGTCGAAGCCGTCGTCGTCGTAGGCCGAGGAGTCGGTCTTGGCGACGAGCTCGGAGAAGTGCTCCTTGCCCGCGGCGGTGAGCTCGTAGACGACCCGCTTGCGCCGTCCGGACGCCATCGGGTCCGCCGCCTCGGCGATGAGGCCGCGCTCGAGCAGCCCACGCAACGCCGGGTACAACGTGCCGTAGGAGAGGGCCCGGAACGGGCCGAGCGCGGTGTTGAGCCGCCGCCGCAGCTCGTAGCCGTGGGTCGGGCCCTCGTGCAGCAGCCCGAGCACCGCGAACTCGAGCAGATAGGCGCGTCGAGCAACCACGGGGCACCTCCTCGTTCGGGCGTGGTACCGACCGGTGGCCGGCGAGGTCGACGATAGCATGGATATATCGGTACGATAGGTCGCACCGACCGGTCCGTCGATCGCGCCCCGCGTGGCCGCCCGGGCCCGCGGACGGGCCCTGGCAGCCGTCCGAGGGAACCGGCGTGGGCCGGTGGTCGTTCCTCACGCCGGACGCCGCCCGCACTACCCACCAGGTGCCACGGATGTCACCACCACGGTCGCGCCACCTCGGCGTTTCGGCGTTCCACGGCTGATCCGGTCATACTGGCCTGCGGCCCACGGTTCCTCCTGCACACCACCACCCCGGACGACACATGACAGAGCGAGCACCCCGCACCCGCGCCGAGGCCAAGGCCCTCGCCGACGCCGCGGAGAGCGGCGGGCCCACCCGCCGAAACCGGCGCGGAAGGGACTCCTCCGGCCCCTCGACCCGCCGGAAGTGGCTCAAGCGAGGCGGGTGGACCGCCTTGGTCCTCTTCCTCCTCGGACTGGCCGGCGTCGGGTTCGCCTACGCGAGCGTCGACATCCCGGAGCCCAACGAGATCGCTACCGCCCAGGCGTCGATCGTCTACTACGCGGACGGCGAGACCGAGATGGCCAGGCTCTCCGACCCCGAGGGCAACCGTGAGTCGGTGCCGCTCGACGAGATCAGCGAGCCGATGCAGAAGGCCATGCTCGCGGCCGAGGACCAGGACTTCTACAGCAACAGCGGCATCTCGCCCACCGGCATCACCCGCGCCGTGTGGGTGGCCGTCAAGGGAGGCTCGGCCACGCAGGGCGGGTCGACCATCACCCAGCAGTACGTGAAGAACTACTTCCTCACCCAGGACCGCACCCTGACCCGCAAGTTCAAGGAGCTCGTCATCTCCTTGAAGATCGACCGCGAGCTGTCCAAGGACCAGATCCTCGAGAACTACCTCAACACGATCTACTACGGGCGCGGCGCCTACGGCGTGGAGACGGCGGCCCGCGCGTACTTCGGCGAGGACGCCAAGGACCTCACCGCCTCGCAGTCGGCGCTGCTGGCCTCGGTCATCCGCGGACCCTCGCTCTACGACCCGACCCTCGGCGACCAGCAGCGCGCCAACGCGGAGGAGCGCTGGGGCTTCATCCTCGACGCGATGGTCGAGAACGGCTGGCTCACCCCGGAGGAGCGCAGCGAGGCCGAGTTCCCCGAGGTGGAGGAGTACAAGCCGCAGAAGCTGGGAGGGACCGCCGGCTACGTCGTCGACGTCGTCAAGCAGGAGCTCGTCGACAAGTACAAGCTCACGGAGAACGACATCCAGCGTGGGGGACTGCGGGTGGTGTCCACCGTCGACCGGCCGAAGCAGCGGGCCGCCGTGAAGGCGGTCAAGGAGCAGAGCCCGGAGGTCGACGACATCCACGTGGGCCTGGTCTCGATCACGCCCGGCGACGGTGCCATCGAGGCCCTGTACGGCGGTGAGGACTTCGCGGAGCGCCAGCTGAACAACGCCACCCAGGCGACGATGCAGGCGGGGTCGACCTTCAAGATCTTCTCCCTCATCGCCGGGCTCCAATCCGGCGACCTCAGCCTGCGCAGCCGGTTCCCCGGCTACTCGCCGCAGTACTTCGAGGAGTTCGCCGACCCGGCCGCCGACACCGACTTCGGTCGCCGAGGCGGGGTCACCAACTTCGGTGACGAGCAGTTCGGGGACATCGACCTCCCCACCGCCACGCAGCACTCCGTCAACACGGTGTACGCGCAGGTCAACATCGAGGCCGGCCCGGAGAACACGATGAAGGCCGCCCAGGACGCCGGCGTTCGCTCCAAGCTCACGCCCAACCTCGCCAACGTGCTGGGCACGGACTCGGTGACGGTCATGGACATGGCGAACGCGTACGCGACCATCGCCGCCGAGGGGATGCGGGCCGACCCCTACATCGTCCAGCGGATCACGTTCCTCGACGACAGCCTCCCCGACATCGAGGCGGAGCCCACGACCCAGCAGGTCTTCGACACGGACCTCATGGACGACGTCATCTATGCCATGCAGCAGACGACCAAGCCCGGCGGGACCGCGAGCTACGTCGGCGAGAACCTCGGCCGACCCGCGGCGGGCAAGACCGGGACGTCCGAGAACTTCAAGTCGGCATGGTTCGACGGCTACGTCCCCCAGCTCGGGACCGCGGTCGGGATGTACCGCGCCGGCGAGGACGGCGAGGAGCTGCAGATGCAGGGCCTGCCGGGCATCGGCGACATCACCGGGGGCTCGTTCCCCG
>Ga0316578_10000926_pt1 | contig 11117 bp, 7 predicted proteins | sample J0NA_2_FD_203076 | JGI IMG/M metagenome (GOLD analysis project Ga0316578, IMG submission 203076) | Rhizosphere microbial communities from salt marsh grasses in Alabama, United States - J0-2_160517rDrC | ecosystem: Host-associated > Plants > Roots > Rhizosphere | place: USA: Alabama | collected...
AAAAATAGTATCTCGGATGCCCGGCGCGCCCGGCCGCCTCTCTCGCGCGCCGCGACGCTATGACGAAGCTCACACCCGCCGGGGCGGCGAGTGCCTTCTGCCCCGCGCCGGCGAGCAGGTCTACCCCCCACCGGCTCATCTCGACCTTCTCGGAGCCGACAGACGCTATAGCGTCGAGCGCGACGAGGGGGCGGTCGCCGCCGAGGCCGTCGGTGATCGCCTCGATGTCTGTCCGCAGGCCGGTCGACGACTCGACATGCGTCAGCGCGAGCAGGTCGGGGCCGGTCTCCCTCGCGCGGCGGACGACGGTCGCCGGATCTATCTCCCTCCCCGGCTCGAACTCGAGCAGGTCGACCTCGCACCCGAAGACCGCGGCGATCTCCGCCCAGCGGCGTCCGAACTTCCCCCCCGAGGCGACGAGCACGCGAGTGCCGGAAGGAGCGCAGTTCGCGATGACCGCCTCCATCGCCCCCGTCCCCGAGGCGGCGAGGAGAAAGGCCGGCTCCTCTGCGCCGCAGAGGTCGGCGAGCATCCTCCCCGCCTCGAGCACGACCACCCTGAACTGATCCGTGCGGTGGTGGAGATGAGGCAGCCGGGCGTACCGCGCCGGGTCGATCCAGACAGGCCCCGGCGTGAAGAGGATCATATCAGGTCCGAAATCCATCTCCAGATCGCGTCCTTTCCCTCGCCGGTCACGGCGGAGGCGAACAGGAACGGCAGGCCGGGAGGCGCCGCCCCGCCGGCTCCCTCGAAAGGCCCAGCCGCAAGATCGGGCACGCTCCCGCGCAGCGCCGCTGCCGCTTTCGCCCGCTGCGAACGTTTCAGCTTGTCGGCCTTGGTCAGCACGACGAGGCCGCGTCGTCCCGATGCGAGGATCCGCCGTATCATCTCGATGTCGTGCGGCATCGGATCGTGCCGCGAGTCGACGAGCTGGATCACGCCGCCCAGGCCCCGGCGGCGCTCGAAGTAATCGACGATCACGGCGAGCCATTTCTCGCGCTCCTCCTTCGACGTGCGCGCGAATCCGTACCCCGGCAGGTCGACCAGATAGAACCGCTCGTTGACGAGGTAGAAGTTGAACGTGCGCGTCTTCCCCGGCTCGCGGCTGACGCGGGCGAGGTTCCGCCGCGTGAAGAGCATGTTCAGGATGGACGATTTGCCGACATTGGAGCGCCCCGAGACCGCTATCTCCGGCGGCCCCGGCTTCGGGAAATCTTCCCGGTCGAGGACGGTCCGGACGAGCTGGAGACTGCGGATCTTCACGACGTGTCAGTTGGCCGTCTTGGGCTCGCGGTCCTTGAAGAACCCGCCGAGCCTGCGGCGGTGGCGGATCCCCCACTCGAGCTTCTTCGAGAGCGCGTTATTGATGACCTCGTCCATCGAGTCGACGACGACGATCTTCATCTTCTTTCGCACCTCGTCGGGGAGCTCCTTGATGTTCTTCTCGTTTCCCTTCGGCAGCAGCAGCGTCTTCACCCCGGCCCGCAGGGCGGCCACCGACTTCTCGTTGATGCCGCCGATCGGCAGCACCTTACCGCGAAGCGTCAACTCGCCGGTCATGGCGACATCGCGGCGCACGGGGATGTCGAAGAACGCCGAGACGAGCGCCGTGGCGATCACGATGCCCGCGCTCGGACCGTCCTTGGGGATCGCTCCCTCGGGGACGTGCACGTGGACATCGACCGTGGAGAACGCGTCATGGTCGAACTGGAGCATGCGGGCCTTGTTCCGGGCGTAGCTCATCGCGATCTTTGCCGACTCCTGCATGACGTCGCCGAGCTGGCCGGTCAGGATGAGCTCTCCCTTGCCCGGCATCATCGTCACCTCGATGTTGAGGATCTCGCCGCCCGACTCCGTCCAGGCGAGTCCCGTCGCGACGCCTACTGCGATCTTCGAGTCGATCTCGCTCTCGGTGAACCGGGGGACTCCGAGATAGCCCTCGAGACTCTTCTTGGTGATCCGGATCCGCTGGATATCCTCATCGGAGGCGAGTTTCCGGGCGACCTTCCGGCATATCGATGCGAGCTCGCGCTCGAGGTTGCGCACGCCCGATTCGCGAGTGTAGAGCTGGATGACGTCCTTCATCGTCGCCTCGGAGATCGAGAGACGGTCGGTCGCGATCCCGTGCTGCTTCATCTGCTTGGGCAGCAGGAACTTCTGCGCGATCTTGATCTTCTCGTGCAGCAGGTATCCGGGGAGACGGATGATCTCCATGCGGTCCTGCAGCGCCGGCGGTATCGAATAGGTGACGTTCGCCGTCGTGATGAACATCACCTCGCTCACGTCGAAATCGACCTCGAGGAAGTTGTCGCTGAAATGCTTGTTCTGCTCCGGATCGAGGACCTCGAGCAGCGCGGCCGACGGGTCCCCGCGGAAATCGCTCGAGAGCTTGTCGATCTCGTCGAGGAGGAAGACCGGGTTCTTCGTGCCGGCCTTGCGCAGGCCCTGTATGATCCTGCCCGGCATCGATCCGATGTACGTGCGCCGGTGCCCCCTGATCTCGGCCTCGTCGCGGGTCCCCCCCAGAGAGACGCGGACGAACCGGCGTCCGATAGAGTCGGCTATCGAGCGCCCGAGAGAGGTCTTGCCGACCCCCGGCGGACCGACGAAGCAGAGGATCGGGCCCTTGAGGTTCCCGGCGAGCTTGACCACGGAGAGGAACTCGAGGATCCGCTCCTTGACCTTGTCGAGGCCGTAGTGGTCCTCGTCGAGCTTCTTGCGCACTCCGTTGATGTCGAGGTTGTCCTTCGTGCGCCTGCGCCAGGGGAGCGAGACGAGCGTGTCGATGTAGTTGCGGACCACGGTCGCCTCGGGGCTCATCAGCGACATCATCCTCAGCCGCTCGAGCTCCTTGTAGGCGATCTTCTGCGCCTCCTTCGACATCTTCGCGCGCCGGATGCGGCGCTCGAGGTCGTCGAACGCATCGGCCTCGTCCCCCTGCCCGAGCTCGCTGCGGATCGCCTTCATCTTCTCCTGGAGGAAGAGCTCCTTCTGGTTCTTCGTCACCTGGCTGGTGACCTTGTCGTCGATGTCCTTCTCGAGGCGGAGCATCTCCACTTCCTCGTGGAGGATCCTGCTGAGCTCGAGCAGGCGCTTCTCGAGATCGAACGCCTCGAGCAGTCGCTGCTTTGCGTCGTTGCGGATCTGCAGGTGCGCCGCCACCGTATCGGCGAGGTGCGCCCTGTCGTCGAGCGCCTGCAACGACAGCATGACCTCGTTCGGGATGCGCGGGTGCATCCGCACGTATTCGTCGAACTGCGCCTCGACCTTCCTCGTGAGGGCCTCGATCTCCTTGGTCATCTCGCCGGTCGTCTCGACCGGCTTGACCCGGGCCCCCGTATAGGTGTCCATGTCCACGAACTCCTCGATGCTCACCCGGCTGATCCCCTCGAGCATGATCTTGAGGGTGCCGTCGGGAAGCCTGAGGAAGATCCCGATGCGCACGAGGGTCCCGACCATGTAGAGGTCCTCGGGGCCCGGCTCGTTCTCCGACGGGTCGCGCTGGGCCGCGACGAGGAGTATCTTGTCCGATTCGATCGCCCGCTCGACCGCGTTGATCGAAGGCTGCCGGCCGACGAGGATCGCCGTCGTCGTCGTGGGGAATATCACGACGTCCCGCAGGGGCACTAGTGGTATGATCGTTTCGGGATCGTTCAGTCTGCCGTCCATATGCTCTTCCATGGCTGCCGTTCTCTCGAAGGGAGCCTCAGTGTGCGCCCGGCCGGAGCCCGTCGGCGTGCTATGCCCGCTTCTGGCGCTCGCGCTCGAGGAACACCTCGGGCTCGTCCCGGTTGATGATCGTCTCTTCCGTGATAAGGATCTTCTTGACGTTCGGCCGTGAGGGTGCGTCGTACATGATATGCAGCATCGTATCCTCGAGTATCGCGCGCAGCCCGCGGGCGCCGGTCTTGCGCTCCATTGCCATGCGCGCGACGGCCTGCAGCGCGCCGGGGGTGAACTCGAGCTCGATGTCCTCCAGATCGAAGAGCTTCTTGTACTGCTTGATCAGGGCGCTCTTCGGCTTGAGGAGGATGTCTATCAGCGCGTGCTCGTCGAGGTCGTGCAGCGGCGCCACTATAGGGAGCCGCCCGACGAGCTCGGGTATCAGCCCGTACTTGATCAGGTCCTCGGGCTGTACCCGCTTGAGGACCTCGCTCATCTCCTTGCGGTAATCCGGGCCCCGGTCGGCGCCGAAGCCGACTACCTTGCGCCCGATGCGCCGCTCGATGATCTCCTCGAGCCCCTGGAACGCGCCGCCGCAGACGAACAGGATGTTCCTCGTGTCGACCTCGAGGAACTTCTGCTGCGGGTGCTTGCGTCCACCCTGCGGGGGCACGTTCGCGACGGTCCCCTCGAGGATCTTGAGCAGCGCCTGCTGTACTCCCTCGCCCGAGACGTCGCGCGTGATCGAGGGGTTCTCGCTCTTGCGGGCGATCTTGTCGATCTCGTCGATGTAGATGATCCCCCGCTGGGCCCAGGAGAGGTTGTAATCGGCGTTCTGCAGGAGCCTCACGAGGATGTTTTCGACGTCCTCGCCCACGTACCCCGCCTCGGTCAGGCTCGTCGCGTCGGCGATGGCGAACGGCACCTTGAGGAACCGCGCCAGCGTCTGCGCGAGCAACGTCTTGCCGACGCCGGTCGGGCCGAGCAACAGGATGTTGCTCTTGTCGATCTCCACCTCGTCGGTGCCGCGGTCGTGCCGTATCCGCTTGTAGTGGTTGTAGACCGCGACCGACAGCGTGATCTTCGCCAGTTCCTGGCCGATCACGTAGTTGTCTAGGTTCTCGCGTATCTCCTTCGGCTTGGGGAAATGCTCGTCGTCGAACATGACCGTGCCGGTCATCTCCTCCTCGAGGATATCGTTGCACAGCCTGATGCATTCGTTGCAGATGTACACCGACGGTCCCGAGACGAGCTTCGCCACCTCGTCCTGTCCGCGTCCGCAGAACGAGCACTTTATCGCGCGGGGAGACTGCGACTTCTTCTTCATCGGTTCATCTATCCTTCCGCCCGGGGCCGCCCCCTGCGGACGCCCCCATACATAGTATACACCGACCGGCCCGTTCCGCGCCGTTTTCAGGCGCCGCCGGGCGCGGGATCACTTCACCAGGTCGCGCTTCGACTCGAGGACGCTGTCTATCACGCCGTACTCGAGCGCCTCTCCGGCCGACATGAAGTAATCGCGATCCGTGTCCTTGGCGACCTTCTTGAGGCTCTGGCCCGTGTGCTTGGCAAGCAACTCGTTGAGCTTGTCCTTTATCTTCAGGATCTCTCGCGTGTAGATCTCGATGTTGCTCGCCTGGCCCTCGGACCCGCCGGAGGGCTGGTGGATCATCACGCGGGCGTGGGGCAGTGCCGAACGCTTCCCCTTCATACCCGCCGAGAGCAGTACCGCAGCCATGCTGGCGGCCTGCCCCATGCAGATCGTCGCCACGTTACACGAAATATACTGCATCGTGTCGTATATCGCCAGCCCGGCCGAGACGACTCCCCCGGGGCTGTTTATGTAGACGAAGATGTCCCGGGTCGGATCGTCCGCCTCGAGGAAGAGCATCTGGGCGATGACCGAGTTGGCCACATTGTCGTCGATCCCCGAGCCGATGAAGACGATCCTGTCCTTCAGCAGCCTCGAGTAGATGTCGTACGCGCGCTCCTCCCGCCCCTTCGTCTCGATCACGTACGGAATCGGAATGCTCCTGATCACCTTGTCAGCCATTGTCCTTCTCTCCTTCGCCGAGTATCACTTCCATCACCTTGCGTTCCCTGATCCGCCCGCGCAGGTTCCTGCGATGCTCGCTCCCGGGGGCGAAGAAGGCCTCCGCCTCCTCGGCGGGCCTGCCACTCCCCGCCGCGATCCGGTCGATCTCCCGCTTGAGATCTTCCTCTGTGACCGCGATCTTCTCGAGCTCAGCGATCCTGTCTATCAGGAAGAAGCGTCTGATGTTGCGCCGGGCGATCCTGTCGAAGAGCTCGTCGATCTCCTTCTTCCTCTGCTCGTCCTGCTCGGGCGGTGCGCCGGCCGACTGGCGGCGGCGTTCTTCCTCCTTGTACAGCTCGGCGCGGTAGCGCTCGATCATCGTCGCCGGTATGTCGAACGGGTTGGAGTCGAGGATGCGGTCTATCGCCTCCTCCTCCCGGCGCCGCCGGTCCTCCCGCTCCTTCTCCTCGCGCAGTCGTTCCCGTATGTCGGTGCGCAGCGCGTCGAGCGTCGCGAACTTCTCGTCGACCTTCACTGCGAGCGCGTCATCGAGGGAAGGAAGCCGCTTCTCGCGGACTTCCTTGACGGTGAACACATACTCGATCCGCTTGCCGGCGAGGTGTTCCGGCTGGTAGTCCTCGGGATAATCGATCGAGGCGCGCCCCGTCTCGCCGGCCGAGAGGCCGGTCACGGCCTCCTCGAAGACGGGAAAGAGCTGCCCTGCCCCGAGCTGCACGGGATACCCCGTCACACGCCGCTGCTCATCGGGGGCTCCGTCCTCCCCTATCGGCACGTAGTCGAGGACGACGACGTCGTCGATGACCGCGCCGCGCTCGACCGGTTCGTAGGTCACCTCGCGCTCGCGGATGCTCTCGAGCACACGCTCGACCTCCTCGTCCTCCACCGTCGGCTCACGCTTCGCTATCTCGATCCCCTTGTACGAGGAGATCTCCAGCACCGGCTCGACCTCGATCTCCACGGTGAACCGCAGTGGCTCGTTCTCGGTGGCGCGCACGTCGCGGAAGACCGGATCGCCTATCGGCTGCAGCTGATGCTCGGCCACCGCCTGGGCGTACGCCCCGGGCAGGACCGACTTGATCGCCTCCTGGTGTACCTCGTCTGCGTAGCGCCGCAGCACGGCGTCGCGGGGGGCCTTCCCCTTGCGGAACCCGGGGATCGTCACCGAGCGGGTGATCTCCTCCAGGGCCTTCTCCTTCTCTGCGAGGAACCGCTCCGGAGGGACCTCGATCTCTATCGAGCGCCTGCAGTCGTCCCCCGCCGTCACGCTGGCGCTTATCCCGTTCTTTTCCCGGTCTTCCGACATCGTCGCCTTTCCGCTCCAGACCGGCCGGTCCCGACCGGCCGCTGGCAAGTTATCCGCCGAGAATGCGAGAGGGGGGACTCGAACCCCCACGGGTCTCCCCACTGGATCCTAAATCCAGCGCGTCTGCCATTCCGCCACTCTCGCGTCGTAATAACAGGTTAACTCATTATATTATATATACATACATGACGGGCGCTCCGCGCTCGCGGAAACGGCGGCGCCATGTAACGGGTAATCTAACCGTTCAGGGCGCAATTTTCAACGCACAATACTGCAAGTCCTCTGCCACGGCCCGTCGGCGCCTCAGCGCCCGGTGAACTTCGCCTCGCGTTTCTCGATGAACGCCGCCATCCCCTCGCGGAAGTCGTCCGTCCCGCAGGTCATCGCAAACAGATCCTGCTCGAGGCGGCACCCCTCCTCGAAGGCGATCTCGGTCCCGTGCAGCACCGCTTCCATCACCGCCTTCAGCGCAAATGGAGGCTTTCCCATCAGCAGCGCGGCGAGCTTGTCCGTCTCGGCCTCGATCTCGTCGTGAGGGACGACCTTGTTGACGAGGCCGATCCGCAGCGCCTCCTCGGCACCCATGACCCGTCCGGTGAGCATCAGCTCCATCGCGACACCGCGGGGGACGAGTCGGGAGAGCCTGACGGTCCCACCGTAACCTGGTATCGTCCCTAGATTTATCTCAGGCTGTCCGAGCCTGGCCTTCTCGCTGGCGATCCGAAGCGTACAGGCCATGGCGATCTCGCATCCCCCGCCGAGGGCGAAGCCGTTGATCGCCGCGATCACCGGCTTGCCGAGGTTCTCTATCAGGTTGCAGAGGCGGTGCCCCCTCTCGGAGAATACCTTCCCGCCGAGCAGCCCCTGCTCGCGCAGCTCGGGGATGTCCGCGCCTGCCGCGAACGACTTGCCCCCCTCGCCTGTCAGCACGACCACCCTCACCTCTGCGTCGTCCCTCAGACCGGTGAACGCCTCTATAAGCTCTTTGACTGTCTGTACATTGAGGGCGTTGAGCTTGTCCGGCCTGTTGATCGCCACTCGCGCGACGCCGCCGGCGACGGTCACTTTAATACATTCGTATGACATTAGTTACTCCTTTCTCCGCCCAGTGATTAAAGATGGCATGCACGTTGCTGTCAATATCAAACTGCGCCGGCGGGCCACGATGAGCGGGGCCCGCGCCGGAGCAATACGCCATGCGCGCTGTATCTGTACTTGCATGCATTCTGATGCTGCTCTCCACCGCGGCGGCGGCGGGAGCGCCGAGGACCGAGGACGCCGAGACGGCTCTGCGCCGTCAGCTCGTCGCGCTCCTGGAGAGCAAGGAGAAGATCTCCGGGCTCGATCAGGACGATCCCCTCGGACCGATCGCCGAGGTCCCGGTCCTTGCAACCTTCTCGTGCCTTCTCTTCGAGGACGATCCGCAGACGCTCGGCCGCTTCTATCCCCGGATCTCGGAGTACGTCAACAGCCTCTTCCTCCCCGAGCACACGACCGCCGCAGGCTTCATATCCGGATGCGACCTCCTCGACCGATCGGGGAGCGCTCACCCGGGGATCAACGCCCTGGCCGCTCTCGAGCTCGGAAACCTCGCACGGATAGCCGCCGCGGCCGGGCGGTACGAAGACGCAATAGAGCTTCGTGCCTGGTCGCTGCGCTTCGCCAGGTCGGTGCAGGAGTATTTCTTCGACTATGCCGCCGGGATCTTCATGCCGGTGACTCCGGACGGTCTGTTCGGGTCTGTCTATCTCCCCGACCAGCTCCTCCCCTTCACCGTCGGGCGCGGCCTCGGCGCCAGGGTCGCCGAACGCATGTCGGAGCGGATCTTCTACGAGACGAAGCTCGACAGATCGGGACAGCGCGACGGCGCACTCTGGGACGATCCGGTGATGCGGCCTCTCGTCGTGGCGCTGCTCTCGAGAGCCGACGGCATCCCTTCCCGGGGGCTCTCGCAGACGGCGGACATCCCTCCCGGGCAGACTGCCTCGCGGCGGTCGGGCGACGCACTGACCTACTGGATCTCGTACTGGAACGGCTGCGCCGGGGCGCTGGCCCGCCTCGATCCCCCGCACGACGACATCTTCATACTGCAACGGCTCCGGGACCTGCTCGAGCGTGAGGAGCTCCTCCTCCCCGAGCTTCGCGCCCCGTTCTCGGCCGATATCGACTCGGTCGGCACGCTCCTCGACAGCCCTTCGCTCGGCCTCGAGCGTCACCGGGCGGCGATCGCCGCCGTCAACAGGCTGCTCGGATCGGTATCTTCGACGGAGCAGATACTCGAGCAGGGGGAGCGGATCTGGAAGGTGTTCGACGAGTACCGATGGGACCAGCTCTCTCCGCGCCAGCGCAAGCTCGTCATCGAGACATACCGCCTCTCCATCGAGGACCTGATGGCCGCCAAGCGGACGCTCTCCGGACACATGATGAAGACGACCGGCATCGTCGCCGAGATCGTCCTCCCCGACCGCCCGGTCCCGGCCGGACTGAAGGTCGATATCGAAGCGATCCTGCGCAGCGACCTCGTCCCGATCGAGATCGGGCGTGGATTCCTACAGGCGGCGGGGAACCGCTGGGAGATCGTCGGAAGCGGCGAACCTGTCAGGCTCGTCCCACAGGGGACGCCGCTGCGGTGGACGAAGAACCTGCCGATCCCGCCCGGGAGCGAGGCGGGACTGATCCCCGTGGACGCATTTCTCGACCTGCTCGTCGACGGTGAGCGCGTAGAGCTCCACTGCACGGAGAGTTTCGTCCTGACGATGGGGTATGACGTCACGATCAACTTCCCCGAGGGACGCCGGTTCGACGGCTCGCCGCTTCCCGTCAACATCGTGCTGAAGCACCCCCCCGGGGTGCGGATGCAGGGGAGCGTGCAGGGAGTGACGACCGGCGGCATAGAGTGCGACCCCGAGCTCCCCGCCAGATTCGCCGTCAAGGAGGGATCGGGGATCACCAATCTGCCGCTCGAGGTGCTCACCGCGTCGGCGACCTCGCCGGGACGGTATCCGCTGAACCTGTCCGTCCTCGTGGACGGTTCGGTCGTGGCGCAGTTCGACGAGACGATCGTCAGGCCGATCCAGTGGCTGCATCTCGGTCCGATGCCGAGCGGCTCATGGATCCTCGACAACGCACTTTCGTACACCGACGACATGCTCGGCCAGCATGAGACCGGCGATGGCGGCCAGACGCGATGGCTCCGGATGCCCGCCGGCGCTCTCGATGCCTCGGGGGGGGTCCTTCCCGGGCGGCTCTACGGCGACGCCCCCGGTCGGAGCATGCTCCTCTACACGGTACTGAGGCTTCCCTCCCAGCGAACGGTCCGCTGGCGCCTGAAGACCGCCGCCGACTCGCGACTGTGGATCAACGGGGTCCCCGTCTCCCCGTCCGGCGGCGACGCGTCCGAGGGGGTGACCGTCCTGCGCGCCGGGAACAACATGGTCCTCGTCGCCTCATCGTGGGACGGTAGACCCGGAGCGGTCCTGTTCGAGGTCTTTGACGACAGCGGCCTCCCCCTTGCCGGGTTGCGCAATCCCGTCGACGAAGTGGTCGCCGAGCTCGCGCGACGCTCGAGCGGATCGGGCGGAACGTCCGCCGCGGTGATGAGCGATCAGCCGCGCGAGGTGACCTTCGACCTCAAGTATTCGGGAGCCCGGGAGGTCTCGCTGATCGGCGAGTTCAACAACTGGGAGCCAGAGGCCGCGCCGATGCGCCTGCTCGGAGGCGATATGTGGCGGGTCACCGTGTTCCTGCCGCCCGGGACCTACACGTACAAGTTCCTCGTCGACCGGAAGACCCGGATCGCCGATCCGCAGGCGGATACTATCGAACCCGACGGGTTCGGAAGCCTCAATTCAATAATAACGGTGAAGTGACCACCGCTTGGCGCGGCTTGTCCCGAATCCCTTATCAGAGCTGTATCCCGGTCAGGCGCAGTAAGATGTTCAGCGCTCCACCAGTCAGCACCGACAGGCAGAGGACGAAGAGGAACACCGCCGTGGCGGCTCTGAGACCTATCTCCTTGATCGTGACGATGACCGTCGCCAGACAGGGCATGAACAGGCTCATCACGACCAGTGCGACGACTATCTGGTTCCCCGC
>Ga0316578_10000928_pt1 | contig 11110 bp, 9 predicted proteins | sample J0NA_2_FD_203076 | JGI IMG/M metagenome (GOLD analysis project Ga0316578, IMG submission 203076) | Rhizosphere microbial communities from salt marsh grasses in Alabama, United States - J0-2_160517rDrC | ecosystem: Host-associated > Plants > Roots > Rhizosphere | place: USA: Alabama | collected...
CAGGCGCTCGACCATGTATTCGACGGTCGCGTGGCGGTAGATCTGGTAGTCGTTGTCGAGGGCTTCCATGAGGCCGACAGAGATCGCCTCGAGGTCGCGTCCAGCGAGACCGCCGTAGGTAGGGAAACCCTCACGCAGGATGAGGAGGTTCCGAAACCGTGTTGCCCACTCGTCGTCGCGGCATACCAGGAAGCCGCCGATGTTGGCCAGGCCGTCCTTCTTGCAGCTCATGGTTGCGCCGTCGGCCATCGAAAACATCTCCTGCGCGATCTCGAGGAGCGAGTAGTCGGCGTAGCCCTCCTCACGCTGACCTACGAAATATGAGTTTTCGGCAAAACGGCATGCATCGATGATGAGGGGGATCTCATGCTCGGCGAGGACCTCTTTGACGGCGCGGAGGTTGGCCATCGACACTGGTTGTCCGCCTCCGGTGTTGTTCGTCACCGTCATCATGGCGAACGGTATCTTCTCCCTTCCGTGTTCTTCAATGCATGCGCGGAGTGCGGCCACGTCCATGTCGCCTTTGAACGGTGCCGCCACCTGCGTGTCGTAGGCCTCCGCGCAGGGTAGATTGAGAGCCACCGCACCGCAGTACTCGATATTGGCGCGGGTGGTGTCGAAGTGGCTGTTATTGGGGATGACGTCACCGGGCCGCACCACGGTCTCGGCAAGGATGCCTTCTGCGGCGCGCCCTTGGTGGGTCGGCAGCACATGGTCCATACCGGTAATCTCGCGTACCGTCGACTCGAAGCGTTTCCACGAGCGACTCCCGGCGTAGCTTTCGTCACCGAGCATCAGCGCTGCCCACTGCTGCGTCGACATGGCGCCGGTGCCCGAGTCGGTCAATAGGTCGATGCAGCAGTCCTCGGCGTCGAGCAGAAAGACGTTATGGTGAGCCGCCTCCAACGCACGCTGTCGCTCGTCGCGGGTTGTAATCTTGAGTGGTTCCGTCATTTTGATGCGGAAAGGTTCGATGATCGTGCGCATGCTGGTCCTCCAGAATCGGTGCGGGTCCGACGAGCTCTCGATAATCCAGTACGAAACGATCCGAGCGTAGCAAAACTCGGCCCTCGGCGGAGACCGAGAGATCGTCCGAAAACTCGCTCCTCGGCACCTCAAGCGATACCCTTCCCGGACTGCACGCCGCGATCACCACAGCGAACTGGAACCCCGGGTTCCAGTTTTCTAAAACGGAACTAATCCAGGTGAACGCGGTAACGGAGGCGAGCAAATGTGATGATGACCACTGCCAGAACGAGGAGAGCGAGACCGCTCGGCCACAGGACATCGAGACCGGCGCCCTTCAGGAACACGCCGCGGAGAATCGTCACGTAGTACCGCAACGGGATGGCATATGTGGCCCATTGGAAGGCCTGCGGCATGTTCTGGATCGGAAACACGAAGCCGGAGAGGTAGATCTGCGGCATCATGAAGACGAATGCGGAGATCATCATTGCCTGTTGCTGGGTGCGTGAGAGCGTGGAGACCAGGAGGCCCAGGCCGAGGCAGCAGACAATGAACGGCGCCGTCAACAGGCAAAGGGTCCAGAACGATCCCCGCAAAGGCACCTCGAACCAGAAGAGCACCACCGCCAGGGCGGAGAGAAACTCGACCACGCCGACCAGCGCGTAGGGCACGAGCTTGCCGGTAATGACAGCGCTCGGAGTGAGAGGCGTCACCAGCAGCTGCTCCATGGTTCCAAGCTCGGTTTCGCGAACGATGGCCATCGACGAGAGCATCATGGTCATGACGACCAGGAGCAGGGCGAGAACGCCCGGAACCATGAAGTAGCGACTGATGAGGTCCGGGTTGAACAGAACCGTGGGCAGAAGCTCGAGCGGTGTGCCCGCACCTGACGCCTCGGCTGACGTCATCAGGATGCCTTGGGCGTAGGCAAGTCCGAGGGTGCCGACCATTGGGTCTGACCCGTCGGCGACCACCTGTACATTGCCGGTGCGACCCGCGATGCGCTCGGCCGAAAATCCGGCCGGAACGGTGATGCCGACCCGCGCCTTTCCGCTGGCCAAGAGCGGATCCAGCTGATTTTGAGAACTCACCGAGGCGACACGCCTGAAATATGTTGAGGAGTCGAAGTGTCGGAGGAGTTGACGGCTTGCCGATGATCGGTCTAGGTCGCACACCGCCAGCGCAATCTGTCGAATGTCGGTGGTGGCGGCGTAGGAGAGGAGGGTCAGCTGAACGATCGGCGCGATGAACAGCACCGCCAGGGTCTTGGGGTCCCGCCGCAGCTGGATGAGCTCCTTGACCAGCATATTGACGAGCATTCGCATCACAGACTCCGGACCATGCGTACGGTGGCGAGCAGCAGAACAACGGCGGCGTAGACGGCGAGGGCGACGGCCTGCAGCCACCACATTTCGGGACCTACGCCCTTGAGGACGATCGAGCGAAGGGCGGTGATGTAGTAACGGGCTGGGACGATGAGGGTCACAAACTGCAGAACCTTGGGCATGGATGAGATGGGAAAGATGAAGCCAGACAGGAGAAGGGTGGGCAGCATCGAGGAGAGCAAGGCGAGCTGGAAAGCGAGCTGTTGATTGTCGGCAAGAGTCGAGATGAAGGTACCCCAGCCGAGTCCGCCAGCGAGGAAGAGAAGTGTGACCGCGGCCAACCACACGAGTGATCCGCGGACCGGCACGTCGAAGAGAGACCAGGCCAGGAAGAGCGAGCCGGTGGCCGATACCGAGGCGACCAGCAAATAGGGCAGGGTCTTGCCGAGGAGGAGCTCGATGGCGCGAATCGGAGTGGCACGCAGCGATTCCATGGTTCCGCGCTCCTTCTCGCGAACAACAGCAAGGGCGGTGGCGATCACCGACGACACCATGAGGATGAAGGCGAGTAGGCCGGGCACCAGGAAGATGGTCGAGTTCAGGTTGGGGTTGTACCAGACCAGGGGCCTCGTCTCATACGGCACCTGCACCTCAATGCCGTAGACTGCTCCGGTCTGGGAGGCGACGATCTGGCGCGCGTAGCCGAGAACGGTGTTGGCCATTTGAGCGTCGGAACCGTCGAGAATGAACTGTATCGCGCTTGGTCTGTGGTCCGCGGTCCGCGATGCGAATTCAGCGGGGATGACCAGCGCGGCTTGTATGGCCCCGGAGGTGAAGAGTTCGTCGAGTGGGCGCGTGTCATCGAGGGCCGCACGCTGAACGAAATAGCCGCTCTTGAGGAAGGACTCGACGACCCGGCGGGAGGCCTGACTTCGCGACTGGTCGACAATGCCGAGCCGGACATCGGTGACGTCGAAGCTGAGGGCGAAGCCGTAAATCAGGAGCAGGATCATCGGCATCGCGAGCAGCGCTAGCGCCGTGCGCCAGTCGCGCCTGAGCTGAAGAAGCTCCTTGACCGCGGTTGCGAGGACGCGACGTATCATGACTCGATTTCGGCTTCTCGGATCGAACGGATGAAGACATCCTCGAGCGATGGCGACACGGGGCTCAGCTCAACTGGGGCAAAGCCCGCGGCGTCGAGCTGGTCGGCGATTGTCCGTCCCAATTCTGGCCGGTCGACAACCGCGTGGAGGTGATTCCCAAAGAGGGCCGCGTCGATCACGCCCGGAAGATTCTCGAGGTGCTCGAGGGCGCGGGGCGCGTCGCGGCACGCGATCTCGAGCACCGACCCGGAGGGGAAGATCTTCTTGAGCTGTGCGATAGTGTCGACCGCGAGCAGCTTCCCGGCGTGCATCAGGGCGACGCGGTGACAGCGTTCGGCCTCGTCCATGTAGTGGGTGGTGACGAAGACCGTGACTCGCTCCGCCGAAAGGTCGTCGATCAGGTCCCAGAATCGGCGCCGCGCCTCCGGATCGACGCCGCCGGTCGGCTCGTCGAGGAATACCACAGGTGGGCGATGAAGAAGGGCGCACGAAAGGGCCAGCCGTTGCCGAAAGCCGCCGGGCAGATCGGCGACGATCGCATGGCGTCGTGACTCGAGTCCGGTGAGGTCGAGGGCCCATAGCCGTTGTTCGTCGTACTGCTTGCCCCAGAGCCCGTACGTCCCGCCCCAGAAGCGGAGGTTCTCGTCCACCGTGAGGTCGCTGTAGAGCGAAAACTTCTGCGACATGTATCCGATGCGCATCTTGATCTCGGGCACCTGGGTATTGATATCGAATCCGGCCACCGTGCCCCGACCCTCAGTGGGTGCCAGCAGACCGCAAAGCATACGAATGACGGTGGTCTTTCCGGCGCCGTTGGAGCCGAGGAAGCCGAAGATTTCTCCTGGAGCGACCTCGAGGGAGACGTGGTCGACAGCTACGAAATCCCCGAAGTGGCGGGTCAGCCCATCTGCCGAGACCATGATCTCGGGTTGGGCCGTGGCGGCGGAAGCCGTGGTCACTGACCCACCGCCCGCAGGAGTGCCGCCTCGGCCATCCAGGCGCCAGCACGGGTCTTGACCTGCGCAACCTCAGCGGCGCTCAGGTCGGCCTGGGCATCGAGTAGCTCGGACAGCATCGCCAGGCCGGCGGAGTATCGCTCACTCGACGCCTCCTCCCAGGCCACCGCGGCATCCGCCGCGGCGTCGGCCGATACAACCGCTTCAAGGGCCGACTCGAGTTGCAGGCGCGCGGTCGCAACCTCGAGGAGGATCTGGCGCTCGAGTTCGCCACGGTCATACTGGAGAGCGCGCTGTTCGGCGTGGACGGTGGCCACCTGTTCTCTGGTCCGACTTCCATCGAAGATCTGCCAACTGGCGCCGACACCGACTCGCCAGGAGTCGTTGACGACGTCCTCGAGGGGCAGGAAACGATGGTTGGGGCGCGCTACCAGCCATTGGCCAGTTGCGGCCACCGCCGGTTTTCGGTTCGAATTCACCGCCCGGGCCTGGACGCCGAGACCGTCAATTCGAGCATCGGTGATCCTGAGCTCGGGCCGATTCTCGAGGGCCGCGCGCTCGAGGTCGGCCAGAGCGCGTGGAGAGGCGGGAACGTGTTCGGTTCTGGCGTCTTTGAGAGTGATGAAAGCAACGGTCGTGTCGATTCCGAGCAGAGACCCGAGACGCGCCAAGGCCTGCTTTTTTTCGTTTCGCGTCCGGATGAGATCGACCTCGGCTGCGGAATACCGTGCCTCGGCAGCAAACACATCGGCGTTAACTGCCATACCTGCTGCGCGCAGGGCACGGGCGTCGTCGAGGAGACGCTGCGTGCGCGTGATCTGCGCCTCGGCGACGTCGACACCGGCCGCCGCCGCGACCGCGGCCCAGTAGAGCCTGCGCGCCTGGCTTGACAAATCGAGGGCAGTCAGCTTCTGCGACCACGTGGCTGCCGTCTCGTCGAACCGTGCGCCGTCGCGGCCTGCAGTAATCGCGCCGCCGGTGTAGATCGGCTGAGAAATCGACAGGTCGGCGCTGTACGTGTTCTCGATGCTTGGAAAGATCACAACCGGTGGCTCGGTAGGGCCGTTGATGGGTGCGGCAAACTCGGGGACGGAATTCTGCCGCTCGACTACCGCACTGATACTGACGACCGGCAAGCGGGCTGCGTCGGCGGCTTTGACCGAGGATTGTCGGGCCTCGACTCGCTCTTCAGCGGCGGATGTCAGCCTCGACGCCTCGATGGCCATCCTGGTTGCGGATTCGGCGTCGAGGGTCAGTGTTTCAACGCCGGCCGCATCCCCGGCGAGTGCGGTGACGGATGCCAGGATGAGGAAAGGGGTTTTCAGCTCCATGATGCCTCCGTTGCGTGACTGGCGGTCGCGGTCCGTGTGAGGTAGAGAAAGGTGTCCTCGAGACCGGCGGGGACCTCGCGGGTCGATTCGACGTCGATCTGCCTTCTGGCGAGCGCCTCGCGAATCGAGCCCCCGGGGTCGGTTGCTCCGACGAGGTGGGCGTGGAGAGTCGTTCCAAAGACGCTGACGTCGACGACCGAGTCCAGGGTTCTGAGGGCTTCGATTGCCGCTGCGCGAGGGCTCGCGGTGATCTCGATCACCGTGCCGGGCATCAGGTCGGGAATCTCCTGCGGTCGCGCGTCCGCGAGAATCGTGCCTTCGTGCATCAACAGCACTCGCGTGCACCGTTCGGCCTCGTCGAGGTACGGCGTGGCGATCAGGAGGGTCAATCCATCGCTCACGAGATCGGCGAGCAGTCGCCAGAACTCGCGTCGTGTCACCGGGTCAACGCCCGTCGTGGGCTCGTCGAGGAGTAGCGCGCGGGGTGAGTGGATGAGTGTGCAGGCGAGGGCCAGCTTCTGCTTCATACCTCCGGAGAGGCGGTCGGCCAGGCGATCATGAAAGGGGGCCAGGCCGACCAGTTCGAGCAACTTTCGCCGGCGTGTCCGCCAATCGGGAACACCGTACATGAGGGCGAAGAATTGGATGTTCTCGTCTACGGTGAGGTCGCCGTAGAGGGCAAATCGCTGCGCGAGATAGCCGAGTCGAGTGTGGAGACTCCTTCGCTCGCGCCAGCAGTCTTCGCCAAATGCGGTCGCCGATCCGGAATCTGCTTGCAGCAGTCCTCCGAGGACGCGCAATGTGGAGGTCTTGCCGGCGCCGTCGGGACCGATGAGGCCCACGACTTCGCCCGACCTCACCTCGAGGGATACACGGTGCACGGCCTCGTGGTTCCCGTAGCAGACCACCAGATCTCGCACCTCGAGCAGAGAGGCTGAGGTCACGCTGCCCTCTCAACCGAAGTAGGCGTCGGCTGGCATCCCGGGCTTGAAGATTCCCTTTGGATTGTCCAGTCGTACCTTGATCCGGAAGACCAGCTTGGCGCGCTCATCGGGAGTCTGGACGTTCTTGGGTGTGAACTCGGCCACCGACGAGATGAACGAAACGGCGCCTTCAAAGCTCTCGTCAGTTCCGTCGATGTGAACGGTCACTCTCTGGCCGAGCGTTACCTGTGAAAGGCTCGGCTCGTCGATCCAGACGGTCAGCCATGGCCGTCCGATGTCTGTGAGAACCGCGATAGTGGCTCCTGGGGGGAGTACCTCGCCCGGCTCCGCGATCCGCGATGTAATGATGCCGTCCGATGGCGCAACGACGGTTGCATCAGAAATCTGCTGCTGGACCGCCGCCACCATCGCTTCCGCAGACGCGCGCTGAGCGCGGGCGGCCTCGATCTCCTGCCGGCGAGGTCCGGCTACCAGCTTGTCGAGCTGTGCCCTGGCCGCGGCGACGGAGCGTTCCGCAACCTCCAGACGAGTGGCGGCATCATCGCGTGACTTTTCGGTCGCCGTGCCTCGCTCGGCGAGGCCAGCGAGGCGGTCGAGATCACGGCGCGCCGCGTCGAGCTCGGCCTGAGACTGCGCAAGCTGATCCTCGGCCCGGCGGAGATCCTCGGCTCGGGTGCCGGCGAGCAGAAGGCGGAGCTGGGCATCAGCCGCCTCGGCGTTGGCCCGCGCCCGGGCCAGCTGATGCTCGGCGTCGATGGTCTCGATGCGGGCAACCAGGTCGCCGGTCGTCACGATGTCGCCCTCCTCGAGAGGAGCCTCGAGAAGCCGGCCGCCGATTTTTGACGCCAGGCGAACCTCGGTCGCCTCGATGTGGCCGGAGGCGTAAATCGCCCCGTCGTTGTTGGTGTCTCGACATCCGACGGCAAGCAAAGAAGCTGCGAGCGCCGCAAGGTAGATGGAATGTTTTCGAGTCATGTAGATTCTCCAATTCGCTCGATGGCAATGCCGTGGAGGAGGAGATCGGCGACGAACTCGCCCAGATCGGCGCCTTGAGGAAATTCGATTCCCGGATCGATTGTGGAAACCTGTTTTCGGAGGGGCGCGACGGCGCTGAGAAAAAGAGATGCGCCGACCAGTACGAGGTGTGTCATCACGGTGTCAGTGGCGCGGAATTCTCCGCGGCGAACCCCGTCGGTCAACAGGTCTCGCACCGTTCCCAGTAGCCTCGCCATCCGCTCGAAAACCTCGGGCTGAAGGTACATACCGCCGGAGGCGAACTCCCGCAACATAATTCGTGGGTGGTCGGGAAGAGACTCCAGGGTCCGAGCCATGCCTGTGATCAGAGCTTGCAGCTGCTCGCGCGCGGAACCACCCATAACCAGAGTCCTGTTGAGCTCCTCCTCGATTCGATCGAAGTTGCGGCTCAGAACAGCGGCGTAAAGAGCCTGCTTGTTGCCAATGTGGTAGTAGAGCATGGCCTTGTTGACGCCAGCTCGATGCGCAATCACGTCCACCCGTGCACCGGCAAAACCCTCATCGGCGAAGACGCTGGATGCGGCGTCGAGGATCTTTTGACGTGTCTGCGGTTGTCGTTCATTCATCAGCAGTTGCCACTAACCAGTTATTTTAACTAACTGGTTATTAAAATACGCTCCGAAGCTAGACCTGTCAACCTTTGATTTTCAGTTCTTCGAGAGTGGGAGCGAGATAGGGATAGGGAGCGCTTGGATGGTCCTGTAAACTCGAGACAAATGAAGAAGAAAGTCCGGCAGGTGGTGACGCTGGCACGGCGCTTTTCTTTCGGCGACGGCACGGATCGGAGTCTGCTCGAGCGTTTCCGCGAGAGATATGAAGAGCTCGCGTCGGAACAACGTCTCGAACTTTTCCACTGGTTATCCGGGCAGTTCGAGGTTGGACTCGACACGCTCGAGGAACCGATGGCCAACCTTCGTAAGGCAACAGAAAACGATTGTGTCGCTTGGAATGAAAATGTGCGTGAGCTCAGAAAGGCGATCGCGTCGCCGAGGCAGCGTCTTTTGGAAGCCTTGATCAATACCACCGGCGGGATGGAGTTCGTGCTCGCGCTCCGCGCGGAGGTCATCGATGCTCAGCGATTGGGCGAAAAGGGGCTGGAGGCTCTCGAAGAAGACGTCGCGCATCTTCTCAACCGCTGGTGCCAGCATGGGCTCCTGTTCCTCGAGGAGATCGATCTCAGTGCGCCCTTCGAGACCATCCGATTTCTCAAGGAACGGGAGATGGTCCATCCCATGGTTGGTTTGGAGGAAATGGGTCAGAGGCTCGGCGAGGACAGATTGTGCTTCGCCCTGTACCACGTCGCGATGCCCAAGGAACCGGTGGTCTTCATCGAGGTTGCCCTGAGCCGCGGACTCATGGGTTCGATTCACGATGTCATAGATGACAGCGGTTCGGCGCGGGAACAAGTCAGTTCGCCCGACACGGCGATTTTTTACTCGATCAACAATACGCAGATCGGGCTTGCCGGCCTCGGCCTCGGCAAAGTGTTGATCATGCGTGTCACAGAGGCTCTCAGGGAGCGCCATCCGTCGCTCAAGACCTACGCCACCCTCAGCCCTATCCCGGGATTCTGGCCTCGTTACCTCCGTCCGATTCTCCAGGGCCGGGATGAGAAATTCGCCATCAAGCGAGCAGACGCCCTCAAGGTGTTTTCGGTCAAGTGCCAGGATGCGATCATCGGTCGACACAGCGAACTCGGAGGTGAGCCGGGGGATTTCGCGGAAATCTTGATTTCGGTGCTCGATCGATCAGACTGGATCGACGATCCGGTCTTTCCTCAGCACCTGCGAAAGCCTTTGGGCGAGCTTGCCTTCACCTATATCGAACACGAGGAAGACCCGCGTGGCAGGCCGCTCAACCCCGTCGCCGGCTTTCACCTCGGAAATGGTGCGCGAGTGTCACGCAACAACGTCAATTTCGCCGCCAACACCTCCGAGCGTGGTCTCGGCGAATCGTGCGGATTGATGGTCAACTATGTTTACTCGCAGAAGGCGCTGGCATCATTCGGTCGCGCCGTTCGATCACTCTTGCCTTGGGGGAGATAATGCAACGGCGGCCAATGGGATCCAGAAGGCCCTTGACGGATCGGCTCCGCTAATTTACATTATACTGAATAGTTCGACCATCTGGTCTAACCATGAGGTAAAACCTTTCGGTCGAGGATTCGTATGGGATTTTGAGGACACGAAATGGCACGGCCCCGATTTGCAAATCTTGACGTCGATACCAGGTATCGCATACTCGAAACGGCGGCGATGGAGTTCGCATCGCGAGGCTACCAGGGTGTTTCGCTCAACCAACTTCTCGATCGCCTCGGGATGAGCAAGGGCTCGTTCTATTACTACTTCGACGACAAGGCAGATCTTTTCAGTACCGTGGCCGATCTTGCCTGGGCCATCTTCCTGCCTATCGAGGAATTCGACCTCGAGGAATTCAATGCCGAGAACTTCTGGCCGAGCCTCGAAGCTCTGATGCGCGAGATGAGATCACGAATCCGTGCAAACCCCTGGCTGGTCGGTTTCACCCGTCTGATGTACAACCCGCCGGACATTCCCGGAGTGTTGGATGCGCTGTCGGAGAAGTTCGCAGAAGCCAGGCAGTGGCAAGCAGAGCTGATCGAACGTGGTCAGGCCGTCGGGACCGTGCGCGACGATCTTCCGGCCGGACTGCTCCAGGCGTTGCTGGTCGGAGCGGATGAGGCCGGAGATCGCTGGGTGGTCGAAAACTGGGAGCGGCTGGGTGAGGTAGAGGTGGAACGGATCTTCGACCAGGTTTTTGGCATTTTTCGACGCATGCTGGAGTCGCCGCCGTAATCGGAAGTTGGACAAGTGGAGTGAATATGATTCGCAAAGCAGTAGTGTGCGCCGCTCTGTCGATGGCTGGAATCACGGCCTCGATTGCGGGTGCCGAGGATGCGAAGGAGATCGTCCGCGCTGCGATCGACAACTGGCGCGGCGAATCCTCCTACGGTGAAATGTCCATGACGATTCACCGTCCTTCGTGGGAGCGAACGATGTCGATGCGGGCCTGGACTCTGGGAACCGCGAAAACCTTGGTGCGGATTACCGCGCCAAAGAAGGACGCTGGAAACGGCACGCTGACGGTCGGCGACAACATGTGGTCGTTCGCGCCAAAGGTCAATCGGGTGATCAAGATTCCGTCGTCGTTGATGGGCCAGAGCTGGATGGGTTCGGACTTTTCCAACAAAGATGTCTCGCGTGCCGACGACATAGTCGACCAGTACGATCACACCTTGGTCGGCACCGAGGAATCAGATGGACACACCGTTCACGTGATCGAGGCAATCCCCCACGAAGAGGCGGCCGTGGTGTGGGGCAGAGAGGTCCTGCGGATCCGCGACGACGATGTCCTTTTGTCGCAGGAGTACTACGACCAGGATGGCGTTCTGGTGAAAACTCTCCGTACACTCGAAATCGGAGTCATGGATGG
>Ga0316578_10000929_pt1 | contig 11108 bp, 4 predicted proteins | sample J0NA_2_FD_203076 | JGI IMG/M metagenome (GOLD analysis project Ga0316578, IMG submission 203076) | Rhizosphere microbial communities from salt marsh grasses in Alabama, United States - J0-2_160517rDrC | ecosystem: Host-associated > Plants > Roots > Rhizosphere | place: USA: Alabama | collected...
TCTTGATCGCGAACTCAACATCTTGAAGTTGTTCAGTTGTTAATGTGTAGTTGATTTTTTTGGGCATACGATAAAGGATGCCACATTTACAAAATTAATTCAAATAATTATTTGTGATTTACTTAAAAGCTGGCATCTTTGTGAATCATTCACTAAGCGTGGCGATACCGCCGGCGATATCATCGCCCAGATCATAATGGATAACACGGCGGCCTGCTTCACGCAGTGCGGCGGCGTCACCAAGGGCTTGTGCCGTTATTAACACACCAAAGGTCGTGCCCGATTCCGTTTTCCCCGCCTCATCAGGAATGGAAATATCCTGCGGCATGGATCCAGTGAGCTGGATGAAGAAGCCGTTTCCACCATCTCCCTTGTGCAGCTGGCCGGTGGAATGTAGGAAACGAGGTCCGTAACCTACGGTAACGGGCAGCCCTGTTAATTGGCGGATGGCTAGACGCAGTGCATCCAGCGCGGCATCGGCCGCGGCCGATGGTTTGATATAAGCCTGGATGCTGACATAATCACCCGGCTGAGCCTCCTGCAAGAAGGTCTTCAAGCTCTCCGCCGTAGGGCTGTGCGTATCGCTTTCAGGCAAAGAGCCGCTTTCCAGGTAGGCGGCGATCATTTTCCGCGCGGCTACTTTCGCTGATTCAACATTGGGTTGGTCAAAGGGTTGAATGCCTAAGCAAGCGCCGGCGACGGCCGTGGCCAGCTCCCAGAGGAAAAACTGGCGACCCAGCTCATAACGATTGGCAAGTAAAAGCCGAACCAGCGGCCGTTCGGCTTTTTCCAGCGCAGTGATGGCTTTATCATATGTGTTTTCGCCATCCAATTTCAGGTATACAAAGAGGCGATCCGCGCTGTATTCCTCCGCTGCCGCAGGCGCTTCCCCTACGACGGGGAGGATACCTTTGCCCTCTTTGCCCGTGCTCTCGGCGATTAACTGTTCGACCCAATCGCCGAAACTGGCCAGAGAAGGTGAGGTGATCAGCGTCAGTTTGTCAACTCCTTTTAGAGCCAATTTGCCCATGACCACGCCCAGAACAGCCGCGACATTCGTGGCATCCGCGCCGCTCTCCTGCCCGTTGGCCATGGCAATCCTTGCCTGATCCAGCAGCCTGGCGAGATCAACGCCAATCAGTGCCGCCGGTAACAGGCCAAAATAAGAAAGCGCGGAGTAACGGCCGCCGATATTGGGATTATTGAGGAAGATTTCACGGAAATCATATTTTTGGGCCAGGTCAATAAGACTGCTGCCGGGATCGGTTATAGCCACAAAATGTTCGCCCGCGTTCTCTAAACCGAGTTCAGCGGCGACCTGGTTGTAAAAATATTTAAACATAGATAGCGTTTCGGCCGTCCCACCCGATTTTGTGGCGACAATGAACAGCGATTTACTCAGGTCCAAACCATCTGCCGCTTCGAGGATCATGCCCGGGTCCGTGCTGTCAACAACCGTCAAATTAAGATAGCCATCGGCCGTTCCGAACACTTTGCTGAAAACTTCCGGAGCCAGGCTGGAGCCGCCCATGCCCAGGAGTACCACATCGCGATAACCGGCGCCGCGTACATCGTCAACAAATTCATTTAATCGTTCTACGTTGCCCAACATTTCGTCGGCAATCGCCAACCAGCCCAGGCGGTTCGTGATTTCTTTGGGGTCTGGTTTCCATACCGTATAATCGCCGGCCCAAATCCGCTCGACTAAATTTTCCTCGGCCAGCTGTCCCAATCCCGCTTCGACAGCCGCTTCATATTTGCCGGGTGACACAGCTATTGACATGTCAGCTGCCAAGGCGCGGCGCCGTTCCTGGTCGATACTTGCTAGTAATGATTTGAAGGCGGCTGAAAATGCCTCCACGCCATCCGTCTGCAGCTGGTCGGTTAGGGTATCAAGATGAATGCCGGCTGTTTCCAGCTGCGCGAGCTGCCGGCGTGCTTCATCTACATCAATGGTCAAGGTGACGGCGACGGTGCCATGATCTTCAAAAGCGACGACAGTCGCCGGTGGGGCGGTGTTGACGGTGTTGGGACCAATCAGTTCATCGATGTACATCGTATCCGGATAGGCGGGATTCTTGGTGCTGGTGCTGGCCCACAGCAGGCGCTGGGGCCGGGCCCCCTGGGCAGCCAGATCGGACCACCGCTCATTGTCAAAGAGTTCTTCATAAATGGTATAAGCGACCTTGGCGTTAGCGATGGCGATTTTACCCTGTAACTCTTTATTCCCGACCGCTTCGAGTGCCTTATCTACAATACTATCTACGCGGCTGACGAAGAACGAGGCTACAGAAGCTATACGGCTGATATCGCCCCCTTTGAGGGCGTAATCTTCCAGACCAGCAATATAAGCCCTGGCGACCTGCTCGTAGTTATCATTGGCGAAAAGCAGGGTGACGTTGATGTTGACTCCGTCGCCGATTAAGGTCGTGATCGCTGGGATACCCGCTTGAGTAGCCGGTACTTTGATCATTGTGTTCGGCCGTCCGACAGTGGCGAATAAGCGGCGTGCTTCGGCGATTGTGCCGTCCGTATCGTGTGCCAGGGTCGGATTAACCTCCAGGCTTACAAAACCATCTTTACCATCTGTTTCCTCGTAGATTGGGTAAAGCAGGTCGGCTGCCTGTTGGATATCGTCGATGGCCAATGCCTCGTAAATTTGCAGCGTGTCTTTGCCTTCCTCGGCCAATGCTTGCAGGTCTTCCGTATAGGCTTCGCTGCTCGATATTGCCTTCTGGAAGATGGATGGATTCGAAGTGATGCCTCTAATTCCGGCGTCGATCAGTGCTTTTAGTTCACCGCTCGTAATCAACCCGCGTTCAATGTTGTCGTACCACATCGATTGGCCGAGCGCATCGAGCTCTTGTAATTTAGTCATGGATGTCTCCTAAAAGAAGTTCGTCAGTAATTCAGTTAACTCAGTGATTCAGTTTGTCAACCAAATACTGACCAACTGAAAAACTGATCCACTGAAATACTTGCAGGACGTTTAAATTGTTAAACCGATTTTATTAATGAGACCTGTCAGTTGAGAAGCTCCTTACCCAGTCCAAACTGATCAGGTTGTGTTTTGCCGAATCTTAATCTTTTTCTGTCAGCCGCCAGGTCCTTAATACTTCAGCCACGCCCCATGCTTGTGCGGTGCAGCCCCGAGGCGTGAATGGCGGATCGCCATCAAATATCTCGCTGATACTGCCCAGGCCGTGGGCTTTCAGGTGTTGTAATAAGGATGTTAAATAAGAACGGGAAAGACCTGGATTATTATAAACCCGTAAATGTGCTTCAACAAAGGGTCCTATCAGCCAGCTCCAGGCCGTACCCTGATGGTAAGCTCCATCTCGTTTGTAGCGATCCCCACCATAATGGCCGGCGTATTCGTCGTCCTCGGCCGAGAGGCTTCTCAGTCCGTGTGCAGTCAGCAAATGACGCCCGCAGGCGTCGACAATCGAACGTTGTTGTTGGTAAGTTAACGGGCTGTGGGCCAGTGATACAGCAAGAAGTTGGTTGGGTCGCAGTCTGGCGTCATCATCCCCATCCGGACAATCCAAAACATCGTAACAATAGCCGTACTCATCATTCCAAAACCGCGAAAACCCGGCGTGAACTCTTGCGGCAAGCGTTTCATAAGGTGCGGGATCTTCACCTAATTCACGGCTGATCTCCGCGATTGTTTTTAGCCCGTTGTACCAGAGGGCATTGATTTCCACAGGCTTGCCAATCCGTGGGGTGACAACCCAATCATCTATCTTGGCATCCATCCAGGTCAACTGCACGCCTTCTTCACCGGCGTAGAGAAGCGCGTCCTCTTCATCCATATAGATGTTGTATCGAGTTCCCCGGCGGTACCAGTCAACGATATCGATCAATGTGGGATAGAGTTCAGCCATTAATGAAATATCGCCTGTAATCGCCAGGTATTTACGTATCGCCTCGATATACCAGAGCGTGGCATCGACCGTGTTGTATTCCGGAATTTCACCCTCATCGGGAAAGCGATTAGGGATCATGCCCTGATCGACATACTGGATATAAGTACGTAGAATGCTGGCGGCGATTTCCGGACGACCTGTCGTTAATGTCAGGCCAGGTAAGGCGATCATTGTGTCCCGTCCCCAGTCACTAAACCAGGGATAACCGGCGATGATTGAACGGCCTCGGGGATCAGCAGGGGTTGGGCGCGCGACAATGAATTGGTCGGCCGCAAGGATTAGCTGTTGGATTTCCTGGGGATAAGCAACCGCAAAAACTGAACGGGCGCGATCTAATTTGTCGTTTTCGTAAGCAAGGCGCTCCTCGTAAGCTTTGTCGCCATCTAAATTAACATGACTCTCCGTGGAAGCAGCAATGGTCAGTGTTTCACCGGGGTGCAGGATGACGCGCATCTGCGCGGCATAGACATGGTCTTCTTCAATATCGTTCTGGCCGCGATACTCTTCTTCAGCCAGTAAAAAGTCCTCGTACCATTCAAATTGCGGGCTAAGCTGCGCTTTATCACTGAATAAATAAAATGGGACCGCTTCCGGATGCATATGAAGACGCAAGCCGCGTTCAATAGGCAATATTTCCGGCTGCCAATCGTTAATGATAGTAGTATCGTGATAATCGCGATAATTGGCGAAAGCTTTTGCCTGCAATAGGAGCGGCCCGGTAGCTCGCGCTAAGCGATAATATATGTATGTTGTGTTTACACCGGGCTGCATCCAGATTCGTTTTTCCAATAGTGCGTTAGCCATCGCGAAGGTCCATACGGGCGTTGTCCCTTCTAAATGGAAACTGTTGATGTGATGGTGGCCGTTCGGTTCGGCCAGAGGTGTTCCGTTGCTCCATTGGTTTACGAATAAGGGATAGTAATTGCCGCTCTGAGCATGAATACCATCATACTCGGCCGTTTCATCCAACTTGGCCAAAAGCAGCGTCCGGCCGAGCGGGGGCTGCAGCGCGGCCATGAGCAGACCGTGATATCGCCTGGTCAACATATTGGCGATGGTTCCTGATGCAAATCCCCCAATACCATTAGTGACCAGCCATTCGCGCTTCGTGGCTGTTTCTAACTGACCGCAGATATCACGGCCGAATTCTAGGAACATAGAAAATTACCTCTGGAGAAAGACAAACATAACGATTGCAAGCCAGCCATAAGCGCCGCGAATCGTTTTTGGATATACATAAAATGCGTCAGACTGGACGTGTCAAATTTAACCTTGCTATTTAGTGGGAATACCGTTACATTTTCCCTCAATCTTCTAAACTTGGCTAGTGCTATCAATTTAAAGAACTTTGAGCTGATTTTATGGATATTAAATCTCCTGCTTATATTGACACAATTATCATGCGGCTTAGAAACGCTTATCCGGATGCTCATTGTGAGCTTAACTATGATACAGCGCACCAGCTTCTCGTGGCCACTATCCTTTCAGCGCAGTGCACGGATGAACGGGTGAACAAAGTTACGCCTGATTTATTTACGAAGTATCCTACCGCGGTCGACTTCGCCGCAGCAGACCGCCAGGAGTTGGAAGAAGCGATTTGCTCTACCGGCTTTTTTCGCCAGAAAGCGAAGTACATCCAGGAATCGAGCCACGCTGTCGTCCATGAATATGGCGGAGAAGTACCCGGGACGATGGAAGAGTTATTAACCCTCAACGGTGTTGCGCGAAAGACGGCAAATGTTGTTCTGGGTGAGATTTACAATGTGGCTGATGGGATCACGGTAGATACGCACGTCAAGCGCCTGGCCAAACGGTTGGGCTTAACCGGCCAAACCGATCCGGCGCGCGTTGAAAAAGATTTGATGGCTCTTATTCCAGAAGAAAGCTGGATCGAAATCTCGCATTTACTTATATTTCACGGCCGTCGTGTTTGTTTCGCCAGGAATCCGAACTGTGCCAACTGCCTATTGAATGATATTTGTCCGTCGGTTGAACCGTATCACGAATAGGTAGCAGGAAGATAGGGCAGGGCATATTTTTTACGACGCGTTCGGCTACGCTGCCCAACATAAGACGATCCATGCCGCTGCGGCCGTGTGTGGCCAGCATGATCAAATCCGCCATTTCCGTTTCAGCGGTAACCACAATCGTTTGTGCCGCGACGTTGCCGGCGACCAGCGTACGCACTTTCAAATCGTGACTTCCAAGTTCCACTGCCAGATTTTGCAAGTAAGTTTCAATCGTTGTCCGGTAGCTGTCGGAGGTTGAGCCGGCAGGCACTGATAACAATAAAATCTCGCTGCCAAAGGCTTTGGCCAGGGTGGTGACGTATGGCAGGATTCGTTCGGAAAACTCCGAACCGTCCAGAGCGACAAGGAGGCGTTTGAAGTTTGTACCCCGGCTGCGCCAGTTGTCAGTTGGTCGCAGTAAGATCAGCGGCGTTGAAGCATTCTGTATCACTTCAAGCGTGACGCTGCCGATCAACAGGCGCTGCAGACCGGTACGGCTGTTGGTGCTCATGACGACGATATCTTCGTTCTGGGCAATGTCACAAATCTCTTTCGCTACCTCACCATCACGGAATTCATAATCAGCCTCAGTCCCTGCCGACCTTAGCTGGTCCGCCTTCTGGCTTAAATAAAGTTGTTTATCCGCTGACTCGGAATTTCGTGATGAATTCTTTAAGCCTGTAAGCGGCCGTCGCGTAGATTCTGAGTTGACGCATACAAGTGTGACCTGTGCATCGAATACCTTACTTAAGGAGCGTACGACCGAGAGGGATTCTTCGGCAACATCGGTCCCGTCGAGGGGGACAAGAATTCGGCCGATCGCCGCATCCTTTGGCTCCTCAGAGTTTACATAAATTGGCAGATAGCGCCTTTCGGCCGTTATTCGCCCAATGTGATCGGCTAATGGCGTTGGAGCTCCCAGGCGATGGCGGAAGACAGAAAAAATGGCATACAAAATGGGGATGAAAATTAAATAAATCCAGGCGCCTTCAAGAAAGCGTTCGCTGAAAATAATCAACGTGCCCAGCGTAGTCAGCAGCGCGGCCACGATTGTGATCATTAACGAGGTCCAGGAGGATGTCTCTGCACCCGTTCGCAGTTCCCGCAGTAGACGTTTTGTCGCTGCCCAACCGGTCATGCTTAACAGAATAAATACCCCGGCTGCATAGATAGCCAGATACGTTTCTTCATCGGTGCCAAGAAAGAGATAGCAGAATATGACGATTGCCACTTCAATCCATACCGGGACTGGGGCAACTTCATACTTATTGCGACGGCCGATAAATGCGGGAACATAATGGCGTTGTTTAAGTCCCAAGGCCAAATTTTGGAGACCTTGAGCGCTGGCCGCTGCCGCGCTGAGGAGGACGGCGATTCCTACCAGGGTTCCGAACCAGGGTAGTGGCTGGGGTAAAAGTTGATCCATCGTCTGCGTGAAGACGGAAACTTCACTGTCCAGTGGGTTTGAAAGGGCAAGAATAGCCGGCCCGACAATGAGCATCGTAACCGATGTCGTGCCCATGATGATGAGTAGGCTGCCGAAGGCTTTACGACTCTTTTCCCGCGGTTTTCCATCGTAGGCGGCGACCAGGTTGGCGAAAATCTCGATCCCGGTCATCACAGCCAGTATGCGCGCGTAACCGCCGAGGGTTAAGTGGATATAGTGTGGTTTGAAAGCGTCCAGGTTCAAGGGCGGAAGCTGAAAACCTCGTTGGAAGATAGTGGCGAAGATCATCATCCACATCAGCAGAAGCACAGCTCCGGTCGCCGGCCCAAATGCGCGTGCGGCGACTTTAGGACCACGATTCACGAGCCAGCCGGTCAGGATGCTTAAGCCGATGGCCAAAATTGTGCGGTACTGCAACCCCAAAATCGTTTCATTGAGACTGGGAAAGCGGTCAGCGACAAACGTCACCAGTGCGGCGACGCTGACCAGAAAGGTGAGTGTATATTCGATGAAGGTGATACCGGCATTGATTTTTACGGCCCAACTGCCGAATTCTTCCTCACTGAGACCGCTGCCACCGGATCCGTCGGTGATCCAGATCATTACCAGCCGGTACATGGCCGAGACGACGGCGATTGTGAACACAACCAGCCAGATGCTGGCGCCGAAAGTTATCTGGGCGACTCCGGCAACCAGGAGTAATTTGAGAAAAGGTCCAAAAACGTAGAGTGGTGAGGTCGCGGGATCGCCTCCACCGGCGAGGGCGCCTTCAAGAGAGTTTGAAAGCTTGTGGGAAACGTGGGCCAATGCTCTCTCCAACTTCCAACCTGGTTGGATTCCCTTTACCCAACCGGCTGGTTCTATCTTCTTTTGCCGAAATAACGATTAATATTCTAGTCATTTCAGGCTAGACGATCAAAATGCTTGGCCTTAATTTGTGGTAATTGTCCAATGCAAAGATTCGGGGAGTGCGCTACAATGGAAATATGGTAGCACTTAATCAGTGTTCGAAACGAGGAGCACATACGGTTTGGCCTGTCTGATCCTTCAGTTCCTTTTTTATAAAGGCGCCGGCCGGACGCTTCTGGTGAGCCAAGAGAATGGTTCTCTGTTAAAAAAACCTATATAGAAATAATTTCCATACCCGTCATACCCAACAGTAGGCGGGTACTTTATCGCTATCAGCCGCGCAGCAGCTGGCTCAAGCGCTGCTGCTTGATCCCGTAACCGAAAATTTACACATCGAACGATGGGATAGTGGGGTGGTGGATGAGGAGGAATCCCCAACTGGTTCACAGATTGTGGTTGAAACGACCTTCTTGCCCGGTGTAACGGATCCGCCAGGCGACAACCTGGTACGCGCTGCAAGGTTGCTGGGGGTAAATGGCTTGCAAAATGCCGCTACAGGAACCCGATTCTTGCTGGAGGGGGATATTGATGTTGCATACGCACGGCTTGTAGCCAGGGACGTCCTGGCCAACGGGGTTGTGCAGCGTTACGTGATCAATAAGCGCACAGCGCCTCCTTTTACTCCTGCCGACATGGATGATCCTACCGTCGATTTAATCAACTTGCGTGAGGCTTCGGCTGTCGAACTACTGCAAATTAGCCAAGATCGCCGCCTTTCATTGGATTTGCCGGAGATGCAGGCGATCCAGGCATATTACCTGGCTGAAGGGCGAGAGGCCACCGATGTAGAATTGGAAACCCTGGCCCAAACTTGGAGCGAGCATTGTGTGCACAAGACGTTCAAAGCCCAAATAAGCTACAGTGGTCCTTTACCAGGTGACGCCTCGAGTACGTTTGTTGAGCAGCAAATTGATGGGCTGTTGGCCACCTATATCCGTAAAGCGACCGATGATCTCAATCGTCAATGGGTGCGTTCTGCCTTCGTTGATAACGCGGGGATCATTGCCTTTGACGAGAGATACGATCTGGCCTTTAAGGTTGAAACCCACAACCATCCTTCGGCTCTGGAGCCATTTGGCGGCGCCAATACGGGTATCGGCGGTGTTGTGCGCGATGTACTAGGGGTCAGCGCGCGCCCCATTGCCAACACGGATGTGCTTTGCTTCGGGCTGGCCGCCACCCCCCTGGATGGACTGCCGGCCGGGGTGTTACACCCAGGACGTATTGCCGATGGGGTTGTCGCCGGGATTGAAGATTATGGGAATAAGATGGGTATTCCAACCGTGAATGGTTCTGTCCATTTCGATGAGGGATATACGGCGAATCCTCTCGTCTACTGTGGATGTCTCGGTATTTTAACGCGCGACTCCCACCCAACAGAAGTTCAGCCGGGGGATTTGATTGTGGCCGTCGGCGGCCGTACCGGGCGCGATGGGCAGCGAGGTGCTACTTTTTCAAGTATGGAAATGGATACCTCCACGAGCGAAATTGCCGGTTCGGCCATCCAGATCGGCAACCCGATCGCAGAAAAACAGGTTCAAGAACTGATTATTCGGGCCCGTGATGAGGGTCTTTACAAGGCCATAACTGACTGCGGCGCTGGTGGTTTTTCATCGGCTGTTGGGGAAATGGGTGAGAAGGTCGGAGCGCGCGTCGATCTCAAGCAGGCCCCTCTAAAATATCCCGGACTGCGCCCCTGGGAAATCTGGTTGAGCGAAGCTCAGGAACGGATGTTACTGGCCGTGCCCCAACAAAACTGGTCCAGGTTGCAAGAGATCGCCCTTGAACAAGATGTTGAAGCAACCTGCCTGGGAGAATTCGAAAACAGCGGCCGTCTGCGCATCTTTTATGGGGACGATCTGGTCGGGGATTTGTCCATGGAGTTTCTTCACGATGGCGTACCGCGCCGCCATTTGCAGGCCTACTGGCAGCCCCCGCAGCCGGCAGCGGAAATCGAACGGCAGCCCGTTGAGCTTTCTGCCCAGGATTATCTTCTGAAACTGCTGGCGCATCCCGATATTCGCAGCAAGGAGGATATTGTCAGGCGATACGACCACGAAGTGCAAGGCGGAACGGCCGTTAAGCCGCTCACCGGATGGGCCAATCAAGGACCCAGCGATGCTGCGGTCATTGTACCCCAGGGGACGCAGGGAGCGGAGAACCCGCGTGGCGTCGCTCTTGGCAATGGCATCTGTCCTAATTATGGGCTGCTAGACCCCTACCGCATGGCCTGGGCGGCCGTCGACGAAGCGCTGCGCAACGTTGTCGCCGCCGGCGCGGACTCAGAAACGATCGCTATCCTCGATAATTTCTGTTGGGGCAATCCCGATCTGCCGGACCGCCTAGGTTCCCTGGTACGCTGCGCGCAGGGTTGTTATGATGCGGCCATCGCCTACCGGACACCTTACATTTCCGGCAAGGACAGTCTCTACAATGAATACACGGGAGCCGACGGACAAAAACATGCCATTCCCGGCACCCTGCTGATTTCCTCCGTGGGCATTGTTCCTGACGTTACCCGCGCGGTTACCATGGACCTTAGGCAGCCCGGCAGTTTCCTGTTCGTGATTGGTGATACCCGCGCGGAGCTAGGTGGCAGTCATTTTAGCCAGGTGGGCGGGATGGTTCGACCGCAGCATCAGGTTGGTCCCCGACCAGTCGCTAACGCCGCCTCACGTTTTCAGGCGCTGCACCAGGCAATGGGAGAGGATTTGGTGCTTTCTTGCCATGATTGCAGTGAGGGTGGTCTGGCGGTTACCCTGGCCGAGATGTGTCTGGCCGGTCAGCTTGGCGCCCAGATTGAACTAAGATCCG
>Ga0316578_10000930_pt1 | contig 11108 bp, 13 predicted proteins | sample J0NA_2_FD_203076 | JGI IMG/M metagenome (GOLD analysis project Ga0316578, IMG submission 203076) | Rhizosphere microbial communities from salt marsh grasses in Alabama, United States - J0-2_160517rDrC | ecosystem: Host-associated > Plants > Roots > Rhizosphere | place: USA: Alabama | collected...
GATTGTTGCACTCCACGGATCAAAACGCTCTGCATTGCGTTTCACCCAGCGTTTGCTGGCCTGTTGTTCACAGTCCTGCTTTTCGTGGCCGTCTTGTGGGGTGATGAACTCTGGGTCCAAGCAAATCACGTGCTCCTGTTCGGGGGCACACACGACTGCCATCATTACCATGTGTGAATAGTATGGTTTCTCATCCCGAACGGATACCCGACAGTTCGGACAGTGGATCTCCTGAGACGAGAAGTACTGCGATCCGTCCAGCGAGATCAATCGCGTGCCGCCTATCCCACGGTACTTCTCCAAGTGCCCGCCTTGGTCTAGATGGCGATAGATCTCCCAGAACCGCCCATACAAGGCGCTTGGTTCGACAGGATCCAACAGATTTCGTATCTGCCCGTCACTCGGTATCCGCTCCACCCCAAACAGGCCTTGCGCGTTGTTCTGTCCCTTTTTCCGTTGCATGTCTCGCTGGTGCGCCAGAAACGATGGCGATTGCATATAGAATACCGAGAACGCACCCAACCCGGCATCGGAAATCTCGTATTGAGTATTGTGCCCAGTCCGATGCTCAGGCACTCTCTCGAGATCTTGACGCAAGCCTCCCAGCATCTCCTGAAATTTCAGTCTCTTCCCAATCTGGCTCTTCTCCTCTCTGTCTCAACACCCGTCACCCCATGGTTCTACCTCCACGATTATACCATGGCGCCATATTGAGAATTGCTGCGCCCGTTTGTATTTGCTGTTTTTTCCGAGTGTGGTATAATATCGCTTGTAGAACGAAGTAGGTTTTGGCTGTAAACAACAAAGACTGCCCAGACTTGCGGAGACTGGGTGGTCTTTTTTTGTCACACCATGCGCACCACTTCGCTCGAAATTTTCAAGAATAGCAAGGAGCAAAAAATGAGCGAAAAAGAAACTGGAACCGTCAAGTGGTTCAACGATGCCAAAGGATTTGGCTTTATCTCGCGTGAGGCCGGAGAGGACGTGTTCGTCCATTATTCGGCTATCGAGGGAGACGGGTTCCGCACGTTGCGCGAAGAGCAGCAGGTTGAATTCGTCGTCGAGCAGGGTCCCAAGGGACTGCAGGCTGCCCGTGTCACAGTTCTCTAGTTGGCACGAGCGACCGTTCACATCATAAGGAGAAAGAAATGGCAAAGAAACTATACGTCGGTAACCTGAGTTACTCGACGACCGAGGCTGGTCTTTCCGAGCTCTTTGGGGAGTTTGGTGAGGTTTCCTCGGTGAATCTGATCACTGATCGTATGTCTGGCCGTTCGAAGGGTTTTGCATTCGTCGAGATGGCGGAGCACGACGCAGCCCAAGAGGCTATCAGCCAGCTCAACGGCAAAGAGGTGGATGGTCGGGCTCTCAAGGTAGCCGAGGCGCGCCCGAAGCAGGACAATCGAGGTGGATTCGGCGGCGGTGGTGGACGCCGTGGTGATCGCTGGTAGAGCTAATTCACCCCGATAAAGACATATATAACCGCACAGCTTCTCCGCAGGCTGTGCGGTTTTTTTTGTCACCCCAGGCAATACACCCCCTCTATGTGTCCTTCAGTTGATGACACCACACCCCTTCACGTGGTATGCTACCGGCAAAGGTGCCATGGCACCTTTGCCGGTAGCATAAGGCAATTATCTGAATATTGGAGGTTATCATGTTGAGCCAAGTTTTTTACAAATTAGGTCGCCCAATGGTCAACCTATACGCTGGGTTGATGTTCAATATGGATGTCACGTGGGAGGAGCCGCTTCCCAAGGGACCAAAGATCATCGCGCCCAATCATCCCAGCACGACTGATCCATTCTTGATTGCGGGGATGATGACCGAACCGACGAGCATTCTCATTGACGATCGGCTTTTCAAGGTACCTGTGTTCGGTCGTTACCTGCACTTGGCCGGCCACGTGCCCGTGGTGGATGGCAACGGGCGTCAGGCTTTCGATGCCGCCAGGCAGCTGCTGGAGGCTGGGCAGAACGTGGCTATTTTTCCCGAAGGGTCAGTCAGCCCGCTGACGGGCGGCCTTCACCCGCCGCGCACGGGTGCGGCGCGCCTGGCGCTGAGCACTGGCGCGCCCATCATTCCTATCGGCATCCATCTGCCGCGCGAGCGCATCCACGTCGTCGAGTCCAAGTATTCGGGGATAAGTGCGACCGGGCGGTGGTACCTGCGTGGGCCGTACGCGATGACGGTGGGCACACCGATGATTTTCAAAGGGGACATCCAGGATCGCGAATACGTGTGCGAGGTCGGGGAGCGTATCATTCAGCGCATCGCCCACCTGGCGCAGCAGAGTGCCTGGCGTGCGGGTCGGTCGGTTCGGCGCAGCACGCGGCCGCTCAGACAGTTGCCGGGCGAGGCGACGTAGCGGCAGCGGAGTCGCTAAAGCGAGTTTCCGTACTCGGCGGGCGCGCTTCAGCCCTTGAAATGGATGGCTAGGCAGCAGCAGGGCAAGTTGAGCAAATGACGGCATTCTCGCCCCAGGACTGAAGCGCGCTTTGGCAGTTTCGGCTTGCCGAAACTGCACCTTTGCGTCGAGGGCTTTTTGTGTTACACTGGCGGCGTTCACGATGCCTACGGTAAAAGAGGACTTTGACCGCATCGTCTTGGCTTCAAGCGGGGAGTGGAATCACAACAGTCACTATCACAAGTTCCTTCTGGCGCATGTCCCACTGCACTGCACGGAGGCGCTCGATGTGGGGTGTGGCACGGGTGCCTTCGCGCGTTTGTTGGCCGAACGCGCTGACTACGTGCTGGGCCTGGATTTTTCACCGCAGATGATCCGGCTTGCCAGGGAGTATTCGCGGCAATATCCGAACGCCGAGTTCCAGGTCGCCGATGCGACGACGTGGACTTTTCCACGCGAGCGCTTTGACTGCATCGCATCCATCGCCACGTTTCATCACTTGCCGTTCGAAGAGATGCTGGCCAAGATGCGCGACGCGCTCAGGGTCGGTGGCGTTTTGCTGATCCTCGATCTGTACGAAACCGGGGGGCTATCCGGTTTCTTCGTCAATGTGTTGGCGATACCGGTGCATCTCGCCTTGCGCCTGGTCAAGACCGGCCGCTTGAGGTCGCGGCGCGAAGCGCGCGAGGCCTGGAAGCAACACGGGCTGAACGATGTGTATTTGCCGCTATCGCAGGTGCGGCAGCTTTGCGCCCGTGTGTTGCCAGGGGCCGAGGTGCGCAGGCATCTGTTGTGGCGCTATTCGATCGTCTGGAGGAAGGAGGCGTGAGTGGTAAAGATCGTTTCGCTAGCTAACCTGCCGGAGCGGCGGGTATCCCATAACCCCGAGATCAAGAAGAAGGTGATGCTTGAGGCGGGCGATCTGCCCCACGTGACCAACTTTTCACAGGCGACTTTTGGTCCGGGACAGTCCGCTAGCCCGCACGCCCACGCGGATATGGTCGAGGTTTTCTTCGTGGAGATGGGCGCGGGCACGATCTGCGTGGAGGGCGAGAGTCACCCGCTTGAGATGGGGACCTGCGTCGCCGTGTTCCCTGGTGAGGTGCACGAGATCCTGAACACCGGCTCGACCGAGTTGGTTCTGACCTACTTCGGGTTAGGGGTTGGTGGGTAGGACCCGAACGGGTCTGGAATTCAGTTCGCAAGGAGGCACGATGGCACACTTTTTGGTCGATCAACTGCGTTTTGCCCGCAGCGAGTTCGTGCGCTGCCTGGAGGGAGTCTCTGAGGAGGATGGCCGACGTCGGCTTGAGCCGATGAACTGTATCAGTTGGATTGTGGGTCACCTGGCCAACCAGGAGCATCGCTACTGGGTCGTACTGGGTCAGGGTCAAAATCTGGCGCCCGGCCTGAACGGCCTGGTGGGATATGGCAAGCCCTCCAGCACGCCGCCGCTAAGCGAGATGTGGGACACGTGGCGCAGCGTGACCGCTGCCGCCGATGCTTACCTTGATACACTGACGCCTGAAATAATGCTGACCCACTTTGAGCATGAAGGGAAACCTGTCGCCGAAAGCGTCGGCACGATGCTCATGCGCAATCTGTATCACTACTGGTTTCACACGGGTGAGGGGCATGCCATCCGGCAGATGTTGGGGCATCCAGATTTGCCACAGTTCGTGGGCGATATGGCGCGGGCATCGTATAGGCCAGAACGGTAGCGGTGGAACAATCTTGTGATCTGGTGCGTCCTAGTTACAGAGGGGGCAAATATTGAAAATTAAGGCGTCATTCCTAGGATATGTGCTGCTCTCAAGTGTGTTGATACTCGGTGCTTGTTGCCGATCCAAGATCCAGGATGCCGGGCCGGCGAATCCGGCGTCCGTCTACTGTCAGGAACAGGGGTATACGCTGGAAATGCGCACCGATGCCGACGGCGGTATGTACGGCGTCTGCATCTTCCCGGATGGCACCGAGTGCGAGGAGTGGGCCTTTTACCGCGGCGAGTGTGGTCCGGAAAAGCAGGAGGGTGAGGCGCAATCCGCCGATGAGCCCACGAGCACACCGGCACCGGAGGTGTGGATCAACCTGGCCGAGTTGGCTGGATTGGACGGCACAGTTGAGATCGAGATCCTGGAACTGAACACGGAGGCGGCTACCGGGTACGTCCATCGACTGACGATCTCCGACCCTAGCGCCGTCACCCGGATCGTCTCCGCATTGGACGTAGATCTCAAGCTGGGCCCGCGCGTTCGCTGCCCGGCGTGGTACACGCTGCGCTTTCGCCTGGGCGATGGAGAGGTGCAGGAGGTAGGCCTCGGCTGTGATGCTGAGAACCCAACCTTTGTACGCGGCGGGCAGGACTTTTGGCAAGGACAGGGCGCCGAGCCGCCTGCCCAGTTCGTCGCTCTGATCCAGGAGCAATTGGCCGCTGCGCCGAACGAGATTGCTGTCGTGGGTTGGTATGGGTATGTCGGCAGCTTGCCCGCAGGTAGCGAATACGATGACTATCTCTCCCTGGAGCCCGAAGGGGCCGGCGAGTTGGGCATCACCGGCGCTGACGAGGAGATCGAGGCCCAGATCGTGGCCCTGCGAGATAAGGAGGAGCCGGGCAAGTACGCGCACTTTTGGGGCACGCTTGCTTGTGGTGTGCCCGATTACAATGGTTGCCAGGTCGTCGTGACCAAGCTGCGCGTCGATGGACCTGGCGAGTTCTTTTCCCCCGATCCGGTCGAGGGGTGGGAGGGGCTCGTCGTCGGGAATCCGCCAATGTCCGAGTACGACGATCACTTTGTTCTCTCGGGTGACTTTTTCGTGATTTATGGCATCGATAGCTCTGACCCTGGCATCATAACCCAATTGGAGGATTTGCGCGACACGATGACGCCCATTCGCGTGTGGGGGGAGGTTACGTGTGGTGTTCCAGACACAAATGGCTGTCGTATTGACGTGACCCGCATCGAAGTTGCCGGAGAGCCGCTGGCGTTGGATGGTGGCGGCTAAGACCGTGATCACGGTACAATCTGGTTTCGCAGTCTCCCCTCGACGAGGTATAGGCGCGCCGTCTCCGCGGCCTTGTAGCGCATCTCGTACGAGCCGCGCTCCGAATAGTAGGCCGAGTGCGGCGTGATGATGAGCCTGCCGCGTATCCAGGAGGCGTCTTCCCGCCAGGCTTGAATGAGTGGGTGGCCCTTGGGAGGTTCGTCGGGGAGCACGTCCATCGCGGCCGATTCCAAGTGACCGCTGCGCAACACCTCTTCGAGGCAGTCCAGCTCATCGAGTATCCCTCCCCGGGCGGTGTTCACAAATGCCGACCCCGGCTTCATCCGGCAAAAGAACTCGGCGTTGATCATGCCGCGCGTCTCTCCCGTCAAGGGGCAGTGGACGCTGATGATATCTGCCTCACTCAGCAGCTCCGCCAGCGAATCCACGCGGTGATATCCAACAGCCTTTTCGTGGCCGGAGGGTTGATAGGGATCGTACCCCAGGATGCGATAGCCGAATGGTTTCATGCGGTTCACCACGGCCGTGCCGATACGCCCTACGCCGATCAGGCCCAGCGTCCGATCTGAGGTCCGCCAGGTGGGATGCAGGAGGTGTTTTTGCCAGTCTTCTGTGTAGCGGCGGCAGTCGCGGTCGTAGGCCACGATCTTGCGCTGAAGAGCCAGGATCATACCGCACGCGGTATCGGCCACTTCCTCTGTGCCATAGTCCGGCGTGTTGGAAAAAGGAATACCGCGCTCGGCGACGGCCCTGACGTCCACCAGATCGAACCCCACGCCGTAGCGCACGATGATCTTGCATCGCTCTAGCATGTCGAGCGTTGCCCGATCCACTCGCCAGTGCCAGACGAGTACCGCGTCAACTTGCTGCCACTCTTTTCGGTTCCCCTCTTCATGCCAGTTGGAGAGAAACCGGAACTCGGCTTCTGGGAAGGCGCGCTGCTCGATATCCGCGGGAGGGGTGATGTGATCTGTGATGCCCACGATCCACGCGTTGCTGTGTTTGTTCGGATCATCGCTCATAGTCTACACTCCATTGAAGGCAAGGATATTCTAGCACAGGTGCTGAATCGCGTACAGCCGTCGACTATGCGGGGCAATTTGCGTTTGACAGCGTACGCATTCTCTGCTAATGTTATATCGACAACCGGGAGGAGGAATCGTGATGCGCAAATGGGGCTCTTTGCTGCTGATGGGCGCTTTGCTGGCGCAGATGCTGCTGGTGGTTTCGCCTGTGTACGCGCAGAGCCCTATCGTTCACGTCGTCCAGCGGGGCGAGACGCTGTATGGCATCGCCCGACGCTATGGGGTGTCGGTGAGCGCGATCTGCGCGGCCAACAGCATCGCTGATCCCAGCCTCATCTATGTCGGGCAGCAGGTGGTGATCCCCGGCACCAGCGGACCGAGCACGCCTGCGCCGTCAGGTGAGAGCACGCACGTCGTGCAGCCGGGTGAGAACCTGTACCGCATCGCCCTACGATACGGTACCACGATTATGGCGCTGGCTAATGCGAACGGCATTTCCGATCCTACGCAGATTCGCGTCGGCCAGACGCTTGTCATTCCCGGTGGTACGGGGACCCCCGCGGTTCCTCCCAGCTCACCGCCGTCTGCCGGTCAAACGCACACCGTCCGCCCGGGTGAGACGCTCTCGGCCATCGCCCGACGTTACGGCGTCTCGGTGTGGGTGCTGGCACGGGCCAACAACCTGGCCAATCCGTCCTTGATTGTGCCGGGACAGGTGCTCGTCATTCCTGGCTCCAGCGACCCTGCGCCCGCTCCTGCCGGCGGTGGCAAGCGTATCGTGATTGACCTGTCGGAGCAGCATCTTTACGCTTACCAGAATGGTGTGTTGGTCTACTCGTTCGTCGTCTCGACCGGCCAGGCCGGCTCGCGTACGCGCACGGGTACTTTTAGCGTTCTCGACAAGTATCCCAACGCCTATGCCTCCACCTGGGATTTGCAGATGCCATACTTTATGGGTATCTACTGGGCGGGGTCTTTGGAGAACGGCATCCACGCACTGCCCATTCTCTCGAACGGGCAGACGCTGTGGGCGGGTTACCTGGGCACGCCGGTCTCTTTCGGTTGCATTATCCTCAGCACGGAGAACGCACGCACGCTTTACTACTGGGCCGACATCGGCACGTCGGTGGTGATTCAATATTAGCAGACCTGTGAGGCCTGAAAGACCTCACAGGTCTTTTTGTATCAGGGATACAGCACGTCGATGACGATGCGTACGGGCTCCGTCAGGTAGTATGCCTCGTAGGCCGCGGGAGTTCTGAGACCGATGGAAAAACCTACGTGGGCATCCGATTCGGTGGGATAACGGTCGACGCGAGTCACTACTGGGTTTTCTGGTACGGGGATAGGCAAGCGCTCGCTGACGGGAAAGTCAAAGAGGTAGAGGTCGCTTATCACCAGGTCGATGCGTGCCGCTCCCCAGGCGGGATCAGGTCCCGTGGGGAAGGGGACGGCAGTGTTATCTACCTCGATGGCTTCGAAGAAGGGTGACTGGTCTTTTGGTTCGTTCATCTCGATGACTACCCGGAACCGGTCCTCGTGCGCGCCGACGCGCACGTCTTTCAGCGTCCACGTGCCACCTAGGGCGCCGCCTTGCTTCTTTACGCCCACATAGTCCGAGCCCGGTTGACTGGTGGGTTCAGCCGTCGGCGCAGAAGGGGCAGTGGTAGGTGGGATGGTGGTTGCCTGTGGTGGGGGCGGGGTAGCGCTTGGCGTGGGGAGTGCGGTCTGCGGGATTGTGGCGGTGGGCACTGCGCGCTTAGGGGCGCACGTGCAGCCGGCTGTCACTAGGAGAAGTACTAACGCAGCGGCCTGGATTGTTCGCTTGGCCATGTTGCCTCCTTTCAAGCATACACGCCCCTATACTCCACCGGCAGCAGTTCGGCGATGTGGCGCATGATGATGTCGGTGTACTCTTCCAGTTTCTTGCCTCTCACATGGCCGCTTTCGGGCAGGCGAAAGGGCTTGCCGACGACGACGCGTATATCGGTGAGGCGCAGTCTGGGCAGGTTTTGCTTGACCTTTTCCGTACCCGTTATGGCCACCGGCACGATGGGTACATCAGCGCGGGTGGCCAGGTAGGCCGCGCCGGTTTTGCCTTTTTGCAGCGCATAGATCTTGCGAGCGCGGGTGCCTTCCGGGGCAATTCCCAATACCTCTCCCTCTTTTTTCAGCAGGTCCAGGGCTTTTCGCAGCGCCTGGCGATCTATTTCTCCCCGGCGTACCCAGATGGCACCCGCTCCCGCAAGGATCGGGGCGTAGAGGGGCGTTTTCTTGTGTTTGGCTGCGGCAAAGGCCCGGATGTTGTGGGGACACACAGTCGCCAGCAACGGGACGTCGAACATGGCGATGTGGTTGATCGCCATGATGTAGGGTGGTTCGGGCAGGTTCTCAGTGCCGATGACTTCCCGACGGGAGAATAGGGAAAAGGCGATGTTGAAAATGAGGCGCATCATGCGAAGGAATAATGTTGTCACTGCTATCTCTCCATAGATAAATCTACTCAACTTGCCGGAAAAAGAGTGGGCTGGGGGTATGGTGGGAGGCGAAGCCTCCCACCATACCCCCAAAAATCTCTTCTCCGTTTTGTTTAAGAGCTTCATCAGGCATATGCCCGAGTGGTGATTATAGATGAGCTATTCGGTCGAGGCGAGCCCTATCGCGACGACGCTGAAATCGGCCGGGGGATCGCCGTGAAAGTTGAGCAGCATAGAGAACGGGGCGCTGGTCCCGGGCGCGAGCGGCGCCTCCAGTTCTATCGCTTCCTGGCGGAACCCGGTCACGAGCCCGTTGGCGTCGTAGGTGGTCACAGTGACGCTCACTCTGCCGGCGGACCGCTCCGCGCTATTGTTCTGTGCCTTTCCGTTCACCTCGAACTGCGGGCCGGATAGCTTGCCCTCCGTCTCGACCGCCGACATCGAGATGTAGGCTGCCGTCAGCTCTCCTGCCACTTCCCCGCGCAGGGTGGTCACTCGCGGAACCATCTGCCCCGCGGGCGGATCCACAAACAGCACCCCAAAGGGTGCACGCTCACCTACTGGGATGAGGTCGGCGGCCACGAACGTATCTGCCTCGGCCATGCGTTGGCCGTCCGAGTTGAAGAGCGTCACGAGCATCTGCACGTTGGTGACGGGGGCCGGGGCGGTGTTGACCACCTCTCCCAGGCACCACAGGCTGCCAGCCGGCGTCTCGTAGCAGGCGACGCCCTGGATATCGAACGGAATCGGCGTGGGCGTTGGGAGCAGCAAGTCGCCGGACGAGGTCTCTTCCTCTTCCTCACCGGTGGGGATGAGCAACTCCTGGCCCACGCGCAGGAACTGGGGATTCTCGATGCCATTGGCCCGTTGGATGGCTTCCACGCTTACCCCGTATTCCATGGCGATGCCCAGCAGCGTGTCGCCCGATTGGACGACGTAGACGATGGGTGTAGGACTGACGGTGGGGGTCGCCGTATCGGCCAGCGGGAGGGCAGGCGCCGTACCAGCCGGTCCGATCACGAGCGTCTGGCCGGGTAGGGGCGTATCCGTAGGCGTAGAACCGGGTGTCGGTTGTGGGGTGAGCACTGTGCCGCAGGCTGTCAGCACCGCTGCTAACAGGACGCAAAGGATAGAAACTTTCGCCTTTGTCATTTATCTGTGCTGATTATACCATGAGGGATGGCGAATAGCGAATCTACTCGTCATCTACTTGCGAGCGTTTCGGGGAAAGGCGTTCAGCCAGGCCAACCATGGCCGTTTCCAGCCGTGCCTCGTAGCGCCAGAAAGCCCATCCCAATCCTGCCGCCCCAATGATCAGCGGAATCCACGCCCACCAGGGCAGATTGGTCATATTGGCACCAAACCAGCAAGAGACGAACACCCCTGGCAGCCCACCCACGGCAGAGAGCACGCTCATGCGCAGGATGGGGAGCGGGCTGAGGCCCACCAGGAAGCAGACCATGTCGTCGGGCAAGAAGGGCAGCAAAAAAATGAGAAAGAAGAACAGGGGGCCACGGCGTTGGGCGATGCCGTCCCAATTCGCAAGCTTTTCCGGGTTCACCAACCGCTCGACCAGTCGCCGGCCAAACCAACGGCCTAGCAACATCGCAAGCGCTCTACCCACGACCAGCCCGATCATGCTATAGAGTGTGCCCATCCAGAGGCCGTACATTGCGCCGTTCGCGATCCCAATGATCTGGCCGGGTATGGGGGCCGCCAGCACCTGTGCCGCGTTCAACGCTATACTTATCATTGGGGCCCACGGGCCAAAGTCCGCTATCCATGCCTGGATGCGTTCCTGGTCCTCGAAAAACTTCCACAGCGGCTCGTGCCAATACCACAGCGCGGCGCTGGCAGCGACGACGAGCACAATCAGCAGTGCAGTTCGTATCCATACGCCTTGGTTATTTTTTGTTTGGTTCATGGTTGTGCCTTTGCAGGGGGGATCGATAAAGACGGCTTCAAACCCAAGCTGAGCAGGAACCCCACCGTCACGAGCACCGTCGCTGTTCCAAACAAGACTGTGTAGGATGTTATTTCTAGCAGCCACCCACCCAGCATTGGTACCAACGTCAGGATTCCCATGACAAAGTTGCTGATGCCGATATAGGTCGGGCGCAAGCCTTCTGGAGCAATCTCCAGGACATAGTTGAAGAAACCCATGACCCACGTGCTGTTGATGATGCCAAGGGATAC
>Ga0316578_10000934_pt1 | contig 11095 bp, 12 predicted proteins | sample J0NA_2_FD_203076 | JGI IMG/M metagenome (GOLD analysis project Ga0316578, IMG submission 203076) | Rhizosphere microbial communities from salt marsh grasses in Alabama, United States - J0-2_160517rDrC | ecosystem: Host-associated > Plants > Roots > Rhizosphere | place: USA: Alabama | collected...
GACAGGAATTACGCCTGCGTGGTCGGGATGGATTACAAGCCTGCGGCGCGACGGTGCCTGTCCAGGTCCTGTAACGTCTCGGTCTCGAGCAACTCCTGAATATGCGTTCCTATTTGCTGAGTGAGCCCGGCACTGCTGTTTGTGAACAGCAGTCCCACACCTGTCACTGTGTTTCGAACCACCAGTGCCTTGACCGCCACGTGACCCGGGTTCTCGCGTGGCAGCCTGACTTCCAGTTCCAGGAAGTCATTGGGATGCAACACCAGCCCGCGTACCTCGACAAAGGCACCGTCACTATCGATGTTGCGGGTCATGTAATGACCCAGGTCATTGCCATGCCGGGATAGCTTGACTTCGACGCGAAGCGGGATGCGCACACTGAAACGGTGATTCATAGGGCTGTCTTCCTTGTTGGCGGATCAATCGCATCAGAATTTCCTGCCAGACACTGGTTAGTTAAAGGCGAGGCCACGGAGCCCGTCTATATCACGGATTAAAAGCCGATGATGGTCAATATCGATAAGCCGCGACCTGCGAAGGGACGACAGTACCCGGCACACGGTTTCTCCCGCCAGGCCGAGATAGTTGCCGATATCTTGCTGTGACATGCTCAAGTTAAACCCCTGCACAGATTCGCCGCGCACCCTGGAACGCCGGAAAAGGTCCAGCAGGAAGGCGGCCAGGCGCGAGCGCGCATCCTTGTGACCAAGGATCTGCAGCGTCGTGCGGCCTCGTACCAGTTCCCAGGCCAGCAGCTTGCAGAGCCAACCAGGGAAGCGGCGCTCGAGTTTTTCCAGCCGATGTATCGATAGTGTGCACACGGCCACTGTCTCCAGCGCCACGGCTGAAGAGGTCTGCACCCCTTCGGCCAGGCCATCCAGTCCGAGGAGATCGCCTCGACCACGAAACGTGACTACATGTTCACGACCGTTATGGTCTGTGATGTATGACTTGATCATCCCTGACTGGACAGCGTATATCCCTGCGGCTGCATCACCTTCCCTAAAAATATGTCTTCCCCGGCTAACGACCTGGCTCGGTAACGATGAAGTACCAGGGGAGATCAACTCGGCTGCCAACCAGGGTGTGATCAGACAGTGGGTCCGCGCCGTGCAGCTATGGCAGCCAGACGGCAACGCTGGAACGTCCGCTACCGGGCGGTCAGCGTGGTCTAGCCGGAACGCCGGCATGTGGTACCGTGTCATTGTGCCGCTGCGGGTGAGCGGGAATGTGCTACCGCTGGTGGGTATTGGCATGGCCCCTATTCTTGTACGAGGTTTGAGATTCGTGTCGTGACGCAAGAAACACACGCATAGCGTGAGGTTGCATCTAAGGGTGGCTTGAACGTGTTGAATTGCCAATCAGGGAAACCCTGATATTGGGCATACGGATCGTCCGGCTGCACTATCCTTTGCCGGGGGACAGCTATCCCGCTGGCTGGTGGGCATTCTATCGATGCACCGGAACCCATCTTTGGCCTGGCGGTCACCGGCATTGTGGACAATGAGTCGCTTAAACGTAACAACACCGCACAACCAGGCTGCCAACTGTATCTCACCAAGCCGTTGGGCATCGGCATTCTGACCACGGCGGAAAAACAAAAGAAACTCAAGACCGAACACGCCCGCCTGGCACGGGACACCATGTGCCAGCTGAACAAGATTGGCGCCGAGCTGGGCAGGCTTGCTGGTGTTACGGCGATGACCGATGTCACCGGTTTTGGTCTGCTTGGACATCTGCTTGAAATGTGCGAAGGCAGTAACGTGTCCGCCAGACTTAGTTACAATGCTGTACCCAAGCTACCCAATGTGGAGTTGTATCTACAACAGGGTTGTTCCCCCGGCGGCGCCCAGCGCAACTTCGATAGCTATGGCCATAAAGTTGGCGTCATGGCAGAACAGCGGCGCAAGATCCTGTGTGACCCACAGACCTCCGGTGGGCTGCTTGTGGCTATCGCGCCTGAAGCCAACAACGAATTTATTAATGTATGTCGAGAGTTCGGGCTAGAACTCCAGCCCATCGGTTCATTACTGGGAAAGGGAGATGGCCCCTTTATCGAGGTCGTCTAGTGGAACTTCCGATATCTAAAATCAGTCATTCGGTCCTCAAGGCAGGCCCACAAGTTACCGAGAGCTGCTGCTAACTGTGGAAATGCCGATCAGAAACCTGCTTTCAGGATCCAAGTATGATCTTTATGATCAACATCAGGGATACACCGATGAGAAACGAGACGAAGTTGGTAATGTTGACCCGAAGATCTTTGTGCTTCCTGACCTCCGGGACCAGATCGGAGGCCCCGATGTACAGGAAGTTGCCTGCCGCGAACGGGATAAGGAATGAAATATCCATGTTGAAGGAGACTGCGTAAGTTAACAAACCGCCAGCCAAAAAAGTAAGCGCTGAGAGCATGTTGAACAACAGCGCCTTGCGCTTTCCCCATCCCCCATGAATCAAGACACCGAAGTCCCCGAGCTCCTGGGGCACCTCGTGTGCTGCAGCGGCCAGCCAGGCCATGATGCCAAGCCTGATATCAGTCACGAAAATACCGGCGATCGCAAGTCCCCCGATGAAGTTATGCAAGCCATCGCCAATAAGGATCAGGTAAGTGAGTGGCTGTTTGCAGCTTGCTGAGGCGCGCTGACAATGGTGCCAGTGCAATAACTGCTCCAGTGCAAAAAAGACACTGAAGCCTGCAATGATCCAGACAAAAAAACTATCGCTGTTACCATATTGTGCAAGCCCCGCAGGAATCATGTGAAAGAAGGCGCCTCCGATCAGGGACCCGGCCGAAAATGCAACCAGTGGGAGAATGATTCGCTGGAGAATGGATTCTTTAAATATAAGCGTAATACTGCCAACCATTGCGATAGCGCTCATCAGGAGACTGCTTCCAATAATCCAGGCCAGTGTGCTCATCATTATCCTTTTGCTGTTTGACCTTTCCCGTTCTGCGACTTTCACCCGGGAAAGCGTACAAGTTCATGTGTGTGGCGGGTTAATAACAAAACAGACGCCAGCTGTCTTTAACCAGCTTTTATAGTTTGCGGTACCAGTATAATGTAGGCTAGCACGCACTTCCCCATGGATTGGAAATGGGCGTTATTACATACTTGTATGGCACTGTTTATTTCTGCCCGCTGCAATGTCGCGCGAGAATTGTGTTGCTTGTCAGTAAGCAGAGACAGTGCGGCAAATTCTATCAATATGTTTTGACTAAAGGGATTGCAGACCGTGTCAGAGAAAAGACTGAAGCGAAGCGCCAGGAAAGCACTGCGAACATTTATCTCTATATTGCCACTTATTGTCGGGATGTTGTTGCTAACCAGTCTGGCGGTTACGCTTATTCCAGAACACATATCAGCAGGCCTGTTCGGTCGACATGATCTCGTTGATGTATTTCTGGGCGCCTCTGCCGGCAGTGTGGCCGCAGGCCATCCGGTGGCAAGCTATATTCTGGGTGGCGAGCTGCTCGCTGAAGGTGTGAGCCTGTTGGCGGTGACCGCACTGATAGTCAGCTGGGTGACGGTAGGCATTGTTCAGCTACCGGCTGAGTCGCTGTTGCTGGGCGAGCGCTTTGCGATTTATCGTAATTTGATGTGCTTCCTGTTTGCGATCGTGATTCCATTTTTTACCGTTTATACACTGCCACTGATAGGATGATGCGGCTATGAAGAGCGAGCGCCTGGTAGGGAGAAGCGGTAGCGGTGGCTGGGTATTCCTGGCAGTAGTCCTGGTGATCTACGGTGTAACAGCATTGGTCGATTACGAGCAGGTGTTGAGCTCGATTGTTATATTTAAACAGTTACTTGATCAGGTGCTGCCTGCGCTTGCACTTGTGTTTGTGCTGATTTTTGCTGTTGACCTGTTTCTCGACCCGGAACGAGTTGAGAAATATCTTGGTAGTAGATCCGGTATTCTGGGATGGCTGGCAGCCATTGTGGCGGGTATTCTCTCAACCGGGCCGGTCTATGCCTGGTACGCGGTACTGCATGATCTCCGTCAAAAGGGCATGAGAACCTCGCTGGTGGCTGCCATGCTGTATAGCCGGGCCGTTAAGCTCCCGTTACTCCCGCTGCTCGTTCACTACTTCGGCCTCGGGTATACAATAGTGCTTGTCCTCTATCTGATCGGATTTTCCATTATCGGTGGGCTTCTGATGGAGAGGATTGGCGGCATGCGTGCAGTATCCGTTTAGGCCGCCTGCACTCATGAATCCAGGTGTTGTTATTATTTAATCAGCGTGGAGGGGTTTAAAATGACAATTGCAATTGCCGCAACGGCACCAGACCTGAACGGTCAGATCGCGATGCATGGTGCACGTGCACCGTTTTACCTGCTGTTCGACGAACAAGGAAATATGCTTGAAGTTCTGGCTAATCCGGTTGTGCAAGCAGAGGGTGGAGCAGCGCCTCAGGCTGCGCTATTTCTCGCAGACAAAGGTGTTACGCTGCTGGCAGCAGGCGACTTTGGTAACAGGTTTATTTCTGAACTGGAGGAGCGAGGTATTAATCATGAACTGAAGTCGGGGTTGATCTCCGATGTTATTGCGGGATTGATAAGCTGAATCAGAATATCGAGGTAGGGTGAAGGCAGATCCCAATGTGCCCAATTGTCTTGATCGCTGTATCGAAGAGGCATTGATGTGCTGACCTTTGGCCCCGTTCCATCACGCCGCCTGGGGCGCAGTCTGGGTATAAACAACATCCCGCCCAAGGCCTGTTCCTATTCCTGTGTCTATTGCCAGGTTGGACCCACCAGAACCACCGAGATTGTCCCACGTAAATTCTATACGCCGGATCAGATCTACCAGGAGGTGGAGAAACATCTCTTACAGACCAGGGAAAAGCATGATCGCGTTGACTATCTGACCTTTGTCCCGGATGGTGAGCCCACACTGGACTCACGGTTGAGCGAGTCCATCGAACGTCTGCGCTCACTGGACATCCCTGTTGCAATCATCTCCAACGCATCCCTGATCTGGCGCGAAGAGGTTCGGGAAAGCCTGGTGAATGCGGACTGGGTTTCACTCAAAGTGGATGCCATTGATGAAAACCTGTGGCGTCGGATCAACCGGCCCCATCCATCCCTTAACCATCAGGCCATACTGGACGGGATGTTGGCCTTTGCTAGTGATTTCAAGGGTTTGTTGGCGACGGAGTCCATGATCGTAAAGGGCTTGAATGATAATGACCAGACGGCAAACGATTTGGCCAGCTTTCTTGGTAAACTCGGTCCCAATATAGCCTACCTCTCTGTTCCAACGCGGCCACCAGCGGAAAAGTGCGTTCACGCACCGGATGAAGCGATTCTGAATCGTGTTTATCAGATTATTTCCCGAAAAGTCGAAAATCTGGAGCTGTTGACCAGTTATGAAGGCAACACCTTCGCATCCACGGGTGATGTGACGGAGGATCTGCTGTCGATCACATCCGTGCACCCGATGCGCGAAGAAGCGGTGCGCAAACTGCTGGATAAGACCGGAACTCACTGGCGTGTAGTGGAGCAATTGATTGCAGATGAACGGCTAAAGATGACAGAGTACGAAGGTCGGAAATTCTACGTTCGTTGTATATCTGGCAAATTTGAGTAAGGTGGAATCTGATAGACGGTTGTCAGAATACCCCGATAGCAGCCTTCTGCATCCGGCGAGAGCACCCAACTGTCATGAGCAGAAAAGTAGTAGTTTGCAGATCCGTAAGGTCGCCTGATGGCAAGCTTATTGCCTGAAAAAAACGGAAAGCAGATGCATAAATTATGTTGAAGCAACAGCAGACCTTTCTCGACCAGATCGATCCGGGAATGCGAGCAGTCGTGAGTGAATTGCGAGGCGGGAGGGAGTTTGCAAGTCGCCTGGCCGGCATGGGCATTTCGGTCGGCAGCCAAATCAAAGTGCTACAGAATCCGGCGCACGGATCTTTGCTGGTGCTGGTTCGAGATACGCGCATTGCGCTGGGGCGTGGCGTGGCAGCAAAGATCCTGGTGAGGGAACCGGACCATGAGCAACCAGATGCAGCCGAATGAGCCAATTAGGCGCGCTGGTACTACCGGTTCACCCGAAAGTACCATCTTGGTGGGGCTTGCCGGTCAGCCCAATGTGGGCAAGTCAACTGTATTCAACCTACTGACGAGTCTCAGTCAACATGTGGGCAATTGGCCTGGCAAGACAGTCGAGCGTAGGGAAGGCTCGCTGTGCCGCGATGGAATGCACCTGCGCATTGTTGATCTGCCAGGGACCTATAGCCTGACGGCTAATTCCGACGAGGAACGCATTGCGCGCGATTTTATTGTTCATGACGAGCCGGATGTCGTCGTGATGATTGCGGATGCCTCGGCCCTGGAGCGGAATCTCTACCTGCTGGCAGAACTGTTGGTGTTGCCGGCACCTGTTGTGCTGGGATTGAACATGATGGATGTGGCCAGGGAACAGGGCATCCACATTGAGCCCCATGTGTTGGAGGCTGCGCTCGGGTTGCCCGTGATCCCCCTTGTTGCGATCAGGAACCAGGGTATCTCGGAACTAATAGACACGGCCGAAAGCCTGGCGCGCGAGCCGGCTACTTTTCGGCCGGTACGACCGGAGATCGCCGAGTCACACCGAGAGGTGCTGGCGCAGGTTCGCGCCTTGCTGACAGAGCATGTTCCCGACCCTTATCAAGACGAATGGATCGCACTGAAGTTGCTTGAGGGTGACAGAGAAGTCACTGACAAGGCCCAATCCTGGTTGCCTGAAAACAACTGGTCATCGATTGCGGTATTGCTTAAGGAACACGAGGATGCTGTGTTGGATATCGCCAGCGGCCGCTACGACTGGATTGCCAGGATGGTGCGCGCAGCGGTGATGCATCCCGGCCTTGGACAGATCAGCCTGACCGACCGCCTGGACAGGATAGTAGTGCATCCACTCTGGGGTTTGCTGCTGCTGCTGGCAATGTTTACCCTGATCTTCTGGCTGACCTTCACTGTCGCTATGCCCATTCAGCACTGGCTGGATGTTAATGTCGTCGAGCAGCTTCAAGGCTGGCTGGCGGCTACGCTTGTGAACGTGTCACCGTGGCTAGCGGATCTCCTGGTCCACGGGGTTCTCGGCGGAGTGGGCATCGTAGTCACCTTTGCGCCCATCCTGGTGGTCTTTTTCACTGTGCTCGCCTTTCTGGAGGACACGGGCTACCTGGTACGTGTGGCCTATGTGATGGATCGCTTCATGCATTTGCTTGGCCTGCACGGCAAGAGCTTTCTGCCCTTGTTTCTTGGATTTGGCTGCAATGTGCCTGCGGTGATGGGTGCGCGCGTGATCGACTCTCAGAGCGGGCACCTCCTCACTATCTTGCTGGCACCATTGGTACCCTGCAGTGCCCGACTCTTGATCTTGGCATTGCTGACGCCGGTATTTTTCGGTGATCAGGCTGTGGTGGTTTCCTGGAGTCTGATATCGCTCAACATGCTTGTTCTTGCTGTTGTGGGAATTGCCCTTAACCACACGGTGTTCCGGGGGCAGCATGCGGCCTTCATCATGGAGTTGCCTCTTTATCATCTGCCCAACCTGCTATCGATCGGGCATTTCGTGTGGAACAACACCTGGGCCTTCCTGCGCAAGGCGGGGACGATCATATTGCTCGCCTCGATCGTTGTCTGGGCACTCAGTAGTTTCCCGGGTCCCGATATCGAACAGAGTTACCTGGCCCGGTTTGGACAAAGCTTGACTCCCATTGGAAAACTCATGGGTATGGACTGGCGCATGATCGTGGCGTTGATAAGTAGTTTCATCGCCAAAGAAAATGCCATCGCTACCCTGGGGATTCTTTACGCTACGGGTGAAGAGGGCAGAGGATTCGCCGAGACAATGGCCGCAGTTGTTTCTCCGGCTACGGCTCTGTCATTTCTCGCCGTGATCATGCTTTTTATCCCTTGCGTCGCGACGGTGGCGGTTATGCATCAGGAAACACGAAGCTGGCGCTGGACACTCTTTGGTGTGCTCTTGTTGTTACTGATCGCCCTAAGCGCCGGTGTGATCGTGTATCAGGGTGCCAGGTGGCTGGGAATTGGAGTATGACGTGCTCGAAATACTGTTGCGCACTGTAGCATCGAAGGGAACAGAGTGCAGTGCCGATCTTGCCCGGAGGCTGGGCGTCAGCCACATGCTAGTGGAAAACATGCTCGATGAATTGACGAGACAAGGTTATCTGAAAGCAGCCGTTGGGGAATGTTCAGTTCCTTGCGAGCGCTGCCCGATGCATGCGGCATGCCGGTTTGACCGGCAGGCAAGGATCTGGGTGCTCAGCGGAAAAGGCGAAAGGCTGCTGGCCAGGCGAGAAGGAGAAGGAGCAATATAGTGCCTTTGTACTCCCGGAGATACTACCCGGCATCACCCGGTCTGCCTGCTAATCGGCTGAAAGAAAGGTATAAATGGATCAAATGACTCATACCCGGCAATCCAGCAAGCCGCTTCGTGGGAAACGAATACTGGTCTGTGGAAAGGGCGGTAGTGGCAAGAGCACCCTGGTTGCCGTGATGGCCGCAATTTTGCAGCGAAAAGCCTACGAAGTCATGGTCCTGGATGGTGATGCATCCAACCCCGAGGGACTGGTACGGTTGTTGTTTGGCCTGGGCGTAGAGGGTGAACCAAAGCCACTCATAGAATATTTCGGCGGTATCAATGTCGTTACTTGCCCGGTAGACGATCCATCGCCTCTTACGCGGATCAATGATTCAAGGCCCATTCCGGAAAACAGGATCAAATTCTCTCAAGAGATCACTTCCGAATACTATCTCCGGAAAGGAAACACGACGCTATTGCAGGCAGGGAAGATCGCAAGGTACGGACAAGGTTGCGATGGACCAGTGGAGAAGGTGGTCAGGGACTTTATGGTTGAAGGAGATGCCGTAAATCTTATCGATATGAAAGCCGGAATCGAGCATTTTGGCAGAAAGATACCGGATCGAATGGATGTCATCCTTGGTGTGCTGGATTACACGCTCGAATCTGTTTCAATTGCAAAAAGGATGGCCGGTTTTTGTCAGGAGGCGGGGATTAGCGATTTCTGGTTAATCCTCAACAAGATCGGGTCGGAAGAGGTGAAATCCATGCTCATGGACAAGTTGATGAATCTGAGAGACAAGGTGATCGGTTCGATATCTTATGATCAGGAATTGATAAAGGCGGGACTGTCCGGGGACGCCCTGGGTGAATGCAAGGCCCTGATAGAGGTTGAGCGTATCGTGGAACGACTGGAACAGGTGGTTTCCTTCCGGTAAGAAGCGAAACAACGAAAGAATGACAGGGTTGCGTATCCAGGGGATGACATGACTCATTGGTTTAAAGCGGTGCTGCTGTATTTGCTGCCGCATCATTCACTCTCACGGATAGTACAATGGAGCACGCGTAGTCAGCGATTTCCATTCCGTAAATCCGTTACCCGCTGGTTTATCCGTCACTACAATGTGGATATGTCGGAAGCCCTGGAACCCGATCCTGATGCCTATCCGGACTTCAACAGCTTTTTTACGCGTGCATTGCGCCCCGAGGCACGCCCCGTCGTTCAGGAAGCAGGGCAAATATGTTGCCCGGATGATGGCACCATAAGCCAGCTGGGCGATATCCTGGGAGAGCGGATTTTTCAAGCCAAGGGGCACACCTATACCCTGGTAGAAATACTTGGTGGTTCCGAAGAACGGGCGCAGCCGTTTCTGGGCGGACTGTTTGCGACCACGTACCTGTCCCCGGGTGACTATCACCGGGTGCATATGCCTTTGTCTGGTCGTCTGGTGGAGATGACGTATATCCCGGGACGCTTGTTCAGCGTGGCGCCTGACTATACCGAATCTGTTCCGCGCCTGTTTGCACGTAATGAGCGTGTCGCCTGTGTTTTCCAGACAGAAGCTGGTCCTATGGCTGTCGTTCTGGTTGGGGCCATCTTTGTCGGCTCCATTGAAACAGTATGGGCGGGTGAAATTACACCGCCAAGGGGTAAGGCGGTCAAGGTGACGGGTTATACTGCAAGTGACCCTGTCATCCAGCTGGAGCGTGGTGAAGAACTGGGACGTTTCAACATGGGCGGTTCTACCATCATCACCCTGTTCGGGCCTGGGTGCGTGAACTGGAATTCCGGGCTTGTGCCGGCAATGCGGGTGAAGTTCGGGCAGTCCCTGGGGCAAGTGAGACGCCCACCAGCAAGTTAGCCAGCATATATTAGGGAAGCAATGGCCATGAATATCGAGATCATTGCTGCAGAATCCATTGGTGTACGCGGCCTTTGCTGCCTGGTGACATTACCTGATCGGCGCATTGTCATTGATCCAGGTATCGCATTGGGCTATGTACGGCACGGCCTGCTTCCCCACCCACTTCAGATAGCCGTGGGGCGCAGAGTTCGGGAGGAAATATTGCAGATGCTGGAAACCGCTACTGATGTGGTGTTCAGCCATTTCCATGGTGACCATGTGCCACTCATGGGCGCGAATCCCTATCAGCTTTCTTTCCAGATGCTTCCTCTTCGCTTTCGTGAACTGCGCTGCTGGAGCAAGTCCGATGACGGCTTGTCCCATCGCATGAGTAAGCGCTTTCAGGATCTTGTGGGGCTGATGGGCGCAAATTTTCAGGTTGCAGAGGGCATGTCAGAAGGACCCTTGTCATTCTCCCGTGCTGTACCCCATGGTGCAGCAAACAGCAGCACGGGCACCTTGATGATGACACGTATCGAAATGGATAAGCGCGTTTTCGTGCATGCTTCCGACATTCAGCTGCTCGATGATCCGACCGTAGACTGCGTGATCGACTGGCAACCAGACATCGTACTCGCCGCAGGACCGCCACTCTATCTCGATCGACTTGGCAAGACCGGGCGCGAGCGAGCCTGGGACAACGCGGTGCGCCTGCTGAAAAATATCGACATTGTCATTCTCGACCATCACTTGATGCGTAGTAAGGAAGGCGTGGTATGGCTGGATGAGCTATCCGCAGCGGCAGGCAAGAAAGTGTATTGCACCGCAGACTTCATGGGTAAACCAAAGCGGTTGCTTGAGGCAGAGAGAGTGCAGCTATACCAGGAAATGCCAGTTCCTCACGGGTGGCATGATCGCTACGCTAAGGGCGGGGCGG
>Ga0316578_10000935_pt1 | contig 11093 bp, 10 predicted proteins | sample J0NA_2_FD_203076 | JGI IMG/M metagenome (GOLD analysis project Ga0316578, IMG submission 203076) | Rhizosphere microbial communities from salt marsh grasses in Alabama, United States - J0-2_160517rDrC | ecosystem: Host-associated > Plants > Roots > Rhizosphere | place: USA: Alabama | collected...
AATCAGGATCGGTTCAGCCTCCTGGTTCACTTTATGCCCCATTTTTAACCAGTTTATGTGGTGAGCATTACTCAAAATCGCAATATCCGCAGGAGCGCCAAGATTAATTTCGCTTGCCAGGGTAGCTGAAGGTCCAAAAACAGCCTCTATCCCAATTTCCTGGCCGGATAAATCTTCCCAGTATTGCTCAAACTCAGGTAGGATAAACTCAGAAAAAGCTTCCTCCTGAGTGCTGAAAGCATAAACATGCAGTTTTACCGGTTGGTGTTCGTAGAATGCATTTGCCTGGCGACCATAATAAAAGATAACCAGCAGCAGGATAGTGATCAACACTGCGCTGAGTATAGGAGGCCATTGATCAATCATTTTTTGTAAAGATATTTTTTTCATATCTAGTGACTCCAAATCATCCAATATCTCCTGCCAAGTAGGCACGGGTTCTGTAATCTTTAGGGTCATTAAGTACCTCGCAGGCTGGACCTGCTTCTACAAGTTCTCCCATCCAGAGAAAGATCACATGATCAGCCAAGCGGCACGCTTGTCTGAGCAAGTGAGTTACCAAAACGATGGATGTCTTTTGCTTGAGACTCTTCAATTGTTCTTCAATACCCTGGGCCGAAATTGGATCCAATGCGGAGGTCGGTTCGTCACAAAGAAGTACTTCAGGCTCGACCGCCAGGGCACGCGCCAGGCATAAACGCTGTTGTTGCCCGGTAGATAGCCGGGAGGCAGGAGACCAAAGCCGGTCTTTTACTTCCTCCCATAAACCAGCTGCCTTTAAGAAGCGTTCAACATAATGATCAAGGTTTCGCCCGTTTCCTTTATTAAGCACTTTGTTCAAACCATGAATTCGCCTGCCATAAGCCACATTTTCATAAATAGACATTGGCAATGGGTACGGCTTGGGAGCCAGCATCCCCACACGGGTGCGGATCTCGGTCACATCCACACTGCGATCGTAAATATCAATCCCATCCAGCCAGACCCTTCCGGAGATCTGAATGCCTTCCCCCTCTTCAAGCAGCCTGTTTAAACACCTCAGCAGCGTAGTCTTACCACAACCAGATGGTCCAATCACAGCAGTGATCTCACACGGCGGGATGTTCGCCGAGATATTTTTCAGAGCCTGTTCACCGTTGTACCAGACGTTCAAATCCTGGATTTGCATTTGGGGAATATACATTTCATTCACCACTTAGCGCACGATTTGCGATGATAATCTCCCTGTCAAACGCCGGGAGATCAGGCTTATGATGAGGATAATCAAGGTCAGCACCAGAGCAGCAGCATATGCCCGATCCTGGACAGCCGGATAGGGTGTATTCAACTGAAAAAACACAGCCAGGGGCAGGGATGCAACCGGTCTGAACAGTGAACTTGGCAGTCGATCTGTATAACCCGCCGTGAACAATACCGCGGCAGCATCTCCGATTCCTCTCCCGAAGGCGAGCAATACAGCAGTCAATATACCAGGGAAGGTCTGGCGCACCAACACTTTGAAAGCTGTTTCGAATTTCGTTGCCCCCAGGGCAAACGAAGTCTCTTTCAGTGCGGGGGGAACCAAGCTGATCGCTTCATCCATTCCCCTGACCATAATCGGCAGTTCCAAGAAAGCAAGGGCGATAATCCCCCCCAATAGGGAAGCCCTGACCCCTAACCAGAGCAAAATAATGAAACCAAAAGCACCATAAACAATACTGGGTACACCCCACAAGACATCAAGCACCAAACGAACTAACTCTGCCAAGCGGGTCTTCGGCTGATAAAGCTGGAGATAAATGGCAATTGGCAAGCCTACTACAAAGGCCATTAACGTTGCACCGCCTGCCAGGTAAAGCGAACCGACAATAGCGTTAAGAATACCCCCTTCCTGGCCCAGATAGTATCCCCCTTTGGGTATCTGGGTGAGCATGGCAAAATTAAGGGCAGGTAGTCCGCGCCAGACTACGGTAGCGAGGATCACACCCAGGATGCCTAAAACGAAAGCAGTCGATGTGAAGCATAAAATTCGGAAGAAACTTTCTTCTGCTTTTGGTTTGATTTTCATTCTGATAATTTCCTAATCCCGGCGAATCATCTGCACCAGGGCGATGCGTGAAATCAGGTTGAATATGAGCACAATAACCAACAGGATCAGTGCTCCAACCATCAAGGCAGAGTCGTATAGTGGGATCGACATCATTTCACCGTAGTTATTGGCGATCAAAGCCGTGAGCGGGTAAGCCGGGTCAAAGATCGATCTCGGAATCAGGGGCACGTTACCAATCACCATCATGACTGCCATTGTCTCGCCGAATGCGCGCGAGAAACCCAGCATGATGGCAGCGATCACCCCTGACCGACCATAGCGAAAGACAACACTCCTGATCATTTGCCAGCGTGTCGCACCTAACGTCAGGGAAGCTTCACGCAAGCCTCGAGGGACTGCAGTGATCACTTCATCTGCTAAAGAGATGATGATCGGGAAAACCATCACCGCTAACACCAAGCCACCTGCCAACAAACCATAACCGGTTGGATTATTATTTTGGAACAAAGGGAGAAAACCCAACCAGCGATCCAGGATTGGTGCAAGGTAATCCCTGACAAACGGGACGATCACAATTACACCCCATATTCCAAAAACAACGGAAGGAATGCCAGCCAGGATATCAATAAATGATTTAACCAGAGATCTGGCCATGGTTGGAGCATACTCTGCCAGAAAAATGGCAGTAAATAAAGATGGTGGGATCGCGATAATCATCGCCAGTCCAGTAACCCATAATGTGCCTATGATGAACGGGTAAAACCCAAAGGCCTCTTTCATAGGATGCCAGGCTTTAGAGAAGATCAACTCCACAATTGGTTTGCTGGTCAATATCGGCCAAGCACGGATCAACAGGACAACAACGATCACAGGCGCCAGTAGCAGAACAGCTAAGGTCAACGAACCCATAATTTTTTTAGCAAACAGGTTCTTATCGCGCCGTTTTTTTTGAAATACGAAGGCTGGATTCTTATTTACAACCTCGGTAGCCATCTTAATTCAATTTCTCTAATTGCTGATCGAGGAGATCCTGCGGTAAAGCAACATATCCTGTCTCATCCACGAATTGCTGCCCCTCGGTGAGTATCCAGGTGATGAAGGATTTCACCAATCCTGAAGGTTTACCCTGCATGACCAGATTCAGATTGCGCGCGGGAGGAGAGGGATACTTTCCAGAGACAACGCCATTTATTGCCATCACTTTTGTCTCGTAAATTTCACCATCATCAATTTCATGATTCTCATTGAAATCGATGGGTAGCACCCGTGCTCCTGGCAGCGGCTCACCGGTCCCCATATCAAATATATAATTCAAGTTGTTGTAACCGATACTTAGCGGATCTTTAATGACAGCATCCAGGAGGCCTGGATCACCATAAACACCAACTCCTTGGAGATCCTCCTGTACAACTCCCAGATATTCTGCCCAGGTTGCACCTGCACCGCAGGCATCTGATCTTGTAAAGACATGAATCGGATCTGCAATTTCAGTGCTTCCTACTAATTGTCCCCAGGTGGTAATCTCACCGCTGACAAAGATTTTCATGAGATCATCCTGCGTTACGCCTTTTCGAACCAATTCATCCCAAACAGGATTTTCCTGGTTGATGGTGGGAAAAACCGCATCCTCGGTGACTGATACCCAGAATGCACCCTTCTCCACTTCTTCAGGAAAGATTTGCCGGGAGACCATCCCGATATCCACTGCGCCAGCTAAGGCATCGGCCATGCCTTTTCCCGCACCTCCGGCTGAGATGTCAAAGGATATTTCAGGATTCGCTTTTTGGTATTCTTCCTGCCAGCGGATCATCATTGGGTAAAGCGCCCATGCACCGGAGATCGTTATCGTGCCTGCGTTCTCGTTATCATCCGGATTTGTTTGGGATGCTGACCCGCAACTGCTGATGACGGGAGAAAGAATGATAAGAAAACCAACAATTCGAGCAAAGGATCTTATTTTCATTGGTAATTCCTCTACAGAGGTTCAGAGGGAGTCTGGTAAAACGATAATTGAATTCATTAAACTGGCTGTTCTTCTTGGCCGGAGGCGGGTTGAGTAATCAGAACCGGGAGTTCAGTCCAGCTGAATAATGGGTCAATCACTTCATCAATAATCGAGTGCCAATGTTTGTCAGGATTTCCACTTTCAAGGATAACAAGGTCATATTCGTTCTCAAGAAGCTCAAAACGGATTTGCCAGGCTGGAGGCTCTTGGCGGAAGTGAATTTTCCCGTCAACTCCAGCGTTCACCACATGCTGCGCCACTCTACGCAATTTTCTTCCAATCCCGGTATCTATGCATAAGGCTGTTTCAATCATGCAACGTGTGCGAAAATAATCATCCAGGGTGATCGGCATCGGTTGGGTAAGAGCCAGAATTGTGACTTCTGCCTGGGAAGCACAAGCGATATCAACCGTCCAGTTAACAGCAATATCATTCTCAACATCATGTCTCAAACCAAGTAGAATTTTTTTTATTGGCCAACGTGCCCGTCGAACGATTAGCATCGAGCCTGGTAATGGCTTGACAAGCTCTTGCGTAGCTGTGCTCGTGATCATTCTATTCAAATGAGCAAAGTCCAATCCACTCAGAATTACCAGGTCTGGTTCGATTTTCTCAACCTCACGGTAGAGTACATGACAGGAATTCAAGCCATGCTCGGGTGTCCCAAAAATATTGGTCGAGGCTCCAAATAAGCTGCTAAAGTGATCAGAATAACCAAACAATTCTGTCTGAACAGAGTCATTTGAAATCCAAAGCAAATATTTTCCCTTCTTTTCTCTCTCCTTTTCCCAGAACCTGGCCAACCGCCTGTCGATGTCATCCTGATCCGCTCGAACGAAACACACAGCAGAGCCCAGGATGCCGCCGATCACTTGCCGTGCTTCCAGGTCTTCCGGGTTCGCCAGAGCAACGGTAATGCGCTCTCCATCTTCAGCCAGAGGTAAGGCATGATATCGGCAGGCGAGCTCACTTGGCAATAATCCCGCGATCGCCGGAACTGTCTCCAGATCCATCAATTCCAGGTATTGAGTCTTTCGATTTTTCATTCGAAATGGATTTTTTCTCGAAATTTTGCCCTGGATTCCAATTCTGCTAGTTTATAAGAACTATACGTGCAGGCTTCCGTCATCAGGCGTTTTACTTCTCTTTTATCGCCTTTCTGGAGATCCTTTAAGCAATACCCCTTGCTCTGCAAATATTCCTCGATGTACATCCTTTCAAGGGAGGACTGTGACCCAGTTGGATTAATATCTGTTGAATTCTCCATCGCCATCAACCACCTCCGTTAATTAGCAAATCCTTGTTGGCATCAATTTAAACCAGGAATATCAAATACCCAAATGCATATTGAATTTAACAAATCAGGATGATATAACCCGTGACGAGATTGTGACAGAGTTGTGACAAAATAAAAAGACCGCAAATCGGCTTTATGCAGCGAATGTGCGGTCCTTAAAGGATCTACCCTGGTCTTTTTTCAGTTAACATCCCGTTGGAAACCAAATCCATAACCCAAACCAGGGATAGTATTAATGTAGGAAGGCTGGGTAGGATCCGGTTCAATCTTCCCTCGCAGGCGCCTGACCAGCTGGCGAAGCATATCCCGATCCCCACCTCCAGGTCCCCAAACATGATCAATAATATCATCAGTGGTTAAAACATGCCCGGCATTCAGCATCAGGTATTCGAGCAACCTGTTTTCAAGCGGTGTAAGGGATACCGAATCACCTTCGGAAAAAGTAACTTTGCGGTGGTGAGCATCGAAACTCAAATCATCCATTTGAATGATCTGCAGAGAAGGTGTTTGACCAGCCCGGCGCAGCACCGCATTCGCCCGAGCTACCAGCTGCCTGGGACTGAAAGGTTTAACAATATAGTCATCAGCCCCCAGATCCAGGCCATGCACGATATCCTCCTCCTCTCCGCGCACGGTCAGCAGTATGATGGGTGTTTTATCACTCTCACGGATGTGTTCACAGACCTTAAAACCATCAATTTTAGGTATATTTACATCAAGGATGATCAGATCTGGTTGGTGCTCAGCCCAACGCTCAAGCGCGTTTTGCCCATCATAGGCCAGGATAATTTCGAAGCCCTCCCTGCGCAGGGTAAAAGCCACCACATCCCCTAATACACGATCATCATCAACAACGAGAACTTTCATGATTAATCCATCATGGGTAGTGAGAACCAAAAAATCGAACCACCACCGGGTCGATCCTTCACACCTACCTGCCCGCCATGCGATTCTACAGTTGCCTTAACTACCGAAAGACCCAATCCTGCACCTGCCTTTTCACTCCGATCGATCCGGCTTGGATACATGAAGCGGCGGAAGAGCTGGCCCTGGCGGTCAATCGGGATGCCAGGACCACAGTCAGCAACCTGGACAATCACCCACTCCTGGTCCACGAATGCGCTGATCGTTATTTCCTCATCGGACGGCCCGTATTTACTGGCATTCGAGATTAAGTTTACCAGCACCTGGATGATTCTTCGCTCATCTGCAAAAACAACCGGTATACCTGCTGGTAATTTAACCAACAACCTCTGGCCATATTTATCCAATAAGGGCTGGAGGACCTGAACGGCCCCAGCGATGATCCTTCCCAGGTCGGATCGGCGCGGCGAAATATAGAAACGACCAGCTTCAATGCTGGCACTTTCTAACAAGTTGTCCACCAAAGTCTGCAGGCCGAGGATTCCCAGGTGAAGTGAATTGAGCAATTCCCTCAATTCAGCCTGGCTTAGGTCCTGCAGTTGGTCCATCAAAAGTTCCGAAGAAGCAGCCGCAGCTGAGAGCGGTGTTCTAAATTCGTGAGCAATATTGGCTAGGAAATCTCCCATAATGCGGCGGATCAATTCTTCTTCGCTGATGTCACGAAATACCAGGGCCACCTGGGTGTTCCCTGCCTCGGCAGGCGCTAGGCGAGCCCCGGTAAATGACAAGACAGCCTGGCGTTCATCTGATAATTCGACAACCAGCTTCTTTTTCGCCCCAGGCGCAGGAATCCAATCACTGGAGGGGCCATCCACTTCTACCAACCGGAAAACCTGATCAAAGGAACTCCCCAAAACCTGCTCCCTGCTCCAACCGGTGATCTCCTCTGCACCAGCACTAAAATAGCTGATATTGCCTTCCTGATCCAGAGTCACGATACCTTCAACGATGGATTCTATAAGGTGATTCACCCAAGCTTTTTCACTTTCTAAATTGGAGACCGTCTGCTGTAGATCCACCCTGGCACTTTCCAATGCACCTGCAACTTCCTGTACCTCCCATACCCGTGTATCAATAGCTACCGGTGTTTCCAGATCTTGATTACTGAAATCGATCGCAGCATGCGCTAATTGGACCAGGGGTTGGCTGATACGGCGAGCCAATAACACCCCCAGGATAGATACCAGGACGGATACCACAAGGATATTGATGAATAAGATCAACCCAAGGCGTTGCTGGGAAACAAGGATTGGTTCAACCCCTAAAACAACCTCAGCCCAAATATCAGGGTCAGCTAATTTAAATTGAGCTGAGTAGTACGGCAACCCACCTGATTCAAAGCGTGCACGGAACGATTGATTGTCTGGATCTGAATTTATCGACTCTCTTGAGACCGTCTGCAACTGCTCAACCCCACCATCAAAACTAGTAGCAACCACAGTATTAGCGATCAATAAAGAATGATCGAGGCCAGTTTGGTCGCGCATCTGCAAGGAAAAATCATCATCAAATTTGGTGCCAACAAGCACCTCTAAATTTGCGATACCATCGCTGGTAACAGGATGCCTTGCTGTCAACCAGACCTGGCTAACGAGTTCATCTGATTGCAGCTGGTAACCATTCGTTTCCCAGGCAAAGCATGGCTCAAACGGCAGGGATGAATCTGTTCCGAATACTGTTCCCTTACCAGGATCACAGATCACGATCAGATCAAGTCCCAGATTTCCTTTCAAACCCTCCAGGTAATTCTCCATACCCACAGCATCATCCTGGAGTAATAACTGTTTTAAGGTTGGTCGTTGAGCTGCGAGCATGGAGAGGCTGGCGATTTCATTTTCTTTAGCTGCGTACAACGCAAGAGCAGCCTTTTTACTCTGATCAACCTGGGACCAAGCCTGGTCATCCAGCTGCTCCCTGATTAACAACAGGGCTGGAACACCCACCGCGACTGCGGTTAAGATGACAACCCCAATAAAGCTCAGGATCATCTGAACCGGTAAACGGTGAAGATTCAAAGGGATTCTCATATAAAAATTGTACATCAGGTTGGCTTTATAAGTATTTCAATTGCTGATCAAGATCATGGTGTGGTTTGGGATACTTGAAATTAGAGTAAAGTGAAATTGTGACAGTGGTAACACCGTGTAAGCTCGTCCCTCTCTCGCTCTACTTCTTTTGTTTGCTGCGAGGGAATTACGGGGAAGAATCCACAAAGTTGGTGGGATGCTGCATACAGGAAGGACGATACCACATCCCGGTGAATGAGAAGTTCCCAGATGAGAGAGTTTCACTTCCTTAAATTAACCGGAACCTGGCTTTCTTCAGAAATGAATATACACCCAAGGATGTATCCCTGGAAGTGTCCTCACATCGCAATTCACCAGCTCAGGTAAACCTGTGGCTAAAATATTGGATCAGCATGAAATGGCGGTGTAGCGCTACGCTTTAAGGGTGTGATTAATGAATCCCGGATCAAATACATGATCTCGGCAGTGCGGGTGGATCCGCATAATCCTCAATCGATCATCCTTACCCTTTCCAAGAAATTACCAGGCCAATCTGACTTCATTGGATTGCTCTATCACTTATAATTAGAATATACCTTTGCTCATGCTTGATTTGATTAACAAAGGCAAGAGACCGTTACCGGTTTGATTAGTTGATAGAGATTGAACAATATTCAAACATCAAATACCAGTTTAGTACTGGTATAGGGTGGCATGAGAACCGTAAAAAGGATAAACATGGAGGTGAATATGAACTTTGATCCTGTTCGCAGATTGAGCATGGTGATCACTATCCTGTTATTCAGCATGTTGGTTGCTTGTAACAGTCCTTCAGAAACCGTGGCAACTGGGGACAGTGATAACCTGGGAGAAGAAAGCAGCCCGGCAATGGTTGATAGCGTTACTGTAGAGCAGAGGGAAGACCATTATTATGCCGTCATTAATGGCTTTTACCCGGATCCCTGCACCCGGATCAGTTCCGTGGAGCAGGTAGTGGATGGGAGCACCATCAGCATCACGCTTCGCACAGATAGGCCACCGGATTTATTGTGTGCAACGATGTTAACCTCCTTTGAAGTAGATATCTTGCTGACCACCGGGGGTCTATTACCACAGGAGTACTCTGTTGTCGTAAATGATGGTCCTTCGACGACATTTTCATTGGAATGACCCTGTAGATCTTCAGGAGGTTTCTACAACATCCGGTTATATTGTCAAGACAATTACTCCAGGGATCAGCGCCCCTTGTTTTCCTATTTTTCAGCCTCAAGAGACATACGAAAGGTGATAAATTTATGCTAGAAAAACTCGATGAAAGTTCAGGCCACATTGTGGGTTACAAAACCGTTGGCAAGATAACTCCCGAGGATTACCAGCAGTTGGAACCTGAAGTACAGGCACTGGTCAATCAATTTGATCTAGTATACCTGCTGCTAGATCTGCAAGAATTCGCCGGTGAAGAAGCCAAAGCCTGGCTTCCCGATTTGAAATTCGGTCATCGTTTCCACGATAAAATCGGTAAAATGGCTATCGTTGGCGACAAACGCTGGGAAAATTGGCTGACCGCAATTGCTGACCCCTTCTATGCTAAAGAAGCAAAATTCTTCCACCCGGAAGAGATAGATAAAGCCTGGGCCTGGCTGCAGGAAGGGGGATAAATCATGAAGTAACCAAGCATCTGTTGATCAATTATGAGACAAAAGCTGCAGAATCAACGGCAGCCTCAATGCAAACTGGCCAGAACTTCGTTCATCAAACCAGACGGTTGCAGTGATTTTTTGAAATAAAGTATAAATCAACGAAATAGACCTACGAACAAGGTTAAAAAGAGATCTGAAATGACGGATAAGAAAAAAACATATGCCGAGGAGTACACCGAGAAAGTTTTCAAGGGAAAGATCGAACTCGACGTGCGTGACTCGGTAGCCGACTGGGGACCGTACAGTCCTCCTGTGGCACCCAAAGACGCACCCAACGTGCTCTTCATCCTGTACGATGATACGGGATTATCAGCGTGGTCACCCTTTGGTGGAGGGATCAACATGCCTACCGCACAGAAGCTGGCCGATCGCGGCTTGCTGTACTCTCAGTGGCACACTACGGCGATCTGCTCCCCCACCCGCTCCACCATCTTAACCGGTCGCAACCACCATCTCAACGGCTTCTCCTGTATCACGGAAGCCACTGACGGGTTCCCGGGCCATCACGGCCGCATCCCCGCGCAGTGCGCCACGCTGGGCCACATCCTGCAAGATGCGGGTTGGAGCACCTTCTGGGTAGGCAAGAACCACAACGTACCGGAAGTGGACAATGCCCCCGGCGGGTACCGGGGCAGTTGGCCCCTGCAGCTGGGTTTCGACCGCTTCTACGGCTTCTTGGGCGGCGAGACCAACCAGTGGTACCCGGACCTGGTCGAAGACAACCATTTCATTGACCAGCCATACACACCTGCGGAGGGTTACCACCTCTCCAAGGACCTGACCAATCAGGCGATCCGCATGATTCGCGACAACAAGGCCAGCAACCCCTCCAAGCCCTGGTACATGTGGTTCTGCCCGGGTGCCAACCATGCTCCCCACCATTGCCCCCAGGAGTATATTGACAAGTACAAGGGCAAGTTTGACGACGGCTACGAAGCCTACCGTGAGTGGGTGCTGGAACGCATGATCGAGAAAGGTGTGCTGCCTGCGGATACCAAGCTGACGCCGATCAACCCGCTGCCGGAGGAGGTGGCTAACCCTGCGGATGCCGTGCTGCCATGGGACACCTTGAACGACGACCAGAAGAAGCTCTTCTCCCGCATGGCTGAGGTGTGGGCCGGGTTCTCGGAGT
>Ga0316578_10000936_pt1 | contig 11087 bp, 11 predicted proteins | sample J0NA_2_FD_203076 | JGI IMG/M metagenome (GOLD analysis project Ga0316578, IMG submission 203076) | Rhizosphere microbial communities from salt marsh grasses in Alabama, United States - J0-2_160517rDrC | ecosystem: Host-associated > Plants > Roots > Rhizosphere | place: USA: Alabama | collected...
CCCGCGTCCTCTCCGGAATGCGTCCCACGGGCCGCCTCCACCTGGGTCACTACCACGGTGTGCTGAAGAACTGGCTGGAGCTCCAGCACGAGTTCGAGTGCTTCTTCTTCGTGGCCGACTGGCATGCACTGACGACCCATTACGAGGAGCCTTCCCTGATCCCCGAGAGCACCAGGGAGATGGTGGTGGACTGGCTGGCGGCCGGGATCAATCCGGGGTCCGCGACCGTCTTCATCCAGTCCCGGGTGCCCGAGCATGCGGAGCTGCACCTTCTGCTTTCCATGATCACCCCCCTGGGCTGGCTGGAGCGCGTCCCGAGCTACAAGGACCAGCAGGAGCGGCTCAAGGAGAAGGATCTGGCTACCTATGGCTTTCTCGGCTACCCCCTGCTCCAGTCCGCCGACATCCTGATCTACAAGGCGGGCCAGGTGCCCGTTGGTGAGGACCAGGTGGCCCATGTGGAGCTCACGCGGGAGATCGCCCGCCGCTTCAATCATATCTACGGACGGGAGCCGCAGTTCGAGGAGAAGGCGGAGGAGGCCAAGCGACGGATGGGCAAGAAGAACGCGAAGCTGTTCGACAAGCTCAAGCGGGCCTATCAGGAGCAGGGGGACCAGGAGGCCCTCGAGGTGGCTCGGGCCCTTTTGGAAGATCAGGGCAATATCACCCACGCTGACCGGGAGCGCCTGTTCGGCTTCCTGGAAGGTGGGGGGCGGGTGATCCTTCCCGAGCCCATGCCGCTGTTGACCAAGGCGTCCAAGATGCCCGGTCTGGACGGGCAGAAGATGTCCAAGTCCTACAACAACATGATTGCCCTGCGGGATGATCCGGCCGAGGTGGAGCGGGCCCTGCGCACCATGCCCACGGACCCGGCGCGGGTGCGCCGGACCGATCCGGGGAGCCCGGAGAAGTGCCCGGTCTGGCAGTTTCACCAGGTCTATTCCGGAGATGCCGTAAAGGAGTGGGTCCAGCAGGGTTGCCGCTCCGCGGGGATCGGCTGTGTCGAGTGCAAGCAGCCGGTGATCGAGGCGGTGCTGGCCGAGCTGACCCCGCTGCGTGAGCGGGCGGCGGAGTACGAGGCCCAGCCCGACCTGGTGCGCACCGTCATCAACGAGGGCTGCGAGCGGGCCCGGGACGTGGCGCGCGAGACCATGGAGGAGGTCCGCCACGCCATGTCTCTGGTCATGCCCTAGGCGCGCGACCAGGGGATGGCCAACGGGGCGGAGCAGCTCCCCGGCGGGACCCATGGGGCGGGTGCGACTGGGGCCGTTGCCCCCCCCGATCCCGTGGGCGCGGGCGAGCCCCGGGGCAATGGACGTGTCGCCTGGGGGGTCCAGCAGGAGATGCCCTTTGCCCTGGTCCAGGGGGCGCCCCTGCTTTCCTTGCCCCAGGACCTCTACATACCGCCCGACGCCCTGGAGATCTTCCTCGATGCCTTCGAGGGCCCGCTGGACCTGCTCCTCTATCTCATCAAACGCCAGAACCTGGACATCCTGGATATCCCCATTGCCTCCATCACCGATCAATACATGGAGTACGTGGATCTGATGAAGGGGCTCAAGCTGGAGCTGGCGGCCGAATATCTGGTGATGGCCGCCATGCTGGCGGAGATCAAGTCGCGCATGCTGCTTCCGCGCCCAAGCGAGGAGGGGGATGACGAGGAGGACCCGCGCGCCGAGCTGATCCGTCGGCTTCAGGAATACGAGCGCTTCAAGCAGGCGGCCCAGGACCTGGATGGGTTGCCCCGCCTGGAGCGGGACGTCTTCGCGGGCCAGGCGGAGTTCCCCTCGGGCCATATCCGTCGTATTCCGCCCGAGGTGGACCTGCGCGAGCTGTTGATCGCCCTGCGCGCCGTCCTGGCCCGGGCTGATCTGTTCACCAGCCATCGGGTAGAGAAGGAATCCCTGTCCCTGCGCGAGCGTATGTCCCTGGTCCTGGGGCGGCTGCAGGGCGGGGGATTCGTCGGCTTCGCCTCGCTCTTCGACGTCACCGAGGGACGGGCCGGTGTCGTGGTGACCTTCCTGGCCATTCTGGAGCTGATCAAGGCCGCGACCCTGGAGCTGGTGCAGTCCGAGTCCTTCGCGCCAATTCATGTGCGGCTTCGGGAGGACCCGCGGGCGGGGGCCGCGGCGCTCGCCGACCGGTCCGTGGAGGGGGAGGAATGAGGATGGCGGCCATCGACCGATCCGCGCTCAAGGCCATCGTCGAGGGCGCCCTGTTCGCCGCGGGCGGACCCTTGACCCTGGAGCAGCTTCAGTCCCTGTTCGAGGAGGAGGAGCGACCGGAGCGGGGCGACCTGGCGTCCGCCCTGGCGGAGCTGGCGGAGGACTATGGGGGGCGCGGTCTCGAGATCGTCCAGGTCGCCGGGGGCTACCGGGTCCAGGTGCGCGCCAGCGTCGCCCCCTGGGTGGCGCGGCTGTGGGACGAGAAGCCTGCCCGTTACTCCCGGGCCTTGCTGGAGACCCTCGCCCTGATTGCCTATCGCCAGCCCATCACCCGAGGCGAGATCGAGGACATCCGAGGTGTGGCGGTCACCACTCAGATCGTCAAGACCCTGATCGAGCGCGAATGGATCCGTGTGGTGGGGCACCGGGACGTCCCCGGACGACCCGCCCTCTATGCCACGACCCGCCGCTTCCTGGATTACTTCGGCCTGCGCTCCCTCAACGACCTGCCCCCCCTTTCAGAGATTCGCGACCCCGAGTTCCTGGGGGATGAGCTGGATCTCGGGCACCCGGACGGCCCCGCCCCGGAGGCCTGACCCGTCACCCTCACCTCTTCGGTATTCCTGTTTGCCGTTACCCCTTGTTCGGCGGACAATTGCCCATCGATCTGTCCCGAGGAGAAAATCCCATGTCCGACAAGGCCCCCTGGATCACCTACAGGCCCGAGCTCAAGGTGCTCGACTGCACCATTCGCGATGGCGGTCTAGTCAATGCCCACCAGCTGAGCGACGAGTTCGTCAAGGCCGTCTACCGGGCCTGCGTCGATGCCGGGGTGGACTACATGGAGATCGGCTACAAGAACTCCCGCAAGGTCTTCCCGAAGGACCGTTTCGGCCCCTGGCGTCACTGTGACGAGGAGGATCTGCGCCGGGTCGTTGGGGACCACACGGCCGCCGGCACCGGGCTCAAGCTCGCCGCGATGGCGGACGCCGGCAAGAGCGACTGGGAGACGGAGATCCTGCCCTCCAACGAGAGCGTGCTCGACATGATCCGGGTGGCCTTCTACGCGCACCAGGTCTCCGAGGCGGTCGACATGATCCGCCACGCCGCGGAGCTCGGCTACGAGACCACGGCCAACCTGATGGCCGTCTCCAACATCACCGAGGAGGAGATCGACACGGTGCTGGAGGCCATCGCCGACACCCCGGCCACCACCATGGTGATCGTGGACAGCTTCGGTCACCTCTATCGTGAGCAGATCGACCGACTCTACAAGCAGTACGCGGGGGCCCTCGCGGGCACCGGCAAGGACATCGGTATCCATGCGCACAACAACCAGCAGCTCGCCTTCGCCAACACCATCGAGGCCATCATCCTGGGCTGTAACCGGGTGGATTCCACCCTCTACGGCTTCGGGCGCGGGGCGGGAAACTGCCACACCGAGCTGCTGCTCGGGTTCCTGCGCAACCCCAAGTTCGATCTGAGGCCCATCGTCGAGGTCATCCAGGAGTATCTGGTGCCCCTGCGCCGGGAGATCGAGTGGGGGCCATCCGTGCCGTACAACCTCACGGGACAGCTCAACCAGCACCCGCGTGCCGCCATCGAGTGGAGTGAAGGACCCAACCGGGACGACTACCTGAGCTTCTACGACAAGGTGGTGGCGGAGATCTGAGTGCGACACCGGGATGGCCCACCGGGCCGTGTCCAGGGGCCTGGGCCCAAGTCCAATCGGCGGGTCAAGGCGCCAGCGGCGTCGGGCGAGCCGCCGGAGCGCCTGCAGAAGGTGCTGGCCGAGCTGGGCCTCGGCTCTCGCCGCTCGATCGAGGGCTGGATCAATGAGGGTCGGGTGCGGGTCAACGGCCAACTGGCCAAGCTCGGGGACAAGGTCACAGACAGCGACCGTATCCGCCTGGACGGCCATGAGGTGCGCCGGCCCCGGCGCCGGGAGCAACCCTCCGAGATCATCGCCTACCACAAGCCGGAGGGGGAGCTGGTCACCCGCCGGGACCCGGAGGAGCGCCCTACCGTGTTCCGACGCCTTCCGCGGCCCCGCTCGGGCCGCTGGATCGCGGTGGGCCGCCTGGACATCAACACCTCGGGGCTGATCCTCTTCACGACCGACGGGGAGCTGGCCAACCGGCTGATGCATCCCTCCCGGGAGGTGGAGCGGGAGTACGCGGTGCGCATCCTGGGTGAGGTGCCCCCGGGGGCCCTGGAGCGGCTCACCAAAGGGATCGAGCTCGAGGACGGCCCGGCCCGTTTCGACCGGGTGGAGGAGCGCGGTGGGAGCGGCGTCAACCGCTGGTATCACGTGGTGCTGCGCGAGGGGCGCAACCGCGAGGTCCGCAGGCTCTGGGAGGCCGCCGGCTGCCAGGTGAGCCGCCTGATCCGGGTGCGCTACGGCAACGTCGAGCTGGGGCGGCGGCTCTTCCCGGGAAACTGGCGGCCCTTGGATGAGGAGGAGCGGGCGCTCCTGCTGGAGATCGCCGGTCTGACGCCGCACGGCCGCAGGGCCGGCGGGCGGGAGGGCAGGGGACCTGGGCCGCCGGTGTCGGTCCGCGGGGGCGAGTCCGGATCCGCGGCTCGCCCCGCCGGGCGCCGGGGTCGCGGCCCTATTCCCAGCAGGTGAGGGCCCAGGGGTCCGCACAGGGATCCCTGCGGCTCGCGGTCTGCTGCCCCGGCTGACGGGTTTGTTGGGACGCGACCCATTGACGCAACCGACCCGCGTCCCCCACGGGGGTGCGTCGTCCCGACGCATCGAGCAGTACGATATACAGCCGGCGATCTCCCACGACGGTCTGCATCACGAGGCAGTGCCCCGCCTCGTTGATGAAGCCGGTCTTGCTGACCTCGATCCGCCACTCCGGGCTCTTGACCAGGGGGTTGGTGTTTCGATACTCGAGAACGCCGTTGTCCCCGTAGGGCGCCACCTGCATGCTGTCGCGGCTCGTGATCTCGCGGATCAGGGGATAGCCGGCGGCGGCCCGGACGAGCTTCAGCAGATCGTCGGCGGTGGACTGGTTTCCGGCGTCGAGGCCGGTGGGGTCGGCGAACTGGGAGTCGTGCATCCCCAGAGCCGCCGCCTTGCGGTTCATTGCCGCGACGAACGCGGGCTTGCCCCCCGGCAGGGCGGTACGTCCGAGGGCGGAGGCGGCTCGGTTGTCCGAGGACATGAGGGCGACCGCCAGCATCTCGCGCCGGGGCAGGGTCGCATGCCGGTCGATGCGCAGGCGGGAGCGGCTGTTACGCAGGGTGTCCCGGTCCGATTCTTCGATGGTGATGGGCTCGTCGAGGGGAAGGCCCGCGTCGAGCACCACCATGGCGGTCATCAGCTTGGTGATGGAGGCGATGGGCTTGCGCTCGCGCGTGCGCTTGGCATAGAGGGTACGGCCCAAGTCGTCCACCACCAGGGCCGCGGTGGCGCGGATGTCGAGCTCCTTCGGGGTGACCTTGATGTACCTTCCGCTTGCCTCGGCTGCCGCGACCGGATTCGAATCACCGCCGAATCCAATAGCGAGCACCAAAAGGGCCCAGGCCAGGGCGGAGACGGAAGGGGCGGGGCTTCGTCGAGCATCGGGGTCGGGTTCCATGGAAGCTCCAGGCCGGGGTCTCAATTCGCCTCGAATTATGGCACGTCAACGGGGGCTGGCGTTACCTGGCCGGGCCTTTCAATGGTCCCATGCCTTTCGAAATGGAGCGTCCCGAGACGCACACCTCGCGGGACGCGAGCTGATCGAATGCCGGGATGGCATTCGATCAGCATCGACTCAGGGCGTCTTCTTGAGCTTCATGATCCCCATCGCATTCATGAACAGCTTTTCGTACACCGGCTCCGAGGTGCCCTTACGCATCTTGCGCAGGAAGTAGCGCTCGAAGGCGACCTTCGCCATGTGCACCCATTTGCCCTCCGAGAACCAGTTCACGTTGCGCGGTGGGATTTGGGGCAGGGCGACGAAAGCGGCGCCCGTGTCGCCGAAATCGGCGAGACAGACCGCGTTCCAGGTGGCCTTGTGGGTCGGCTCCTTGCCCGCGATCGCGTCCCGGATGTTATGGGCCGTCGCTGTCACCATGGACTCGATCATATAGCCCGTCTTCGGCGCACCCGTCGGCACGGGGGTGGTCTCCACGGGGGGGATGGCGACGCAGACGCCGACCGAATAGATGTTCTGGTACTTGGGGTTGCGCTGGTACGCGTCGATGAGGATGAAGCCGCGCGGGTTGGTGAGGCCCTCGATGCCGAACACCGCATCCACGCCCTTGAAGGCCGGCAGCATCATCGAGTACTTGAAGTCCAGGACGTGCTCCTTCTTCGGCTGGCCGGCGTCGTCGTGCTCGGTGACGTGCATCTTGCCGGCCTCGACCTTCGTGACCTTGGCGTTGCAGATCCACCTGATGTGACGCTCGCGCAGGGCGGACTCCAGCATCCCCTTGGAGTCTCCCACCCCGCCCAGCCCGAGGTGCCCGACGTAGGGCTCAGCGGTGACGAAGGTCATCGGCACTTGGTCGCGGATCTTCCGCTTGCGCAGGTCGGTATCCATGATCATGGCGAATTCGTAGGCCGGGCCGTAGCAGGATGCGCCCTGGACGGCGCCGACGACCACGTGGCCGGGGTCCTTGACGAACTCGCGCCAGGCCTTCTCGGCGGTCACGGCGTGGTCGACATGACAGACCGATTGCGTATAGCCGTTGGGTCCGAGACCCTCGACCTCGTCGAAGGCCAGCTTGGGTCCCGTGGCGATGACGAGGTAGTCGTAGTCGACCATCCGCCCGTCGTCCAGCTCGACCTGGCTCTTCTCCGGATGCACGCGCTTGGCGCCGACGGTGATGCAGTCGATGCCGTGCCGGGCGAAGGTCGGCTCTAGGTCGATCTCGATCTCCGGGGGGGTGCGCCAGTTGACGGCGACCCAGGGATTCGACGGCACGAAGTGGAAGCGCGGGGTGTTGGTGATGACGGTGACCTTGTCCTGCTTGCGCGCAAACTCGCGCATCTCGTAGGCCATCGGCATGCCGCCGAGGCCAGCGCCAATGATGACGATGTGGGCCATGGGGTCCTCTTGGTGGGTGGTGATTCTCGGGCGAGCGAGCGCCGATATTGCCGCCGGATGCTCTTCGGCGGTGATTCCGGGCGGTGGGGCGATTCTAAACCCTGTGGACGGTCACCACGTAGGGGCTTGCGGGCCGTTTCGGTCCCGGTCGCTACCGTTCATCGCCTCGTGCGGAAAATAGAGCCGTGCGGGCCGATGACGGGGCTCGATCGAGTAACGGGGGAGAAGCCGATGGGCTGGGCGTATGCGTCGTTCAGGTGCTCGCGGTCGCACTACTGGTAGGTTCTGCCTTGGTGCCGTAGCCAACCAGCGACATGCCTGTTGTCTGGGTCGTGGTGCGTCCAGTGGATGACGCCGCCCTTTGGGTTCCACTCGTATTCCCCGTAGAACTCGACGGTGTCTCCCGCCTTCAGCCCATCGATCCTCGGTGCGAGATCGATGTTGTGCGCCACCAGCAGGGTCTGGCCGGTGTCCGTTTTGAGGATGAACCTCTGGTGTCTCGACCCCTTCAGATCGTCGCGCAACACCTTCGTCACCGTTCCCGCCCCTTGAACCTGAAGGTCGCTTCGCTGGTTCCGATAGGCCTCCTGCAGGCTACTTTCGGTGCTGCGGGAAAGCGATCCAAGACTCGGTATCGAAATACCTTGCTCGTGCACATATCCGTACACAAGCGCAATGACGACGAGAAGAAGCGCAAATTTCTTCATTGTCTCAAGTTGCCGTGATGCGGCTCCCACGAGATGGACTAAATCCTTACGGCGCGGTCAATGGGTGTCCCGCCATGTCTTGGAACATCCGCACGCCGATAGGGGCTTCTTGCTCCCTATAGAGGGCATAGAAACGCCGGGCGCGTCGTTGTATCAGGGCGGCGCGGCCAATCAATACTCGACCAGCTCGACCCGACGGTTCTGGGCGCGGCCATCCTCGGTTCCATTCGATGCGACGGGCGCCGCGAAGGACACGCCGACCGGGCGCAGCCTCGCGCGGTCCGCCCCATAGCGGCCGACGAGGGCATCCACGACCGCCTGCGCGCGCCGCTGGGAGAGATCCTGGTTGTAGTCGAAGGTGCCGGCATTGTCCGTGTGTCCGACGACCAGCAGCTTGAGCTGGGGGCTCGACTGGAGCAGGGACCCGATCTCGGCCAGCACGGGGTCTGATTCCGGCTTCAGGGTGGCGCGATCGAAATCGAACAGGATCCCGTAGAGGGCGATCCGACCGGTGGCCGCGATGGAGCGCGCCATCTCCGGCGCATCGACGGTCACCATCTTGTGCTCGCGGGCCTTGGCCTCCACCAGGTCGACCACGGCGACGGTCCGTCCGGCCAGGGCCTTGCAGAAGCTGCCGCCCTTGAGCGTATAGGTGAGCACCGAGAGGTGCGTCGCCTGCTCGGGGAGCTCGGCCGCCAGATAGCGCTGGTCCTCGATGCGTTCGAGCTGGGCGCAGTGGCCATTGGAGAAGGGCGGGTCGGAGATGAGCTCCTGGGGCCGCAGCACCATCGCGAGGCTCATTTCGCCGCCGCCGCCGTCGCTCGATCGGCCCGGGTCGCCGCCGCACTCGTCGCGCTTGCACTCGAACAGGACACGGCCGCCCTTGGACTCCACCTCGTCGCGGTAATTGCGCACCACCTCCAGCGGCGAGCGACCCTGGGGGGCCACATAGACGACGCGGACCCGATGTCCTTCGAGCGCGAGACGCTCCGCCGGCGCGAAGACCTTGTTGTTGTGCGCGTCGCGCCGCCCCGGATCGGGATCCTGCTCCAGCCGAGCAAGTGGCAGGACGAATTCGTCGAACGCCTTCTCGTCGTACGAGACGATGAAGGCGCCCTCGTAGCGCTTGAGGAAGGCCGGATCCCGTGCCCCCTCCAGGTCCTGGGTGGGGACGGTCGCATCGGCCCAAATGGAGGGCGCGGTCAGGGCGATTGCGAGCGCGGTGAGGATATTGCGAAGCATAGAGATGGCTCCAAGAAGCGCGTTCAGGTTGTGTCTTCGTCCCATGGTGGTCCCTGTGACCGTCGGGGTCCCTCAAGAACGAGGCGAAGCGTACTCTGACTCAGGGGCCTCGGGGCTACCGGGCTCGTACCCCGGAGAGGGGCAGGGGAGACGACGCCAGGCCGCGGGCTATACGTGACAGTTGCGAGTGTCGAGTGGCGAGTAGCGAGATTTTCAAGACTGACCAGCCACTTAGCTCGTGCCAAGGCGAAAACTGACGTCGCTTGGGTATATAATCGAGGTACCTCGCGTGCGCCCACTGTTCTCCGCATCCCAAACGCCCCCATGATCGCCACCTTTGTTGTCGACCAACCCTCCTGCATCGGCTGCGGCACCTGTTGGGTCAGCCTTCCATGCCTGTTCCGGGAGGAGCTGGTGGGGGAGGCGTCCAAGGCGGCAACCACCGGCCACGCCGTCGAGGACGAGGCGAGCCTGCGCCTCGCCGCCGAGGCCTGCCCCTCACTCTCCATCCAGCTGTTCGACCCGGATGGCCTCCTGATCTACCCCACCCCGGAGCATCGGGCCGAGCGGGAGCGCCAAGCGGCCTGGTAGCCCGCCGGGCCCGACAGGGTGCTCTGAATGCCGGCATGGCTGAACTCTGCACCGCCTCACGGACCCGACGCGCGGCGCCCCCGGGCCCAGGGCAGTCAGGACGGTTACAAGGTGCCTCGGTCGTGGTCGCGACCCGTGAGGGGAATGGTGGTGCGGTCCCTATTCGTCCCCTGCAACGTCCCGATTTCCCGCCCGGAGATGCAGAGCCAAGCGCGGCACTCAGGCACTCAGAACCGAGACGGCACCGCAACACTTCTTGTACTTCTTGCCGCTGCCACATGGACAGGGTCCGTTGCGCTCCACCTTGCTGGACCGGGTGGGAAGACTCGGATTCAGCATCTTCTCGAGGTCCGAAATATCCTCCGGCTTGTCGGGCTCCAGCCCGATGATGTATTCGCACCCGTGACGGCCGCAGGTCTCCGCAACGTAATAGGCCCTATCGTCCGATTGAACGCGAACGACGATCGGGCGTGCCTTGGTACCGAGCTTTGCCATCGATTGCCTCTTAAAATAGACGTGATTGTTCTCTGTCAGCCAGGAGGGAAAACTTGGGAATTTTGAATAACCCGGTCTGCCTTCGCGCATCCCCCTCTATTGACTAACGTCTTGGGCTTTGGATGGCAGCTGTGAGCTCAGTCCGGAAACGCGGCGGCGGCCTTCTCCGTGGACAATGGCGACGATGCGACAAAGAGGTGTAATCCCTCGGGTGTATCGGTGAGGGAGTAGTCGAAGATGAACCGACGGTCGTTTCCGAACAGGGCGTGCTTGCGGCTGTACATCATCTCGAAGATATCGAGGAGCTCGGTCTCCAGCCTTGCATCACCGTCCGCAATTTCGCGTAGGACGGGTCGGATGGACGCATCCCGCTTCGTCTCCGGAAGCAGGGCGGCGTTCCAGCAGATGATGGCGAGGTCCGCGGCCCGCTTTTCCCCCTCCGCGTCCGGCGCGGCGGAAGTCAATGGCTCCGCAAAGTCCCAAATCTGTGCCGAGAGCTTGGGAAGGCTCGATCCATTTGGCGCCCCCGCGACCAAATCTAACGACAGCCGGCGGGCCACGGTGCGTCCAGCCTGGGCCTTCTTTGCCTGGGCCCGCCGGTGCCTCTTCTCTGTCCGCCGCTTGAGTGCCTGCTTGTCTTGCTTGTTTGCCATGTGGGCCTTGCTCCTCTGGTAACGGTCTCGGTTTCGTGGTCAGTGCGCCGGCCGCATCCTTCGCGTCCCTCGCGGTGGATCTGATGGCGGCGGACCCTCTATCCATTGGTGGCTCCGGTCCCAAGAGACCGGTTCCTTGGCTGGGGGCTCCAAGGAGATCAAAGCGACCCGCCTCTATCCCGAGCGAGT
>Ga0316578_10000937_pt1 | contig 11078 bp, 7 predicted proteins | sample J0NA_2_FD_203076 | JGI IMG/M metagenome (GOLD analysis project Ga0316578, IMG submission 203076) | Rhizosphere microbial communities from salt marsh grasses in Alabama, United States - J0-2_160517rDrC | ecosystem: Host-associated > Plants > Roots > Rhizosphere | place: USA: Alabama | collected...
GATGGGCCTCGCCGGAAGTCGCAACCGAGTCAAATCACCAGTCCACGCAAGGGTTTCGTTGACACCCGTTCCGACCGCGGTCTATACTCCGACGCGAATCGCACGGGTCCTCCCGGTCCGGCCGGCAGGGACCCCCGGAACCGCGCGGAAGGCGGGGTTCCGGCCGGCCCAATGTAGAGGCGACGCCTTGCCTTTTCCAGATCGCACGATTCGCGGCCCGTCCGGCGCTCGCACGCTTCTCGCCGCGCTCCTGCTGGGGGCGGCGGCGGCCCCCGCGCCGGCGCAGTCCGTCCGCCTGACCGTTCCCGAGGAGAACTTCCGAAAGGAGCCGCGCGTCGCGTCCGGCAACAGGCTCGCGACGGTGCTGGAAGGGGCCGTCATGGACCTCGAGGGGCGCGACGGGCGGTGGAACCGCGTCACGCTCGAGGGCTGGATCTGGAAGCCCTCGGTCTCGCACGACGACCGCCAGGGAATGGACCTGGTGGTGTCCAAGGCCGGCGGCGAGAATCTCCGCGAGGCGCCCGATGCGGGGGCGCGTCGCCTGGCGATCCTCGAACGCGGGATGCTGCTCGACAGTCTCGAGGCGAGCGGCAACTGGCTCCGCGTGCGACGGACCGCCTGGATCTGGTCGGGGTCCGTCTCCGACATCGCGGCGCGTTCCGAGGCGGAGCAGGAACCGCCGGCTGCGGGGGACGCGCCGCCCGCGGAGGTGTCGGAGGGCGGGGACCGTGCTCCCGCGGCCGCTCTCTCGCTTCCCGACCGGCTCGTCGTGTCCGACGCCGCCGTCCGGCTCCTCGTCTCTCCCGACGGCGACACCGTGGCGGTCCTCCGACCCGGCGCCGACGTCGCGGTGCTGGCCCGGCAGGGAGAATGGGCTCGTGTGCGACTGGAGGGTTGGGTGTGGGAACCTGCGACGCTCCCGTCGGACTCCGCGGCGGCGACGGACTCGCTCACGGCCGCCGACCTCCGCGCGAACCCCGAGCAGTACGTGGGGCGACGCGTGCGCTGGTCGCTTCAGTACGTGTCGCTCGAACGGGCGGAGGCCGTGCGGACCGACTTCTACGAGGGCGAGCCGTTTCTGCTCGCGCGCCCGCTCGACCGCTCGCAGGGCTTCGTCTACATCGCGGTGCCGCCGGAGCTGCTCGCCGAGGCGGAGCGGCTTCGGCCCCTCCAGACGATCGAGGTGCTCGGGCGGGTCCGTACGGGCCGCTCGGCGCTCATGGGGGTTCCGATTCTCGACCTGCTCGCGCTGCGGTGATCCGGTGAGCGACCCCCCCGTCCCCCTCAAGCACGCGGGCCGGGGACGTCCGGACCCCCGGGGGGGCGTGTCCGGCCCGGAGCACGCGCGCCTCGCCTTTCCTCCCGCGGGCACCCTGCTCTGGACGCCGCGCCGCCCCGGCCACGGCGCGCCGGCCCCGTCGGCGGACGGGCCCTACGAGCTGGCGATCGAGCGGCAGACGCTCGCCGCGGTCCTCGATCACGTGGCCGGGGACCGGCGTGAGTCGCGGTTCGGGTTCCTTCTCGGCCGGCTCTTCCGATGTCCCGACACCGGCGTGCACTACGCGGTCGTCGACCGCGCGATCCCGGCGAAGGAAGCGTTCTCGGAAGAGGCGCCGGGCGCGTATCTGCTCCGCGCGTGGGCGGAGGCGCAGCGGGAGCTCTGGCGCCATCCCGGCGTCCTGCTCGGCTGGTACCACAGTCATCGCCTGCTGGGACTGCTGCTCTCCGAAGGAGATCTCGACGTGAACCGCCGCTACTTCGGCGAGCCGTGGCAGTGCTGCCTGCTCCTCGTGCCCGACGAGGCGCGCCCGCTGGGCGCCGTGTTCCGCCCCGGCCTGCAGGAGCAGGACGGACCACCGGGCCGGGAGCCGACCCGCTTCTGGGAGCTGCCGGGAGCCGGCCGGGCGGCGGGCCGGCCGTCGCCTCTCGACTGGACCAACTACGAGAGGGCAGATCGGGCCGCGAGCGGGGCCCGCGGCGCCGGTCCCGGACCGGGCGCCGGGGTCGCCGTCGAGACATCCGCCTCGACGGCGGGCGAAGGAGCGACACGAGCCGTCCCGCTCGTCATCCCGGAGGACACGGAGGAGGTGCTTCCCGTTCCTCCCCAGGGCCGGCGACCGAAGTGGACGACCGTCGCGGGCGTGCTCGTGGGGTTCCTCGTGCTGGCGGCGCTCGCGGTCCTCGCCCTCGTGCCGGCCCCGGAGCCGTCGTCGCCGTCGGCCGGGGTCGCCGGCCCGTCCCGTCCGCCCGTCTCCGCGGAGCTGGCCCGGTTCCGCGGGGCGGCGTCCGACCTGCGCGCCGCGGTCGACAGGTACGAGGAGCGGGCCCGCGACTTCGACGCCGGCCGGATCGGCTGCGACCTGCTCACGACCGGCTACGGGTCCGTCGACCAGGCCTTCATCCGGATCGCTTCGGCCCGGGGCGACCTCGACTCGCAGGCAGCCGCGGCCGTCTCCGAAGAGTTCACGGGCCTTTCGACCGAAGTCGATGATGTGAACCGCCACTTCGATTCCACCCGCTGCCCGAGGCCGCAATGAGATCCGGAGCCTCCCGGACCCGTCGACGCGTGTCCGTCCCGGCGCTCGCGCTCGCCCTTCTGCTCGCGATCCCGGCCGGGCTCGCTGCCCAGGCCGGCGCCCCGCTGCAGAAGAGCGAGATCGTGAGGCTCCTCGCGGGCGGCACGTACACGAACGCGGAAGTCGCCGAGATCATCCGGCAGAATTGTCTCTCGTTCACGCCGACCACCCGGGATCGCTCCGACCTGCGGGCCCTGGGCGCGGACGACACCGTGCTCGGCGCGATCGACGCCTGCGTCGAGGGCCGGGCGGAAGAGGCCGCGGCCCCGGCCGGCGACACGATCGTGCTGCGCCGCCGGATCTGGGAGGGGCAGGCGGGCGAGGAGATGTTCCTGTCGGCGTACGTGGAGCGGACCGGGGCGCCCGTGGAAGGAGAGACGCTGGTCCTGGCGGGCGCGACGGCGATCGAGGGCGGTCCCGCGGAGAATCCGACGGCCGAGACGGGAACGGACGGTCGCGCGGTGTTCCGCCTCTTCCCCGGGACCGCCGCCCGGACCTACGACCTCGAGGTCCGGTCGCTCGACCGTCCGGCCCTCGCTCCGGCGGCGCTGTCCGTCCGTGTCGGCCCGGGCGCCCCCGTCGCGGTCGACGCCCCCGATCCGCCCATCGACCCGTCGGCTGGACCGGTGGTCGTCCGGATCGTGGTGCGCGACGCCTGGGGGAACCCGGTGGCGGCAGGGACCCCGCTCGCGCTCCGGGCGGGAGATGGCGACGGGCCTCTCCTGTTCGAGGGTGCTACTTCGGACCTCGGCGCGGTGACGGTCCGCCTCCCGGTCGCCTCGCTCGCCGGCGTGCGACGGGTGACGGCGCTCTCGGGCGGGACGCGGCTCGCGGCGCTGACCGTGCAGACGGCGACCGGAATCGCCGCGATCGAGTCGGTTTCCGGAAGCGGGCAGGCGGCGCGGCCCGGGGCGGACCTGCCCGCGCCGGTCGTCCTCTCGGTGGTCGACTCGGTCGGACGACCGCTCGCGGGGGCCGCCGTCCGGCTGTCGGCGGACGGTGGAACGGTGCGTCCCGAGCAGGCCGTGACCGACGCGGAGGGCCGGGTGACGGTCCGCGTGACCGCGGACGCCGCGGCGTCCGAGACGGTTCTGCGTGCCGTCGCGGGCGCGGCGTCTCTGTCCCTCCGCTTCCCGGTCTCCCGCGCCGGTCCGGCCGCGGCCGGACGCGAGGCCCGGCTGGACGAGGCGGACCGGCTCCTGGCGGCGGGCGAGGCGGCGGAGGCCCTGGACCTCTACGACGAGGTCGCCGCCATCGACCCGGCGAACCGGCGCGCCGCGCTCGGGGGCGCGCGGGCCGCGCTCGCGCTCGAAGCGCCGGCCGAGGCCGCCGGCCGGGCCGAGGCGCGTCTGCGGGCCGATCCCGAGGACGTCGACGCCTGGGTCGTCCTGGGCGAGGCGCGCGCGGCGCTCGGGGAGGAGGAGGCGGCGCGCTTCGCCTGGGAACAGGCCCTTCTGCTCGACCCGGGCTCCCCGGCGGCGCGGGACGGCCTCGCCGCGCTCGAGGGACAGCGGCCGGAGCCGCGGGTGGCGGGCGAGTTCTGGCTCGGGAACACGAACGAGGACAGCCGCTCGTTCGGGCCGCGGTACGCCGAGCTCCGGGTCGCGGCGGCGGGCTGGCTCCTCCTCCGGGGCACGTTCGACGACATGCTCGGTTTCCGGCACCCGTGGCAGGTGCGCGGCTTCAACAGCCTCGAGAGCTGGTACGGGGCGGCCACGCTCCGATGGGGAGCCGGCGGTGGACTGGAGACCACGTTCGAGGCGGGCCGGCGGGACTATCCGGGACGGGACGGCCTCTACCAGACGAGCTGGCTCGTCGAGCAGGGAGTCCGCGTCTCGCCGTCGGCCTCGGTCCGGCTGGGGGGATGGCTGGGCCGGTGGTACGACCGGGACGACAAGGCCGTCTACGGAGAGGCCCTGCTGGACGTCGCCCCGGGGGTCTCGCTCCGGCCGTCGGTCTCCTGGGCCGACAACGCCGGCTCCAACATCTCGGGTGGCGAGGAAGGACCCGGCACGGGCCGGGCGGCGGAGACCGAGATCCGCTTCGGGGTCGGCCTCCGCTACGAGACCCCGGCGGGCTGGAGCGTGGAGCCCGCCGTCGCGTACGGCAGCGTGAGCGCCGACGATCCGTCGTTCGAAGGCGGACTGCTCGACGTGACGGCTCGGGTGCGGGTGCCGGTCGGCCGGATCTTCTCGCTCCAGGGATTCGTCCGCTACCAGTCGCCGCCCGGCACGCCGTCGTTCGTGAGCTACGCCGTCGGTCTCGGGGCCGCCGTGCCCTGACGATCCGGTCCGTCCCGGGGCCGCCGCCCGCCCGGCGCGCGGTCCCCGGAACGTCTGCGCGCCGTTCTCACCGCTCCCGCTTGATCCGCTCTCTCTCCGATGGTATGATCCCGCAGTTTCGGGTTTTCTTCGGGTATCTCGGAGGTCGAATGGCGCGCGCGGCGACGATTCTCGAACTGGAGCGGGCGATCGAGCGGCTCGGTGCGCGTCCGGCCGCTCCCGGGCCCGTCGCCTCCACCGGCGTGCCGGCGCTCGACGCCCTTCTCCCCGGCGGCGGACTCCCCCGCGGCCGCGTGGTGGAGTGGATCGGTCCCCGCTCGAGCGGAAAGACCGCGCTGCTCCGCGCGGGGCTCGCGCGCCTGCGGGGGGTCGGCGAGTCGGTGGCGTGGATCGACGCCGGCCGGACGCTCTACGCCCCCGACTGGGCGGACCTGGTGCCGGGGGAGGGGGAGTTCTGGGTCGTCCGGCCCCGAGACGACGTGGAGATGGCATGGTGCGCCGATTTGCTGCTGCGGAGCGGGGCCTTCGGTGCCGTCGCGCTGCACGGACCGGGCGGAGGGGCGGAGGTCCTGCGCCGAAGCGCGACCGTCCGTCTCCAGCGGCTGGCCGAGGAGGCGGGCGCCCTGTTCGTCGTGCTGGGGGAGGTGCGGCTCGCCGCCCTCCGTCTCGGGTTCCGGCCCGGGCGGGTGGAGCCGGTCCGGGGTGTTCCGTTCGGTCCCTTCCTGCCCCCGTCGCGCCCGGTCTGGGTGCGGGTGGGAAAGCGGGGAAGCGCCGAGATCCCGATCCTCTGCCCCGTGCCCGTCCGCCGCCGCCCACCCGCCACGAGGGACCGCAAGGGACCGGAATGAGCCGGCCGTTTCCCGCGCGGGTGGCCTCCGTCCGGTTCACGACGGACGGGGCGATGGACGGAGCGGCGGGGGCGGCGCGCGCCGCCGCGATCCTCCTCGCCGCCTCGCCTCGCGTGGCGGCCGCCGGGGCCGGCCTGTGCCGGGCCGACGCCCGCGGCTGGGAACGGAGAGGCGGAGAGGCGGCCCTCGCCCGCGCTCTCCGGGCGTCGGCGTCGTCGGCCGGTCTCGCGGTGACGGGCGTGGGGATCGCCGATGTCCCCGTCGCGGCGGACGCGGCGGCGCTCCTGGCGGCGGAGCGGGGCGGGGGGCCCGTGATCGTCCCGCCCGGGAGCGCGGCCCGCTTCCTCGCCCCGTTCCCGCTCGCCGCGCTCCCGCTGCCCGCCCATCTCCTCGAGACCCTGCGGGCGCTCGGCCTGCGACACGCGGGCGAGCTGGCGGCCCGTCCGCGCGAAGAGCTGGAAGCACGGTTCGGGCCCGACGGCTTGCGGGCGCACCGCCTCGCCCGCGGGGAGGACGACCGGCCGTTCCGGGCCCTGTGTCCCGATGCGCCGCCGGCGGCGGAGCTCGACCTCGACCCCCCCGCCGACTCCCTCGAGCCGCTCCTGTTCGTGCTCCGCCACCTCCTGGCCCGGGTCTGCGCCGACCTCGCCGACCTCGGGCGCGGCGCCGTCCGGCTCGACCTGGAAATGGCCCTGGAGGACGGGACCCGGAGGACGGCCGCGCTCGTCCCGGCCCGCCCGACCCGCCGGGACGGGCTCCTCCACGACCTCGGCCGCGCCGCCCTCGAGCGCGCGGGGGACGGAACGGGCCGCCTCGCCGCGCCCGTGGCGGGCCTGGCGGTCCGGGTCGTCGGTGTCGCCGCGCTGGAGGCCCGTCAGGGCGATCTGTTCCGGGCCGAGTGGCGCGACCCGATGGCGGCGGCCGGCGTCCTCTCCCGGATCCGCGCGCGGCTCGGGGAGGAGGCGGTCGTGTGGCCGGCGCCCCGGTCCGACCCGCGTCCCGAGTCCCGGAACGCCTGGCGGCCGGTCGAGATGGGAAGCGGAGCGTGGCCGGAGGTCGCGCCGCCCCCGTCCGCGGCGGAGGATGCCGGGGCGCGGGAGGTCCCGGGGGCGCTCCACCTGCTCCCGGAGCCCGAGCCGGTGCGGGTGCGGACGGAAGCGGGCCGGCCGCGCGAGCTGTGGGACGGGAGCGGATGCCGGGAGGTGGCGGCGGTCGAAGGGCCCGAGCGCCTGTCGGGAGACTGGTGGAAGGATCCCTGGCGCCGGGAGTACTTCCGCCTCTGCACGACGGGCGGCGAGCTGCTGTGGGCGTTCCGCGAGGTCCGCCGGGACGGGGCGCTCCGCTGGTGGCTGCACGGATGGTGGGACTGAGCGGGAGAGCGCGTCCGGGGGGCGGCTCCGCCCCGCCTCCTCCGCCGTTCGTCGAGCTCGCGGCCCGCTCCGGGTTCTCGCTGCTCGACGGGGCGTCGAACCCCGAGACGCTGGCGGAGCGCGCCGCGGGGCTCGGGATGCCGGCCCTCGCCCTCGCGGACCGGTTCGACCTCGGCGGGGCGGTGCGGTTCGCCCGCGCCTGCGAGGAGGTCGGCGTGCGGCCGATCACCGCCGCGGAAGTCCGGGTCGCGCTCGGGAGCGGGAGGACCGGGGGAGCGCCCGTCACTCTCGCGCTCGCCCTCCTGTGCGAGGACCGCGGCGGTTACCACCGGCTGTGCGGGCTCGTCACCGAGGCCCGCCTCGCCGGCTCCCGGGGAACGCCCCTGCTGCCGCTGTTCCGTCTCGCCGGCCGCACCGATGGCCTGCTCTGTCTCCTGCGCGTCCGGGAGTCGGGTCCCGGGACGCGTCCGGGGACGGAGGCGGGAGCGGCGGCGGCCCGCGCCGCGATCGATCGCCTGCGGGCCCTGTTCCCGGACCGCCTGTGGGTCGCCCTCGAGCATCACGGGCTGCCGGACGACGGGCGGGCGTGCGCCTCCTGGCTCGCGCTCTGCCGGGAGGCCGGCGTTCCCTGGGCCCCGGTCAACGCGCCTCTCTACGCGCGTCCCTCCGACCGGATCGTGCACGACGTGCTGACCTGCCTCCGGCATGGGGTCACCCTGGACGAGGCGGGCGATCTCCTGAAGCCGAACGCGGAGTGGCACCTCAAGGGGGCGGAGGCGATGCGGGAGCGCTGGTGCTTCGCGCGAGGGGGGGACGCGTTCCCCCCCGTGGAAGCCGTCGTCCGCGAGGGGAGGGAGGACCGGCGGAGCGGGCCTCATCCGCCGTTTGGATGTCAGCCCGCGGAGCCGGTCCTCCCTCCTTCCTGCGAATGCGACGGCTGCCGCGCCCTCGCGCGCACGGCGGAGATCGCGGAGCGCTGTCGGTTCCGGCTCTCCCACCTCGAGCCCCGCCTGCCCGCCTTTCCCGTCCCGGGCGGGGGAGAGCCGCAGGCGTTCCTGCGCGGGCTGGTGGAACAGGGGGCGCGGGAACGCTACGGCGACCCGCCCGGCGAGCGGGAGCGGCGGCAGATCGAGCACGAGCTCTCCGTGATCGGCCGGCTCGGGCTCGCGGACTACTTCCTCGTCATGTGGGACATCGTCCGTTTCGCGCGGCGGGAGGGAATCCTCGTGCAGGGAAGGGGGTCCGCCGCGAACTCGGCGGTCTGCTACTGCCTCGGCATCACCGCGGTGGACCCGGTCGGGCTCGACCTGCTGTTCGAGCGCTTCCTCTCGGAGTCGCGGCGCGAGCCGCCCGACATCGACCTCGACATCGCGCACCGGGACCGCGAGCGGGTCCTCCAGTACGTGTACGACCGCTGGGGGCGCGACCACGCCGCGATGGTCTGCGAGTCGATCACCTACCGGGGGAAGATGGCGGTGCGCGACGCGGCGCGGGTGCTCGGCCTGCCGCGGGAGACCTCCGACCGGCTCTCCGCGGAGGTGGAACGGGGCGGAGCGGACGACGCCGCGCGCCGGCTCGCAGAGGGGGGCCTCGCGGCAGCGGGGCTCGACCCGCGCGCCCCCCGCTCCCGGGCGTTGCTCCGGATCGTGCGCGGGCTCGAGGACCTGCCGCGGCACCGCTCGATTCACGTGGGCGGCTTCGTCCTCTCGAGCCGGCCGATCGGGGAGCTCGTGCCCGTGGAGCGCGCCTCGATGCCCGCCCGTACGATCCTCCAGTGGGACAAGGACGATCTCGACCTGCCCGGCTTCATCAAGTTCGACCTGCTCGGGCTCGGGATGCTGACGATGCTCTCCGACGGGCTCCGGCTCGTGCGCGAGAGCCGCGGCGTCGCGCTCGATCTCGCGGCTCTGCCGCCCGACGATCCCGAGGTCTACGACATGATCTGCGCCGCCGACACCGTCGGAGTGTTCCAGATCGAGTCGCGCGCCCAGATGAACACGCTTCCGCGGGTGCGGCCCCGCACCTTCTACGACCTGGTGATCGAGGTGGCGCTGATCCGGCCCGGCCCGATCCAGGGCGACATGGTCCACCCCTACCTGCGCCGGCGTCGGGGCGAGGAGCCCGTCACCTATCTCGACCCCCGTCTCGAGCCGCTCCTCGCGCGCACGCTCGGGGTTCCCCTGTTCCAGGAGCAGGGGATGAAGGTCGCGATCACCCTGGCCGGGTTCACGCCGGCGCAGGCCGACAACATGCGCCGCGCGATGGGGTTCAAGCGCTCGCACCGGAAGATGCGGGAGGTGGAGGAGGACCTGGTCGCCGGGCTCGCCGCGAACGGGGTGGCGCCCGACGTGGCGGAGAAGGTGCTCCAGTACCTGACGGCGTTCGCGAACTACGGCTTTCCGGAGAGCCATTCCGCGAGCTTCGCCCTCCTCGTCTACGCCTCGGCCTTCCTGAAGCGATGGTACGCGCCGGAGTTCACCTGCGCCCTCCTGAACGCGCAGCCGATGGGGTTCTACTCCCCCGCGACGATCGTCCACGACGCGCGGCGTCACGGCGTGGAGGTGCGTCCGGTGGACCTGGCCGTCTCGGAGTGGGACTGCACGCTGGAGCCGGGGGCGGGAGAGGAATTCCGTTCGCAGCCGAAGGGCGCGGCGCCCCCCCCGGCGCTCCGAATCGGCCTCCGCTTCGTGCACGGGCTGGGTCCGAGGGCCCGGGACCGGCTGCGCGCCGCCCGCGAGGCCGGCCCGTTCCGCTCCGTGGAGGACGTGGTGCGACGCAGCGGGCTCGGCCCCTCCGACCTGCGGGTGCTCGCGGAGGCGGGCGCCTTCGAGACGCTGTGGCCGGGACGCCGGGATGCGCTGTGGGAGGTGCTCCGACGGGCCCGGGGCGACGCCGGACCGCTCGCTCGCGCCGTCCCGGAACGCCCCGTCTCCTTTCCTCCGATGTCGCCCTTCGAGCGAGTGCTCGCGGACTACCGGACGACGGGGCTGTCGTCGGGAGGGCACCCGGTGGCGTTCCTCCGGCCCGAGCTCGACCGGAGGGGGGCGGTGCGCGCGCGCGACCTCGCGACGGTCCCGGCTGGAGCCCGGGCCCGGGTGGGAGGACTCGTGATCTGCCGACAGCGTCCGGGCACGGCGAAGGGCGTGATGTTCCTGACGCTCGAGGACGAGACGGGGTTCGCGAACTTCGTGGCGATGCCGGATCTGAGGGAGCGGCTCCGGAACGTGCTGCGGGCGCCGCTCCTGCTGCTCGAGGGCGTCGTCGAGCGGGAAGGGGAGGTGGTGAACGTCCTGCTGCGCGAGGCCGCGAGCCTCGACCTCGCGGGACGCGAAGTCCGAGGGCAGAGCCGCGACTTCCGCTGAGCTCCGTGTCCCGCTCGCGTGGCGCGGACCTTGCCGCTTGCCCCGGATCGACGGGGACGACAGCTTCGCCCACCGCGCTCCCGTCCGGGATGGAGCGCGAGCACGAAAGGAATGTCCGCGCATGAGCGCAGGAACTTCGCCGAAGATCGTCGACAAGCCCTGGGGGCGGGAGGTGTGGTACGCCCACAACGAGCGCTACGCCGGGAAAGTGCTCGAGGTGCGGGCGGGGCACCTGCTCTCGCTCCAGAAGCACCGCGTGAAGCACGAGACCCTGTTCCTGCAGTCGGGTCGCATGCGATTCACGTACGATGAGGACGTATTCGAGTGGACCCCGGGCGAGGCGATCGAGGTCCCGCCCGGGACGGTCCACCGGATGGAGGCGATCGAGGATTCCGTGATCCTCGAGGTGAGCACGCCGGAGCTGGACGACGTGATCCGGCTCGAGGACCGCTACGGGAGGAGCACGGGGTGACCTCGAGGCTCATCGAGATCCCCCGCCGCGACTATCCCCGAACCTGGTGGCTCCTCGATGTGGCCGAGAGCGAGCCTCGGTGGGTGGGGAGCGAGGTCGTCGACCTGTCGTCGGGGGCGATCGAGCTCCGCCACGTCGCGCGCGAGCTCCGGGCATGGGGCGATCGGC